>Ga0136617_10001706_pt1 | contig 19486 bp, 17 predicted proteins | sample AntDrymUQ3222106_2_FD_129672 | JGI IMG/M metagenome (GOLD analysis project Ga0136617, IMG submission 129672) | Polar desert sand microbial communities from Dry Valleys, Antarctica - metaG UQ322 (21.06) | ecosystem: Environmental > Terrestrial > Soil > Desert | place: Antarctica: Dry Valley... | reverse complement strand
TTTGTGATTAACAGAAACAGAACACCTTCAGAGTACATTGGCTATGGTCTGTATTTGTACTTTTCAGGATTGTCTTTGAGGAGAGCGTCAGAAAGACTATCCTATCTTTTCAAGCGAAACCATGTTTCAATTTGGAATTGGATACAAAAGTACAACCCTCAAAAGATAAAGTCAATGAAAAGAAAGATCTCGGAGTACATTATAGATGAAACAATGTTGAAAGTTGGTTCAGAGTTTATCTGGCTTTGGGTTGCTATTGAGCCAAAAAACAAGCAAATTCTCGCACTGTCTATATCCAAAGAGAGAAACATGTTTGTTGCTGAGAGGTTCATAGCAGGCTTGGTTAGGATTCATGGAAATCATGCGGTATCAACGGATGGTGGAACGTGGTACCCGCAGACTTGCAGATTTCTGAAACTAAAACATCATCTTCATTCTCCTTTTGAGAAAAGTATTGTTGAGAGAACACTACAGTATTTCAAGGATAGAACCGAAAGTTTTGACGACTACTTTCCTTGTAGAAAAAAGAATTGTAAACTAAAGCATGCAAGGAATTGGCTACAACTATTTGTAGATCATTATAATAGGGAGTTAGAAGCCGTTAAGTGAACAGAGCCAATATATTGAATGTTAATATATATAACTTATAAATGTCTGGAAGGGATAATCAGGAAAATGATTTTAATGATTAGGACTTTCCTTCAAAAGGCACATATCGTGATGTAACTTCAGTTAATTTGAGAGGCAAAAACTGGATTCATTGTCCTCTTTGTAAAAAAAATTATTCTTTCAAAAAGAGATAAAAGATCATTTAAAAAATCATCTTAGAAGCAGACAGAAAAAAAAATAGAAATGGATATCATCCTAATATAAAAATATTGAATTTCCTTTATGGTATAAAAGGAAAAGAAAAAACGAAACATGAAAAGATTAGTGAATCGTTATTATATTTTGCGAAAACCTTTCGCCGAAATCTGTAGTCTTCTGTATTAATATATAAATTATTTATACTAATTGTTAAAAGTTTGGCTTGATCTATTAAGTAATCTATTCTCATATTGTCGCAGTTTATGGGTTTTATATCTTACTATTTTATTTTTAATTTTTTTAGACGAAAGTTAAACATCTATTTATTCCAATTATGGTTTTAGAAGTATTATTTTTCTACGCACATCCAATAAAGTATACTTAATGTTTAATGCATTCCAAATATTATTATTTATTTTAAATTAATAAGTCCCTCTAGAACTTGAAACATGCTTTTTACTTCTTCTGATGGTCCTTTGATGTCTATTTTTATCCCACCAGTAATAGAAATTTTAGCTAGACTGAATAGTAATCCTCTCTTTTCTTTGTATTCCAATCCTCCTAGACGTTCTAACTTTTCACATACAATGTCCTCAGATTTGTTTAATATCCCTCTTTCCTTATACAGTAATATCCTTTTATTTGTAATAGCTAAGAAATATTTTTTGTTGGCATATTCAATATCTCTTTTACAAATAAATTTAATTTGCTCTTCGGGTACAAGGTAATCTCTGAGTGGCATTTATTAATGCAATTTATTTGTAATACTTATCTAAACTTGTTTAAGGTTTTTATCTATTTTGTGATTTAAAATTAGCTTCTTTTGGATAGAAATGGATTGGGATAATAATTATCCTCCTCCATTTCGTTTATTTTACTTTTCATTGCATTGAGCATGATGAATCTCCATTTCTTTTCTAATGCACTGGAAATGCCTATCCTTTTTGTCCCAATTACTTTAAATCTGTTGAGTCTCCTTTCATCTTGATTATCCTCCAAATACAAAAAATCGTTTTTATCGTCTGTAATATCTAATTCATTGTGCTTCTTCTTTATATTGAAAGCCTGAGTTAGCTTTCCTGGACCTGAAGTTAAATCTGTGATATTGTCAGTTTTTCTAAATATTCTCATTAAATTGATACCTTCCAATGGCTGAATAGATCTTATTAAAACAGCTCCAGCTTTACTTTCATTATTTTTAGATACAATGTTAAAACAATAATGGTTCCCATAGATAAAATAAACATATATTTTACCTATGTCACCAAACATTGCTTTGTTACGGTTAGTTATATTTTTAAAGGCATGACTTGCTGGATCATCAGAATAACCATAAGCTTCCGTTTCCACTATTATTCCGCTTAATTTATAGTATTTTCCAAGAAAATCTGTATACCTAACCAGTCTTTTTCCAACAAGTTCATAAGCTACTGTGTGAGTATCTCTTGCAAAAAATTCTTTTTTGAGCTTCAGATATGTTAGAGTAATATATGGACTCTATATTTTTTTTACTTATGGAGTATCGAATCAAAGACAGATCATTGTCTTCTTATGGTAAGAAAAAAATCGAATGGGCTGAATCCCACATGCCTGTATTGCTTTCATTACAAAAAAAATACCAGGATTCCAAGCCACTAAAAAATCTTATTATTGGTGGGTGTTTACATGTGACAAAGGAAACAGCTGTTTTAATTAAAACACTGCATGCAGCCGGTGCAGAAATAGCTTGGTCAGGATGTAACCCATTGAGTACAAGTGATGACATTGCCGCCTCTCTCGTAGTGGATGAGGGATTTTCTATTTTTGCAAGTAGAGGAGTTACTAGTAAAGAGTACTATGATGACATTTACTCTGTGTTGAAGTTTAAACCCCATATAACAATCGACGATGGGGCGGACTTGACAATCGAATTTCATAAAACACTGAATGATTATGGGTCTAATATTATTGGAGGCACCGAGGAAACAACAACGGGTGTTATGCGTTTGAGGGCACTTGAAAACACCAATAAGCTACAATATCCTATAATTGCAGTAAATGACGCAGAAACTAAACACGATTTTGATAATGTATATGGAACTGGACAGTCTGCTATAGATGGAATTTTGCGTGCAACAAATATTCTCATTGCTGGAAAAACAGTAGTTGTCGCTGGGTATGGGCATGTCGGAAAAGGGATTGCAAGCAGGGCCAAAGGTCATGGTGCATCTGTTGTAATAACAGAGGTAGATCCAATTAACGCATTGAAAGCAAAAATGGATGGATTTATGGTAAAACCGATGTTGGAAGCATCTGCGTTGGGAGACATATTCATTACATCTACTGGATGCAAGGATGTCATTACAGGTATTCATATGGAGAAAATGAAGGATGGTGCCATTCTATCAAATGCGGGTCATTTTAATGTTGAAATGTCAATTGATGATCTAAAAAAATTATCCACTTCGGTTCATAATATGAATGAAAATGTGGAACAATTTATCATGAACAATGGAAACAAAATCAATTTGATCGGAGAGGGAAGACTAGTTAATTTGGTTGCCGCAGAAGGCCATCCTTCTGAAGTAATGGACATGAGTTTTGCCAATCAATTTCTTTCAGTTTTGCGACTAGCAGCAAACAGGGATTCTTTTGAAAATAAGATATATGATATTTCTAGAGAACAAGATCTTAATATTGCTCAATTAAAACTGGAATCTATGGACATAAATATAGATATCTTGACCCAATATCAAAATAGATACCTACATGAATATGGTGAAGGAACCTAAACTTTCCTTTTTTTTTAATTAGGTTTGGTCCAATCGTTAATTGATATGATATGAAAGTTTATAATATGAAAATTAATATAAAACAACAAAGGCTTAAAAAATCTGCAAATCTGGATGGGTAGTCTAGTGGTTAAGATACCTGTCTCACACACAGGTGATCGAGAGTTCAAATCTCTCTCCATCCACTATAACCTTGTTTGATAAAATAATATGCTGGTTTTCAGGTAACAAGTAGCATTGCAATATAAACAATAAAGGTCACTGAAAGGAAAATTTTAGTAACTTTAAACGATTTTTCTAAAGCGTAGGAATAATCATCAAACTGATCATTTCCCATAACCATTACCTCACTTTCTGATTTATGGATTTCGAAAGTAGAGTCACTGACTGATTCTCTGGATAGTTTAACTAATTGCAGAAAAATATTTATTATTTTCGTTTCATTGGTGATGTCACCTAAAGTATAATACCCCTTTGTATTTCTTTTGCCTGATGTTGAATGGGTATCTGATGTGCAAACTTCTATAACATTGTATCCCTCTGTTTTTAGCTTTGCAATTATTTTTTCCCTTATCCCATTTTTCATATTGTTAGAATCGCACCAACATAATACGTATTCTTTATTTTTAATTGAAATGGTTAGGGTTCCAAATTGGCCATCCCCTAAATCGGGTGACTTTATCATTTGATTTTCTATTTGAAAACTGTTTGAATATCCTATTTTAAATGGGAATTGTTCTGACTCTGTTATTTTTTCTAGACATTTTTTTCCCATGCTGATAAAATTGTTAATATCCCGTTTTTCAATTTTTTCTCCCATGGAGTTATGGGAATCGATTATTAGAGTTTGTTCAAAACCCAATTCTTTTGAATACTGTTCAAGGAGTGATTTAACGTCGGGTGGAATATCCTCCATTCCTGATGGAGATTTTGATAATAAAATGATGGCATTTTTACCTAACGCAAATCCGGTACAATTGCAATCGCCTATTGAATATGAAACTGGTATTGTGCATTTGTCTCCAGATTCCAAATATTCTAAATGGTTTAATGAATTCAAATATTTTTTTACTTCATTTTGGGAAGGAATGTTAAGTGAATGATCTGAAATACTGTGCATGACCATGGCGGATTTGTTGTAAAAATTAAAGATATCATAAGGAAGGTTGCTTCCCCCTATAGGATTGAAGGGACCTGGATGCAGCTCTGGAAGAACTATCATGACGTTTTTTTTGGATTTTAGTTTTATTAAAAAGGTTTTAACCGATTTAGAATTTGCTTTTTCTTCAGCTATTCTTTCCATTTCATCAGATTTATTTTCAGTCCAGGCTTTTAGAAATGCCTGCAGGATCTTAAAAGCACTTGAAAAATTGGGTCTTCCTATCCTGTCGATAACTATTGCCCATATAATTCCTATTGTTAAAATTACTGCTCCAAATAAATAAACTGATAGATTCGTAAAGAAAATATGATTAAAATAGAAAAAAGAAATTAAGATAAATATGATTAATGGTTGTATAAACGATATTGGTATTGCTCTTTTCAATGATGCACCAAAAACAGAAGTGAAAATTCCTATTCGTAATCCAATTGCCATGAACATTCCTTGCATAATTGAATTTATTGCCGGATGATTTGTATATATTATAAATTCAGATACGTAGCTAAATATCACCGTTAATGTCCATAGCAAGTTGGCAAAAGCAGCAACATGTAAAACTTTTGACATCCTATTGAGAGGAGTTCCTTTTAGGGATAGAAAGTCTGACAATAATGTCACAGTAAAAACACCTACAATAACCGGAGATGCTAAAACAAATTCAGTAATGTCGTTTTGGTTTATTATAAAATTAATTAATATTATGTTAGTTAGTAAACTTACAACTGAAATTAGATATGAAAATTTCTCGGAAGATGGGTTAATGTTTGTAAACAGCCATCTTTTATGAAGGCTAGAAATGCTGTCTGAATCGAAATTGCTCATTAAAAGTCAAAAAAGAAAAATTATACCGGAATTAGAACCTTTATTGCTATTGAAATTGCAATCAGTACTCCTGATATCACTAAAATGATTTCTGGCTTTACCTTTATTCCTTTTGTTTCATCTTCAAAAAACCTTAACAATCCTGCACTAGAGGCCGGTAAAGGTGCATTTTTCTTTGCCTTCTTGCTCATAACTAAAAAACTCAATGATGGAAATAAATACATTTCTATATTAATTGCGAATTAAATTCATTATGCATAAAAAAAATAATGACGTGCTAATCCTATAATTTAATTATAACCAGCATAATAATTATAAATTGAAAAAAATTCAGATTGGCGTCATAGGTTATAATTATGATGACTCTTTACCTTCAAAAACGTTGGATATTGCCTATAATGTAGGTAAAGAGATCGCCAAAAAACATGCCACACTAATTTGTGGTGGACTTGGCGGGGTGATGGAGTATGCATGCAGAGGCGCAAAAGATAACGGTGGATTAACTGTGGGAATTATTCCCCAAGAGGATTATTCCAAAGCTAACAAATTTTGTGATGTTGTTATTTGTTCGGGAATTGGAAAGTCTAGGGACTTTATAGTATCTTATTCATCAGATGGAATAATATCTGTAGGTGGTGGGGTTGGTACACTAATTGAATTGTGTGTTGGATACATGGCTAAAAAGATAATGGTCTCTATTGAGGATAGCGGAGGTGTTTCAGATACCTATGGGGGAAATTTTTTGGATGAGAGAAAACGCATAAGAATAGAAAAATCCAAATCTCCCAGTTTTGCTGTTGATTTGATAATCCAAAAGTTATACAATTCCACTGGAACTTAGGATCTACTTCATTGTTAATTAATGCCTAGAGTTTTTTAAGTGTTAATCTTGCTAGCCAATGAAATTTTAATTGAATTAAAAAAATGGCAGTAATGATAACAACGGATGTCAATTAATACAAAGACCATATTTTCTATGTGGTTTTTTCAAGTTTAGACTTTACTATTTTATTGACCTGTTGTTGGTTTTCTAAAAACAGTTAAAGAAATATGAAATGGTATATTCCAATAAACAAATAATTATTTTAAAGACAACAGATACTCATCAGGGATATAAAATTCACCATGTTTTTCCTTAAGCCTATTTAGCTCATGCAATACTTTCTGGATTCCAATTTTTTCAGCCAATTTGAATATTTCCGTTTTTAATCCCATTCCCAATTTCAAAGCACTTTCCAAATCTTCTTTGCTGCAGACTTCATTTGATATCAGCCATGACGCATTGTTGGAAGCAACTGCTAAAATTGAAATGGGGTCATATTTGGATGCCTTTTGTTCCGAAAGATCTATTCTTTCATATTTGTCTCCTTTATATTCATAAAATCCTTTGCCTGACTTTTGACCAAAATGCTTTGCTTCGTAAAGTTCTTTTATCTTTGGATGCGGCAATAATACTTTTTTATCTCGCAAGTTCATTTCGTATGTAGCTTTATAAATTACATCTAGGCCTGTATAATCTGCTAATTCGAATATTCCCATGGGAAAATCTAATCTGTATTTCACAGCGGAATCTATTATTTCCATCGAGACATTGTCTCTGTCTAAACAGTATGCTGCCTCGTGAACCAATGGGATAAAAATTCTGTTTACTATGAACCCCGCAACATCTTTTTTACAAAGGATTGGTGTTTTTTTAATCTTTTTAACAAAACTGTTAATATGCTCTATAACTAAAGGATCCGTTTCAATCCCTGGTATTATCTCAACTAATCTCATTAATTGGGGGGGGTTGAAGAAATGAACCCCTATAAACCGTTTTGGATTATCAATAAGTTTGCTTAATTCTGTTATTGGTAGGGTACTTGTATTGGACGCATATATTGTTCTGCTGTCTGTCAGTTTGTCCAATTCTTTATATACGCTCCTTTTTAGATTATAATCTTCCGGAACAGCTTCTATTATCAAGTCCGTTTCCTTTACCGCTTCACTGAGATCTACTATGGGGGTTATATTGTTATAGAACTCATCAACCTGGTCATTTGTAATTTTGTTTTTCTCTGCCAGTTTTTGCAAAGACCATTTAACCTTATCCATTGCTTTATCCAAAAACTGTTTTTCAATATCCCTCAATTTTACCTTGTACCCAGACATGGCAGAAATTTGAGCAATTCCATGCCCCATGATGCCAGATCCTAACACTGTTATATTTTTTAGCGTCATATTCTATCCTATTTATAAAGAAAATATAATCTTATTTTAATCCATTTTTAAGATTGATTAATATTTTCAGTTGAATTTGTCCGTGATCTTGGTTTGTGTCGAAGTTTTTTTGAATATTCTGTCGCTTTTCTTACCGACCGCTTTATCAACCATTCTTACTATTTTATTGTCCCTTGTTTCTTTTACATAGATTATGTAAATTAATGCTTTATCTTTGGCCTCTGTTTTTCTTATAACTCTTCCAATTCTTTGGGCTATTTGATTGACGTTTGATGTATTTGATAAGATAATTGCTATTCCTACTTGTGGTATATCATACCCAATTTCTAACGTGTGAACTGACAGTAGGGGAAAAAAGTCTTTACCCCACCTTTCCAATATTGATTTCCTTTCTTTAATCTTTATCTTTGAGTGAATGATTTCGGAAGGGATGTTTTTTTTCTCAAGAATGGTTTTTAATTTACTTATGGAATCAATTGTTTCACTAAAAATCATTGATTTCTCTTTGTGGTGTTTCCTAATTATCTGAACAGCCCTCTCTAACTTATTCTGTGAGGAATTCAACAAATCTTTTCTGATTCTAACCTGTGAGAACCATTCTTTAGCGTATTTTGACCTTGCTCCGCCTTGGTAAAGAATTTTGGTGATTATGCTAGGTTCGTATGCATTTAGCTTGTATGATATATTCCTAATCAATTCGCTTGTTTTGTCATAGGTGTCTTTTTCTTCATTTGTAAGGGTTGCTTCAATTGAAATTATTTCGGGTTTTGCTAGCCTTCCGTCATCTACCGCTTCCTTAATTAGGTACCTCCTAACGGGTGGAATAGTTTTTATTATCTCTTGGTATTTAGGGTCAAGTTCATTAATTGTTGCCGTTAGCCCCAAAATCATTTTTTTAGGGTCTTCTTTTATTATTCTAAAAAGATTGGTGTATGAAAATGCTGTGTTGCTAACAAAATGAACCTCATCAAGAATAACCATGTCTGAATTTTTTATTAGATAATGATTATTGATAACGCTTTGATAAGTAGATATGGTTATTTCTTTTTCATCCTTTTTTTCTCCAAAAAATGCGCCAATTGACTCTTTGTCAATGTTGTATCTGGCTAGTCTTTCCATATTCTGTTCAATTAAAATGATTCTGGGAACCAAAAACAATATTTTAAAATTATTTAGATTTTTGTTTTCTTTTTGGTAAAGAAGGCACTTGTTGAATGCAGCTCTTTTAGCGCATTCAAATGCTATTTCAGTTTTTCCGGTCCCGGTGGAATAAATGATTGATCCCTTATACCTGTTGTTTATCCATGCGTTAATTGCATTTTCTTGGTCATTTGTCAAACTAAATGGAAATTTCAAATTTAGAATTGCCGGGGACATTAAAAATCTAATAGTGTATTTTATGGTCTTTTTTATAAAAACTGTTCTCTGTTTACTTGATACCAAAAACAAAAAATTTTATGGGGGAGGGGACTTGAAGGGTAAAATTATCAATTTGTCCCATCTGTGTATTTATTATGCATTTGATATCGAAGGTTATATTGCAAGCAAAAGCCTCTTCTCAAAAAAAATGAAAATTATATTCCCTGATTGAATGATAAAGGGAATCCTTAATAATAGGATTTAGAATACTAAGGTAAATATAGATGGCTGTAATATGCAAAAAATGTGGCCTTCCGGATGATTTATGTGCCTGTGGCGAATTAGATAAAGAAGATACTCGTATTGTTGTTAGGTTGGAAACACGTCGATTTTCTAAAACTTCAACTATGATTGAAGGCATAGATCCTAAAATCAATGATATTCATACAATTGTAAAAGAATTGAAAAGTAGGTTAGCATGCGGAGGAACAGCCAAAGACGGGTTTATCTTATTGCAAGGGGATCATCGAGAACATGTAAAAGATTATTTAGTTGTCAAGGGATTTAATTCATCTTCTATTGAAGTAATGTAAAGAAATCTATTTGTTCAAGCAGTTTGATTTAAAAGATTATTTTGATAGCCTAAACAAGGCTATTACATTTTGTTTATTTATCTTTATAACATTATCAATTTTTTTTGGTTTTTATCTGGTATTCTTTACTGATATTGGGAAAGATATTAGCTGGCGTGATAATATGCCTCTAAATTTTTTATTACTTGGTGTTTTTAATATATCCAATCTCTATTCAAACCTTGGAATAACTTTTCTTTTCTTTTGGTTTTTTTATGCAGTTTTGTATTTATTGGTCATCTTTAGGCCCATTTCCTTATTCAAAAGTTTTACACATAAAAAATTCTTTAACCGTGAATTTAAATTCTTTGGGATATGCAACTCCAATTATCTTTATGTTGCAATACAGTGGTTCTCTGCATATTTTGTTCTGTCTATTGTTATAGACTGGATTCAGCAACTATTTCAAATATCTATCGGGAACCCTTCATTGGAAAACCCCCTTGTTTCTTTTTTTTACATAACTGCTGCACCTTTAAACGAGGAGATATTGTTTCGAATTATTTTTCTAGGGGTGCCATTGTCATTGATACTTGTCAGATATAAAACCTCGCTTACGTCGACATTAGTTCACCCTGGCAAGAATGTATCTGTTGAATCTAATGGTGCCAAAATTCTTATTTGCTTGATAATATTTTTAAACTCATTTTTTTTTGGTTTATCTCATGTAGTTTTTGGCGGAAACTATGAAATTGGGAAAATAACTCAGGCTACTATGGGTGGATTGTTTTTAGGGTGGCTTTATTACAGGTATGGCATTGTAACCTCAATTATATTTCATTGGATTTCTAATTATGTTCTTTTTGTGTATGGTTTAGTTGGTTATTACTTTTTCAATACATCTTTATCGGATGAATCAAGTAATTTTTTGCTAATGATTATATCTGTTGCTTTTATTGTTGTGGGTATAATGTCTATGCATAAAGGTGCTGAAAGAATCTTGAAATATATTAAAAAATAGAAGATGGGTTTAAATAAATTATAACTTTAGGTGTGTTTTGAGACCTTTGTATCTGTTTCTTATTGTTACTTCTGTTACACCTGCTGCTTCAGCAACATCCTTTTGAGTTTTGTTTTCCCCATTCATTACGCATGCAACATATAACGCAGCTGCGGCTAATCCCATGGGATCTTTTCCAGCTGATATTTTTCCTTCCTCAGCTTTTTTTAGTATTTCAAGTGCTTTTCTTTTAGTTTTCTCTGTTAGTCCCGCTTTGCTTGCAATCCTTGCAACACATTTCACAGGGTCAACTACTGGCATCTTTAAGTCAAGCTCTCTTATCAGAAGCCTGTAGCATCTCGCAACATCTTTTTTCTTTATGTTACTTGCATTTGCTACATCCTTTAGAGTTCTTGGAGTTTCTGTGTCTCTACATGCTGCATAGAGAGCTGCGGCTACCAATGCTGATATAGACCTTCCCCTCACCAATCCTTTTTCCAGCGCTTTTCTATAGACATAGGCTGCTTTTTCTATTACTGCGTCACCCACAGCTAGCTTGTCTTTTAATCTGTCTAACTCACTGAAGGCCTGCCTGAAATTTCTGTCAACTGGCTCATGAACCTGGCTTCTACTGTCCCATGTTCTTAGCCTCTCTATTGTACTTTTCATGGATGCTGAAAGAGGTTTGCCAGAAGCGTCTTTGTCTACAGGGCCTATTATAGTAGCCAATCCCATATCATGCATAGCTAATGATGTGGGAACACCGGCTCTGCTTCTGTCTTCGTGTTCTTCTTTTGAAAATGCTCTCCATTCAGGACCTGTCTCCTCTATTCTTTCTGTTACGACAAAACCGCAGTTACCACAAAACATTTCTCCGGTGGAGTTGTCTGTAACCATTGGTCCTTTGCCACATCTAGGACACTTGTCCCCGAACATTGAAATATCTTTTACCAATTTAAATCACCAAAAACCTTATAAGGCATTCTCACAAGTATATATATCTTTCCTATTTATAAATATATCGGTTTTAGGTTCAATTACTCGATTGGATGACATTTGACTAAAATAGAAAATTTACTCTATGGATCGAAAACTATTCTGATGGTATATACTGTTTGCAGTTGCAATCTGATCTCATACATGGGTGTGGTTCATTAGCATCGGAATCCACAAAAACACCATGTTCTCCTGCTTTATGATGACAATCTTTACAAATTCCCATGTTTTATTTAATTGTAAAAAGGTATAAAAATATTCTTCAAACCTTATAAAGTACCTTAACTGACTATAAGAGAATCTTTGATATTAGAACAATAAATTTCATTCAAAGGTTATTACATTTGAAAAGCATGACAAATATGCCAAAATGGAAATTCGATTGTTATTGGAAATAGTTGGTGGTGAAACAGATGGAATTGATTATAAATCTTTTAAGATATATCAAAATACATTGGGGCATATTTTTCCTTAACATTATAAAACATGCTGTTTTCCCTACCATCATTTTTTAAACTTCTTGTAAAATATAAAACCTAAATCCTAATCAGGTTAACAGAACCCGGCCTTATATTCAATTACTTGTTGATCATAAAGTTTAAGAAAAACTTAGATGATGGATTCAAAAAATCTTATGTATGACAAGTGAATACTATGGATGTACTTATTGTGGACAATTGTTAACCGCAATGGTTCCAGACTCTGTTCACACAGAGGCTGATCGAATAAAAAGAGAGGGTATATTAGATATCGTTCCCATGAACGTAAAATGTATGGCATGCAAAAAAGACAATGCTCTTTATTGGTATAGACCAACAAAAAATTAGTTATCAATTTCCACCTGCAACTCTCTTATCAACAAACCATGTGACATAAACACCTGTGTTACAATGGCATTGGTGTTGTTTCTTATTTGTGATGGGTTGCGGAGTTTTCAAAAAAAACTTGATCAAAGTTTTTGCATCGTTATCTTTATCGGTCCGACCTCTTGTTGTCTTTTACGATGTTGCTTTAGCCAAGATATGCCCTATATGTACAATAGTATAAATATGTCTATTAATTATACCAAAACGCTTTTATTTATATTGGTTTTATATATATCTTGCTACATCAACAACCTTCAAAAATGGTATAATGGGAAACAACCTACTGAGGGTCTTACAAAAAAGTTCTTGCCGTCCCTTATTGTAAGACCCTATACATGCATTTTGAGACTTATGGTTATTATGTGGTGGTCTCTATAGCACTATCCTTTATGCCAAAACGATAAATGTTCTCAGAACAATGCAGTTTCCTTATAAGTGGTTTAGTGTATAATAAAGGGAAGGATATGATGCCAACGACTTAATATTGGAAATAAGTAATTAATGTCTCTTGAGACATTAGATCCGTAATAATTAACCTTAATTATATCTACCGCTGAAACCTATATAAACAATTTGTGATTGTATGAAATAAAAACCAACTAAATACAACGGAGATGATGGACATCTTATTGCGGCAGCCGTTCATACATCCATAATAATATTCCGCAGCGCCCATTACACTACAAGTTGTATGCAACATTATTTTGTGCTGTAGGCTAACAATTGATGAATTAATAGATTCAAGGAAAGTTGTTGCCCAAACAATGACTATGCTTTTGTAGCCGCCATAACAGATAATCTAAACCAAAACAATATCTTTGATAAGGGTGTGCCATTGCCCACAATAGATGCCCTTAGAAGAAATCTTTCGTCTTGAGTGTGTTTTAGTGTTTGAATGTCCTTCTACCATGGAAGCCATCTGTAACTTAGCCTTTTTCAAAGATGATGGCGTTTTTTTATTGTTATGTTTATAAACTTATGGTCAATTGCTAATTTACCACCACCAAAAGTTATTTATTTTTGACTTATAAAATTCTTAATGGCATTACGAAAAAAATGTATATCCAAAATTATACCTTCAGAACTCTTTAGGTTTAACTAAATTATGGTTGTAATGTTATATATTTGATACCTGGGGTGTGGTAGGTATAAGCTATAAATTTTTTTAATTTATAGAAATACTGTTGACACCAATTTTCCCATTTGATTGTAGAATAGCTGAATAACTCAGAGTCAATGCCAATGCCAATGCCAATGCACTTGTTTCCAGTGATTAAAACTCAACAACAGAGATATAATTACTCCAATGAATCCATAATAGGCAATGCAGAAGTATATTGATTTCCTAACTTAGGAAGGTAATTCAAAAGGCATCAAAAATCAATAACCCATATCCAGTGATTACCAATTGCCAAAGCAATGTTTATTGAACCAAAACCGAGCTGTATGGGTTTAGGTATTTACAGGAAGATTATGTGTGGTCAATCAATACCTAGCTTTATTTCTTTTTCTCCTCTCTACCTTGGCATACTTTTTACTTTGAGTTCTTTTGGCGCTATAAGCGTGAGTTCTTTTAGCCTTATTATTCATAAAAAAAAATACAAACCTATTATTTATATACTAATGGTTGTCTGTTGTTTGATATTGTTTTGATATAGCCAAAAGAAAGGTCTTTACAAGGTTTATAGGATCGCTTGTGAATTTATTTATTTGTGAAATTATTAATCATTGCTCTGTTATCATTTATTTTATTTTCTTCCTGTGGCATAAACACTATTAATTATTCGTTAGCGTCACAATCAACCTCATCAAAACCATCTGTAAGCACTACCGGAGGCTATATTGATGAATTAAGATTCATACGTTACTCTAATCCAAATATTGCTTATCAAGAAACAGGGAATGGTAACCTTGATACATATCTGTTTCAGATTCCTTTGCAGTTGGTGGAGGAAGCCAAAAAGAATCCAAATCTAAAAATTTATGAAAAGGAAGGCATATCATATGGTTTTTTGCTAAACCCTTCTAACAATAACCAGACCTTTAACCCATTTTCCATCAAAGAGATAAGGTTTGCTCTAAATTTTCTAATCGACAGAAACTTTATGGTGAATGATGTTTTAAAAGGCTTTGGATATCCTATTGTGGAGCCATATGGTCAGTTTTCACCAGAGTACCAAAACATTGTTGATGTTGTTGAACCTTTGAAAATCAAATATAATCCAGAGTTTGCTTCGACAATGATTTCTGAGTCGATGAAAAAAGCAGGAGCTGTATTAAATACTAATGGGAAATGGATTTATAATGAAAAACCAGTCACTATTAAAATCTTAATCAGAAATGACGATACTATAAAAAAAACATTTGGTGACGTTGTTGCAGCAGAACTAGAAAAAATCGGTTTTACCGTAATAAAGGAGTATGGGGACTTGCTGAAGGCAAACCAGATCATTTATGGATCAGATCCAGTCGATATCACATGGAATATGTATACGGAATCTTTTATTAATAGTGCTTTTTTACGATATAATCCTAATACAGTTGGCCAAATGTATGCGCCATGGGTTGGATACATGCCGGGATCTCAAAACCCTGCATTTTGGCAATATTCCAACGCCACAATAGACAGTTTGACACAAAAATTGGCATTCAATAACTACACATCAAAAGAAGAAAGAGACGATTTGTTAAAAAAGGCCGAATCAATGGGTATCCAGGAATCAGTCAGACTATTTTTTGCTAGATCAAATGACCCATACATAGCGTCAAATAAGATTAGTGGCCTCATAAATGATTATTCTAGTGGAATTGCCAACAAAATGTCGTTTATGAATGCTCAAAAAGAAGGTTCTACCAATAATACACTTAACATTGGTATGAATCAAATTTATCAAGGGGCATGGAACAATGTGGATGGATGCAAGGATTTCTTCTGCAGGCAAATCTACTCCATGGTTTCTGATACTCCTATACTTTCCAACCCCTACACCGGCGATCCGATGCCGTTTAGAAACAATTGGACCAACATTGTCTCATCGGGTCCATTTAACGAAACTAAAGTGCCTAATGATGCAATAGTTTGGAACCCTTTCAATCAGACATGGGATTCAAATGATGGCAATAACGATACTGCATTGATGAGGATAACAATGGAACCATTGTTTTCAAAGTGGCATAATGGGGCTCCAATGGATAAATATGATTTACTATACTCCTATTACTTTCCATATGAATGGTCCGTAGACACAAAAAACAATGACCGTACTTTTGATGCCGAGTTTTCCTCTGTAACACTTCCGACTTTGCCGTTAATCAAGGGGGTAAAGTTCAATGAACATAACAACACCTTTGACTCGTATATCGATATGTGGCATTATGATAAAACCCAACTACCCCAATATGGAAACATGTGGACGTCTGAGCCATGGGAAATAACAGCTGCAACCGAACGCCTTGTATCAAACGGTAAATTATCTTATTCAAGATCTGATGCTAATATCAAACAAAATGAGCAATTATCCGTAGTTCTCCCATCTCATTCTGAATTGATAAAGCAGGAATTGGAAAAAATGAAACTAGAGAAGTTCATCCCAAGTCCACTTCAGGGATTAGTTTCCTTAGACTATGTCATAAAAAGATACGATTCGTCTATACAATGGATAAATCTTCATAACAACGCCGCGATCGGGAATGGGCCCTATTACCTTGATTCTTTCAATCCTTCAGGGGGTATAGTGATACTAAAGAAATTCAATGATGGGACTTACCCATACAAGGCCGGTTATTTTTCGCAATTTGAAAAGCCCCAAAATATAAATATAGAAAAGATTTCTATTCCAAAATTCATTAAAATTGGCAATCCATTTAAATTCGATATAACGGTCAATCTTGAGAAGGATGATAAACAATTCAATGGGATGATAACTTATTTTATTTCTGATAGAAATGATAATGTTATCGTAAAGGATTCTTTAGATAGGACAAACAGAACAAATGGTTCTATTGTTAATGTTGACGATCCTGCTATGCAGAATATTGTAAATGAAAGCAAAGACCAGATAACGTTAAATATTGAGCCAAACAAAACAAAACAACTTTCTCCCGGACCGGCAAAACTTAAGTTATTTGTAACCTCAGAGAACTCCCTACGACCAATTATTTCTGAAAATATTTTGATAGTAAGGAGGTAAAAGCAATAAATAATCTGTTTATTTAACTATGATGAATAAAATTTGAGGGTCTTTTTTTTCTTTTTACTGAAAAAAGTTATAATTTTATTTATCGTGTTATCCATTACTTTATTTCTAACTATCTTTCTTTTGGGTTCAACCATGGATAAAATAATGATGGATCAGGTTAGATTGCAAGCCATTAACTCTGTATCTGGTCCATCCTTGGAAAACCCCCAATTGCAGCAATTTAAAACAAATGAGGAGAGGCAAAAACTAATTAACCAGCAAATAAAGATTCAAAGCCAAAGCTTGGGCCTGGATGAACCATGGTATTCTCCTAAAAAACTTTTTAATGGCATTTATAAAATACTAACTTTGAACTTAGGAAACTCTCGTTTTTTTACCACATATAACGGCTCAAACAGTGTTAATGAGCTTATCTTGGAAAAATTGCCTAATACTATTTTGTTGTTCACCACTTCATCAATTACAATCATACTGATTGGTTTGTTTTATGGTACATATTTAGCTTCAAAGGAAGGCAGTCTACCTGAAAAATTTATTTCAGGTTTGGCAGCGACCAGTCGCGGTGTCCCTGACTGGTGGTTTTCAATGATAATGATTGTAGTTTTTTCATTCTTTTTGCATATTTTTCCCTCTAGGGCAACCCCTTTAAGTTCACCAAATGAACCAGGATACGTTTTAGACCTTTTGTATCACATGACGCTGCCATTCATAACTCTTGTAATTATAGGGTTTTCTCCGTTTGTTTATTATGTCAAATACATTGTTTTGAGAATTCTTGATGAGGATTTTATAAAAACATTGAGAATTATGGGCATCCCCAAAAAAAATATCTTATATGTTCATGCGCTAAAAAATGCCGGACCGCAGCTGTCGACAATACTTGGTTTGGGCATTACTGCATCACTATCGGGGTCCCTATTGGTTGAACAAATATTTGATTGGCCTGGTATGGGTAACCTATTCTATAACGCAATAACTCAAAATGATTCGCCCCTGATCATTGGTCTAGGCTATATCTCGGTACTTATTTATTTGCTGACTAGGCTTATTCTGGACGTCTGTTTTACCTATTTCGATCCCAGAATCAAATCGGGAGAGACATAGGTTACAAGGTTGAATGTTGTAAGACATGGCGATAAAATTGATAAAATTAATAAAAGAAAATAAGGGCGGCTTTATTGGGGCCTTGCTACTTTTCTTTCTGATGATAATGACTTGTTATGCTCTTCTTTTTGTTTCAACACAATCCAGGCTGCAGTGGAACGATCCTATTTTTTGGTCTGATAATCCAAAAACTGCAGCTCCAGAATGGTTTAATATTATTTTAAAGCCATTTGGCTATCAATTACCTGAGCACAAAATTTTTCTTCAAAAAGATGCGATTGTAAATACCTTAAATGATATCGATTTTAAATTAGAGAACAATACCTTTTCTTATCAATTTGATTATAATGAATTTCCATCTTCATTTGACATTCCCTATACGATAACATTAGGAGAAATCCCTCCTATATTGGAGATATATGTAAAAAGGCCGGATAATTTGGAATTTAAAATTTATTCAAATTCTTTGGAATCTGTAAATAGTTTACAAAATAGCGAGGATAGTTCTGCAAACAGCGTTAATGATAACATTACTGCTCCAACCTTAATTAACAGCAATACTGTATCAGGAAGAGTTTTTTCTTCCTCTCAAGAAGTCCGGAACTCCTTATCTGAGTATAGCAATATATTCAAATTCCCTATATCGGGCTTATCGTCCGAAAAAATAATATACTCACAGACAGATTCTAATACACCCCTTAAAGGCGAATATGAGTTCATTTTTTCAGTATATTCTTTTGATAGCGATACAATCCTACAAAACCTAAAATTAGTCATACAAGGAAAAGTATTTGGATTATTAGGAACCGATGAATTCAGACGGGATGTTTTTTTTGGAATCTTGATTGGTACGCCTGTTGCTCTTTTTATTGGAATTACTGTTGCATTATCTTCTTCGTTTATCGGTCTTTTTTATGGATTGTATTCGGGATACACGGGAAAAAAAGCTGGAACATTTATGCTAACAATTATTGATATTTTCATTTCCCTTCCTACTTTTATTATTTTCATCATAATTTCTATTCATTTTGGAAGGAATTTGTTATTTTTAATCGGCCTCTTTATCCTATTTGGCTGGCCTGGTGTAGCGTTATTAAATAGAACATTTAGTATTCAAATTAAAAACTATCCGTATATAGAAGCATCAAAACTAATGGGTGAATCCGATTTTAAAATTGTCTTACGTCATATAGTACCACAATTATTGCCTTTTACACTGGCTAATTTTGCACTATCAGTTCCAATTGCAATATTGGGTGAGTCTGCATTAAGTTTCCTTGGGTTTGGAGACCCGTCTTTCCCTACCTGGGGACAAATGTTACAAGAGGCACATGCTTCCTCAGCTGAAACTCTTGGGTATTGGTGGTGGATTGTCTCTCCTGGTTTAATGATATCTATAACTAGTATTGCTTTTATTTTGATAGGTCGATCATTAGAAAATCTAGTAAAGATTGGTAAAAGAAGATAAATTTATATTTTTTTTATTATAGTTTAAGTTATTCATATCATAAAAAAATTAACAAGATTTGTTGATGTGATTATTTTTTGTAATATTCTATCTCTTTCCCTTGGCTGTTATATGCATGAATATCTCCTTCGTCATATGGA
>Ga0136617_10001705_pt1 | contig 19491 bp, 17 predicted proteins | sample AntDrymUQ3222106_2_FD_129672 | JGI IMG/M metagenome (GOLD analysis project Ga0136617, IMG submission 129672) | Polar desert sand microbial communities from Dry Valleys, Antarctica - metaG UQ322 (21.06) | ecosystem: Environmental > Terrestrial > Soil > Desert | place: Antarctica: Dry Valley... | reverse complement strand
CGACAAGGCGCTGATCACGGCCACCGAACGGGCGGAGGTCAACCAGATCCTCGGGATCGACAGCCGCCTCGTCGGGCTCGAGGAGATCGCGAGGCTCTGCCCGGAGCTCGACCTCTCGACCGAGGTGACGTGGCCCGTGCTCGGCGCGCTCTTCCATCCGCCCGGCGGGATCATCCGGCACGACGCCGTCGTCTGGGGCCTCGCCCGCGGCGCCGACCGGCGCGGCGTCGAGATCCATCCCTACACCGAGGTGACGGGAATCGAGCGGGCGCACGGCCGCGTCACCGGCGTGCACACGAATCGCGGCGCCATCGCCTGCGACACGGTCGTCAGCGCCACCGCCGGCTGGTCGACGCTCGTCGCCGACCTCGCGGGCGTGCCGCTGCCGATCACGACGCACATCCTCCAGGCCTTCGTGACGGAGCCGCTGAAGCCGTTTCTCGACGTGATCATCGTCTCGTCGCAGATGCACGTCTACGTCTCGCAGACCGACCGCGGCGAGATCCTGATCGGCGCCGAGATCGAGCCGTACACGACGTATCGCGGCACGAGCACGTTCCCGTTCCTGGAGTACTCGGCACGCCATGCGCTCGAGCTCTTCCCACAGCTCGAGAGCGCGCGCGTGCTGCGCCAGTGGACCGGCCTTTGCGACATCAGCCCCGACTTCAGCCCGATCCTCGGCGTCACCGAGGTCGAAGGCTTCCTCGTCTCAGCCGGCTGGGGCACCTACGGCTTCAAGGCCGCGCCGATCGTCGGCACCACGCTCGCGGAGCTCGTCGCCACGAAGCGAACGCCCGCGCTGATCGCGCCCTTCGCGCTCGAGCGCTTCTCCACCGATACCCTCGTCTCCGAGCTCGCGGCCGCGGCCGTCTCGCACTGATGACGGACATGCCCTCCAGCCTCGAGATCGCCCAGGCTGCCCAGCTCCGGCCGATTGGGCAACTGGCCGAGGAGGCGGGCCTGCTTCCGGACGAGGTCGAGCAGTACGGCCGGCACAAGGCGAAAGTCGATCTCTCCGTGCTCGAGCGGCTCGCCGACACACCGGACGGAAAGCTGATCTGCGTCACCGCGATTACTCCGACGAAGGCCGGCGAGGGCAAGACGACGACCTCGGTCGCGCTCACCCAGGGGCTCGGCGCGATCGGCAAGCGCCCGGTGCTCTGCCTGCGCGAGGCCTCGGTCGGCCCCGTGTTCGGGATCAAGGGCGGGGCTGCGGGCGGCGGCTACGCGCAGGTCGTGCCGATGGAGGATCTCAACCTCCACTTCACGGGCGATCTCCACGCGATCGGCGCCGCGAACAACCTGCTCGCGGCGCTCCTCGAGTCGCACCTCCTCCACGGAAACGCGCTCGGGATCGATCCGCTCTCGATCAGCTGGCGGCGGTGCGTGGACATGAACGACCGAGCACTGCGGCAGATCGTGGTCGGCCTCGGTGGCCGCACGAACGGCTACGTGCGCGAGACCGGCTTCGACATCACGGCTGCGTCCGAGGTGATGGCGATCGTCGCCGTTGCCCGCGACCTCTTCGACCTGCGCCGCCGGCTCGGCGCGATCACCGTCGGCCACTCCTTTTCGGGCGAGTCGATTACCGCCGAGGCGCTGAACGCCGCCGGCGCCATGACCGTCCTCCTGAAGGACGCGCTGAAGCCGAATCTGGTCCAGACCCTCGAAGGCCAGCCGGCGCTCGTCCACTGCGGCCCCTTCGCGAACATCGCCCACGGCAACAACTCGCTCGTGGCCGACCTCGTCGCGCTCAAGCTCGGCGACTACGTCGTCACCGAGAGCGGCTTCGGCTCCGACATGGGGATGGAGAAGTTCCTGAACATCGTCTGCCGCGCGGGCGGTCTCTCCCCGAGCGCGGTCGTCCTCGTCGCGACCGTTCGCGCGCTCGAGCATCACGGAGACGAGCCCGGCGGCGGCCTCGCTGCGATCGAGCGTGGGGCCGCGAACCTACGCCGCCACCTCGGGATCGTCCACGGATTCGGGCTCAAGGCCGTCGTCGCCGTCAACCGCTTCCCGGGCGACACCGACGAGGAGGTCGAGCTCGTCCGCCGGCTCGCGCTCGACTACGGCGCGCACGCCGCCGAGCTGAACGAGGGCTTCGAGCGAGGCGGAGCGGGCGCAGCGGCGCTCGCCGAGGCGGTCGTGGACGCGACGCGCGACGCCCCCTCCTTCGACCACACCTATCCGATCGACGCCCCGATCGAGGAGAAGATTAGATTGATCGCGACCCGCGTGTACGGCGCCGACGACATCTTCCTGCTGAAGACGGCGCGGGAGAAGATCGAGGCGTTCACGTCGGCGGGGCTCGACCGGCTCCCGATCTGCATGGCGAAGACGCACCTCTCGCTCTCGCACGACGCGAGCCTCGCGAACGCCCCCACCGGCTTCACCGTCACCGTCCGCGATATCCGTGCCTACACCGGAGCGGGCTGGCTCGTCGCCCTCTGCGGCGACATGCAGACGATGCCCGGGCTCGCCGAGCGCCCCGCCGCCTTCACCGTCGACATCGACGAGGAGGGACGGACGGTCGGGCTGTTCTGAGCCCGGCAGGCTCGCGACGACGGCGGGCGGCGACAGAACGACATCGTCGCCCGCAGAGCCGCGGCTCAGCGATATGCGAGCCGGCCCTCGTAGGTTTCGCTGATGCCGCCCGGCGTGTACGTCCCGGTCAACCTCCCCTGACCGTGGAGGCCGGCGTAGTCGCCCGTTCCGCTCAGCACGACCCAGCGCCCGCTCGTCCCGTCGTCGCCGACGTTGAACCCCGTGCGAGCCTGGAGCAGCAGGGTGAAGGTGCCGCTCCCGTCGTCGCAGGTGATCGTCTTGCGATCGTGGAAGACGATCCCCACGTTGCTTTGGAATCCGCTCGCGGAGAACTCGTTCGACGTCGTGCCGCTCGCGCAGAGGATGCTGCCGTCGGACGTGAACGCGCCGCTCGGGGGATCGAACTGCTCCACGACCATGAACGTCGCGGTTTGTGGGGGTGCGGCACCCACGACGCCCACCCCCAGCGCCACGGCGATGATCGCCACGGCCACAGCTGCGTTGAACAGCCTCCTCATGCCTACCACTCCCTTCGTCGTTGCCGCGCAATCTGTGCATCAATGAGCTGGTCCCCAGTCGACATCGACGTCGTAGAGGCCCTTGCTCACTTGCCGCAGCGCGGTTCCATTCAGGCGCATCACGAAGACGCCTGGGCCTCCCGAGGTGAACCTGGAGTAGGTGATCCACTTCCCGTCCGGAGAAAAGGAGCCGGCGAAGAGCGCCGTTGGCGCCGGGTAGCGCGTTAGCTGCTTCACATCGCTGCCGTCGGCGTTGATCGTGTAGAGGTTGCCGTGCTGCTCTCTACCGGGGACAGAGCGGAAGAGGATCAGTTTGCCGTCCGGCGACCAGTCAGGATCCGAGCCGTTCAGGCTCCAAGGGGTCAGTTGGCGCTGGTCGGTGCCGTCGGCGTTGATCACGAAGAGGTCTGCGGTTCGCGCGCTCGCCGCTGCTCGAGTTGTGGACTTCGAACACGAGGCGCTTCCCGTCGGGTGCCCAGACGGGGTGGTCGACGTCCGCCGAGTAGGGGCTTGCGCTCGTCACTTTGGTGACTTGGCGCAGGCCGCCGCCACCGACGTTCAGGACGAAGATTTCGGCGAACTTGATCTTGTCGTCGACGATGCCGCCAAAACCGCGGGTGACGGCGAGCTGCTTCCCGTTCGGCGACCAGGCGGGCATCCCGCAGTCGCAGGCGTTAAGTCGCTTGAGCCCGGTACCGGCCGCGTTGATGCTCCACACGCCGCAGCTGGAGTAGCTCCGGTCACAGCGTTCGAAGGCGATCCTCGAGCCGTCAGGCGACCAGTCGGGGTTCACGTCGTTCGCTCTGGCGCTCGTGAGCTTTCGGAGCTTTGTCCCGTCCGGATTGATCACCCAGAGACGCCTGGGCGCGTTCGACGAGAACACGATCTGCCCGTTCTGACCCGGAGCCGTCCCGTAGGCGGGCAGCGCCAGCAGCGCCGCAAGACCGAGCGGTAGAAGTCCGGCCAACAGGGTTTTTCTCATTTCACCCCTTCTTCGGTGATCGGCGTCACGCCGTCAGCTCCGTTGCTGAGCCACGGCTTGTCGTCAAGGATCGGAGCGGCGGCTACCGAGTCGCTACCGAACGGCTACCGTCGCGCGCGGTGCTGGAGTTCCGGATCCTGGGGCCGCTGGAGGTCGTCGGGCCCGAGGGTCCGATCCGCCTCGGCGGCCCGAAGCAGCGCGCGACGCTCGCGATCCTGCTCTTGAACGCGAACCGGGTCGTGTCGATCGACCGGCTCGCCGACGAGCTCTATGCGGGCCGCGCGCCGGTCACGGCGGCGACGCAGGTGCATCGCCAGATCTCGGAGCTCCGCAAGGCGCTCGGCGTGGACGCGAGGCTCGAGACTCGAGACTCGAGCGCCTGGCTACGTGATCCACGTCGCGGCCGAGCAGCTCGACCTGCGGCGGTTCGAGCGGCTGACCGAGGACGCGGGCCAGGCCCTCGCGCGCGGCGAGGCCGAGCCGGCCTTCGCGCTCCAGCGCGACGCCCTCGAGCTCTGGCGCGGCCCTCCGCTCGCAGACCTCGAGCACGAGCCGTTCGCGCAGGTGGCGACGGGGCGGCTGGAGGAGATCCTGCTGGCGGCGCTCGAGCAGCGCCTCGACGCAGAGCTCGCCCTCGGCCGGCACCGCGAGCTCGTCGGCGAGCTCGACGAGCTGGCGGCGCAGCACCCTCTCCACGAGCCGTTCGCGTCGCGGCTGATGCTCGCGCTCTACCGGTCGGGGCGGCAGGGCGATGCGCTCGACGTCTACCGCCGCACGCGGGCAACGCTCAGCGACGGCTTCGGGATCGAGCCCGGCCGCGAACTGCACGAGCTGGAGCGAGCGATCCTGAACCACGACGCATTCCTCGACGGCGGTGGTGCGGTTACACGAGCGGTCGCGCCGCCTGACCAGCTCGTGCTCGTCCTTCCGTCCGGCGACGAGCGGCTCGAGGCGCTGCTCACGGTTGCCGAGCCGCTCGCGACGCTCCCCGGCCGATCGTTGCTGATCGCGCGGCTGCTGCCGGACGAGACGTTGCTCGCTTCGACAGCGGCGGCGCTCAACGTGCGGCGCGCCTCACTCGCTGTCGAAGCGCGGACGGCGGCATTCACAACGCTCGATCCTGTCGACGACGCGGTCCGCCTGGCCGCGGCCTACGACGTTCGGCTCGTCCTCCTCGACGCACCCGGTCTCGACGAGAACGGCTTTCCCGCCGACCTGGCGGCGATCGTGGAACGAGCGCCGGCGGACGTCGGTCTGCTCGCTGGCAGCCACATCGAATGGGGTTCCGGCGATGGCGTCTGCGTCCCGTTCGCCGGCGGAGAGCACGACTGGGCAGCGCTCGAGCTGGGTGCCTGGTTGGCGTCGAGCCGCGGGATCGCGCTCCGCCTGCTCGGCGCCCAGGCGAACGTCGTCAGGGGTCGGCGGGACGCGAGCCGCCTGCTGGCCGACGCCTCGATCTCCGTCCAGCGCGCGATCGGGGTCGATGCCGTGCCTCAGCTCGTCGAACCCGATCCTGCCGCGCTCGTCGAGGCGGCCGAAGGCGCCACGATCGTGGTGACGGGGCTCTCGGCGAGCTGGCGTCGGGAGGGACTCGGCGAGGCACGGCGCGCGCTCGTCCGCCGCATCCGACCGACGCTGCTCGTACACAGCGGCCCCCGCCCGAGCGGACTCGCCCCCGCCGGCAGCCGCACCCGCTTCACCTGGACGATCGAGAGCGCACGCGACTAGTACATGCCCTCCTAGAGGCAGGGGGTCTCGAGCGCAGCTATGAAGTTCGCCCACGACTGAGGGCTGCCATTTTCTTGAACCTGGTTGTTCGGTAACCCCTTGTACAACGCGACCACACCGATCGTCCTTTGATCCTGCGTGGCGAACAGCAGGTTCCGGCCGACGACGTACGAGACCACCTTCTTACCATCCGGCGAGGTTCCGAATGGTGAGGGCCGCACGTCCTTGCCGTATGCCTTCTGCATTTGCTCGATCGTCGAGCACGGCCCGATCCCGGCGGCCGTTCGGAGATTCCTGTTCCACGTCGTGATCACGTCGGCACGCCCGGGACTCTCACGGAAATAGACGGCGAGCGCAGGCTGCCCGAACGAAAGTCCCGGAATCGGCGGATCCGACTCTGTGAGCTCGAACTCCTTGTAGCCGCCGAACTGCCTCTGGTAGGCCGGCTCCCCACGACCGAGCACGGCTCCTCCGATGGACGTTTGGGATATCGCCGGAGAAGCGCCTGTGACCGTCGCGGTCTGCTCGCGAGTCGTCAGGTATCCGGCGATTCCGGCGGCCACCGCGAGGAGCGCGGTCGTCGCGACGACCGTCCTCCGCCGGTGGCGCGAGCGGCGCGCATATGACTGCCCTGCGAGTGCGGCTCGAGTGGCCGCCGCGAGCTCGCCGCAACTCGCGTAGCGCTCCTCCGGCTCCTTGGCAAGTGCGATCGCGATCACGCCGTCCAGCGCGTCCGGCAGCTCGGGCCTCAGGTCGGTCATGCGCGGCGGCGCGTCGTTCAGATGGGCATAGACGAGGGCGAGCTCGCTCTCGCGTTCGAACGGACGCTCTCCCGTCAGGCACTCGTAGAGCACGCAGCCGAGCGAGTAGACATCGGCGCGACCGTCGATCTGGCGGCCCGCGATCTGCTCTGGCGGAACGTAGTCGAGCGTGCCGACGAAGCCGCGGTCGCCGGTGAGGCTGCTGACCGAGGACACGTGTCGCGCCAGGCCGAAGTCGCAGACGTACGCATGCTCGCTGTCGGCTGTTTTCGCGACGAGGATGTTGGCGGGCTTGACATCCCGGTGGACGAGCCCTGCCGCGTGCGCAGCATCGAGCGCGTCGGCGACCTGCGCGATCAGGTCGAGCGTCCGGGTCGGTTCGAGCGGCCCCTCGTGACGAAGCAGCTCTCGGAGGTCCGAGCCTTCGACGTAGGCCATCGCCAGAAAGAGCCGGCCGCCCTCCTCCCCGAACCGCAGGGTCGGGACGATGTGAGGATGGTCGAGGGTCGCGGCGATCTCCGCTTCCCGCATGAATCGCTGCCGGAAGCGCTCGTCCCCGGAGAGCTCAGGGCTGAGGAGCTTCAGCGCGACGCGACGTCCGGCCTTCGTGTCCTCGGCCAGGTAGACGGCGCCCATCGCGCCCTGGCCGATTGGCGACTCCACGCGAAAGCCTGCGAGAACCGTCCCGGTACCGACCTGAGACTGCATCACGAGCCTTCAGCTTCGCACTCGACTCGCGCGTTTACCAGTGCGCGGCGACGCGACGTTCGCTGGCCTGCCCGAGGTCGAGCGGCACGACCAACAGGCTGTCGCGCGTCTGCGAATAGGAGGCGAGCCCGGCCAGCGCGACGAGGTGGGCGCCCACAATGCGGTCGAGCCGCTCCAGGGGCGCCGAGTTCCCGTGGAGCCGACGTAGGCTAGCCTCACCGTCGATCGCGTCGAGCAAGCTGCGCTCGAAGACGAGCGCGATCGGCGCCTTCGCGCGGGGCAGTGCGACGACGACGAGCTTGGCCGAGGTCTCGAGGAATGTGCGCAGGGCGAGCTCGAGCCCGAGGCGGCGGGCGGCTCGGGCCGCAGACTGCGATCCGTCTCGCGCAGGCGCCAAGCACGTCGAGCTCGCGGCTGGGCAGACGGCGAAGTGGATGCCTTCGTCGGCCGGGATGCTGCGCGCGGGCCGCGATTTACCGGCGCCGAGCTCGATCGTGGCGACGATCAGGGTCAGGCTCACGTCGGTTACGGCAAGACGTGACGCTCCGACGGAACGCTGTCCGACCTGAAGAGCGATCCTCCTTGCATGGGCCAGCGTCGGCGCCATCCGCCGCCGGGCAGCCTGATCGCGGGCGAGGTCGCCGGCGGCGATCTCCGAGGCGCTGGGCAGGTCACTCCTCGAACGCTCGAGTTGCGCCGCTTCGGCCGGCAACCGCCGCAACTGCTCTCCGGGGTCCGGGAGCGCGAGGAGGGGGATCGAGACGCCCACTCCCAGGGCGACGACGATCAGCAGGAGCTCGAGTCGCGTCCGCGTCGTCGTGACCAGCGCCCGTGTGTGCGCGAGATGCGCGCGCCAAACCCGCTCGCGGATCTCGGTATCGCTGAGGTCGAGCCGCCGCAGGAAGCCGTGGCGCTGCACCTTGCGCACGGCCTCCTGCGGGACGCCCAACCGCTCGGCAATCAACCTCGCGTCACTCAACGCTACGACGCCTGTCCGACCGGCGCGTGTCCGGCCGACCGGAGGTGCGTCCGCAGCCACTCGAAGCGGAAGCGACGGTCGCGGCGGCTCTCGACCACCGTCGGCCCGGCGGGGCTCGCCGAACGCCAGTCCTGCTTGAGCTCGGCGTGACGCTCGCGGACGAGCTGACGGCTGCTCTCGGTATCGCGGTACAGCATGTCGTTCTCCCTTCGGTTGAGCGGTGGGCCACCCGGCGCCGACTGTCTCCTCGTCGGCTGGGTGGGATGCCGCCAGGATCGAGGAGGCCGGTAAAGATCGACCACGTAAGCCGGTAAAGCCTCGGCTCGAGCAAGCCCGTAAACCCTTCCAATTCGGCTCCACAAACGGTAAAACGGGCGCATCGACTATCGCATCCTCGGTCCGCTTCAGGTGCTCGACGACGAGCGGATCGTGCCGCTCGGCACCGCCAAGCAGCAGGCGCTCCTCGGCTCGTGCACGCGAACGAGATGGTCCCACGCGAGCGGTTGCTCGACGAGCTCTGGGGCTGGCGGCCGCCCGCCACCGCCGTCAAGTCCGTCCAGATCTACGTCTCCCAGCTACGCAAGCTGCTTCCCGGCGGCGCGACTGCGATCGGGACTCGTGCGAACGGCTTTGGCGCGGGCGTGCGCTCGCCGGGCTCAGCTTCGAGTCGTACGCGAGCACCGACGTGGAGCGGCTCGAGGAGCTGCGCCTCGCCGCCCTGACCGAGCGGATCGAATGCAAGCTCGCTCAGCGACCACGACCGCCTGATCGGCGAGCTCGAGCAGCTCGTCGCCGAACACCCACTCAAGGAACAACTCCACGGGCAACTGATGCTCGCCTACCGAAGGCGGCCGGCAAGCAGAAGCCCTCCGCGCCTACCGAGACGCACGCGAGACGCTCGTCGAGCAGTTCGGGATCGAGCCGAGCGCCCTCAGGACAGGCTAGACCTCTCGAGTTGAACAAGCGATTGGGCGAGATCGGTCTGATCTCCCGCTCCGAGGCGGTCGCGTGGGCTTCCACCTAGCCGGCGGTCGTCCACATTCGTCGGCGAGCGAGCGAGCCGTGGGGCGGCCGTAGCCGCCCCGCAGCTCGTCACCGGATTCGCGTCAGTCGAGGTCGTAGCGACCTGTGTATGCCTGAGCGGGTGCGGCGAGCAGATCGGAGACCTCGAGCCTCCCACGGAGCCCTTCGAGGCCGCCGGTCGCGTCGATGATCTTCCGCCGTACGGTGATGACGCCGGCCAGATCGACCGTCGCGCGTTCGCTGAACGTGACCGTGCCGGTGCGCCCCTCGACCGTGCAGCTACACGAGCTGACGACCGTCAGGTCGGCGCTCCCATCGGGATGCGTGACGTTGTGGACGAGAGACACCTCGGTGCCGGAGAACGTGCCCGTGAGCGTCCGGCGCACCTGAAGCTCCCGCACGATGTCGTTGCCGTCGCGGTAGCTCAGAACGAGCGTGCGCTCGGTCACCGCGATCGTGCCGGCTGCGGTCTCCTTCGAGGACGCCGTCGCCGTCGAGATCACCGTGACGGCCGCGATTGCGATCGCCGTTGCGATTGCCGCGCTCCCTCCGAATCGATTTCGAGCCTGCTGCATGTCGAGCTCCTCTCCATCCGGGTTGCCCTGTCTGCCGGGCAGTGGCTCGATCGTCCCGCGCGCGGCCGGTTGGCGCCATCAGCGGATCGTCGTATCTTTGATCTGAGATGGAAGGCCTGAGAACCGCTGATGTGGCCGTCGCGCTCGAGCTCGTCGAGGCGCTCGGCCAGAACCGGACGGTGGATCCCGTTCCCGCTCGACATGCTGGAGCGGCTCGGCGCTCTCGTGGGCGCGGACGTGGCCACCGGCTACTGCGAAGGTCCTTTGGGGGACTCGTTCGGCCCGTACGAGCTCGGGACGCGGCCGGCGCCGCCCTGGCTACCGGAGGCGCTCGCCGGCTGTGGGCCCGAAGACCCCACGCACAACATCCATCGCAACATGGTCGCCTACCCGGTCGCGATCTCGGACTTCCTGACCCCCCGCGCGTTCGCGCGTCTTGCCGTCTATCACGAGATCTGCCGCCCCCTCGGAGCTGCGGACAGCATGCGCCTCTACCTGCCTTCGCCCTCCGGGCGCGCCCGCTTCTTCTTCTTCGACCGTTCGAGCCGAGGCTTCGAGTTGCGGTCGCGGACGCTGCTCCAGCTCCTGCGGCCACACCTCGTTCGGGCCCGCGATCACTGGCGCTACCCGCTCGAACCGCCCCGGCTCGGGCTCACCCGGCGACAGCTCGAGATCCTGAGCTGGGTCAGCCGCGGCCTCAGTAACGACGAGATCGCGCAGCGGCTCTGGATCTCGGAGCACACCGTGAGGAAGCACCTCGAGAACATCAACCACCGACTCGGAGTCCATAGTCGCGTCGCGGCCGCGGTCGCATTTGTCACGAGCGAACCGTCTGAGGACGAAGTCGTGCTGGATGCGACAATGCCCGAATGAGGGCGGCGGCCATCCTCGGGACGCTCCTCGCGCTGACGATCGCGGGCTCGGCCGGCGCCCGGACCGACGCGAACGGGATCCCCGCCTACGTAAACGGCTACGCGAAGTGGCCGAAGCTGAACGCGAAGCCGATCCGCGGCGGTTCGCCCGCGCACCAGGGCACGAAGCAGGTCTACGCGAGCAAGCGGAAGACGGGCGCGAACTACCCGCTCGGGGCGATCGTCGTCAAGACCGCGACCCCGCCCGGCAAGCAGTGGCTCTCGCTCGTCGCGACGATGCGGAAGATCCGCGGCAGCGCGAACGGTGGCTGGCGTTGGGAAGAGTTCACGCGCTCCTCCCCGACCGCGCGCTTCACGAAGATCGGCTTCCCCGAGTCGGGCTGCGCCGCCTGCCACATGCAGGCGAAGGCGAACGACTACGTCTTCACGCGGCGCTGAGGCGGCTCCGTCCCCTCGACGTTGACGTCCGGGAGCCAGTGGAGCCAGGAGGGGAGGTACCAGTTGCGCGAGCCGAGCAGCTTCATGGCCGCAGGCACGAGTATCGAGCGGACAATCGTCGCGTCGATCAAGAGCGCGACGGCGACCCCGAACCCCATCTGCTGGAACATGATCAGGTCGCCCATCGCGAAGCCCCAGAAGACCGCGATGATGATCAGGGCTGCTCCGGTGATCAGCCGCGCCGTCGAGCCCACGCCGAAGGCGATCGCGGCGTCGTTGTCGCCCGTCTGGCTGTAGCGCTCGCGGATCCGGCTGAGCAGGAAGACCTGGTAGTCCATCGAGAGCCCGAAGAGAACGGCGAAGAGGAAGATCGGCACCCACGCCTCGACGGCATCGGCTTGCTCGAAGCCGAGGAGCTCGTTGCCGACCCCTTCGACGAAGACGAGCACGAGCAGCCCGTAGGCCGCGCCGACCGAGAGCAGGTTCATCACGATCGCCTTGGCGGCGATGACGATCGAGCGGAAGGCGATCGTGAGCAGGATGAACGAGAGGCCGAGCACGAAGGCGAGGACGAGCGGCAGCCAGTTGTTCATCGTGTCGTGGTAGTCGATCTCCTCCGCCGTCGCACCGCCGACGGCCACCTCGGCGTCGACTCCGGCGAACGCTGCCGGAACAACGTCGGCGCGTAGCTCGCGGACCGCGTTCGTCGCGTCCTCGGCGATCGCGTCGCCGCCGAGCGGCAGGGTCAACCGCGCGAGGCTGCCCGCCTCGTTCGTCTCGACCGCCGGCTCGCCGAAGATCGGCTGCCATCGTGCCGCGGCTTCGACCCGCTCGATCGCGGCTCGCACCTCAGCCGAGTCGGCTTCGCCGGCGATCGCGATCTCGACCGGGTCGACGCCGCTACTCGGGAACTCCTCGTTCAGGAGGAGGAACCCCTGCTTCGACTCGAAGCGATCGGGCAGCGTGCTTGCCCCCGCCGACCCGATCTCGAGCGTGAGCGCGGGAAGGGCAGCGGCCACGAGGAGGCCCGTTGCGAGAGCGAGGCTCAACGCCGGCCGGCGCATCACGGCGCGGACGATCCTCGACCAGAAGCGACTCTCTGACGGGGCGGAGGCAGCGCGGCCGAAGAACGGGATCTTGAGGGCATTGATCCGATCGCCGAGAAGACTCAGAACGGCCGGCAGGAGCGTCAGCGCGGCGACGATCGAGACGATCCCGACGAGGATCGCTCCCGCGGCCAGGCTGCGCAGGATCGTGCTCGGGACGAGCAGCAGCCCGATCATCGCGAGCACGAAGGCGATCCCACTGAAGAGCACCGCGCGGCTCGCGGTCGACGCGGAGGTCGCGATCGCGTCGAGCTTCTCCCTGCCTTCCGCGCGCTCCTCGCGGAACCGCGAGAGGACGAACAGCGAGTAGTCGATCCCGAGCGCCAGCCCCATCCCGGTGAGCATGTTGATCGTGAAGACCGAGAGCGGGAACACCTGCCCCACGAGCGCGGTTAGGGCGAGGGCGACCATGATCGAGACGATCGCGATCACGAGCGGCACGACGCCGGCGACGACGGCGCCGAAGACGAGCAGCAGGATGACCAGCGCGGCCGGCCCACCGAAGAAGAGCTCGCCCGTCCGCAGATCGTCCTGCGAGAGCTGCCCGAAATCGGCGTCGGACGTCCACTCGCCGGTCATCGCAGCCGCGATCCCGGGCTCCTCGTCCAGGGCCTGCACCAGCGCGACCAGCGGCTCGACCGTCTCCTCGTCCGGGTCGGCGCCGAGGCCGACGAGCAACTCCGTCGCGTCGCGGTCGGCGGAGACGAGCTGCTCCTCCCCGCTCTCGTAGAAGCCGATCAGGTTCGTCGCGCCTGCCTCGCGAAGCGCGGCGTCGAGTCGCCGAACGCGCTGCTCGAAGGGGGCGTCGTCGACCGAGCCGGTCTCCGAGCGGATCACGACGACCTCGGTCACGTCCTGCTCGGGCGGCGGCGGGGGGAATCCTTCGGCCAGCAGGCTCTCGGCCCGCTTCGACTCGGTCTCGCTCGTGATCCCGATCTCCCCCTCGAGCGCGCTCTCGAGGAATGTCCCGATCGTGCCGACGGCCGCGACGAGGACGACGAGCCAGATCACGAGCACCCGCCAGGGATGTCGGCTGCTCGCGCGTGCCGCTCGCTCGGTGAGACCACGATCGCTCATGGCTTGCTCGCTCCTTCAGTCGTTTCCCGCGGCCGAGGATAACCTATTTCAGACCATCCGTAATAGATATCTTGGGAACGGCTCTACGACTAGATTTGCCGAGGATGACGCCGATCGCCCTCACCTCGGTCTCGTATCTCGTGCTCGGCCTCGTCGGCCGTGCCGGCGGCGCGACGCCCTACGACCTGAAGCGCTGGGTCGGGGAGTCGATCGGCAACTTCTGGACGTTCCCGCACTCACAGCTCTACTCCGAGCCGGCCCGCCTCGCCGAGGCCGGCTTGCTCGAGCAACAGCAGGAGCCGACCGGCCGGCGCCGCCGGACGTACTCGCTCACGGACGACGGGCTCGAAGCGTTGCGGCGCTGGCTGCGAGAGCCGACCGTCGAGCCGCCGCAGATTCGCGATCTCGCGCTGCTGAAGCTCTATTTCGGCCAGTTCGTCTCGCCCGACGAGGTCGCCGCGCAGGCGCGCGTGCAGGAGGCCGCTCATCGGGCGCGGCTCGCCAGATTCACCGCGGTCGACGCCCATCTCGCCGACCACGATCCCGAGGAGATCGCCTACTCGCGCGCGACCCTGCGGCTGGGACTTCTCAGCGAGGAGGCGTTCGTCCGGTTCTGGAGCGAGATCGCCGAGCGCCCGCCGCAGGGACCCTAGCCCTACAGACCGAAGCGGTAGACGTGGACGTCGTGGGGGCCGAACCAGTCGCGGAAGCCGCCGCTCGTCACGCTCACCGATCGGAACACCTGCCGCCCGGCGCCGATCGGAGGCGGCGGCGGCTCCTGGACGTACTCGAAGAGAACCTGGCCTCCACGAAGCGGCGAGCCGTCGAGCTTCCTCGGCAGGCCGGTGAACCCGACTCGCGAGGTCGCGCCGCCCCGGCGGGCCGCGATCACGTAGAGGAAGCGCCCGTCGCGCCGGGTGACGAGGTCGAAATCCTGAGCCGATGCCTTGACGGTCGGCCCGTCGGTCGCGACGAGCGCAGGCGACTGCGGTCGACGAGAGCTCCTGGAGCAACGGCCGCAGCACCAGCTCCCAGAACGTCCAGTTCCAGCCTGCGCGCGCATCGACCGGGCGGGATGCCTGCGTCAGATGGCCGCCGAAGAACATCAGCCCCCGCGCGCCGCAGGCGATCGCCTGATAGGCCATGAAGCGGAGCTCGTGCAGGGTGGGGAAGCGAGGCACGACGTTCGGCTTGCGTGCCGACGTGATCGTGCCGCTCCAGGCGATCTGGAGCGTCGTCCACACCGGCTTGCCGCCGGCCGCTCGCACCATCTTCTTCGTCACGTCGCCGACGACGCTGAGGTCACGGTTGCCGAGGTCGGAATGCTCGCCGGGCGGATAGGCGATCGGGAAGATGTCGGCGCCGGTGATGTCGAACGCCGGCCGGTAGGGCGTCAGCTGCGCGACCGTGCTGCGCGGCGCCTGGATGATCACGAGCGGATGGTTCGGATCGAGTGCCTTCAGCCTGCGGAGCGCGCGGACGAGCCCTTCCGGCCGGATCCAGTTGGCGCCCCGAAACGGGTTGCGCGGCTCGTCGAGGCCCTTGTAGACGCCGAGTCCCGGGTGATCCCGGAATGTGGACGCGATCCTCGAGAGCGTCTGCTCGCGCACCGAGGCCTGCCCGCTCGTCGCCGAGCGCGCCGGCAGATCCGGGAGGTCTCCGAGGTAGAGCCAGCACTGGAGGCCGCGTGCGGCGGCCGCGTCGAGCAGCGCTCGCTCGGCCGCGAGCTGCTCCTCGAGCTGCGCCGCGCCCCAGTTGCCGCGCCCGGTCCGGATGAAGCTCGCACCCCCGTCTGCGAGCTCCTGCAGCCCGTCCTTGCCGGCGGGCGTCTTGCCGCCGAGCGGGGGCGGATTCGAGAGCCCGAGCGGAAAAGACCTTCGCGCCGCCGATCCGCAGAACCCCGGTGGCGCGGTCGATCGTGACGCGGCTCACGCCGACAGCGTCGCAGATCCTCGATTGTGGCGGCTACCGGTTGAGTGTTCGGCGGCGACGGGGAACGTGATTCCCCGCCGCCTTTCGCAGCTTCCGCCTGTGCGATCGAGCTATTCCGCGATGCGTTGAACGGTGAGTCGCTCACCGATCTCAGTGCCGCGGATCGTACGAACGACGTTGCCGTTGAGGCTCCGGAGGGCCGGCATCGCCACGGAGCTCGAGACCAACAACTCTCCGCTCGGGAGGAAGGTGTTGAGCGCGCGGAAGCTTGTGGGCACGCTCGGAGGAGGATCGACCAAGGTGAGCGTGACCATCCACGTTCCTGAGAGCTTCTGACTCTTCGGGGCATTCTTGCCGGCCGCGGCGGAGATCGCTCCGGCGGCGATCATGGCCGTAAGCGCGATCAGCGCGACCACGACGAACGCTGTTTTCTTGCTCATGTCTTCCTTTCCGACTCACAACGAGTCGAGATAGATGGTTAGGCCTCCTCGGCGATCGCGGTCGAGATCCGCTCGAACGGGATTCCTGCGCGGCCGTAGGCCTCACGAATCAGTTGTTCCGAGGCAGCTTCGAGAACACAGAGAAACGACTCGTCACGGGGGACGATCGTGGAGCTGAGGAAGCGCAAACGCTTCCCTTCTCGCTCCAAACCCGCAACGGCGTCACGCACGCGCGCAACCAAACGTCCGAGCTCGTCGGCGCCCAGGCCGGGCTGGTAATGCTCGACGAGGAACGTCTGCCGTGCCTCCGCAAGCGCTCGAACTGCCACGACACGACGCTACGCGGGCGCCGCATTCGAAACGTCGGGCGTTTCCCTCGTTTCCGCTCCGACATCCCTCGCTGTGCTCGCCATCGTCGCGCCGAGCTCGGCCCGAGAGCGGATCCCGAGCTTGCGATAGACGCGCGAGAGGTTGGCCTCGACGGTCTTCGGACTCACGAAGGCGGCTGTCGCCACCTCGCGGTTCGTCAATCCTCCCGCCGCGAGCTCCGCAACCCGCAGCTCAGTCGCTGTCAGCTCGTGCGGGTGGCGCAAGCCGACGCGCTCGAGCTCGGCTTGCGCACGATCGGCCCAGACGGGGGCGCCGAGTCGTTCGAAGATGGCGAGCGCTTCCTGAAGCGCGTCGGCGGCGGCAAGCTTGCGGTTCGCCCGACGGTGCAGACGGCCCTTGACGAGGAGCGTCGAGCCGAGCTCGAACGGGATCTGCGACGCCGCGGCGAGATCGAGTGTCTCGATCGCCGCAAGCGCGCCGGCGATATCTCCCTGAGCTGCGAGCACGAGCGCACGAGCGCGCGGCAGCGTCGTCGAGATCCAGAGCCGAGGGAACGCGCGGCCGCGCTCCTCGAGCCGCCGGAGGACAGCATGGGCGCGTTCGGGCTCATCGAGGGCGAGCAACGACTCGATCTGAAAGGGCTCGCTCCGATCGAGCGGAGCTTCCTTGGCGCCGATCGACCCGATCAGCTCCCGCATCCGCGTCAGCGCTCGGTCCGCCGCTGCGTCGTCCCCGTCCGCGAACTCCACGAAGCCGAGAGTCGAGAGAGACATCGCGGCCCACCAAACCTGCTTCGCCTGCTCGAACCGCTCGATCAGCGGAACCAGGGTGGCGCGGGCGCGGTCGGTTCTGCCTCTATGGGCATCGATGAGAGATCGGAACGAGAACCGCATCGCTGTCGGTCCTCGCGCCTCGGACAGCACGATCGCGTCGCAGCTCTGCTCGATGTACTGCGCGGCGAGCGCCCACCGACCGGCACGCAGCTCGGCAAGGGCGAGATGCCCCAACCGGTCCACTCGCAAGGATTCCCACCCACGTTCACGGCAGAGCCCGTCCTCTTCCGCGAAGCGAGTCCGCGCGGCAGCGTAGTCGTCGGTTCCGCGCTCGATCAGCTCGCGTCGCACATCGTGTCCGAGCATCGCCTCGGCGAGGAGTCGGTCGTAGGGGCGGAGCCGACGAGCCCCGGCGCGCATTCGTCGCTCAGCAGCCGCAGAGCCGCTTCTGCGTGCGCCACAGCCCGTCGCGGATTGAGGAGGACGTTGAGCCTGGCGAGCGTTGTGTAGATCCGGGCGCTGAGCTCCTCGTGGTCTGAAGCGGTCTCGAGCGCCTGCTCCAGGAGCTCGTTCGCGTCGCTCGTCGCCCCCTCGGCCCAGCCGATCCCTGCGAGGCAGAAAAGCGCCTCGGTTCTCACCGACGCCGCCGTTGCCAACACCGCGGCGCGCTCGGCGAGTGGTCGAGCGACCACCCGATCGCCTACCACGAGCAGCGACGTCGCCCGACCGAGCAACCGCCGGGCCAAACCGTCCGGCTGATCCGCCGGCGTCACTCGACCCGCTGCCTCGAACAGCTCGGCGGCCGAATCCTGGGCGCCTCTCAGCGACGCCTGCTGCGCGGCCTGCTCGAGCTCGGCGGCGATCGCCTCGTCGGCCTCCTCCGTACTCAGGGCAAGATGGCGTGCCCGCTCCTCGCCGTCGCCGACCACCTCCGCGAGACGCCGATGCAACTGTCGCCGCCGCTCCTGCGATACGGAGCCGTAGACGGCGGCCGCGAGCAGCGGGTGCGTGAACTGGATCCGTCCACCGCCCGAGCTGAGCACGCCCGCCTCCTCAGCCTCGACGAGGCTCGCATGCCCGTTCCTTTGCGCGGTCAAGGCCAGAGCGACGGCAGCGGTCGTGGGGCGTGAGAGCGCTGCAACAACGAGGACAACGTCTTGGGCGCCGCTCGAGAGCGCGCGAACACGCGCCGCCACGAGCTCCTGCAACGCCGACGGCACGGGCATCGGCTCGTCGAACGCCCGCTCGCCCCCGGCTCGTGCCAGGGCCCGTCCGATCTCGAGCGCGAAGAACGGATTCCCGCCGGACGCAACGGCGAGCCGAGCGAGAGTCGGGCGGGCCAAGGACATGCCGAGCCGACCGCTGAGCACGTGGTGCAGCGCCGCGAGCGAGAGCGGCCCGGGGACGACGCGCTCGAGGCGATCCTCCGGCAGCGCGCGGTCGAGCTCGAGCGGCGCTGCGCCGCCAGGCTCTGTCCGCAGCGTCAGCAACAAGCCGACCCGCGGCGGGAGGCGGCGAGCTGCAAACTCCAGCACACGCTCGGACGCCGGATCGAGCCACTGCACATCGTCGACCGCGACGAGCACGGGCTGGTCGGCCGCAAGCGCCGTCAGGATGCCGACGAGCGCCGTCTCCGTCGTCCGGAGCTCAGCCGGCTCGTCGAGCTCCGTGAGAAGCAGGGCTGCCGCCAGGGCGCGCTCCTGCGGAATCGGCAGTGCCGCACGCGTCTCCTCGAAGACGCCGCCGACGAGGTCGGCAAGAGCTCCGTACGAGAGCTTCGCCTCCCGCTCGGTCGGCTGCGCGCGCAGCACCTTGTAGGAACGGGCTTCGCCCGCTGCAATGGCCTCCAGCCAAACGGTCGTCTTGCCGATCCCCGCTCGCCTTCGGCAGTGAGCGCGGCCGAACCGAGCGCCACCCGATCCAGAAAGCGCCCGACCGCATCGAGCTCCGCGTCGCGACCGACTATCGCGCTCGCCAACTCCACTCCCTCCGTCGGGCTCGATTGTACGGCGCTCAGGAAGCGGCGTTGTCGCGATAGGAGCCAAAGTGAGGGGCGCGCGAGAGAATCCTCGCGCGCCCCTGTTCGTGGAGCTACCGCCGGACGAACGTCCGGCTGGCCGGGAGGCTCGTGAGGCCCGAGGTGTCGCGGGCGCGGAGCGTGACCGTGTAGCGACCCGGGCCGCGGAACCGGAGGACCGGCAGCCAGTTCCGCGTGTAGACGCCGCACGGACGCGGCGGCACGAGCGTGGTGAACCGGCGCGTGTACGAGGCCACGCGGGGCCGCGAGTCCGTGGCGAGGATCGTCGCGTTCCGCGGCGAGTCGTCGCAGATCCGGAAGCGCGCGTACACCCTGGCGCCCGAGAAGCGGATCGAGATGATCGCCAGCGTCGGCCGCCGGTTGGTGATGGTGACCGCTGGTGCGACGACAGCCGTGAGCGCGGAGTTCGCGGTCGCGCTGCCCCTCGCGTTCCGGGCGGTCACGGCGACCCGGAGCCGGAAGCCGAGATCGGCCAGCCGAACACCGTACGTCTTGCCGGTTGCGCCGATCACACTCGCGCACGTCGCGACGTCGGTGTCACAGCGTTGCCACTGATAGCTGTAGCCGGTCGGGTTTCCCGTCCAGCTTCCGTCGTTGGCAGTCAGCTCCTGACCGACCTTCGGCGTGCCGGAGATCGACGGCGCCTCGGTGTTCCTTGGGCCCGCGG
>Ga0136617_10001704_pt1 | contig 19512 bp, 22 predicted proteins | sample AntDrymUQ3222106_2_FD_129672 | JGI IMG/M metagenome (GOLD analysis project Ga0136617, IMG submission 129672) | Polar desert sand microbial communities from Dry Valleys, Antarctica - metaG UQ322 (21.06) | ecosystem: Environmental > Terrestrial > Soil > Desert | place: Antarctica: Dry Valley... | reverse complement strand
GCGGCCACCAGCAGCATCAGCATCAGGCCCATGTAGATCACCGCCATCGCGTCGATCGACTGCGACGCGCGCACGCCGGGAGCAAACGCGGCGTAGTACAGCACGACGACGAGCGGCTGCGAGCCCGGTCCCGCGGTGAAGAAGCTCAGCTCGAACATGCCGACGGTGCGCACGAGCACGAGCAGGCCGGCGGCGAGCATCCCCGGGACGAGCAGCGGGCCGAGGATGCGCACGAAGATCGTCGTCGTCCCGGCGCCCAGCGTCCGCGCGGCGGCCTCGATGCGCGGGTCGATCTGCTCGATGAACGGGGTCATCGTGAGGATCACGAACGGCACGCTCGGGACGAGGTTGGCGAGGATCACGCCCGTCAGCGCGCCGCCGAGGTCGTGGCGCAGCAGGACGGTCGCCAGCGGGATCCCGTAGGTCACCGGCGGCAGCAGCAGCGGGATCAGGAACGCCAGCATGACGATCCGGCGTCCGGGGAAGTCGCGACGCGCCAGCGCATAGGACGCCGGCACGCCGATCAGCAGCGAGAGCACCACCACCGCGCCCGCGATCTCGATCGTCACGAGCATCACCGACGTCAGGCCGAACTCGCGCCACGCGTCGCCGTACCAGTGCGTCGTGAACGCGTCGGGCAGCCAGTCGTCCAGCCAGCGCGTCCCCAGCGAGTTCACGACGACGGCGGCGACCAGCGCGAGCATGAAGACGAGAAAGAAGCCGACGAACCCCCACGCCAGCCACGCGAGCGGGCTGGCCACGATGCGCCGCGAGGACATCGCGCTCATCCCTTCGTCCCGCCGCTCGGCCCGCGGTACAGGCGGCCGCGCACGCCGAGCACGACGGCGACGACCGCGAGCTGCACGACCCCCATGATCATCGCGATCGCCGACGCCATCGAGGCGTCGAACTGCTCGTAGGCCGCGCGGAAGGCGACGATCGAGATCACCCGCGTCTCACCCGCCGGCTCGCCGACGAGGACGGCCGACGGGAAGACGGCGAACGCCAGCACGAAGGTCAGGATGAACGTGATCGCCAGCCCGGGCAGCAGCAGCGGGAAGGTGATCTGCCAGAAGCGCTCGCGCGGCCCGGCGCCGAGCGTCGCCGCCGCGCGCTCGAGCATCGGGTCGATCCCGCCCAGGTAGGACAGCGTCAGCAGGAACGCGAACGGAAAGCCGGTGATGAGCAGCGTCAGCAGCACGCCCCAGTAGTTGTTGACGAAGCGCACCGGGTCCTCGACGAGGCCGAGCTCCAGCAGCGCGCGGTTGACCCAGCCGCGTGCGCCCAGCAGCGTCAGCAGCCCCTTGGCGATGAGGACGGTGCCCAGCGTGACGGGCATGACGAGCACCCCGATCAGCAGGCGCTTGCCCCTGAACGCCCCACGCATCCGGTAGGCGATCGGCACCGAGGCGATGACGTTGAACAGCGAGGCGGGGACGGCGAGGCCGAGCGTGATCATGATCGTGTCGCGCAGGAACGGGTCGGCGAAGAACTGCTGGTAGTTGGCGAGGACGCCGACGTAGCGCTCGGGCTGGAAGGACAGCACCAGCCCGTATCCGAAGGGGTACAGGAAGATGACTACGAGGAAGACCAGCGCCGGCGCCAACAGCAGCAGCGTGCGGTCGATCCCGTGCGCGGCGAGCGTGCGGCCCATGCTCAGCCCGCGTCCGTGAACAGCAGCACACTGGCCGTCGGCGCGCGCAGCGTGACGTCCGCGCCGATCTCGACGGCGGCGGCCGACGTGCCGCGCAGGCGCTCGCCGGAGTCCGTAACGCCCTCGACCACGAAGCTGCGGCCGCGGAACTCGACGGCGTCGACGGTGATCTGAAACGTATTCTCGCCCGCGCCGTCGACGACGAGGTCGTCGGGCCGGATCGCCAGCGTGACGGGCCCGCTCGACGCCGCGCCCGAGACCCGGCCGCATACGCGCAACCCGTTCTTCGCGGCGACGCCGGCGTCGCCGTCGCGCTGCTCGAGCGTCATCGCCAGCGCGTTGCGAAAGCCGACGAAGTCCGCGACGTAGGGGTTGGCGGGGCGGTAGTAGATCTCGTCGGGCGCGCCGATCTGCTGGGTCACGCCGTCGCGCAGCACGACGAGCCGGTCGGCGAGCGAGAACGCCTCCTCCTGGTCATGCGTGACGTAGATCGTCGTCAGCCCCAGCTCGCGATGCAGGCGCCGCAGCTCCGTGCGCATCTCCAGGCGCAGCTTGGCGTCGAGGTTCGACAGCGGCTCGTCCATGAGCACGAGCGGCGGCTCGATGACGATCGCGCGGGCGATCGCCACGCGCTGCTGCTGGCCGCCCGAGAGCTGGCTCGGGTACTTGTCGGCGTGCACCTCGAGCTGGACGAGCGCGAGCGCCTGGTCGACGCGGGCGGCGATCTGGGCCTTGGGCAGCCGCCGCATGCGCAGGCCGAAGGCGATGTTCGCGCGCACGCTCATGTGCGCGAACAGCGCATAGCTCTGGAACACGACGCCGAAGCCGCGCCGCTCGGACGGCATCCCCTCGAGCGAGCGGCCGTCGAGCGAGATCGTGCCGCGCGTCGGCGCGATCAGACAGGCGATGCAGTTCAGCGCCGTCGACTTGCCGCAGCCCGACGGTCCCAGCAGGGCGATGAACTCGCCGCCCTCGATCCGCAGATCGAGAGCGGCGAGCGCGACCTGCGAGCCGAAGCTGCGGCCCAGGCCGTCGAGCCGAAGCTCGCCCAGCCGCGGCGCGACCGTCACTCCTTGACCTTCGATCCACCGACCTCACGATCCCACTTGTCGAACATGAAGACGATGTCGTCGACGTCGAGCTGCGTCTCGACGGGAACGTCGGCGAACAGCTGGTCGTACTCCGGCCGCGCGAACTCCTTGACGACCTTCTCGCTGGCGGCGGGGGCGAGCGACAGCGGGACGTCCTTCACCGCCGGGCCAGGGTAGAAGTAGCCCTTGTCGTAGGCATAGGCCTGGGCCTTGGGCGTGAGCATGAACTTCATCAACTCGAGGATGACCGCCTGCTCGCCCGCCGGCACGCCGCGCGGGATCGCCATGTAGTGCGCGTCGGCCACGAAATGGAAGCCGTCGAAGGACTGGATCCTGAAGTCCTTCGGGACGACGCCGAGCGCGCGCGGGTTGACGTCCCAGCCGGTCGTCGTGGCGATCACGTCGACCGCGCCCGATGTCAGCTCGTCCATCGTCACGCCGGTGGCGGCGGGGTAGTGGTCGATGTGCTCGTCGAGGTCCTTGAGGAACGCCCACGTCTTGTCCCAGCCCTTGTCGGGGTCGCGCGGGTCGGCATCGCCGAGGATGTAGGGCAGCCCCATCAGGAAGGTCCGCCCCGGTCCCGAGTTGGCCGGCCGCGCGTACGTGAACTTCTTCGGGTGCGCCTTCGCCCAGGCCAGCAGCTCGGCCGGGGTCGTCGGCGGCTGCGAGACCTTCTTGGGGTTGTACTCCAGCAGCGGTCCGTTGGGGTTGTAGTGGCTCGTCAGCGCGAAGCCGTCGATGAGGCGGAACATCTTCAGCGCGCCAGGCTGGTAGCGGCTCTCGACGTCGCCCAGGGTCTGCTCGAAGTTCGGCAGCAGCTTCTGCCACAGGCCCTGCTGGGCGCCCGTCGCGATCTCGCCGTAGCCCGCGACGACGAGGTTGTACTGCGCCTTGCCCGCGCGCTGGCCGGCCTGGATCTTGCCGGCGAGCTCCGGGCCGGTGGACTTCGAGAACGTGGCCTTCCTTACGAGCTTGGGGTTGTCTTCGGCGAACTGTTCGATCGCCTCCTGTGAGAGCTGCAGGTTGCCGCCGCCGTCGATCACGTTGAGCGTGATCGGCCTTCCCGGCAGCTTGGGCGGCTCCGACAGCTGGGCGGGCCCGTCGGCGGCGCCCGGCGTCTTCTCCTTGGTCTCCGGTTCGCCGCAGGCGGCGAGCCCGACGGCCATGGCCGCCGCCACCGCGGCGATGAGTGAGCTTCGGCTGATCTTGCGCATGGACCTCTCTCCCTAGCTGGGGGCACCGCTGATGAACGTGCTGCCTTGCGGCTCGAAGCTCTCGCGCAGGCGGCGCGCCAGGCGCCGGACGGCCTCGTCGCCACCGGCGCCATGGGCCGCGTCGAACTCGCTCGCCAGCCCGAGGGCGTGCGCGCCGGCATCCAACCAGGCGCCCGCGTTCGCGCTGTCGATCCCCCCGGTCGGGACGAACGCGATGTCCGCGAACACGGCCCGCAGCGCCCGCAGGTGCGCCGGCCCGCCCGTCTGCGCCGGAAACAGCTTGAGCGCGTCGAGTCCCAGCGCGTGGCCGGCCATGACCTCGGTCGCCGTCAGCACGCCCGGCACGATCGGCACCCGCTGTGCCGCACAGCGCTCGACCAGCGCGCGGCTCAGGCCCGGCGACACGACGAACTGCGCGCCCGCGGCGAGCACGTCGTCGAGTTGTGCCGGCGCCAGCACGGTGCCGGCACCGATCAGCACGTCGGCGGCCAGCGACGCGCGCAGCGTCGCGATCAGCGCCGCCGCGTTCGGCACGGTGGTCGTGATCTCGATGGCGCGCAGGCCGCCCTCGGCAGCTGCCCGCGCGATCGACTCGGCGGCGTCGTCGTCGCCGTGGCGGACGACGACGACGATGCGGCGCTCGGCGAGCAGGGCGACGAAGCTCGCCGGGTGCGGGCTCATCGGTCGACGACCCTCGTGACGCCGCGCCAGGCGTCGTAGTCGGCACGGTCGGGCAGCCCCTCGTAGTCGCCCAGATGCGCGACGACGTGTCCGGCCGCCCAGCCCCCGGTCGCCATCGCCGCCGCGATGGTCGTGCCACGCAGGCGCTCGAAGAGGTAGCCGGCGGTGAACGCGTCGCCGGCGCCGACGCTGTCGACGACCGGTCCCGCGGCCTCGGCCGCGACCTCGACGCGCTTGCCGTCGGCGACGCCGACGGCGCCGTGCGCGCCGCGCCGAACGACCACCCGCGCGATCCCGCGCGCGGCGAGCCAATCGAGCGCTTCCTCGAGCTCGTCGGCACCGGCGAGCGCCAGCGCCTCGGCCTCGCTGAGCAACAGGTCGTCGACCTGGGGCAGGATCTCGCGCAGCGCCACGACGGCGTCCTCGAGGGACCACAGCTTGAGGCGGATGTTCGGGTCGAAGCTCACGCCGGCGCCCATCGCGCGCGCCGCGGCCAGCAGCTCGCCGACGGCCGCCGCCGGCCCGGCACCGAGCGCGAGCGTGATCCCCGTCGCATGCACGTGACGCGCGGCCGGGGTCGCACCGATGCCGTCGAGCTCGGTCACCGCCGATGCCTGGCGGTAGTAGTGCACGCGCACGTCGTGCGGCGAGCGCAGCTCCTTGACCATCAGGCCGGTCGGGCGGGTCGGCGAGCGCTGCACACGCGACACGTCCACGCCCTCGCCGCGCAGCGTTCGCAGGATCTCGTCGCCGAACGGATCGGCGCCGACGCGCGAGACATAGCCGGTGCGCAGGCCCAGCCGCGCCAGGCCGATCGCGACATTGGCCTCGGCGCCGCCGACGGACTTCGCCAGGCTCGGCGACGCAGCCAGGCGACCCGCCGCGCTCAGGCTGATGAGCGGCTCGCCGACGGTGAGCAGATCGAGCATCTCGCCTGCCGCTGCGGTCGGAGCCGTGGTCGCCGCCGCCGGCGCCGCCTCAGATCCCAGCCGTGCCGTGGACACTGCGCCCCCTACCTGTCGCGGACCGACTCACGAACCGGTTCACCACCGCTGCGGCTGTACGTGACCACAGATCGGCGCCCGCTGTCAAGCCGCCTCGGCACAGGTCGGCGTGCCTGTCCCGGCGTCCCCGTCCGCGCCGACCTGTCCCTGCCCGGCCGCGCCGGCGAGCTGCGGATCGCCTGGCCGCGCGCCCGCCCGCACGTCGTCGCTGGGCGGCGTCACCGCGGCGCTGCAGAGGATCTACCGCGTGCGCGGCCCGAAGCCGCCGCTCTGATCACTCAGGCCAGAACGTGACGCCGTTCAGCGAGGTGTAGTCCGGTTCGGCGACTTCGCCGGCGGCGGTCCGCTTCAGCGTGCCGTCGGGGTCGACGTTCAACCGCGCGAACGCGACGCCCTGCCCCGTCGAGATGGCGAAGATCGTGCGCACGCTCGGCCGGTAGCCCACCGGCAGCGTCGCGAGCGTGACGTCGCCCACAGCAGCGGGCCCGCCGGTCATCAGCGTGAGCAGACCGCGCAGATGCACGAGCCCTTGGCGGTCCTTGCGGAAGCCGGGCTGCTGATGGCCGCCGCCGAAGAAGTCCCAGCCACTGGCGAGCGCAAGCGGCTTCCACGGTTCGGGCGTTCCGATGAACACGCCGGGAGGGCCGGGCGCGCCGCGCCGTCCGCGCTGGCCGATGCGGGCGCTGGGCGACAGATCGCTCGGGAGCAGGGAGCGGTTCTTGACCTTCGCCGAGGTCACCGCGTTGGACCGCAGCTGCGCGCTGCCGACGCTGTTGCGCGCCACCGCGTACGAGGTGCCGCCGAGGGCGACGAAGAGCGCGAGCGACGAGATGACGTTCGCGTAGGTCAGCTGCGGTCGGCGGAGGTGCATGGCGTGACTTATACCTCCGCTACCGGCCGGCCGCCACGTTTGAGGCAGCGTCGCGAGGACCGACTGGCCAGTCAACCAGTCGATATCGTCGGGCGGGCGGGTACGACATTCCACGACAAGGAGCGCACGCCAATGGAAGTTCTGGACGACAAGGTGGCGATCGTCACCGGCTCGGCGCGGGGCATCGGCCGCGCGACCGCGGAGCTGCTCTCCGAGCACGGCGCGAAGGTCCTCATCAACGACCTCGACGGTGACCTGGCCGAGCAGACCGCGTCCGAGATCGCCGGCGAGACCGTCGTCTACGGCGGCGACCTGACCGCCTCCGGCGCCTGCGACGACCTCGTGCAGACCGCGATCGACGCGTGGGGCAAGATCGACATCATCGTCAACAACGCCGGCTACACGATCGACGGCGCGGTCCACAAGATGACCGACGACGCGTTCCAGCGGATGCTCGACATCCACACCGTGGTGCCGTTTCGCGTCCTGCGCGCCGCTGCGCCGCACCTGCGCGAGCCCGCCAAGCAGGAGCGCGAGGAGGGCGTCGAGGTGTTTCGCAAGATCGTCAACGTCTCCTCGACCTCCGGCACGATGGGCAACGCCGGCCAGGCCAACTACGCCGCCGGCAAGGCGGCCGTCGTCGGCCTGACCAAGACGCTGGCCAAGGAGTGGGGCCAGTTCAAGATCAACGTCAACGCGGTCGCCTTCGGCTTCATCGAGACGCGCCTCACGGCACCGAAGGCCGAGGACAACACGATGCAGATCGGCGGCGAGACCGTTCAGCTCGGGATCCCCGAGCAGATGCGCGGCATGGCCTCCTACGTCATCCCGCTCGGGCGGGCGGGGACGCCGCAGGAAGCCGCCGGCGGCGTCTTCTTCCTCTGCTCGCCGTGGTCGAACTACGTCCACGGCCAGACGCTGAACATCACCGGCGGCCAGTTCACGGGCATGACGACGTAGGCGTCGGGCTGCGACGGCGGCAAACTGGACACGCGGGCATCAGAAGTCGAGTTTCCGTTCTGCGGGTTTCCGACAATCTGATCTACGAGTAGTCTCTGCCGGGTGCAGATCGTCAAGCCGGGTCCGGACCACCTCGTGCCGCGCGGCGTCGTCGGTGGCGCCGAGGTCTCGCAGGCCACGACGGGCGCCGCGAACATCTACATGGGCGTCTTCCGCGTGCCGGCCGGCGCGCAGTCGCGCCCGCACTACCACGCCGACTGCGAGTCGGCGGTGTACATGCTGCACGGGCGGTTGAACGTGCGCTGGGGCGAGGCGCTCGAGCACTCGCTCGCGCTCGAGCCGGGCGACATGGTCTACGTCCCTCCGCGCGAGACGCACCTGCTCGAGAACCCGTCCGAGAGCGACGACGCCGAGTACGTCGTCGCCCGCGACGCACCCGACGAGGACTCGGTCGAAGTGCCCTGGGCGCGCTGAGCGCGCCCGCCGCTCAGCCTCGCCGCCGGGCTTCGCGCACCCGGCGCGCGCGCTCGTGCTGGGCCTGCTCGTCGCCGACGGGTGGGGCCACCGGCGCGGGCGCTGCGGACGGCGGGGGCTCGCGGCCCGGCGGTCGGTGCGAGGCGGAGGCTGCGCGCTCCCGCAGCTCGCGTCGCCCGGGGCCGGCCAGCGAGACCGCGCCGCCGACGAGGCCGGCCACGAGCAGCAGCGCGACGAGGTCGAGCAACGGCACGTAGCGCTTGCGCGCCTGCGTCCCGTCGGGCGTCGAGTACGTGCAGGCGCGCGTGAGCGGCGGCGCGAACGACGGCGCCGACGAGCCGCTGCTGCCGCTGGGAAGCTTGTCGACGTCGGGGCACGGGTCGCCGATCGGCCGGATCAGCCAGATGAACAGCAGGCCGATCACGACGATCGCGAGTCCGGCCCTGATCGGCGGGCCGCCGCTCATCGCAGCGTGAAGCGACAGCCGCTGTAGTACTCGCCGGCGGCGGAGGCGAAGAACGCGACGAGCGCGCCGAGATCGTCGTCGGTCGTCCGCGGCCCGGGCACGACGACGGTCGCGCGGACCCCGAAGCGCGCCCATTCGACGGCCAGCGTGCGTGCGAGGTTCTCCAGCGCCGCGGCCACCGCCCGTGCGTGCTCGCCGGCGTCTGGGCGCGGCGCGGGCAGCACGAGCTTGCCCGGCCTGCCGTCCTCGCCGAGCCAGCACGTGGTCGCGACCTCGTGCGCGGCGCTCCAGGCACCGTCCAGGGCCGCGCGGAGCCCGCCGAGGCCGCCGTCGCAGAACAGTGCCCCGGCGTCGACGACGAGGGTCTCGATCCGCTCGGCGTCCGGCGCGACGATCGTCGCGCCCGCCTGGGCGCAGGCCGCTCCGGCGGCGCCGCCGGCGGCGACCGCGCGGCCGTCGAGCGCGCCGGGCTTGAGCAGCACGAGGGTCACGGCCGGGAGGCTATCCGCGGCGAGCCGTTCAGCCCCGGCTCACGGCTCGAGGCCGAACCGGCGGCGCATGGCCTCGAGCTCGGTCTCCCATTGCTCGAGGTCCGCGAACTCCTGCCCGGTCTCCCACAACGTCTCGAGCTCGCTGAACACGAGGCGGCCCATCAGCGAGTCCTGCCCCACGACCTCGATCTGCGGAATCTTCGTCGAGACCTGGCCGTGCAGGAAGACGCTGAAGAACGCGCGGTCGTCGACGCCGTAGACGGAGATCGAGGGCAGCGAGTGGTACAGCCGGACGCGCAGGTGGCGGCGGCCGTCGTCGCCGGCGGTACGGGCGATCGCGGCGAGCACCTCGAGACAGTGGCGCACGCCGCGCCGCACCCGGTCCTCGCGGGGGCGCGCCTGCGTCATCTGCAGCGCCTGGTTGCGCAGCTGCGCGATCTCCGAGTCCGGGTAGAGCATGAGGATCGAGACGTACGTCCCGCGCGCGAGCGCCTCGACCAGCGCGTCGTCGAGGATGTTCAGCTCGGGGATCCACGTGTTGAGGATCACGATCTCCTCGGCGTCCGCCATGAGGTCGACGAGCAGGTGATAGTCGAGGTTCTTGTGCACCTGGACGATCCCGGCGCTCACCTCGGCCGACGCCAGCGGTGGCGGGGGGTGCGCGTGATCGGCGCCGGCGGCCACCGCCGCGGGCGGCGAGAGCCCGGATCCCGCCGGGATCGTCACGGCGATCCGGTCCTCGTGGTCGAGCGCGACGAAGCGCCGGGCGCACTCGGCGAGCAGCCGCGGCTCCTGGCGGCGCCCGAAGTCCGTCGCCGCGTTGACGAGATGCGCCGCGGCCTTGTGGTAGCGCGTCGTGAGCGACTGCGACTCGCCGTCCTCGTCCTCCCAGGTCATGAGCTCGCGGATCGCCCGGCAGTCACGTCCGGCCGGGAGCCTGTCGAGGTACTCGGGGATCAGCCGGCGCAGGATGAGGTGCACCCGCGCGGGCTCGTCCATCTCGCCCGCGCTCGACACCCGGTGAAACGCCGAGAGCACCGGCAGCGCCCCCTCGAGCGCCTCCGGATCACGCCCCGCAAGGCGGATCACCTGCTTGAGCTCCTCCGCCAGATCCCCTGAGCGCGTGCTCACGTTGCCACCGTAGCGTCGGATCGGCGTCGGATCAACGTCGGACGTGACGGACGGCCGCCCGCCCCGTCGCATGGCGGTCGGGAGAAGGCGGGCTGTGACACGTGGCGGGGCGCCCCCCGGGGCCTCATCCTTCACCTCGGTCACACAGTCACAGCAAGTGCCTTTTTCACACCGACCGAAAGGCATGACGATGTTGAACTGCACGTTGGTCATCACGCGCCGGACCGCGGCCATCGCCGCACCGACGATCGTCCGGGCCGCCGACAGCCACGGCGCCCGCCGGACGCGCTCCGCGGCAGCGGCGCGCGCCTACCCGACTTCGACGCGCACCCGCCGGCGGGCGGCGGCGTAGTCCTCACCCAATTGCTCATCCGACGACTGGAGCTGTGCTCATGCTGACGACAGCAACCACCTGGGGCCTCACCGGGCCGCAGTTTCTGTGGGGCTACTGCGCGCTCGGCGCCTTGGCCGGCGGCGGGATCCTGCTGCAGTGGCAGCGCGCACTCGGCCCACGTGATCTCGCCGCCGCCGAGCTGCCCGACCTCGGTCTCTACGATCTCGCGACGCTCGGCGACGGGCCGGACCTGGCGATCACGAGCGCCGCATCGCAGCTGCACCGCGACGGCCGGATCAGGACGGGCGCCGGGCCGGGAACGCTGGAGGTGGTCGGCGATCTGTCCGAGAACGACGACCCGATCGAGCGTGCGGTCCTGGAGGCGGTGCGGGCCGAGCCGGGCATCACCGTCGAGGCGATGCGCTCACGCGTGCTGGCGAGCGAGGCGGTGCGAGCGATGACCGCAGAGCTCACCGGCGACGGCCTGCTGATCGAACGCGACGACACCGTCGCGCTCGCGCGCCGCATCGCGCTGCTCGGCGGGCTGCTGGCGCTACTGGCCGCCGGGCGGATCGCCGCCGGCGTGATCGGCGGCGAGCCCGTCGGCTGGGTCGTGCTGCTGCTCGCCGTCGTCGTGAGCGGCACGGTCTGGCTGGGCGGTCACCTCCCGGTCGCCACGAACCGGGGCAAGGCGAAGCTCGAGCGCTGGCGCGATGCGCACGACGACCTGCGGCGCAGCCCGAGCGGCGGGGAGTGCGCCCTCGTGGCCGCTCTGTTCGGCGCCGGCGCGCTGTGGCTCGCGGCGCCCGACACCGCGTCGGCGCTGGGCGTCGAGCGCGAGAACACCACCTCCGCAGGCGGAGGCGGAGGCGGAGGCGGCTGGGGCTGGGGCGGCTGTGGCGGATGCGGCGGATGCGGAGGATGACGATGCTCACGATGGGAACAACCTGGGGTCTCAGCAGCGCGCAGTTTCTGGCCGGCTACGGCGCGCTCTGCGTCGCCGTGGCCGCCGCCGTGGGCTGGCAGTGGCGCCAGGCGATCGGGCGCCGGGAGCGCAGCTCCGACCCGCTGCCCGAGCTCGGCGTCTACGAGCTCGCGCTGATCGGCGGCGGGCCGCAGCTGGCCATCACGAGCGCGCTGACGCGGCTGTGCCGCGACAAGCTGCTGCGCATCCGCCAGCGCGAGGGCACGCTGAAGGTCGCCGGCGCGATCGAGCCCACCGCCGAGCCCGTCGAGGGCGCGGTCTTCGAGGCGGTGCGCCGCCAACCGGGCATCAGCACCTTCGCCCTGCGTGAGGAGATCCGCCACAGCGACGTGCTCGCATCGATGTCCGAGCGGCTGACGCAGGCCGGGCTGCTGCTCGACGACGCGCAGGCGGCTCGGCTGCGGCGCCTGTGGATCGCCGGCGCGGCGCTGGCGGCGCTCGGCATCGCGCGCATCGTCGCGGGCCTGAGCAACGACGCGGCGATCGGCTGGACCGCCGCGATGGTGCTGCTCGTCGCCGTTGCGACCATCTGGCTCGTCCGGCAGCAGCCCCTCGCCACGAACCGCGGGCGCGACGTCCTGCGCCGCCTGCGTTCTGAGCGCGACGACCTGCGCCGCCACCCGGCGGCCAGCGAGAGCGTGCTGACGGTGGCGCTGTTCGGCGGCGGCGCCCTCTGGCTCGCCGATCCGGCGACCGCGTCCGCACTCGGCGTCCCGCGCGAGGAGGAGTCGGCCGGCTGGAGCGGCAGCTGGAGCGGCGGCGGCGCGAGCAGCTGCGCGTCGGGTGGCAGCAGTGACAGCGGCGGCGGTGGTGGCGGCTGCGGCGGCGGCGGATGCGGCGGCGGCGGAGGGAACTGACGATGAGCACGACACACATGCCATGGCAGCTCGGACCGGGCGCGGCCTGGCGCCCGCAGCTCGACGGCGCGATCGCGCGGGCGGGCGGCCTGGGCTTCATCGAGGTCATCGCGGAGGCGGTCGGGGCGCAGAACCTGCCCGCCGGGGTCGCCGCCGCGATGCAGCGCGGCCTGCAGGTCGTGCCGCACGGCGTGAGCCTGTCGCTCGGAGGCGCCGAGCGGCCCGACCGCGCGCGGCTGGCGCACCTCGCCAGCGTCGCCGAGCGCGTGCGCGCGCCGCTGGTCAGCGAGCACATCGCGTTCGTGCGCGCCGACGGGCGCGAGGCGGGGCACCTGCTGCCGGTGCCGCGCACGCGGGAGGCGCTGGCGATCCTCAGCGAGAACGTCGCGATCGCGCAGGACGCGCTGCCCGTACCGCTCGCGCTCGAGCACGTCGCCGCGCTCGTGCAGTGGCCGGGCGCCGAGATGGACGAGGCGACGTTCGTCTGCGAGCTCATCGAGCGCACCGGCGCCCGGCTGCTGCTCGACCTCTCCAACCTCTACGCCAACGCGCACAACCACGGCTACGACGCGCTGGAGTCGCTCGAGCGCTTCCCGCTGGAGCGGATCGCCTACGTGCACGTCGGCGGCGGCCGGTTCCACGACGGCGTCTACCACGACACGCACGCCGATCCGGTCGTCCCGGGCGTGCTGCACCTCGTCGAGGAGCTGTTCTCGCTCGCCGACGCGCCCGGCGTGCTGCTCGAGCGCGACGACGACTTCCCGCCGGAGGCCGAGTTCGCGGCAGAGCTGCGGGCGATCGGCGACGCCGTGCGCCACGGACGCGAGCACCGTGTCCGCGCCTGACCGCGAGGCCTACGCCGCGCGCCAGGCGCAGCTGCTCGACGCGCTGCTGCGCGGCGACGAGCCCCCGGCGGGCTTCGACGCCGCGCAGGCGGGCGCGGCGGGCCACTCGCTGCGCCGAAAGCGCGCCCGCGCCGCGGCGCACGTCTGGCCCGCCCTTGCGCTGGACCTCGGCGACACGTTCGACGCGCGCTTCGACGCGTTCGCCCGGGCCGTGGACGCGCCGTCGGCGGGCGGGCCGCTCGCGGACGGACTGGCGTTTGCGGGCTCATTGCCGCCCGACGCGCCGCGCTCCGACGACGCGCGCGTCGAGCTGCTGCTCGCGCGCGCGTCGCTGCGCCGGCGCGGCGTGTTCGTCCGGCCGCTGTGGCTGCGCCGACCGCGGCGGCGGCTGCTGCTGGTCGCGCGGCTGCCGGCCGTGGGAGCGCTGCACGGCAGCTTCCCGGGCGCCCGCCGGCGCCGGGGCTGAGACGATGGCGCGATGCACTGCGTCAACATCGCCGCACCCACCTTCACCTACGACGACGAGGACCCCCCGGGCTCGCGGGCCGGCATGTTTCGCTTCGGCCGGCAGCTCGGCGCCCGGCAGACGGGCACGTCCGTCTACGAGCTGCCGCCCGGACAGGCGATCTGCCCCTACCACTACGAGTACGGCGAGGAGGAGTGGCTGCTCGTGCTGAGCGGCCGGCCGTCCGTTCGCGATCCCGACGGCACGCACCAGCTCGAACCCGACGACGTCGTCTTCTTCCCGCGCGGGCCCGCGGGCGCCCACCAGATCCGCAACGAGACCGACGACCCGGCTCGCGTGCTGATGTGGTCGACCGTCGTGCACCCTGCGGCGACCGTCTATCCCGACAGCGACAAGATCGCGATCTGGACCGGCAACAGCGAGGATGACCTCATCGTGCAGCGGGGCAGCCAGGTCGACTACTGGCACGGCGAGCCCGGCTGAGCGGTTCGAATCCCCGCGGGCCGCAGACCCTGCGGCTGTCACGCTGACGCGACCATGCCCGGTCTGCGCCAGCTGCTCCGCGTCCTGCGCCACCGCGACTTTCGCCTGCTCTGGCTGGCCAACTCGGCGAGCGTCGTCGGCGACCGCATCGTCTTCGTCGCGATCGCGCTGTTCGTCGTCGAGCTGACGGGCAGCGCATCCGATCTCGGCTTCGTCATGGCCGCCTACAGCCTGCCGCTGATCTTCTTCCTGCTCGTCGGCGGCGTCTTCGCCGACCGCCTGCCGCGCCATCTCGTCGTCGTCGCGACCGACCTCGTGCGCTTCGCGCTGCACGGGCTGCTCGCGGTGCTGATCCTCGCGGGCGACGTCCGCATCTGGCATCTCGTTGTCATCGGCGTGCTGTTCGGCTCCGCCGAGGCGTTCTACCGCCCGGCGGCGAGCGGGCTGCTTCCGCAGACCGTGCCCGAGGAGGAGATCCAGGAGGCCAACGCCGTCACCACGATGTTCGCCAACCTCGCGGAGTTCGCCGGTCCGGCGCTGGCGACGGTGCTCGTCCTCGGCCTCAGCCCCGCGGCGGCCTTCGGGATCGACGCGCTGACGTTCCTCGTCAGCGCGGCGCTGCTCGTGCGTGTCTCACCGCGCGAGCGCGGGGCGCCGGCGGCGTCCACCGCCGCCTCAGCCGCCGCGGCGACGGCCGCGCCGGACGCGCCGCCCTCGGTCTGGGCCGACGCCCGCATCGGCTTCGGCGAGGTGCGCTCGCGCGCGTGGGTCTGGGCGACGCTCACGGTCTTCTGCATCGCGCTGTTCTGCGCGCTGTCGCCGCTGTTCGTCGTCGGCCCCATCGTCGCCAAGCAGCAGTACGGCGACATCGCCGTCTTCGGCTACGTCTTCGCCGCCTTCGGAGCGGGCACCGTCGCCGGCTCGCTGACCGCGCTGCGCTGGCGGCCGCGCTACCCGCTGCGCCGGGCGATGACGTGCGTCCTCGTGTGGCCAGCCGCAATCGCGCTGTACGCGATCGGCGCCCCGCTCGCCGTCGTCGTGCCGGCGATGGCCGTCGCCGGCACCGGCGTGTCGCTGTTCGACGTCTGGTGGCTGACGGCCCTCGCCGAGCGGATCCCCCCCGACAAGCTCTCGCGGGTCACGTCGTATGACTGGACGGTCTCGCTCGGGCTCGTGCCGCTGGGCTACGTGCTCGCCGGACCAGCCGCCGGTGCGCTCGGCGCGACCGAGCTGCTGCTCGGCGGCGCTGTCCTCGCGTTCGTCGTCCTGGCGCTCGGGCTGCTGCCGCGCGAGACGCGGATGCTCGAGCGTCTCGACGATCCGGTCGCGCCGTTCGCGCTGCCCGACCCGCTCCCGCCCGTGCCGGTGGCGTAGGCCGCTCAGGCGGTCGCGGCGTGCTTCTTGCCGCGCCGCTCGCTGCGGCGTTGCTCGCGCAGGCGATGCAGCACGCCCTTGCGCCCGAGCGTCTCCAGGCCCGAGTAGAGGACCTTGACCTCGCCGAAGATCTCCTCGGCGACGGCCATCTGCTGGTCGCGCGTGGGATCCTCGACGCGTTCCCAGCGGATCGCGTCGCCGTAGTGGACCGTGACCTTGGGAAACTGCCCGCGGCGCCAGTTGCGCACCTTCGCCGAGCCGTGGATCGCGACCGGCACGACAGGGGCGCCGGTCTGCAGCGCGAGCTTGCCGATGCCCGGCTTCGGGCGCTGCGACAGCGTGCCGTCGCGCGAGCGCGCGCCCTCGCAGTACATCGCGACGGTGCCGCCGCGCTCGAGGATCGCGCGCGCGGTGATGAACGCCTCCTCGTCGCGGTGGCCGCGGCGCAGCGGGAAGACGCCGCCCGGCGAGTAGACGTACTGCAGCGGCGGCTGGAAGAGCTGCGACTTGGCCATGAAGCGAACCTTGCGGCGGATGAACGCGGCGAGGAAGAAGTGGTCCATGAACGAGCCGTGGTTGGGCGCGAGGATGACCGAACCGCTGTGCGGCACCTTGTCGCTGGAGATCGTGCGCGTGCGAAAGAACGTCAGCGCCAATAGGCTGGTGAGCACGCGCACGATCTCGTAGGCGAAGTTCGGCTCCTGCGTGCGGGAGCGCTCGTGGAACGCGGCGAAGTCCTCCGCCGGACGCTCGTCGCGGCCGCCCGAGCCCAACGCCGCGAGCTGCTCGGAGCGCTTCATCCTCGCCATACAGGAACCTTACCCACGCGCCCAGCCGCCGGCACGCTGAACGGCGCGCTGCCACTGCTGCATGAGCTCGCCGCGCTCGTCGTCGCCCATCTGCGGCTCGTAGCGCGCGCCCGTCGCGTCGCGTCTGGCGACGTCGTCCTGCGTCCACGCCCCGGCGCCGACGCCCGCCAGCAGCGCCGCGCCCAGCGCCGTCGTCTCGGCGAGCTCGGCGACCGCGACCGGCACCCCGAGCATGTCGGCCTGAAACTGCATGAGCCAGCCGTTGGCGGTTGCGCCACCGTCGGCGCGCAGCTCGGCGAGCGGCTCGTCGGCGACGGCCTCCATGGCCCGGACGGCGTCGACGGTCTGGTAGGCGATCGCCTCGAGCGTCGCGCGTGCGATGTGCGCGCGGGTGCTGCCGCGCGTGAGCCCGACGATCGTGCCGCGCGCGTACGGATCCCAATGCGGCGAGCCGAGGCCCGTCAGCGCGGGAACGAAGTACACGCCGTCGTTGCCCTCCAGCGACGCCGCGAGCTCCTCGGTCTCGGCCGCGGCCTCGATGATCCCGAGGCCGTCGCGCAGCCACTGCACGCCGGCGCCGGTGACGAAGATCGCGGCCTCGAGCGCGTAGATCGTGCGCTGGGTGGGTGGGGATCCAATTCCCCACGCCACCGTCGCGAGCAGCCCGGGCGGCGCCGTCGGCACGCTCTCGCCGGCGTTCATCAGCACGAACGAGCCGGTGCCGTACGTGTTCTTGCCCAGGCCCGGCTCCAGGCAGGCCTGACCGTAGAGCGCCGCCTGCTGGTCACCCGCGATGCCGCTGACGGGCACGCCGTCGTGGCCCGCGCCGAGCACGCCGTCGCGCAGCGTGCCGAACTCGCCGATGCTCGGCAGCACCTCGGGCAGCGCGACGCGCGGGACGTCGCCGAACAGTCCCAGCAGCTCGTCGTCCCAGTCGCCGCGGTTGATGTCGTAGAGCATCGTGCGCGACGCGTTCGTCACGTCCGTACGGCGCTCGCCGGTGAGCTTGAAGACCAGCCAGGCGTCGATCGTGCCGAAGATCGCGCGGCCGTCCTGCGCCTTCTCGCGCAGGCCCTCGACGTTCTCGAGCATCCACTCGATCTTCGTCGCGCTGAAGTACGGATCCAGGACGAGCCCGGTCCGCGTGCGCACGAGCGCCTCGTGGCCGGCGTCGCGCAGCGCGTCGCAGCGCGCGGCCGTGCGCCGGTCCTGCCAGACGAGCGCGTGGTGCAGCGGCTCGCCGGTCTCGGGGTCCCACACGCAGACGGTCTCGCGCTGGTTCGTGATGCCGATCGCCTGCAAGTTGCTTGCGCCAGAGGCCACGCCGGCGTCCTCGAGCGCGTCGAGCGCGACGGCGACGGTCGCGTCCCAGATCTCGGCGGCGTCGTGCTCGACCCAGCCCGGCCGCGGAAAGTGCTGGCCGAACTCGCGGTAGGCGCGTCCGGCGAGCTGCGCGGACTCGTCGAAGACGAGGCAGGTCGTGCCGGTCGTGCCCTGGTCGATGGCGAGGATCACCAGCGGGACGCTACCGGCGTGGCGTCAGGCGAGCGCTGCGCCGTACTGCGGCGAGGACCGGCCGGGACCGGGAGGATGGACGGTCCCGGCCGTTGCCCTCGGCATTGCGGCGCTGGGCGTGGGCGATCTCACGCCCTGCGCCTGTGTCGCCGCCGGCGACGGGAGAGCTCGTCGACGGTGATGCATCCAAGGTACGGGCCCGGCGCCGGGGCGGGCTATCGACGCTCGTCCAAAGTCGGCTGACCGCGAATCGCCCGTTGGTCGAACGGGCGCTCAGCGCAGCTCGTCGATCGCCGCGGTGATCGCGGCGGCGGCCGGCTCGATCTGGTGGTTGGTCAGATGCTCCCACTGCAGCGTCCTGCCGTCGGCCAGCGCGACGACGAGCGCGTGCGTCGTGAAGAGGGCCGACGCGCCGCGCGGACGGTCGGCGACGGCGAGCACGTCGCGCAGCTCGATCGTGTGCGGCGGCGCGCTCTCCCCCGGTCCCGCCCAGCGCTGGTCGACGATGCGCCGCGTCGTGACGGTCAGCTGCGCCTGCGGGCCCCACTTCTCGCTCAGGTCCGCCCAGCCGCAGGTGAACAGCACGAGCTCGCCGGGCGCCAGCAGCGCCAGCAGCTGGGCGACGAGCTCGTCGCTGGGCTCGTTGAGCTGCGTGTGCTCGCGGTAGAGCTCGACGATCGCGTCGGCGCTCTGCATCGACATGACGCTCAGCGGCGGCTGGCGTAGACGGCGAGGAAGTCGCCGAGCTGGCGGCCCCGGTGCAGGAAGCCGCGCAGCGTCCGGCCCGTCGCGCGGTGGGCGAGGTCGAGCGGGATCTCCTCGATCCGAAAGCCGGCGCGCGCGGCGTCGACGGTCATCCCGATCTCCATGCCGAAGCGCGGCGCGAACGGAACGACCGTGGCGAACGCGGGGCCGCTGAGCGCGCGCTGCCCGGAGATCGGCGCCTGCAGGTCAAGCCCCGTGAGCCGGCGGATCGCCCGGTGCGCGAAGCCGATCGCGAAGCCGAAGCCGCCGCCGACGCGGCTGGCGAAGACCGCCACCGCGAGGTCGCAGCGACCGTCGCGAACGGCCTGCGCGAGCGCCGGCAGCTGCCGAGCGCTCTGCGCGAGGTCGCCGTCGACGAGCACGAAGACCGGCGGCTCGGGCTCGAGCGCGCGGCTCAGCACACGGCGCGCGGCGAGCGTGGCGGCGCCACCCTTGCCGATCGACGTCTCGTTGCGCACGACCTCCGCACCGCCCTGCGCGGCGACGGCGGCGGTGCCGTCAATCGATCCGTCGTCGGCGACGAGCACGCGCGCGCCCGGAAACGCCGCGCCGAGAGCAGCGAGCGTCTCGCCGAGCCGGTCGGCCTCATCGTGCGCGGTGACGATGACGATCGTGTCGGCGTCCATCCCGGCGGCTACTCTGCCAGACGCTGCCGTGCCCGGATGCGCGAACGAGGAGGAACCGTGGTTGAAGTCGAGGCCCACATCACGGGCATCGTGTGGAAGATCGAGTGCAAGGTCGGCGACCAGATCGAGGAGGGCGACACCGTCGTGACGCTCGAGTCGATGAAGATGGAGATGCCCGTCGAGGCCGAGGATCCCGGCGTCGTCAAGGAGATCCTCTGCGAGGAGGGACAGCCGGTCGACGAGGGCGACACGCTCGTCATCCTGGAGTAGTCGCAGCGCACGCATCGACGCAGAGCTAAGTGCTCCCCGCCGGAAGTTCGGTCGTAGTCAGGCGGCAAGCGCCACCGTGGATTCGCGTTCGCGCTCGTCGAGGCGTGTAAGGAGGTCTGCGAGGTCCTCGCGGGTGAAGTTCCAGT
>Ga0136617_10001703_pt1 | contig 19512 bp, 15 predicted proteins | sample AntDrymUQ3222106_2_FD_129672 | JGI IMG/M metagenome (GOLD analysis project Ga0136617, IMG submission 129672) | Polar desert sand microbial communities from Dry Valleys, Antarctica - metaG UQ322 (21.06) | ecosystem: Environmental > Terrestrial > Soil > Desert | place: Antarctica: Dry Valley... | reverse complement strand
CTCACTGAAGTGCATGGAATGCTCTCTTTGTATTCCCTGTACGCGCCTCAGTCCTTTACGAGGTGAACCACCAACCGGAGAGCCGGATGCGGGAGAACCGCATGTCCGGTTCGGAGGGAGGGGCAGCGAAACCTATCGTCTCTCCCTACCCCTATATGCGTACACCCGCTTCGCGGGTTAAAGCAGCGAGGTTCGAGCGAAACTCTCCACCGAGACATACCCGCTAGGCATAGGGTGGGTAGCTCGGGGGTGTCTACTTCTTCAGCAACTTATTCTTTTTCAGAAAAGCCGATACCGCTTCGTTAAACTGCTTCGGCTGCTCCATCATTATGAAGTGGCCCACACCTTCCCACATCTGGAAATCCAGATTGGGCGCAACCTCGCGATAAGACACTTCGATATTGGGCGGGTAAAACGGGTTCTTTGCCATGATCGCCAATACCGGCACGTTGATTTTGTCCGCTCCCCAAATTGAACTGTCCGCCATTCCTTCCATCGCGCTCACCAAAACGTGTTGCGGCGTATTCAGAGACGAAGCTTTTATTCGCTCCTGGGCCTCGTTGGAGAGATTCGGCCCCGTCATTGCGGCGAACATCTGGCTCAGAACCTCTTTGTAGTTTGGGACGCGCACACCTGCGACCATGCGGTCCAACATCGCCTGATCGCCAAACGGCCGCAGCGCGCCATCGACAACGACAATCGCGAGGGTCTTCTCCGGATGCTTGCGATAGAACTGCCTGGCTATCGGCGTTCCCATGCTGTGGCCCACCAACACCGCGCGCTTCACCTTCGCATCGCGCAAGACGACATCAACCGCGCGCGCGAAAAGATCCATGCTGTAGGTAATTTGTGGCTTATCACTCTGGCCGTGGCCGGGAAGATCGATTGCGATCACGCGATTCCGCTTCGCGAAGTCAGGCGCCTGGTCGCGCCAGTTATCCAGGTTGACCGTCCAACCGTGAATCAAGACCAGGGCTTCGCTGCCCTTGCCGTAGTTCACGTAATGTATGCGCGCTCCGTCGAGCGTCGTAAACCGCGACTCTCCCGTTGCGCTCATCGCTGCCTTGGCTGAACTCTTCTCCTTAGTCACTGAGCTGTTTGCGGCCCTGGCGGAGCTAACATCCAAGCGGCCTGAGGCAGCAAACGCAAGGACGAAAACGAGAGCCGATGGGAAGAAGAGACGGCGATCATGTTGAACGGTTCGTCTCGGTATGAAACCGTGTCTGAGTCTTGACATGAGAATTCCCTCTTCTGTCTTAGTATTCCGATTTCTCGGTCATTAACTTCGCAAAGCGCTCGAGCGGAATGTTGCCTCCCGTCGCGATGCCTACCACTTTCTTGCCGCGTAACCTGTCGCGGAGCTTGATTGCGGCAGCCAGGGAAGCGGCGCCGGCGCCTTCGGCAACCTGCTTTGCATGTCGGGTGAGCAGACGAATCGCTCCGTTGATCTCTTCGTCAGTAACGAGCACGAAATCGTCGAGCAGCTCCCAAAGAATCTTGTTCGTCTTTCAAAAGGAACGCGGGTGGCTAGACCTTCATGCTCGGTCTTCATCGTCGGATAAGTATCTAAGGTGCGATTGCGCCAGGCGTGCCACATGGCCGGCGCGGCTTCAGACTGAACGGCGATGACGCGAACGTTTGGGTTGAGTTGATGCGCGACGATGCAATTACCTGAGGCGCAACTGCCGCCGCCCGCGGGGGCGATGATTACATCGACGTCGGGCAGGTCTGCGAAAGTCTCCAGGCCAATTGTGCCGACTCCGGCAATCAACTTCGGCTCATTTGCCGAGTGGACGTAACGGAACCCTTCTGCGAGCGCAACGCGTTCGCATTCCAGGCGCGCCTCATCAAAATCGCGGCCATGCAAACGGACTTCGGCGCCGAGGTCGCGCATCGCCTGCATCTTCGCTTCGTTGACGTTCTCAGTAGGAGCATAAATTATTACGCGCGTGTCGAAGAGCCGGCCCGCGTAGGCGATCGACTGGCCGTGATTGCCGGTGGAGGCGGTGATCAGGGGGGCCTGCCCAGTGTTGTGATTGACCCGCTCGCTATCGTTGAAGGCGTCATCAGCCCGCCTGCGGCTGGGGGTAGTCCCGACCTCATTGCCCACCAGGTTGACGCCGCCGCGCACTTTGAAGGCGCCGGTCGGTTGCAGGTTTTCTAACTTTGCGTAGTAGTCGCAGCCCAGCTCTTCGGAAAGTTTGGCGATGCGAACGAGCGGCGTCTTAGGCAGATAGGCCGCGATGAATTCGCTGGCCGCAACGATGTCTTTGAAGGTTGGTGCCAGCATTGCCTGCCAAACTAACAGTTTGTGACGCGGGAGACAAATTGGTTAGGGCTTACAATGATGTGCGGCAGTGGGATTGCAGTGCTCAACCTTGATAGTTCGAGGTGGTACTGACCTCATGGACCGTTGCCGAAGTGACGGCTCACGAGAGACCCACCCGATATCGCTTGGGTCTCGGCTTCGACAGATCCTCCTCAGGCTGAAAACAGCCCATCAAGACAATTTGATACAGATTCCTGCCACAAATCTCGGCCGGCGGTGTTTTCATTTTGAACAGCAAAATTTAGATTCGAGGAAACCGCCTATGTCAAAGAAAATATGGATCCGCTTCGTCATTAGTTTGGCTGTGTTCGCTGGTTTAGCTTTTATGGGTTGGGTCGCTGGTTCTAGCGCTACTGCCCAAAACGTGATGACCGGTAACTGGACGGCCTCACTTCAGAACGATTCGGCCAAAATTAACCTGAATCTTCAGCGCTCCGAAAAAGGCGGCAGGAATCAGATGGGCCAAACCTATGATTTTGCCGATCTGCAAGGCTTGAGCCGGGAACAGGTATTAAGCGGCGGCCCGGTTAAATTTAGCCTCGTGCGCGAAGCCGGCACAATTAACTGCGAAGGTAGTTTCCAAAATGGCAAGGGATCTGGCACGTTTCGTTTTACAGGAAATCAGAGTTTTGTTTCGGCAATGAAAAGTCAAGGATTTGACTTCGAAGAGGATTCAGTCTCAAACGAGGGACGCCATTCTGAAAATAAACTTTTCGCGGCTGCGACATTAAACGTCACGACGGCTCTGGCTGATGACTTGTCCTCCGCAGGTTTCGGTAAACTCCGCGTTGATGATCTTTTCAAGGCGGCCATCTTTAAAATCGACTCGGGGTTCATGCGCGAGATGAAATCCAGCGGCTTTGCTGACCTGGGCATGGAGGAACTGGTCAAAGCCCGGATTTTCAAAATAGATGCGGGTTTCGTTAGGCAGGTGAGTCAAATGGGTTTCGATAAAGAACCGTTTGAGAGTCTCGTCAAAATGCGGATTTTTAAGATTACGCCGGAGTTTATCACTGAAGTGCGCAACGAAGGGTTGACGAACCTTTCGGTGGAAGACATTGTAAAACTACGCATTTTCAAAATTGACAGCGAATTTATTCGGCAGGCAAAAGCGGACGGGGTGCCGCTCGAAGTTGAAAGACTCGTGCAAAGGCGCATTGGCGTTGCCCGCAATTAGTAGTGACCGCCACACCCCTTCGATCTCACTGATGGAAAGCGAAGCGGGTTGGTCCGCGAACCCGCACACATGAGGTGGTATTGCCTACTCGCTTAGCTTTTTCAATCCTGACGGATGCGGCTATAGTTACTTGCAGATGCAAAACCCGCGGGCCAAAGCGGTGCCAAATGGCCGCACGCCAAGAACATCTTTTCCAGAATGGCTCCAGCCGATGGCGGCGACACTTACACAGGAGCGGTTCACCGGCCCGGAGTGGATCTTCGAACGCAAGTTTGATGGCATCCGCCTGCTGGCATTTAAAAACGGCCCCGACGTTGGCCTCTTCTCCCGCAATCGACTGCCGCAAAACATTCCTTCCGTATTCCAGGCTATCAAGAGTCTCCCAGTAGATGATCTGATTCTCGACGGCGAAATTACCTGGGGTGGGGGTAAGGTCACGTATCACGTCTTCGATGTCATGTGGCTCGTTGGTCGCGATCTGACGTCGTTGCCACTCGACGCGCGCCGGGAGCTGTTGAGCGAGTTACAGCTAACGGAGCCACTCGAGCGCGTGGAGTCGCTAGATGCGTTGGAGGCGCGGGACAGCATGAATGGCCTGATGCCGTGGGAGCGCGCGCAAAGGGAAGGTTGGGAAGGCGTCATCGCCAAACGACGCGATTCACTGTACGAGCATCGCCGCTCGCCGCATTGGTTAAAGATGAAATGCGAGATGGCACAGGAACTTGTCGTCGGTGGGTTTACAGATCCGCAGGGTAGACGCGTCGGTCTCGGCGCGCTGCTTGTAGGTTTCGTCGACGGTGGCGACTTCGTCTTCGCCGGGAAGATCGGAACTGGCTTCGACACGAAACTGCTCCTGGATCTGCGGGCTCAACTGGATAAGCTTGAGATTCCGAAGACGCCGTTTACCAGAGCCGTCGGCTTGCCGCGCGTGCGCGCACATTGGGTGCGTCCAGAGGTTGTTGTACAGGTCGGCTTTATTGAATGGACAGTGCACGGTAAGCTGCGCCATCCGCGGTTGCTTGGTGTGGGCAGCGATAAGCCGGCACGCGAGGTCGGGAAGGAGTAAGAATCATCCACAGATTACGCAGATTACGCCGATTAATAAACAAGGGTTGGACGGGCAGCGAACGTTAATCAGCCGTCTTACCTTTAGTTAGTCATCTGCGTAATCTGCGTCGTTCACGACAACACAAACCGCCGTTTTTTCCAAACTCCGATTGCCAGAGTTGAGAAGTAGACCTGTATGATAGCCCGTGACCTTCAAATAATTAATCACCTGCGACTCTTCGATAGAACTTAGGCGGCCCAGTGCTTTCAGTTCTACAATAACTGCGCCGAAAATAAAATCTGGACGGTAGTAGGTCTCAAGGGCACATCCCTTGTAAGTGATTGCGAATTTCTGCTCGCGCTGAAACGGAATGGTGCGGTTCGCCAGCTCGATGGCTAAAGCTTCCTGATATACCGGCTCAAGAAAGCCACAGCCAAGTTGCTGGTGGACTTCAATCGCGGCTCAGATAATTGCATAGGTTCTGGGATCGGATTCTGTGAGGACCGACATTTCGGACTCCTTTTTGTGAGGTGGTTAATAGCCGCGTATTCTCTCATAGTTATCCGCAGATTGCGCAGATTGCGCAGATTAGGAGGATAGGCAGCAAGGTAAGCGGACATTCGGCTCAATGGCTCAATGGGAAGAAAACCAGACAGGCACAGCCCGCAGCACAATGAACCAGCAGCCACCCAGGAGACCAACCGGACTTCGACTGCTGAGGTGTTTCTTAATCTGTGTCATCTGCGTAATCGGTGGATGAAATTAAACCATTCCCCCGGGGCCAAGGCCCACTGTCCACTACTTTGTCGCTACCTACCTTCATCGAGCATAGGCTTTAGATACTTGTAAACAGTCTCGGCCACTATCTTCGCGCCCGCGGGGTTGGGATGGATGCCGTCCTGCTGATTCAACGACTCGACACCGGCGACGTCTTCAAGGAAAAACGGTATCAACGTCACACCTTTTTCGCGAGCGAGGTCGGTAAACATGTTTCGAATTTGCTGTTCGTATTCCCGCCCTGTGTTGGTCGGCGCCAGCATACCGGCAAGCAGAACCCCCGCGTTTTTCGAGCGGGCGCGGTCGATAATCTCCCCCAGGTTCTTCTTCGTTTCGGCTACGGGCTGTCCGCGCAGAAAGTCGTTGGCGCCCAACTCAAGAATCAAAAAGCGGACGTCACCATCGAGCGCCCAGTCGATTCTGCGAACGCCCCCGGCACTCGTGTCGCCTGAAACCCCAGAGTTAACCACCTCGTAGTCATAACCGTCCTGTTTTAGTCGTTCCCGTAAAAGCGCCGGGTATGTTTCCTGAGAGGAAAGACCAAGCCCGGCCGTCAGGCTGTCGCCGAATGCCACGATCTTCGGTAAACTCCTTGTGGATTGCACCCCTGCCGGTGGCGACGGCGCCGATTCCGGAGCAGGGGCGCTTTGTTTTGTGCATCCAACAAAACGAAAACAAAGCAATACCAGGACGCAAAGGAAAAATATTCTCTTCATGATCGAGTTATTCAACGTTTCAAAGCAGGTCCCAACAGGTTCGGAAACACTCACGATTCTTCATTCGCTGAATCTTACCATCCTCGACGGCCAGTTTATTTCCATCGTCGGGCCATCGGGCAGTGGCAAGTCAACGCTCCTCGGGCTCATCGCCGGTCTCGACGCACCGACCGCCGGCGACATACGCATCGATGATGAATCAATTGTAACGATGAACGAAGACGCCTTGGCCCGGTTGCGAGGCAAAAAGATTGGATTTGTTTTCCAATCGTTTCACCTGATCCCCTCTTTAACCGCACTTGAGAACGTCCTCGTGCCCATGGAGATCGCGGGGGCGCCAAATGCGCCGGTTCGTGCCCGACAACTGCTCGGGGACGTCGACCTGACGGCGCGAGCGAGTCATTACCCATCGCAGCTCTCGGGCGGTGAACAACAGCGCGTGGCCATCGCCCGCGCGTTCGCAAACGATCCTTCAATCCTGCTCGCCGACGAGCCAACGGGAAACCTGGATTCATACAATGGCCGGCACATCTTTGACCTGATGGTGGAGATACACCAACGAAGATCCGCAACCCTGATTCTGGTAACGCATGATCACAACCTTGCTGAACATGCTGATCGGAGCATTGCTCTGAGCGATGGCCGGGTGGTTGACGATCGCCTTCGCCTTGTACCCTCAACCACCGAGAACAGAGACATCGCTGAGGTCATACATTCATGAATTTTGTGATGCGCATGGCCCAGCGCGAAATTCGGTCCTCGTGGAGGCGGTTGCTCTTCTTCTTTATATGCATCGGAGTGGGTGTCGGCTCAATTGTTGCCTTGCGCTCAACCGTGCAGAACGCCAACACCGCGTTAGTCAGCCAGGCGCGTCTGCTCCTCGGCGCCGACGTCCAGATTGATTCAACTCGTCCCTGGGATGAAGTGACTCGCGCGGCAATAGATCGGGTGGCGCAAAACGCATTTGTCACAGGAAGAACCGACACGGTCGAGATGCCTACCATGGCGCGGCCGAATGACGCGTCGCGGGAAGGTGCTCTGTTGATCGAATTGAAAGCAGTTGGACCAAATTTCCCGCTATACGGGGACTTCACCCTGGCCGATGGCCGGCCTTTCGATTCTCAGATACTGGAAAGCCGCGGCGCGATCGTCGGACAAAGCTTGCTTGACCGGCTAAATCTACGCGTTGGTGACGAGGTGAAGATCGGAAACGCACCCTTTCTGATTCGAGGCGTGATGAGCGCTGACCCTGGCGGCGGTACCGGCTTTCGTCTCGGGCCTCGGGTCTTTATTGCCGACTCCGCGATCGAAGAGACCGGTCTCGTCGGCTTTGGCAGCCGGGCGCGCTACCGAGTTCTTTTGAGCACTGGGGAAGGATCCCTCGATTCGCTCGCTACCGAATTGCGTTCGTCGCTCGAGAACAACTTGATAAACATTCGCACCTTTAAAGAGTCGGAACAGAACATAAGTGAACAGTACACACGTTCTGAGAATTACTTGTCGCTTGTGGGTCTCGTCATCCTGGTACTCGGGGGCATCGGGATCGCGAATGTGACCCGGGTCTTCATCGAACAGAAGAGAATGGCCATAGCAGTGCTGAAGTGCGTCGGAGCCACGAGCGGCAAGATTATGATCGTCTACGTGGCCCAGGTTATTGCGTTGGGAGTGGCCGGAAGCGCCTTTGGTATAGTGTTGGCGAAACTCGCGCTGATCGGAGTCGGGCGATACTTTGCTGACAGTCTGCCGGCAAACATGAGTCAAACATTGCGCACCGGAACAGTGATCCAGGGTCTCTTGCTTGGTCTGCTCGTGTCGATACTTTTCTCAGCGCTCCCCCTGCTCCGCATACGGCACATCAGGCCAAACATGCTGCTACGCAATGAGGAGAACCCTCTAAAGCGAAGGTTTGATCTCCTGAGATGGGGGACGGCATTGATGGTCGTTGCCGGACTCGTCGCTGTTTTCTCCTGGCAGGCGGGTTCGCTCAGAATCGGAGCATTCTTTCTCGGCGGTCTGGCCGCAACCGGAGCGCTCTTACAGCTTGCTTCGATGGGGTTGGTATGGGTTGTCAAACGCACCCGTCAATTTCAGTCCTTCCCGGTACGCCATGCGATCAATAGTCTCCATCGACCCGGCAACCAGACTCGCGTAATTCTGATGGCCGTGGGCCTCGCGGCCTTTCTGGTGATCGCGGTGCAATCCCTGCAGCGGAATTTATTGCTCGAACTGGATCCCGCGAACCGCGGCAATCTGCCAAACATGTACCTGATCGACATTCAAAAGGATCAGAAGGCTGGTGTCGAGAAACTTATCGAAGAGGCAACAGGTCAACGTCCCGAGCTGATTCCTACAGTCCGCGCTCGTATCGCGGCGATCAATGGCCGTGAAATCGATCAAGGCTCTGGCGAGATGAGAGGTGATCGTGGGAGGTTGGGGCGTGAATATGTCGTCACTTACCGGCCCACTCTGGAGGAGAATGAAACAGTCGTCGCGGGCCAGATGTGGGATCCTACCCCCGCGACTGAACCCGAGGTCTCAATTGCCGAAGATATCAAAGGATTGCAGGGACTGGACCTCGGCAGCACGATCACTCTGGACATTGTGGGCAGAAAGCTGACGGCGCGGGTGACGAGCGTTCGCCGGGTTGACTGGCGGAAGTCCCGCACGGGCTTCCTGATCTTGTTCCGACCAAATGCCCTGGATAACGCACCGACGATGTACGTCGGCGGTCTCAACGGTCCATCGGATGACCTCTCGCGGTCGCGCTTGCAGCGAGTAGTGGTCGAGAACTATCCGAACGTCTCGATCATTGACGTTGCTGAAGTAATACAGCTCGTCACACGACTACTGGCAAATGCCTCCCTCGCAGTGACTTTTATCGGCGGGTTCGTGTTCTTTAGTGGCACGTTGATCCTGATCGGCTCAATCGCAATGACCAAGTATCAGAGGGCGTACGAAGCTGCGCTCTTGAAGACACTAGGAGCTACGCGAAAGACTGTGCTGACCACAGTGGTAGCCGAATACGGCTTGCTTGGGTTGATCGCCGGACTGATTGGCTCAACTGCGGCACTGGCGCTGTCGTACTCCATGGCCCGTTTTCTGTTTGATATTCCGTGGAGCTTTACGCCGTCCATCATCGTTGTGGGAATCGCAGGCACTGTCGCCCTCGTCGTGGTGGTGGGTGTGCTTTCGAGTCTGCAGTCATTATCACGCAAGCCACTTGGCGTTCTGCGCGCACCATGAGCTAATCAGTTCACAAGCCATAATTGTGGGGGCGTCCCTCCCCGGCACCTCCCTCGTTGCCGGGATTAGGGTGATCTCGATAGGGTTGAGTAAGAGGCCACGAGGGGCGGCCACGGAGTGCCGCCCCTACAACTTCCGCAAGGATGCGATCTGCTCTGTAAGGTTGCGGTTTTGTTGGTCTGCACAATTGCGTTAGAATTCAAACATCGGAGATAACCATGGCCACAGCAAAAGAACAGATAAGCGAGCTTGTGCAAAAGCAGCCAGATGATAGTTCCTACGACGAAATCATTCGGAGCTTGCGTTTCACCTCATGGTCGAAACGCGGGCCAAAGCATTCGGATGAGGGCCGCACCATCTCAAATGCAGAAATGCAGCGGCGGATTAACACTTGGACGAAATAAACTGGACTCAAGAAGCGCAGGTCTGGCTGAGGGATATCTACGATACATTGCGGCGGACAATCCTGATGCCGCCGAGCTAATTTCAGCGGTATTTTCTTCAAAAGCTGAATTACTCTAACGACATCCGGAAGTCGGATACCGATACGAAGCCTCAGGTTCTCGCGAAGTGAAGATACTTCTCTACGGTCATTACCGCATTGCCTACCTCATCAAACTGCTCATTGCCTGCCCTTGACTGGGGCGGTTCTGGTCTTTAGGATCACGCCTTCATCTCTAGCCTTCATTAAAAGGTAAATAAGAGGGATAAGGACGTAATAAGAGGTAACTTTGGTTTCCTGGAAAGAATACATGCACCGGCGCGAGCGCGCTTATTACGACCTCGACAATAATCGCGTGGTGCGCCCCTTTGAATGGGGACTGCCCTTTGTCGTTGATCACGTCAACGGTGACGACCCGCGCGCTGTTCTTCGCCGTTACACTGAAAAAGCGTTGCGCTCGAGCGATGAGTTTTATGCGTTGCCGGCTATCAATGACTTCAATCTCAATGGCGATCAACTGACCTGGACCAGCGCTGTGCACACGGCGGCAGTCGAAAACAATTTGGCGCGCGCGCGTTTCTTTCCGGCCAAGACCCGGAATGGAAAACGTCCCCGTAGAGCTGTGGTAGTAGTGCCGCAGTGGAATGCTCAGCCTGAGAGCCACGTTGAAGCCTGCCGCATCTTTAATCTGCTGGGGATCTCGGCCTTGCGACTGACGGTTCCATATCACCAGGAACGTCGGCCATCAGAACTCGAACGTGCGGACCATCTCGTCAGCCCCAACGTCGGTCGTACCATTCAGTCGTTTCGTCAGGCGGTGCTCGACACACGCGCCGCAGTCAGGTGGCTTACCGAAGCCGGCTATGACCGCATCGGCGTGCTCGGGACGAGCATTGGCTCGTGCATTTCGTTTCTTGCTTTTGCCCACGATCCTATGATCGTCGCTGGCACTTTCAATCATGTCTCGGGTTATGTTGCCGATGTCGCCTGGCACGGAATGTCGACCCTTCACGTGCGCGAGGGGTTTGGAAATCACTTAACTCTCGATGAACTGCGCGAGTATTGGAGTCCGATTAGCCCGGTCCCATTCATCGCGAAGCTAGCCCCCATGGGGCGACGGCCGATGCGGTTTATTTCAGCGCGTTACGATCTGACTTTTCCGGTTAAGCTTACCCACGAGGTCATTGCTGAGGTAAGGGGACACCATCTGCCGCTCGACGTCGTCTGGCTGCCCTGCGGTCATTACACGACTGGTGAAATGCCGTGGAAAGCGATCGACGCCTGGAAGATTGCGACATTCTTCCGCAAGCATTTGTGAACGAGGTCAGACTGAATGTGTTGTCGAATCGCAATGGAATTTAGGGTATAGCAGCGGACGATCCACGAAACAACACGAATCAGCGCAAAGTCCGTTAGTGTTCATTTCGTGTGATTTCGTAAATCGTGTGACTCTGCGTTTGGTTTGGTCGAGCAGCACTATTTGAGCCTTTCGGGGTCAGGAATCCTTTCTCCAAGTCTACCGTGGGCGTCGCGCAACGCTCGCCCACGGCTATTGACTCACATCCCTCGGGATTATTTGCCAAAATCTAAACCTACCGCCACCGTGCCAGCCAAAACAAGCAATCGACTGCTCGATCAACTCGATGAGTTGAAGCACGAGTTTGAGGGGCGTCAGGAACAAAAGGTTAAGGGGATACTTTCTCGAATTGCCCGTCAAAAGTTCGGCGATGCCGAATCCTTAATCCGCTTTCACGAGATCCTCCTCTTTATTCGAGCTTACCCCCAGACCGCCGGAATTCTTCGTCAGGTGGAGGAGACGCTCTCGTCTTTCGGCGATCGAGTCAAAGTTTTGCAGGATCTGGGTGCCGACCTCTCGCCCCTGGATAACCCTGAAGTATCGGGCATTGCCGGAACATACGTCACAGATAGCTTCACCTACCACATCGTGCGCTGGTTGTTCGAGCGGTATCCAGCCCAGGTGAAATTCGACTGGGAGTGGTTTGAAGACGAGAGCCGTCTGGCTGCAACCTGGCCCAGGTTCATGCCCCTCCTAGAAGAGGATGCTTTTGTTGAGGCGAACGTGCCTTATGTCGAATGGCTGCGCGCGGCTTCGGTTAAAAGCCGCGGCTTAAACGAGCTGGCGTGGTTGATGCAAAGGTTCGAATCGATTTCACTTACCGAGCGAGCCGAGCTTTACGATTCGCTCAAACTCTACGTCCGCTGGACTCCTTCATATAAGGCCACGCGCACGGGAATGAAGTTGCCTATCCGCGATGTCTATTATCACCGGCAACCGCTCATCCAGAGACGTGACATATCATTACGGGATGAGTTGGAGTCACCTTCGCCGGCTCTTAAAAGGCTCTCTGTACAAGAAGGCCAGGCGATCCTCGACATGACCCGCGAAACCTCTACCATGCGTTATCGCGAGCTTTATGGGTTCACACATGGCGACGCGAAGCGAGTTTCCCAGGTCAGCATCGGCCGCAGCGTGGAGCTTTTTCTGATCGGAGTTTCGCCGGGACTTAGGCTGCCGTTGCGCGCCTACCATGCCGCAATGATCTTCAAAAACGGAGTGCCGATCGGGTATTTCGAAGGGCTATCGTTGTTTGAGCGCATGGAGAGCGGGTTCAACCTGTACTACAGCTTTCGCGACGGCGAGACGGCCTGGCTTTACGCGCGTACACTGAGCGTCTTTCGCCACTTGCTGGGCGTCACAACCTTCTCGCTTGACCCTTATCAGATAGGGTATGAAAACGAAGAAGGCATCGAGTCAGGAGCGTTTTGGTTCTATCGGAAGTTTGGGTTCCGGCCCACCCGACCGGAATTGCTCGAGCTTACCCTGGCTGAGGAAAGAAAGATGTCTCGGCGACCCTCTTATCGGACATCGAAAGCGATGCTGCGCCGACTCGCCGGTGGCCCGATGATATTCGAACTGGGCGAGTGGACAGTTGGGGACTGGGATCGATTCACGGTCCGCGGCTTAGGCCTGGCAGTCCAGCGCCGGATGGGGGCACGCTTCGGTGGTGATGCGCAGAAAATGCGCGCGGCGTCAGTTGAGAAGGTGGCTCGGCTTCTGGGTATTCGTAGGCGTGACTGGAGCGAAGTTGAGCTTTCATCGTTGAGCGATTTCGCGATAGTGATTGACCTCATTCCCAATCTGAATCGCTGGAGTGATAGCGAGAGGCAAGCTGTGGCGGATATTATCCTTGCGAAGGCGGACGTCGACGAAGCTCGGTATCTGAAGTTGATGCAAGAGCATGTGCGATTGCGCGGGGCGATGATCAAGCTCGGATCGCAGGTCAATTGAGTTTCATCGGTTTTTAGTCCTTGAAGCGGACGGCTGAGCTGAGTGGGTTACGGAAGAGGAGTGAATCGAACAAAGCCAAAACGCTAGGATTTGGTCTGCAAATCACGCGACTTGGCCTGATGAAAACTGAACGCAGCCAGTAGAAATATTGCTCCGATAGCAAAATCAAGGACGACGGTGCTGGTGGTGGCAACCTGCCCGTCGAATCTGAAGAAGTGTGGGGCGAAAAGGTCGCGTAAGCCAACACAAATCCATATGATTCCTACCGCCGCGTTGAGCCGACTCGAAAGGTTGAACCAACGGGCTGTTTTCTTGTTCACAGTATTGTGGCTGGCGGTCAAGCTACTCCCCTTACACGCGTCGTTTAATACGCGCTTCCACAGCAGGAGTACAGCGTGCCGGCCCAGAGCGATGCTTGACTGCCTCAACATAACGCTTCAGGTGTTATCGTGCATAAGCGGTCGAATTATTGTGTTTGCGCGCAAACGCGAGAGTCCAACCGTTTCAGCCGTGTGTTTCACGGCGCACTATTACCGAACCGCGAGCGGTAGCGACAGGATCCGGGATTCAACCTGGCAAGAGTCCCTACAAGCTGGCTCAGTGCTCGGATCCGGTCGCTACTGCTCGCGGTTCGGTAGCGGCTCTTCGCACGACCGCATGCGCGACTCCAGGATCTTGTCCGTCGTGAAATTCTCCAGCCTCTGAAAATACTCTGCTGTGGTGTCGAGAGCATTTTCCGGCACCAGCCCGACAATCTCGGTGCTCGCTATCTCAACTCCGAATTTGTCAGCTTCACGACGTACCGCCTCGTAGGCTTGACGCATCCCGGTCTCTCCATAATTCACCAGATTCATTGAAACCTGCATCATCCGGCGCGTGCTTAACTCAAATCCCAGGGCCTTCAAAAAAGGAAGCCCTCCATGTCGGGCTCTCACTGAGCGGGCGATCTGGCGGGCGATGGCCAGATCGGAAGTGCGAAGATTGACGTTGAAAGCGATGAGAAACGGTCGGGCGCCCACGGCGATTGCGCCCGCCGTTTCATGCACGCTTAATGGGCCGACATCGGGCGTGCGCGAGGGTTCGTGCGCTATCTGCTCGCGCAGCAACTCGAGCGCGCCCCGGCGCACATCTTCCAGGTTTACGCGATCTTGTTTCAGGGCCGCCCGTTCATAAAAAAATACGGGAATGCGAAGTTCTCGAGCGATCCGGTCGCCCGCCTGATGGGCCAGCTTCACACAATCGTCAAGAGTCACTCCGCGAACGGGGACAAAGGGCAGTACATCAGTAGCACCCAGCCGCGGATGCTGTCCTGTGTGTTGCCGTATATCGATCAACTCAGCTGCCAGAGCCACGACCCGAACCGCAGCCTCCACCACCATCCCTGGCGCCGCCACGAAGGTAATCACAGAGCGGTTGTGATCCGAATCCATGTGGGTGTCCAGGACACACGCGGTCTCAACCCCCATGATAGCGGCGGCGAGACGCTCGACTATTTCAATCTTGCGACCTTCGCTGAAATTAGGCACACACTCGACCAGGGCATTGCCAATTGCCGATTGCCGATTGCCAATTTTTGAATGCTCGTCTGACAAAGGACTCGCTTTCATTGCCAATAGCCAATTTACGATCTTCAACAATCGTTTGCTACCCCGAGTACGCTGAAAGCGTTGGCTAATTTAAGCCCAGGGTTGCAGCAACCCTGGGATTCAGTTCCAACCTGTAATGCTTCGGCGAACTCTGAAAGAGTTCGCACCCGCCGGCGCAGGCACTCGCCAACGCTTTCAGCGTAATTCCCAGGCCCCCTTCCTGACCTTCAAATACCGTAGACACTTTTGCGGTTTCACATGGTCTCGCGAACGACCGGATATAGGCCTCAGGTCACTTGGCGGGTTCGTTTGCCAGGCTGAATCCAGGATCCGGTCGCTACCGCTCGAGGTTCTGTATTGTTTAGCGGCTCAAAATCGGCAATCCGCAATCGGCGATGCCACGATTGGTAATCGGCAATCGGCAATGCGATTATTAGCAATCGGCAATGTCTAGCCCGTTCATCAACAATCGGAAGAATGCCTGGCAGCGTCTCGAGGAGCTGCTGGTCCGGCTTGATCGGACTTCTCTAAAACGCTTGCACCGAGAAGAAGTGCGCGAGCTGGGTCGCATCTATCGCCGCACCGCGTCTGACCTGGCCATAGCACGCGCCGAGTCGCGCGATCCGCGCCTGATTAATTATCTGAACAGCCTTGTGATTCGAGCGCATGGCCGCATCTACCGGGCTGACGCTCAAGGAGGAGAGCGCATCCGAGTTTTCTTCGCCCGCGAGCTTCCGCGCACCTTTCGGCGCACTTGGCGCTACACCGCACTTTCGTTCGCCGTTTTTCTGGTGTTTGGTCTGATAGGTTTTGTAGGCAGTCACCGCGATCCTGAATTTTCAGAACTAATGGGCGTGCCCCCCGCGTTCCGCGAACTTTATATCGAAACGAAGACGCATTGGTGGAAAGATCTGAATCAGGCGAACCAGGTAGGCGCCAGCCGGATAATGACGAACAACATTCAAGTGACCATCTACACCTTTGCGTTCGGAGCGATGTTTGGCGTCGGCACGTTGTTCTTCCTCGCTTACAACGGAGCAAACATCGGGTCGGTCCTGGCGCTCACATATCGCGCAAGTTTTGGACATGACCTCGTAACGTTCATGGCTGGTCACGGGGTAGTTGAACTCTCCTGCATCTTCATCGCCGGCGGCGCCGGGCTTTTGATTGGCAGCGCGATGATCATGCCTGGCGATCTCTCGCGAGCAGATGCACTCAAGGTACGTGGGAAGGACGCGATTCGTCTGATGACGGGTGTGGCGGTACTCCTGGTCCTGGCCGGAGTGATCGAAGGATTTATCTCTCCGGCGCCGGTTGATCCGAAGATAAAATTCAGCATCGCCGCCACCACCGGCATTGCGCTTTATTCGTATTTGGCGCTGGCCGGCCGCGACGAAGCGAGGGAAAAAGGGGAACAGGGGAACGGGTAACAGGGAACAGGAAAAAGGGGTAAATGGGTAAATGGGTAAAAGGAGCTGGACGGCGGCCTCACAACCTCAATAACCATTGAAAGTATGATAGGCAGCAGTATCTGCGTCAAGATTGGTGAAGAATGAAACGCTCGCGCGGCACCATCCGACCGCAGATTGATGGTCCTGCTTGCGAGTCTGCCTTTTACAATCTTGACCGCGCGACCGCGCACTCCGAGTTGGCCTACTCAACCAGCGCACTCAACCAGCGCCGAAGGCGCGGCATAGGGTAGCCAGGGGCAAGCGGCTTTGCGCGCCGCCCCTGGATCAAGGCCACAATCACAACCCCGCCCTGGAGGGGCGGACTAAGCATCATCAAGATGGCGCTCGTTGTATTCCGTCGCGCTACAGTTCATTGTCTCAGATATTAAGGTTGCGAGGTTCTTTGCGCCCTTTTAGGGCGGGTCGTGCTATCGACGCGATCCAGGGGCGGCGCGCGCTAAGGCGCTTGCCCCTGGCTACCTTCTGCCACGCCTCGGCGCTGGGTGAGTGGCTCAGCCTCAGTTGTCTGCACTGAACATTGTTTTGGCGCGCGTGAAACATCAAAAAGAACAGAACCCCTCATCGGGTCTCTAAAGCAAACCTCGCTCTTTAACTTGCAAGTATTTTTCGAGCAGGGCAGGTGCTAGCGCGGCGGCGGTGACGTCGAGTGCGAGGCCGCCTTGTGCTTCCACCAAACGCAGTGCGGCTTCGCGAAGATGCATGATCTCTTCGGCAACAGATTGCGTAAACAACTCGCGCGCGGTTTCCGGCGCGTCACGCACCACCGCCTTCAGGTCGCGATCGGCGATGGTAACCACCAGGGGCAAATGGCGGGGACGCAGCAGCCTTAGCGATGCGAGCAACTCCTTGGACCCCTCTTCATCCACGAGGTCGGTCAATAGCACGACAAGTGATCTGCGCTTGCTGTTAGCAGCCACAAACTCCAGCGCCCGCGCGTAAGACGGCTCGATCATTTCCGGCTCTACCGAATAGAGCGCCTCCAGCGCCGCTTCGATGTGATCGCGGCCGCGACCGGGAGGCAAATAACTCTGAATCCGCCGCCCGAAGACCATCACGCCCGCATTGTCTCCGCCCCTGGCAGCTGCTGACATCAGTGCGAGCGCCGCATGTACAGCGGAATCGAGTTTTGTTTCCTGCTCGATCCGTGCGGTCATCAAACGACCGGCATCGAGGACAATAAGGATCGTCTGATCGCGTTCAATTTGATACTGGCGGGTGGTCATCTTTCCGCGGCGGGCCGTTGCGGTCCAGGAGATATGACGCAGTTCATCGCCGCGCACGTATTCACGCAGTGACTCAAATTCACGTCCCTCGCCGCGCCAGGAGGTCTTGCGGTGAGCGGAGACGAGGGAACGCGCTCCAAGTGCTTTCAGCTCCGCTTCTCGAGCGCGTCTCATATTTGGATAGACTTTCACCCCCGTGAACTCACCGATTCTCGTTTCACTCCACGCCAGTCTCAACGGTGAAAGAAACCGCACTACCGTATGTCCAAACTCGAACCGGCCTCGCTTCGGTGGGGTCAGGCCGTAAATTAGCGACGCGGCGCTTTGCCCTTCCAGGCGCATCTTGGCTTCACGCATTCCGGCCAACCTCATTTGCGACGGGTATTCGTCTTTGATAATCAGAGAGAGCGGGCGGGGAGTGCTGTTTTGGATTTTGATGTGGACCTCAGTCTCAGCCCCAACTGCAAAGCGCCCCCCAAACTCTCGTTTAATCTGCAAGCTCTTCGGCAGGTGTCCGCGTCTCGCATCAATGATCGCGAGAACAACGAGACTGACATCGTAAGCCAGCACCACCCAACGCAGCCACGGACGTCCCCATGAAAGCGACAAGGGAACGAAGCCTAGCGCAATTAGTAGGTAGAAGAGTTTGCTGAAGACAAAGCTCATTGGATTTTTAATTTTTAATTTTTTATTTGCGATTGGGGGCGCTGCACAGCCAGTAGTTCCCCGTTGATCGGCTCGGCCCTTAGCTCAACCAAGATTGCGTTAGATACGATCCACGAACTAGCACGAAATGGCACTAACAAGATTTCGTGGCGGTTTGTGTGACTTTCGTGCATCGTTTGGTTCGGTAGAGAGCCGGATGGGTCCCGCCCACCAATCGCAAATCAAAAATCTAAAATCTAAAATCCGTTATCTTGGTACTTCAGTACTTCTCAAGATATCCGCAATCACTGCGTCTGGAGTCGCCCCGTCAAGTTCTGATTCGGCGCGCAAGGCCAGACGGTGGCGCAGCACTGGCCGCGCTATGTCGCGGACGTCGTCAGGCGTAGCAAACTCCCTTCCGCGGATGGCCGCCAGGGCCTTAGAGCACAGCAGCATCGCTACTGATGCGCGCGGACTCGCGCCGTAGTGAATAAATGGGTGCGCACGAGTGCGACGAACAATGTCCACCGCATAATGCTGTACACCGGGCTCCATGCGGGTCTCACTGACTTCGCGACGACAACGAGATATGGCATCGGGCTCGGCAAGCGGTACGATATCAACCTGATCAAGCCGGCGAGAGTTAAAGCCGGCGTCCCAGTTAGCAACCACCTGCCGTTCATGTTCTTCTTCGGGATAATCAAGCAGGATCTTCACCAGGAAGCGATCAAGCTGAGCCTCGGGCAGTGGGTACGTGCCTTCGTATTCGATGGGGTTCTCAGTTGCCAGCACCGTGAAGATCGGTGAGAGTGAATGGGCCTCACCATCAATCGTCACCTGCCGCTCCTCCATCGCCTCGAGTAAGGCTGCCTGTGTCTTTGGGGGAGTGCGGTTGATTTCATCCGCCAACAAAATGTCGGTGAAAATGGGCCCTTGCCTGAGACTGAAGTTGGAAGTGGCGACGTTGAAAATATTTGTGCCGGTGATGTCTGAAGGCATCAGGTCGGGCGTGAACTGGATGCGGCCAAACTCGGCATTGATAACTCGCGAGAGGGTTTTTACGGTCAACGTCTTGGCGGTTCCCGGAACGCCCTCAATCAGGGCATGGCCTTCCGCCAGCAGCGCGATCAGAATCTGCTCTATGGGAGCGTCCTGGCCGACGATTACTTTGGCGAGCTCGCGCCTGATGTGCTCGACGGTGGAAGATACGTATGCAAGCATTGTTCTGGACGGTTGACCGCTCACCAGCCCGCAACAGCGGGCGATAGCATAAAGCCCGGGGTGGAGCGGAGCGGAACCCCAGGTCAACAAACAAAACAGGATTCAACCAGCCCGCGGAGCGGGCGACAGCGGATCAAGAACTTGTTCGTGCGGTAATCTTCATCGATGATGCTCTTGTGTTGCGCTGCCGAGAGGGTAAGGGAGAGGCCGTAGCCACTCCCTCCCCGTTGTCGCAATGGGGTTGATTCCCCATATTTACCGGCGTGACTATTTCAGTCACCGGGCGACCCCCCAGCGATGGCCCCGGACGAGGGGTCAAGAAT
>Ga0136617_10001702_pt1 | contig 19514 bp, 12 predicted proteins | sample AntDrymUQ3222106_2_FD_129672 | JGI IMG/M metagenome (GOLD analysis project Ga0136617, IMG submission 129672) | Polar desert sand microbial communities from Dry Valleys, Antarctica - metaG UQ322 (21.06) | ecosystem: Environmental > Terrestrial > Soil > Desert | place: Antarctica: Dry Valley... | reverse complement strand
GCGGACGCCGCTGGGCGCGATCCTCATCTGGGCCCAGCTGCTCCGGGCCGAGGAGCTCGACGCGACGACCACCTCGCGCGCGGTGGGCATGATCGAGCGCAGCACGAAGACGCTGGCCCAGCTGATCGACGACCTCCTCGACGTCTCGCGGATCATCGCCGGCAAGCTGACGTTCGAAGGGCGCCCCGTCGACCTCCGCTACGTGGTCGAAGGCGCGCTCGACGCGGCGCAGCCCGCGGCGGAGGCCAAGGGTCTCGCCATCGAGCGCGTGATCGAGGCGGGCGTTCCGCCCATCAGCGGAGACGCCGGGCGCCTGCAGCAGGTCGTGGGCAACCTGCTGGCGAACGCGATCAAGTTCACGCCGGAGGGCGGCCGCATCGAAGCCGTTCTCGAGCGCTCGGGGAGTCGCGCGCGCATCCGCGTGCGCGATACCGGCAGCGGCATACGCGCCGAGTTCCTTCCCTTCATCTTCGAGCGCTTCCGGCAGGCCGACACCACGAGCACACGCAAGCAGAAGGGGCTCGGCCTCGGGCTCGCCATCGCCCGCCACATCGTCGAGATGCACGGCGGGTCCATCGAGGCCGCCAGCGCCGGCGAGGGGCAGGGCAGCACCTTCACCGTGACCGTTCCGCTCGGCGTCCGCGAGGAGGACGCGGATGCGGAACGCCAGTCGCCCGACGAAGAAGTCGGTGTGCCGGAGATGACGCTCGCGGGCGTACGGATCCTTGTCGTAGACGACGAGGAAGACGCGCGCGAAGCCATGGCCGTGCTGCTCGGCCAGGCGGGCGCGGTCGTTCAATCCGTGGGGTCCGTGGCCGAGGCGATGGGGCTGGTGCGCGACCGCGCACCCGACATCCTCCTGAGCGATATCGCGATGCCCGGCGAGGATGGTTATGCGCTCATTCGCCAGGTGCGGGCGATGACCGCCGAAAGTGGTGGCCGAATCCCCGCGGCCGCGCTCACCGCCTATGCCACCCTGGAGGACCGCCGGAAGGCATTGCTGGCAGGATACAACGAGCACATTCCCAAGCCGGTTGATCCTATCCGCCTGATCGCCGCCGTCGCCTCGCTCATAACGCGCTGACCGGCCGTGCCTGAGCGGTGTAAAGTGTAGATTCGCTCACGGCTATGCTCTCGGCACCGGCCAGCCTCGCGGCCATTACCCGGAAATTTCGACAAAGCCGATGGCCTGATTCTTGCAAAAAGGGGTGCGTTCTGAAAGCTCAGTCGCCCCCCAGGCCCGTGTCTTGTTGACGCGGGCGCGTTTCAATCGAGGGATCTCGAACCGCAATGCCTCATGCACTTCTGGTCGACGACGACGTCAACTTCATCCTTGGCCTTTCGGAGGTCGTGGGCCGCGAAGGTTTCAGCACACGCACCGCGCATAGCCTGAAGGACGCGCGGGCGGAGATCGAGAAGTCTCCGCCGGACGTCGTCCTCGTCGACCTCCATCTTCCCGACGGCAACGGCCTCGAGTTGTTCAAGGACCTCGAGACGAGCCCGTCGACGGAGATCATCCTCATCACCGGTCAGGCCAGCGTCGACACGGCGGTCGAGGCGATGCGCAAGGGAGCTTCCGACTACCTGGTGAAGCCCGTCGACATGGCGCGAGTGAAGGGCGTGCTGGCGAACGTCGTGCGCACACGCGAGCTGAAGGAGCAGATCGGCAACCTCCGCGGGGAGCTGCGCAAGCTCGGACGCTTCGGGCCGCTGATCGGCGCCGCCGCGCCCATGCAGAGGGTCTACGACCTCATCGCCAAGGTCGCTCCGACCGAGGCGACGGTCATGCTGCTCGGCGAGACGGGGACCGGCAAGGAGCTCGTCGCGGAGACCATCCACGGGCTGAGCCGCCGGCACAAGGAAGCGTTCCTGCCCGTGAACTGCGGCGCAGTGTCGCCCAACCTGATCGAGAGCGAGCTGTTCGGCCACGAGCGGGGAAGCTTCACCGGAGCCGACCGCCTGCACAAGGGGTACTTCGAGCGCGCGAACCGCGGCACGCTGTTCCTCGACGAGATCACCGAGATGCCGCCCGAGCTGCAGGTCAAGCTGCTGCGCGTGCTGGAGACGAGCAAGGTAACGCGTGTCGGCGGCAACGACCCGATCACCGTCGACGTGCGCGTCGTGGCCGCTTCCAACCGCCGGCCCGAGGAGGCGGTGGCGAAGGGCAAGCTGCGCGAGGACCTCCTCTATCGCCTGAACGTGTTCCCGATCCACCTCCCGCCGCTGCGCGAGCGGCGCGAGGACGTGGACCTTCTCGCCGAGCACTTCCTCGCCAACCTCAACAAGGAGCACGACACGGGGAAGGACTTCACGCGGCCCGCTCTCAACCGGCTGCGCAGCCACAGCTGGCCGGGGAACGTCCGCGAGCTGAAGAATCTCGTGCATCGCGCGTTCATCCTCGCCGACGAGCACATCGGCCTCGACAGCCTGCCTCTCGGGGTGCAGGAGAGCGCGGGATCGAGCCTGAACGTCAAGGTGGGAACTTCGCTACCCGAGGCCGAGCGCCGGTTGATCCTGGCCACCCTCGAGGACTGCGAGGGTGACAAGAAGAAGGCGGCCGAGGTCCTCGGCATCAGCCTCAAGACCCTCTACAACCGCCTGAACGAGTACAAGACGGCTTAGTCGACTCCTCGAGCTACCTTCTCGGCTCATAGCGCATCGCCACCGCGCCCGAGCCGAACTCGAGCCGGCTGACGAGCTTCAAGTCGACACGCTTCGATAGCCCCGAGAACAACGTCGGCCCATGGCCCACCAGCCTGGGCTGCACCACGAACTCGTACTCATCGATCAAGCCCAGCTCCGCCAACGCAAGAGGGAGCTTCACGCCTCCCACGAGCAGTCCCTTGCCCGACTCCCGCTTGAGCTGCTGAACGGCGCTCCCTAGATCCCCGCGCACGAGCTCCGCGTTCCAATCGACCCGGTCCAAAGTGCTCGACACGACGTACTTCTTTGCCGCGTCGATCGTCCGGGCGAAGGGTTCCATCCACTCAGGCCTCGCTCCCGTCCGCGCGGGCGGCCGGAACGCTGCCTCCATCATTTCGTAGGTCACCCGCCCAAAGAGGAGGGCGTCGGCCTGGTCGAGGTTCTCGACCGCATGACGATGCAACTCTTCGTCCGCGGGAATTGCACGATGATCGCAGCACCCGTCCAATGTGACGTTGATGGAATACCGAAGGGGGCGCATTACGTAAGGAGTACCGGCGGTGGGGTCGCATGTCATGCCGCGGGTTGTGCGCGGTGATGGTCCTAGATCGCTGTAGCGCATTTCCGCTCGGTCGTACGAGCAGACCTGCGTGAATCCGGCAACCTCAGGCTGAACGAAACCCAATCCGCGCTGGAACCTCCGCGTCCGGTCTCGGCTGCGATAACGAATAGGCCACCGACCCCGATCAAGATGCGCTTCGTCCAACGCCACATGGCGGCACTTCCAGCGGGTGCAGAGCGGCGTCCTGGTCCGTCGAACACCGAGGTCAGCCGCGAAGCCCGACGGTCTTGCCCGCGGACTTCGTCAGCTGCATCTCGTCGTTCGACGGCCCGCGCGAGGATCGCTATCTCGTGAAGACGATCTGGAAGGACACGGATTCAACCGCGGGCCCAGGATTGACGATGATGAGGGTGTAGGTTCCCGCGCGGAGGTTCTCGAGGTGCAGTCGCTCTGGCTTCGCCGTGAGGCTCTCGGCCTCCCCAGCGAAATCGCAGCCATACGGGAAGTCCTGGACGGAGCACAGCCCATCTGCAAGGTAGATCTGGACGTTATTCGTGGCAAAAGTCCAATCGACGGTCACATCGAGCGTGCCGTTGGCAGGCGTCATAAACGGGTCGAGACTGAGCTCGCCATTCACTCCCAGGTTGGAGCGACTGCCCTCCGCCAGTACCGTACTAACGGGTGCGGGCGGAGTGGTGACGGCGGGCACGTTGGTCGGGCTATCCGATCCGCCGCAGCCGCCCAAGGTCAGCAGTGAGCCAACCATGGCACCTATAGCGACAGCGGGGCCAGTTCTCATCGCGTGCCTCCAGACGGAAATCCCGCAGCCATTATGGCGACGATGGCCTCACATGTGTCAAGGCCACACCCGACTCCGTGTCACGAGGGCGTTCCGGTCCGTCGAACTCGGTGTCCCTAGCTTGGGTATTTTAGATAATCCAGTTTGGGATACCAGATATCCGAGGGACGGCTAACGCGGTCACCGACGCGCCATGTCACGAAATCGACAGGTTCCGGAACGAGTGAAACCGACTCGGAGCCTAGAACGCCTGGCCGAGGCCGAAGTTGAAGCGGTACGTCTGCTCGTCGGGCCGGCGGGCGAGAGGAAAGCCGACGTCGAATCGCAGCATGCCGAGCGCCGATTCGTAGCGCAGCCCCACGCCAACCGAGTGACGCCACTTGAAGTCGATGTCCCGCACCTTGGCGAAGACCTGGCCGGCGTCGTAGAAGACCGCACCTCCGAGCCCCGTGCGCGCGTTCCGATAACGCAACTCCTGGTTCACGACGATCACCGCCTCGCCGCCGACGGGCAGGTTGCTCGTCCCGCGCGGTCCGACCTCGTCGAGGTCGAAGCCGCGGATGCTGTTGGGGCCGCCCGCCTTGAACAGGTCGTCGAAGGGCAACCGCTGGCCGCCGAACACCTGGATCAACCCGAAGCGATAGCCGTGGGCCCACGTCATCGGAGAACGTCCGAGGACCTTGGTCAGCGACACCTGGGCGAACTCCCGCGTGAAGTCGAAGTCGGATCCCAGCACCTGTGGCGCCACCAGCACGTTCAGGCTCAGGAAGGATCCGCGCGCAGGGTTCAGCGGGTTGTCGCGGCTGTCGCGGATCGCCGAGAGGTCGATGCCGGCCACGTCGACGGATCGCGTCCCCGTCGCCGGCGGCGCGCCCGTCTGGAACAGCGGCGTCTCGCAAGGATCGTAGAGGATGCGGCGCTGGCGATTGCGCGTGAGCGGCGGCAGGCCCTGCGCGGGACAGGTCGTGCGCTTGTAGCGGTATCCGTAGAGCATCAGCCAAGGGCGCGCGATGTTCAGCTCCTGCTGGACCTGGAAACCGTGTTCCCGCCGCGTGCCTTCCGCCGTCGGACGCGTCACGGGCCCGGGGGGCAGCCCGAGGCTCACGAAGTCGCTCGTGCCCGGCGGCTGCTCGAGCGCGATCCTCACGTTCTCCCGCAGCGTGTAGATCGACGACGTCAGGTCGCCCCCGCCCCAGATGAACGACGGGGCGGAGAACGAGCCGCGCACTTCGCGGAGCGTTCGCCCGGCGCGGAACCGGCCGCCGATGGCCATGCCGAGGCCGAGGACGTTGCGCACCTCGCCGTCGAGCAGCGCGCTGGCCCCTTCCCCCTGGTTGTAGCGCAGGTCGTAGGCGGCGAAGTACGGCGCATCCTCTTCGAGGGTGACGGTGACCGTGGCCGGGCTCTCCGCCGAGGCGCTCACGATGACCCGGCGGAAGATGCCGAGCTCGGTCAGACGCCGCTCCAGCAGGGCCAGCTTCCGCGGATCGAGGGGCTCGCCGGCGGGGAGGTCGATCTCGCGCTCGACGAGGGACCGGCGCGTCCGCCGCAGCCCCGCGATCTCGACCTTGCCGATGATGACGCGCGGCCCTTCGGTGACGTTGAACACCAGGCGCAGGTCGCTGCCCATGGGCTCGAGGCTGGAGACGACGCGCACGGCGGGGAACCCCTTGCGCAGGTACTGCTCGCGGATGCCGACGATGGCGCGGGTGGCCGCGAGCGGGTCGTACGCCGCCCCGGACTTGATGCCGGAGACGGCATCGAGGGTGGTTCTCTCGAGGTTCGCCCCGCGATACTCGACCGCGGCGACCAGGGCCGCGGGCCCTTCGTCCACCGCGACGGTGACGCGGACCAGGCCGGGCTCGTCCGCGGTCTGCACCGGCCCTATCTTCGCGGCAAGGTGATGGCGCTCGCGGTAGGCGGAACGGATCGCGCGCTCCGCGTCTCGCGGCCGGGTGAGGAGGACCGACGGGCCGCCGGCGGCGTCCAGCAACTCGCCGGGCGACATCAGGGTCGCGCCCGGGAAGATCACGTCGGCCTCGAGCACCGCGCCCGGCACGGCCTTGAAGACGAGGGTTCGCGTCCCGTTCTGCGGCACGCTCGAGACCTCGACGCTCCCCCGCAGGTGGCCGCGCTTGCGCAGCTCCTCGAGGATCCGCTCGCGCCCGCGCTCGACCGCTTCTTCCTCGAACAGCGCGCCGCGCACGTCGTCCATGATGTCGGGAGGCGTGGTCATCCCCTCGACGCGCCATTCGTAGCGCGGGCCCACGTCGCCACCGAAGACCGCCACGTTGCCGTCCAGCCGCGCGTCGACCACGGCCTCGATGTGGCCGCGCTCCACGAGGTCCTCGCGGATGCGGTCGGCGTCGTCGAGCACGTCCCAGTAGGTGGCTTTTTCCCCGACGCGGGCGCGCGCCCGCTCCATCACCTCGGGGAACTCGCGCAGGCCGCCCTCGACCCGCGCGTCGGTGATCTCGATGCGGTCGAACTCGCGGCCCTCGCGGACGACGGAAGGACCGCCGAAGCGGATGCGCTGGCCGAGCGAGTACGTGAACGTCCCGTCGAGGCGCCGCTGGAGCTTGGCCGACAGCTCCTGCCCGGCGCGGAACCGGAACAGGGCCTGGTAGTACGTGGACTCGGGGTCGCTGAGGCTCACCGAATAGATGAGCCGCAGCGTGCGGCCGATCTGCTTGCCGAAGGTGAATCGCGCCGAAGGCTCGCCCTCTCGCGCCAGCAGCTCGGGCTGGATCTCGACCGTGTCCAGGCCGAGGTCCATGAGCTCTCTCGCCACCGCGCGCGTGAAACGCCCGGCCAGCAGGGCGGCCGCCTGTTCTCCGACGATCCACGCGCCGGTATCGAGGGCCACGTCGAGCCGGCCGGTGGCGATGAGGCTCGCGATCTCGCGCTCGGAGAGGGCGGGGTTGGACCGCAACGTCAGCTGAGGCGTCTCCAGTGAGCCCTGGGCGTTGATCGTGACTTCGTAATCGCCGTCGGGTTGTGAGATCAGGGTCGTGGCGCGGATCAGGATCTCGGGATCGGTCGTGCCGTTGTACGAGATCTGGCCGCTCTGGATGGCGAACTCGCGCTCCTGCAGCTTGACCTTGCCGCCCTGCCGCACGTCGAACCGCCCGTACGGAGCGGGCACGTCCATGCTGCCGCGCAGCCTCAGCGTCCCCTCCGCTTCCAGCTCGGCGAGGTTGTTGCGGACCAGGAACGGGTTCTCCGTGGTCAGGTTGATGTCGAGCCCGATGGTCTGCAGGATGCGCGATCCCTGTTCCTGCATGGTCTCCGGCGGCACCGACGGCGGCAGCAGGCCTTCCTCCAGGAAGATGTCGGAATCGTAGAGGCTGCGCTCGGCACGCACTTCACCGGCGAGCAAAAGGTCGCCGGTGCGGCCGGTGAGCGTGAGGTCCGCGTTGACGCGCGCCTTGAGCTCGTCGAACAGCTCGTCAGCGCGGCCCGATCGGGCGACGGGGTAGCGGATGCCGAGCCCTTGACCCGTGATCGCCACCTGGACCTGATCGAGGCCGAGGCCGGCGACGCGCGCGGTCCCTTCCATCTTCACAGTCCCGCCGCCGAGCATCCCGGAGACACCATCGAGAGTGACCCGCCCGTTCTCGATCGCGATGAGACCGTTGACCGCGGTCAGCGGCTGGCGGATCACACCGAGGCGCAGCGTTCCGTCCTTCAGGCGGATGGCGCCCGTCGGCCGCGGCGCGGTCAGCGGCCCCTGGATCGCGACGTCCGCTTCCGCGTCGCCGGTGACGACGGTCTCGTCGAGGAACGGCGAGATGGTGCGAAGGTCGAGCGTCCCCTTGCCCGTGACGTCGATCGTGCGATTGAAGAGATCGGCCGACCCGTCGACGACGAACACGCCGCCGCGGGCGCGGACCTCCAGCGGGTCGAAGTCGACGGTACCCGCGGTCAGCCGGCCGACCAGCGGAGTGACTTCGACCGCGAGGTCCTGCACGCTGACCTCGGTCGCCTTCAACGAGACCTCGCCATGCGCTTCTCGCCACGTGGCGAGCGTTCCCATGAGGCGCGCCTCGCCCGTGAGGAGCGCCTGGATACGCGACGGGCGATCCGGGCGGAGGATCTCGAGCAGCGTCGACGCCTGCACGCCGGTGAGGGTGGCGTGGAGATCGGCCTCGCCGCCGGGGGCCACGCCGATGCGCAGCGCGCCGGCGGGGGAAAGCAGCGCCCCGACGGGAATGCGCCCCTCGAGGTCGAGGACCCCGTCGGCGATGGTCGCGCGGATGCCGGGGATCTGCGCCTCGTCGCCGCTGAGCTCGATGCGCGCGTCGGCGATCTGCAGGGGCGGCGCCGCGGGATGCTCGGCGTAGACGTCGGTCAGCGTGATCGCGCCGTACGCCCGGGGCCGCGCGCGCGGACCGATGAGCTCGACATCGCCTTCCGCGCGTCCGTCGATGTGCCAGGGCGGCCGCACGGTGAGCTGGCCGAGGTCGACGTCGAAGCGCACGCGGGCCTGGATGGGCCCGGCCGCCTCGAGACCGAGCGCGCGCACCGCGGGCTCCGGGAGCAACTCGGCGAGGGGGACTCGGCCGGCCACCTCGAAGAAGCCCCCGGGAACCGTGGCGCGGAGGCCGGGGATCGTGGCTGCGTCGCCGGCGAGATCGATCTGGCCGTCGGCAAGGGTGAGCAGCGTCGAGTCGGTATCGCGCACCTCGACGCTCGTGACCTCGACCGTCCCGTACGCGCGGGGGCGCACGCGTGTGCCCGTGAGCTCCACGTCGCCTTTGGCGCGGCCGGCAAGCGTCCAACCTTCGCGGGTCGGTACGCGGGCGAGGTCGAGGTCGAAGCGCACCATACCCTCGACGGGGGCGGTCGGGTCGAGGCCGAAGGAGGCATCGGCGGCCAGGGTCACGCCGTTGCCTTCGAGCTCGAGTCCTTCGACGGCGAGGCGGCGCGCCTGGAACGTGGCCGAGAAGGGATGGGTGGCGTGCGCCACGAGCTGTCCGCGCGTGATCTCGAGCGTCTCCAGGCGCGCCTGCACGACCGGAGACTCTCCGCGGCCGAAGGGCAGGGTGAGCTCGACGGTGCCCGACGTCGTTCCCGTGATCGGGTCCGCGGGTGGGCTCAGCGCGGCCAGCCGCTCGAGGGGAGTCTCGTCGAGGCGCAAGGTCGCTCGCAGGGCCGTGCGATCAAAGGTGCCGTCGCCGGTCGCGCGGAGCTCGGGGATCTTGAGCTCGACGCGTCCCGATCCTGCCGTGCCCGTGGCGCGCGCGCTGACCGGACCCACACGCGCGTCTTTCCACGTGAGGTCGGCGACGTCGAGATTCGCGGAGCCGGTGAGCCGGTCGATGGCGCCGGACGCGTTCAGCTGGAATTGCAGCGCGCCGGCCGCGTCGGCATGCACGCGCGACAGATCGATCGACGTTCCCGTGGCGTCCAGCCGGCGGATCACCGACCCGCGCGCCTCGCCGCGCGCATCGATCGTCCCGCCCAGTGCCCGCGTCGCCGCGGTGAACGTCGTCGCTCCCCGCGAAGTGCGGAAGCGGCCGGTGACGGGAACGCGCTCCGCGCCGGACGTGGTGGCGAGAACGAGCGTGCCTTCGTAGGTCCCGTCTACGGCGGGGGGAACCGCGCCACGGGCCGACCCGCGCGAGACGACGTGGACGTCGTCGATGCGGGGGAGCCCACCGCCCGCGCCGCCCGCATCGAGGGTCAGCGCATAACGCAGGTCGACCGATCGGCCGCCCACGTTCAAGCGGCCCGAGGCATCCAGCTCGGCTTTCACCTTGCGGCCCGCCGCCGTTCCGCTCGCGGTGAGGTCGGCGTCGACATCGAGATCGTCGGCCGCCCCCTGTGCCTTCAGGCCGCCGGAGACGACGCCATCGAAGGGCAGGCCGAGGTCGATCGCTTCGCGCTGGAGGCGGGCGGTGCGGATGGAGTCGACGTTGACGCGGGCATCGACTTCGCCGCCCTGCCATGTTCCTTCGGCGGTGGCGCGGCCGCCGAGCAGGGAAGCCGAGAGATCGGCCCACGTCTTGGCCCCCGGCCCCGCCGTCTGCTCGATCTTGCCTTCGACGTGATCGACGGGATAACCCGAGACCCGCAGGTCGTCCCCTTCGATGGCGGCGTCGATGGCCAACTCGTCGCCGATCCCCTTCAGCCGGCCTTCGGCGCGCAGACGGCCCTCCATCGGCGGCGCCCCGAAGCGAGCGAGGTCGTCGAGGTCGACGTCTGCGTCGATGGCGACATCGGGCTGGATGTTGGCCGCCTTGGCCAGCGAGCCGGCAAGGCGGAAGCGGGAATCGTCGAGCGTTCCCGTGAAGGTATCGATGGTGACGTCGAGGGCGGACGACACGCGCAGGATCCCGTCCATCTTGCCGAGCGGGATCGGGCCCGCCTCTCGCCTCCACGCGCCGCCCGCGGAGGCGAGGGTAACCGTGCCTTGTCCGATGGCGCCGGTAAGGGCGATGTCGCGGATGACGAACGTTCCCTGCTCCTCGGTGCGGAAGACGATCGAACCGCCGTTCACGCGAAGGTCGTTCACGACGAGCGGCTGGTCGAGCGGCTTCGACGTCTTGCCGGGGGGACCGGGCCACATCTCGAGGGTGGGCCTCTCGATCTCGACCACGCGGAAGGAAAGGGTCTGGCCCCACAGGAACCCGGGAGCGATGACGAGACGCGCGCGCGGAGCGGTCAGGCGGTAGGCCGGGCCTTCGATGACGAGATCGTAGACCTCGCTGCTCAGCCGGCCGGGCACCACGTGCATCCGGCTGATCCGGCTGCCCGGACCGAGCGCGCCCTGGATCCGCCGCTCCACGTACCGGCGCAGCATGTCCTGAGGGAAGTACCCGAGGAGGATCAGGACGAGGGCGACGACGCAAAGGAGGAGCGCGGCCTTGAAGATCGATCGACCGCGGCTGCTCACCCTTTGAGGATAAGCGAATTGGGACATGGGTTTACGGCGACCGGCGAAAACGTACGGGGATTAGCCGGGTTCAGCCGCGGCGGAGCAGCGCGACGGCGAATTGCGCGTCGGCGTCGGTGTGCCAGACGTCGAGCAGCAAGCCGGTGCCGGCGAGGAGGTGCTCGAGGCGCGGACGGGTGTACTTGCAGCTGATCTCGGTCCGGATCTCGTCGCCCGCGTCGAACACCCGTTCGAATCCCGCGGCCGGAATATGGACGGCCGTCCGACGGATGGCCCGGAGCCGCATCTCGATCCAGTGCTGCGCGGAGTCGTAGAACGCAACATGCTGGAAGGCCGGGACTTCGAAGTCGGCGCCGAGCCGGTGGTTGATCACCTGCAGGATGTTGAGATTGAACGCGGCGGTGATGCCGGCGCGGTCGTTGTACGCCGCTTCCAGGCGGCCCTTGTCCTTGACCAGATCCACCCCCAGCAGGAACGTGTCCCCCGGAGCGAGCACGGCCGCGGCGGCGGCGAAGAAGCCGGGCACGCGCTCCGGGTCGAGATTGCCGAGGGTGCCGCCGAGGAAGCCCATCATGCGATCCCCGGCACTCAGGCCGATCTCGGGCAGGTCGCGGAGGAAATCGCCGACCACTCCGCGCCCGACGAGGCGAGGGTAGGCCGCGGTCAGCGCGGCGAGGGACGTGCGCAGCGCCTCCTCGTCCACGTCGAGCAGGATGCAGGACATGGGGCGCTCGTCGGCGGCAGCGATGGCGTCGAGCATGCGGCGGGTCTTGATCCCCATGCCGGACCCGAGTTCGATCCATTCGCGTGGCCGCTCGCGCTCGACGATCTCCTGGGCGACCCGGGCGTGGATTTCCTCTTCGGTGCGGGTGGGGTAGTACTCCGGCAGCTTGGTGATGCGCTCGAACAGGACGCTTCCGTGCGCGTCGTAGAAGAACTTGCTGGGAAGCGACGGCGGTTCGGCGGCGAGGCCTTCGCGGACCTCGCGGGCCATCGACTCACGTTCGTCCTCGATGCTGCGGATGCGAGTCAGCTCGAAGCGCGGCGGATCGGTCCGGCGCGATGTCGGTATCGCTGACTTTGCTTGACGAACGTCGATGCGAGCCATAGAATTTGTCATTGAAGTATAACGCGCATCGTTCCTCGCGCGCTTCACAGCAGGAGGCACTCATGAAGATCAAGGACGTGATGACGAGGTCCGTGGAGACGGTGCGGCCCGACCAGACCCTTCAGGAAGCGGCGGCCCGCATGAAGTCCCTCGATGTCGGCCCCATGCCGGTCACCGAAGGCGATCGCCTGGTCGGCATGCTCACCGATCGCGACATCGTCGTCCGGGCCGTCGCCGAGGGGCGCGACGCGCGCACGACAAAGGTGCGCGAGGCGATGACCTCCGATGTCGTGTGCTGCAAGGAAGATGACGACGTGAAGGACGCCGCCACCAAGATGAAGGATCGGCAGATCCGGCGCCTGGTCGTGGTCGATGCCCAGCAGCGCGTGACCGGCATCGTCTCGCTCGGTGACATCGCCGTCGACACGAGCGACGAGAAGATGTCCGGCCGGGTGCTGGAGGAAGTCTCCAAGCCCTCTCGTCAGACCCCGCAGTCCCGCGGCTGATTGCGTGATGGCGGCCGGCCCTTCGGGGACCGGCCGCCGGCCGTTCAGTTCCGGTCCACCGAGTGCGCGGCCTCGTCGTTCACGCGCATGCTGTTCATCATCTGCGTGAAGGTGCGGCGGAGCGACGGGTACTCGCGTCCGGGAGCGATGAACAGCGCGTAGAGGATGTGGTCGTCGCCCATCTGGCGCGCAAAGACGGTCACGCGCTCTTCCTCCTCCGTGATGGGAGACCTCCCCGACAGCACGATCGAACGGGCGGCCTGTCCGTCGATGGTTTCCCGGCGGCCGCTACCCGTAGTACGAAGGTGCGCGTTCGACTGGCGGATCTGCGCCGTGATGTCGGCGAGCGCGCTCTCCAACGTAGCCGGCTCCGTCGCGCGTCCTCCCTCGAACGGGTCGTAGTGGTTGACGATCACACCGTAAACGATCCCCTGCTGCCCGTCGTCGGTGTCCACCACGCCTCCCTCCGGCACGATGGTGACGCCGAAGCCGTTCTCGGCCTCGCTCGCACGCCAGTTGTCGGGATGCTGGATCTCGAAGAAGCCGTTGCGCTGGCGGAACGAGGAGAAACGCGACGATGGCGGATCGACGCGCACCTGGGCGCCGCGACTCGCGGACGTGCGACTGGGATCGGTGGGGCGGCTGCCGTCGGTCCTCCGATTGCGGCCCGTCGTGCCCTCGTCTGGATAGCGCTCCGTGTTGCGGCCGCTCGTCCGTGCGTCGCCTGTTCGCCCCGCCATCTGGCGTCCCGAGCGTCCCGGGGGCATGGCGCGCAGCTCCTGCTGAATGCTCGCGAAACGGCCCGTCGTCCGGCTCGTCCCCGGCGCCCCGAGCAGCCTGGCTTCCTGCTGGACGCGTGCGGCGCGGTTGGCGGGGGAGGGATGGCTGCTCATGAACTCGGCGAGACGCGACGGGTCCTTGGCGTGCTGCTGCCGCAGGACTTCGAAGAAGTTCGCCATGTCCATCGGGTCGTACCCCGCGCGGGAAAGGATCTGCGTGCCGACGATGTCCGCTTGCGTCTCGGCGTCCCGGCTGTACTTCAGGAAGACGGCGTTCAGGCCGAGCCCGCCGACGACGTTGATGATCTGCCCCGTCGATCGCGGCTGTCCGCGCCCGAGCACGCCGCCCAGGACGCCGATTCCCGCTTGCGCAGCGTAGGCCTTGGACGCGTTGTGGGTTCCGTGGCGCAGCGCGATGTGGGCGATCTCGTGGGCGACCACGCCGGCCAGCTCGCCTTCGGTGCGCGCCTTTTCGATGAGCCCGCGGTGCAAGTACAGATAGCCGCCCGGGAGCGCGAAAGCGTTGATCTCGACGGCGTTCACGACCTTCGCCTGGTAGGGAAACTTGTGGCCCGGCGCCACGCCGCCCAGGCGCTCGACGAGATCGTCGACGTAGTCGTCGACCGAGCCGTCGTTCATCATCGGCAGCTGGCGCTCCGCCTGGTCCGCGGACTGCTTGCCGATCTCGACGTCCTGCTGCACCGAGAACAGGTTGAAACCCGGCTTGACCTGGGTTTGCGCGCTCGCGACCGCGGCGAGCACCACGACGCCGGCCGCCATGATCATCTTCTTCATCTTTTCTCCCACCCGGCGGGCGGTGCCGTGGCACGCGGAACCGGTCAGGGGTGTGGTGAGCAAGCGATGTGCCATGTTGGGCCTAGACTAGAGGCCTGACATTGCGCCCGTGGAAGCGATTCGGGTCTGGTGACTCGCGCGGCCTTCAAAGCCGTCCGGCTCCGGGCTAAACCCCGGAGCGGTGGGTTCGATTCCCACCCGCTTCCGCCAAAGCGTCGCCCGCTGCGGCAGGACGTTCAGTGCGGCGGTCGGTCCTTGTAGGAATGCGTCACGACGCCCTGGCTTTCATTCCCCTGACCGCCGTTGACTGGCCGAGGAGCCTGACCGACGGTCTATTGGGTACAACGAGCGGGAGAACCGAAACCGGACCGAAGGCGGGTCAGGCCGACTTGCGATCCTTGCCGTCGTCCCCATCGGCCTCGCTTGCCAGGAGCACCGAAAGGGGTCGCAGCCACGGGAACTCCTCGCCCGCGATCACCAGCGCCAGCGTGATCGGGACCGCGATCAGCGCACCGGCGGGGCCCCACAGGAATCCCCAGAATGCGACCGACAGCAGGACGACGAACGGCGACAGGGACAGCCACTTCCCCTGGATCCGCGGATCGACGTAGTTGCCGAGCACGATCTGCACCGCGGCCAGCCCGCCAACGACCAGCAGCGCCTTGCCCGGGTCCGGAAACTGGACGAGCGCGAAGAGGCTCGGCGGAACGACGGCAAGCACCGACCCGATGGTCGGGATGTAGTTGAGCAGCGCGGAGAGGACCCCCCAGACCAACGGCAGGTCGAGGCCTACCCCCCATGCGAACAGCCCCGTGGCCACGCCCTGGATCAGGCCCATCACCGTTCGCGTGTAGAAGTACCGGCCGAAGCGGGACGACGCGCGAGTCGCGGCGGCGGCAATGCGCGCGCCACCAGCCGAGCTCACGCGGGTCAGCTTTGCCCGGTACGCCTCCACTTCAAGCAACCCGAGCACCGTGAGGGCGAGCGTGAGCAGCGCGCCCTCGGCGAAGGACATGAAGCCGTGCGCGGCGCCGCGCATCTGGCCACTGGACTCCGCCGACGAGGACTTCTCCTCCGCGCCACCCACGGGAAGTCCGACCGATTCGGCGCGGGCTCTCCATGTCGTCCTGAGCTCGTCGAATCGCGATTCGTACCGCGGCCACCGATCGATCGCCGCGCCTGCCGTCGTGGACAGGATCCAGCCGAATGCCCATGAACAGGCGGCCAAGGTGAGGAGCGTCGCCAGAAACGCGATCCCGCGCGGCATCCTGCGCGCGAACCATACCTGCAGCGGCCACAGCAGTGCGATCAGGAACAGCGCAAACGCCAGGGGGAGCAGGATGGGGCGCCCGAAATGGAGCGCGAAGAACACGGCGACCACGGTGAGGACGACCAGCAGATGGCGCTGCATCTTCATCTAGTGTCCATCGGTTGACATCGATTTGGACGCATTAGCGCCGGGAAACGGGGTAGGCTCTTGCGAAAGGAGACTCCATGGCCAAGAGAAAAGTCATCCACGTCGTCTTCAAGAAGAACGAGGGGAAGTGGCTTCTGCGCGGCGGAGACGGCTCGTTCTCCACCAAGCTGAAGGCCGTCGCGGCGGGGAAGAAGCAGGCCAAGGCGGGCGGCAACGGCCAGCTGATCATCCATACGAAGATCGGCGGGATCCAGACCGAGCACACGTACGGGAACGACCCCCGGCGCACCAAGGGCTGAGGCCGGCGGTCACCTCAGGGCTTCAGCATCCACTGCCTGATGCCCGCGTCGTACACGTACTTGAAGCTGCGCTCGAAGTTGCTCTCGACGGGGCCGGTCGATTCCTGCGTCTGGCTGTTGATGCGGAACTTGATCGTCCCCGTGAACGGCTGGGATGTATTGCCGGGCTGATCCTGGACGTCGACGCTCGTGATCGTCCACGTCGCCTTGACGCCCAGCGAGGGCGGCATCTTCTCGCCGTCCCGCTTCAGCGCCGCGGCCTCGTTCTGCAACGAGGCCGTCGCGGCCTCGCGGTCGGACTTCGAGGCGGCTCCGCCCGAGCAGGCACCAAAAGCGAGAGCAAGGGCAACCGCCGCGGCATGGCGTTTCATGAGCGCCTCCGGGACGGATCGTAACAGACCGAAGACGCGGGGCGAGGCCGATTGGCCCGTAGAAGCGCCAAGTGATAGCCTTCCTCGCTTTTGGGGGGAGTCGAGATGAGCACGCCGCAGTGGTTCTACGCCGAGAACGAAAATCGTCTCGGACCGGTGCCGCTCGAGCGAATCGCCGATCTCATCCTGAGCGGCGGGTTGGAGCGCGGCGCGCTCGTCTGGCGCCACGGCATGCCCGATTGGAAGGAAGCGGGCGGCGTGCCGGAGATCGCATCGCTGCTGCCGCCGCCATTGCCCGCGGGAAAGGCCGCCGGAACGCCGACGGCCGCCCCCGCGGCTGCGCCGCAGCCGGCGAGTGCGAAGCCGGAGCCTCCGCCCGCGAGCGCGAAAACCGAGCCGCAGCCCGCGAGCGCGAAAACCGAGCCGCAGCCCGCGAGCGCGAAGGGCGAGCCGAAGTCCCCGCAGCCGACCCCTGCCCCTGAGACGAAGAAAGGCCGCTCGCGCGCCGAGGCCACGGCGAAGCCCATCTCCGATGTGCCGAAGCTCGATGGCGCCGCGGGGGCGTTCCGTGGGCTCGCCGACGGCCTGATCGAACAGAGGCCCCCCGCCGCCGCGCCGGCGCCGCCGCCTGCCGCCACTCCGCTCGCCGCGCCCGCCGCTCCCGCACCGTCGCCCGCCGCTTCCGCACCGTCGCCCGCCGCGTCGCCCGCCGATGAGCCGATCATCATCGAAGAAGACGAGGTGGACACGCCCAAGGTCGCGTGGCCGAGCGGCCGCCTCGCCGACCACGAGTTCTCCGAGCTCGTCCGCGAAGTTCACGGCCGTCGCTGGAACGGCCTCCTCACCCTGAACCACATGGGCGTCGAGAAGAGCGTGCGCATCCAGGAGGGACGCCTGGTGTTCGCCTCCTCCTCGAGCCACGACGACCGCCTGGGCGAGCTGCTCCTGCGGCGCGGACGCATTACCCTCGATCAGTACGTCGAGGCGGGCCGCGGCATCCGCAAGGGGAAGCGGCTCGGGACCGTGCTCGTCGAAATGGGCGCGCTCGACGCCCGCGAGCTCGTAAAGGTCGTCGTCGACCACACCCAGGAGATCATCTACGGCGCCTTCCAGTGGACGGAGGGGCTGTACCACCTGACCGAGACGCCGGACCCCGCGGAGCCCATCGTCCTCCGCCTCAGCACCCCCGACATCATCCTCGAGGGGATCCGCCGCATCGACCGCTGGAGCCGCATCGAGCGCGCGGTGGGAACGCTGGAGACGCGGTACCAGCGGACCGATCGGTACGAGACCGCGCTCAAGCAGATGACGCTGTCGCCGGACAAGCTGGCGCTCCTGACCGGCCTCTCAGGAGTCCAGGATCTGGGCACCATGTGCCGGCGCTCGAACATGCCGCACTTCGAGGCCTGCCGCACCGTGTGGGCGTTCCGGGTCATCGGCGCGATCCGCCGCCTCGACTAGAGGTCGAGCTGACACGGTGCTCACGATCCGGGTGTGCCAGCGCTGGTGGCATTCGCCTGGCGAAAGAGTCAATACGCTATCGCCGAAGGTGAAGTGAGTAAGCACACAAGGCAAGTACCGACGGCCAGCACCCTGACCGACCGACGCGATTCGCGGTCCCTGTTCTCCTGAACGAGTCTTAAGCTATGCGGGGCCCGCAGGACGCTGGGCGAAGGCTCTGGACCGCTCTCATCGTGGCGGCTGCAGTCTTCGCGGCCTGGGAATCTGCACGATATACGCTCGCTGGCGGGCGCCGGGGACGGTTTCACGTCGAGGGCCCGTATTTCATCATGGTCGGCCTTGCCGTTCTGCTCGTCCTCCTTTTCTCCCGCAGACGCAAGGAATCCGCTCGAGTTGGTCCCGTTGGTCGCCTCGAGCGTTCCGCGTGGGTTCTGGTCGCGTGCACTGCCTGGGCGCTACTTCTGTATTGGCCATCGCTGACACTGGGATTTCTGTCCGACGATTTCGTCCTCGTCGATCGCGCGCAAAGGGGACATGCACTCGATCTGGCGCCCGGAGGGTTCTGGCGGCCGCTTCCACATTGGGTCCTTGGCTTGCTCGGGACTCGGCCGGCAATCCTCCACCTGGTCAACGTGCTGCTGCATGGAACCAACGGATGGCTGGTCGCGCGGCTGGCGCGTTCGCTGGCCCTCGGCCCTAGAGCAGCCGTGTTTTCCGGTTTCCTCTTCATTTCGTTTCCAGCGAGCGTGGAGGCTGTCGCGTGGTGCTCAGGGTTACAGGACGTTCTGATGACCACGGCGGTGTTGGCGGGCATCTCGATCTGGGGCGAACCCTGGCCCTTGAAGGGGCGGATGCTTGCATGCCTCTTCGCGCTCTGTGTGGCCGTGGCGACGAAGGAGGCCGGGGTCGTGCTCGCGGTGCTGGGTTTAATCGTCTGGTGTGGTCGGTTCTCCTGGCGAGAAATCGTTGCTATCGCCACGCCCTCCGCCGTTGCCGCGGCAGCCTATTCGGTTTGGCGTCTTTGGCAGCTCCCCCTGCCAGATGGGTATGCGCAATTTCCGACACGCTTCATCGCAAAGGAGCTTCTCGCGCGCTCGTTCGGCGGCCTGAGCGTTCCCTATCACACGGACCTTGCCGCGTTCGGCGTCGCCCTTGCCTTGGCGAGCGGCATCGCGATCCCCCTCCTGATCGCGACGAATGCGCTAATCTGGCGCGACGATCGGGAGGCCTTCCAGCGGTTTCTCCGGGCCGCGTTGTTTGTCGTCATAGCGGTCGTCCCCGTTTACCGCTACTTCCACATGGCTTCGAATCTGGAGGGATCGCGATACTTCTACCTGCCGAGCGCGGGTGGGGCAATCCTCCTCGTCACGCTGGCCGCCACAGGTTCTACGAGAATTCGCGTCAACCGAACGGCCCAGGCGACGGTCGGCGTGCTGGTGATCATGGTATGGGCGACCGTAGTAAGGATCCACCTGATTCCCTGGGTGGAGGCCTCGGTCCTGCGCGACGAAACGATACGCGCAGCGACCATAGCTCTCGCCTCCGGTGGCTGCGGTCCCGGTTCGTCGTTTCAGGATGTACCCGATTCAGTACGAGGCGCTTACGTCTTTCGGAATGGTTTCCCCGAGGCACTGGCGGAACACGTTCCCCTGACCGGTACCCCGTGCGATCTGCACTGGATAGACGGCTCCTTCGTCTCCAGGTAAGGACCGCCTTGTCTGGGCTCTCTCTAGGCCCGCATTCCCGGGCAAACCGCCCGCGAGGGTAAACTCGCGGGAATGGCGACGACAAGGCCCGCGGACGATCGCACCGCGCTCCTCGAGCGGCTTCTCTCCGAGCGGATCCTCATCCTCGACGGCGCCATGGGGACGATGGT
>Ga0136617_10001701_pt1 | contig 19515 bp, 15 predicted proteins | sample AntDrymUQ3222106_2_FD_129672 | JGI IMG/M metagenome (GOLD analysis project Ga0136617, IMG submission 129672) | Polar desert sand microbial communities from Dry Valleys, Antarctica - metaG UQ322 (21.06) | ecosystem: Environmental > Terrestrial > Soil > Desert | place: Antarctica: Dry Valley... | reverse complement strand
TGCAGCAGCATGTAAGCGGAAATACCGAGCAAATACGGGGAGCGAAGGGTGTGCGTCAGGCCGCTCCAGATCGATCCGCCGATCGACGATTCCGGGCGGGCTTGCAGGCGCTCGGGTTGGTGTTCGCCCTTGAATCCAGCGGGGAAGAAACGGACGATTTGCACCGACAGCTCGAGCAGAACCGCGGACACGAGCAGGAGGTTCAGCGGACCAACCACTCGCACGAGCGAAGCCGTAATCGTCGCCCCGGCGATCGCACCCAGTGTTCCTCCGACGCTGATAAAACCGAAGAGACGTTTGCCCTGCTCGGTGTTGAAAATATCGGCCATGAAGGCCCAGAAGACCGAGAGGACGAACAGATTGAATACGCTCACCCAGCTGAAGAAAAAGCGGCCGATCCAAATCTGTTGCTCCACCGGTAATGTCCGCAGGAGCACGAAAAAAAAGAGGAGATTGGCAATGAAGAAGCGGTAGGCGATCGGGATAAACTGCCGTCGCGAAAACCGCGTCACGAGGGCGGCAAAGAGTGCGTTCGCCACCACCATCGCGAGCAACGTGCCGGTAAAGAGCCACGGCAGATTCTCGACGCCGCCCGCCACGCCCATGTCATCCCGGATCGGCCGAAGAATGGAATAGCTCGTTAGGACAAGAAAGAAGTACGCGAACGCCAGCCCGACCGCGCGCAATTCGTCGGGCTGCGCGTCCACCACGCGCTGCCGAAGGCTTTCAAATCGGCTTCGCATCCGTCTGCGATTTATCCGGTTCGCTTATGCCACGTTTCCAGCACTTCCTTCTCGCGCTCGGCGGTCAGGCCCGCTTTTAACGCCGCCTGACGCTCTGCCGGCAACGTCTTGAACCAAGCCAGTGTATCGCGTGCGGTCTCCGCCAGCGGACGAAACGTCAAACCAGCGGCGAGGGCCTTTTTGACGCTCGTTCGGCCCAAGCCACCCTCGTCACCATCTGGCGGAACCCAGACTGGCATGTCCGACCACGCGGCGACTTTTTGCGATTCCAGGAATTCCGCGTTCGCCCAGGTGAAGTTCGCGCCGGAATTTAACGCCGACTTTATGCCGTTGAGTATCTCGCCCACGGGCAGAACCTTGGCCAGTCCGGTGGCGTTGTAGTTTCCGGTCGCGCCTTTTTCCACCAGCCGAATGGTCCACTCCGCCAGGTCGCGCGCGTCGATAAATTGCACCGGATCGGTCGGGGCGCCGGGAGCGAGCACTTCGCCCCCGCGATCGACTCGCACCGGCCAATAGGTGAAGCGGTCCGTCTGATCACCCGGTCCAACGATGAGTCCCGGCCGAATGATGAGCGTCTTCTTCGGGAACCATTTTTCTCCTTCCTGCTCCGAAAGCGCCTTCAGTGGGCCGTAGAGCTTGTACTCAGACGCGATGATGCTATCGCGCGTTTCCTTCATCGCGTCGGCCCCGTCGTACTTCGCCAACGGTGCTGTCTCATCGTTTGGTTTCTTGCCGTCGGCGTAAACGGAAATGGTCGAGATGAAAACATAACGGGGGACATTCCCCTTCAGCACTTGCGCCACGTCGCGCACCCAGACCGGCACGCTGGTCGGGTTGTCGATCGCCACATCCCACTGACGATCTTTCAAGGCATCGAGCTGTCCGTTGCGGTCGCCAATCAGTTGCTCGACACCTTCGGGTAATTCGCCGGGCCGAGTCTTGCCGCGGTTGAAGACGGTAACCTTGTGGCCGCGCTCCAAGGCATAGCGCACTTGGAATGGTCCGGTGAAACCGGTCCCGCCGAGAATCAAAAGCCGCAATGGCTTATTCGGCTTCTCTTCCGCAGCGCGTGCCGTGAGCATTCCCACGCCGAGAGCTCCGCCTGCCAGGGAGGAGACCTGAATGAACTTCCTTCGTGTCGTTGTCATGATGATTTCCTTTTTCTTGCGCTAAAAAGCAGGTGTCAGCGGGCCATCGCGGAGAACGTTGCGCAACCTATCCCGGCGTCCGTTCGATCACCAGCGTCGGCGGCAACGGCGAGCGCCCGGATTCACCTCCATAAATCGTGAGCCCGCCGAGCGGTGGTTTATCCGCCGGCACAACGCAGTGCAGATAGAGCACGTGGGAGCCCGCGTTCGCCACGACCTGCCGGAGCAGATCGCCTTCAACCGTAGCGTGCGCGAGATAGCCATACGCCCCGCGGCCACGGCCGATATAACTGAGCGCGCCCGAAGCGTCGTGCGGATGATTCGGCAGGATCGCGCTGTAAACGCGAATGCCGTTGAGCAGCATCCGGAAGGAAGTCGGATGTGCGAACGAATCGGTCTGCGGAGTGCCCTCACGATGGGCAGACGCTTCGCAAAGGACTACGATCTTCGAGGCAGTTCGCAGTTCGTGCTCCTCGATCGGGAATTGCCATTCGAAAAATCCATGGCCCTCGCCGTAGCAGGAGCGATTCAGTTCGGCCTCGGCGACATCGCTACTGCCGCCGCTCCAGTCCACCGCGGTCCAGGTATGCACGGGTGCGCGCAAGACTAGACCGCGGTTGGTTTCCTCGCGCGCGGCGAAGCCCGCGTCGACGAAGAATTGCACATAGTTCCGCGCCACGAGCGAACCGTCCGGCGTCATCGCGCGGACCCAGAACGTGCAGAGCATCGTTTCGTGCGGTAACGGCACCCGCACCCGGTCCGCCAGCTGCACGCGATACTGCGGGAAGTCGATTGGCTTGCTGCCCTGAGCGAGCCGGTCGTGCGCCCAGCCTAACGAGTCAATCCCGCTCAGACTCCAGGAAAGCGTGACGTGCTCGCGCCGGCGCCGCGCGAAGTGCGAGGAGAAAATGTCGATTTCCACCACCTCGCCCGGCTGGTAACGCGCGATCGGCGGCGCGTCGATCGGGAGCACGTCTCCCTGATTCACGATCGTCGGATCGTAACCGAAATTCTTTGGCGTCCGGTCGTAGTTCAGGAAACCGTTCCGCTCCCATTCCACGTCGTGCAGTTCGGTGTAGATGTACGCGGAAAGCTTCGCGTGCCGGCGCAGTTCGTTGGTCAGAAATTTGAAGCTCCAGCTCACGTCGATGTCTCCATCGAGCGCGCCCACGCCGCCGTATTCGCTGTTGAACAGCGGCTGCGAACCCTGCTCGAAACCGCGCGTGTAGTTGAAGCGCGAACCGGCGTAGGTCTCGTGCACCACTTGTTCGATGTGCTCTTTCGCCTGGGCGTAATTGCTCGAGTAAAAATGCCACGAATTTACGTCCGTCCGCCCATGCCCGTAGTGCTCCAGGTGGTCCCAAGCGACCACGCTCATGTCTTCGACGAGCCGGGTTGGATCGAGCGACTTGGCCAAATTCCACATCTCATCCACCCAGGTGAAGGATTGCACGTTGTCTAACTTGGCCCCGGGCAACCGCTCCGTGCCTTCCCGGAGAGCAGGAGGCTTGGGATTGATCAACTTCACGATCTCCTCCTGCCCGCCGAAACCCCAGGTCTCGTTAAACAAACACCAGCCGATGATGGAGGGATGATTGAAGTCCCGCGCAATCGCACCGCGCATCGTCTCCTCGAAACGGCGGCGCCCGAGCGAAGTGTCGCCGCCTTCGCCGAAGTTCGGAAAGTCCGCCAGGAGCAGAATGCCGAGTGTGTCCGCGTAATAAAGCAGGAGCGGATCGTCTACCTTGATGTGAATGCGCAGAAGATCAAAGCCGGAGCGTTTCGCGCAGGCGATGTCGTCCTTCAGCACCTGGACATCGCCCGCGGTGTAAACGCCATCAGCATAATACGATTGATAGAGCGCGCCGCGCAGATAGATCGCTTCATCGTTCAGGCACAACGCAGCCGGTGCCGTCGCATCCTCCGCGGCCCGCGTGGTGATCGTTCGCACCCCGAAGTAGCTATGGACCACGTCCGCCTCCGAGCCCTCGCGCAAAGTGAGGCGCAGTTTGTAGAGTTGCGGATCCGACGGGTCCCACAGGATCGCTTCGCCGAGAGCGATCGCGCCCGAGGCCACATTATCCGTGACCCGAAAAACAGCCGAGAAGCTACGGCCGTCCGGTCCTTCCACATCTACTGCGCAATCGCTTCCCCCACGCGTCACGATGGTGAAGGCCGTTTCCTTCCCGTCAATTTCCGTCGTGACTCGAAAGCTTTCGATGAAGAACGTCGCACGCGGCTCCAGGAACACCGTCTGCCAGATTCCGCTGACGCTGCTATACCAACCCCACTGTTTCCCGACCGGCTGCTCGCGGTTCTCGTACAAGTCTTCCACCCGAAAGACGAGCGTGGCGCTGAGCTCTCCCTCCGCGGTCTCCCCTAACGCATCCGTGAGATCGAATTCGAACGGGATGTATCCCCCTTCGTTGCGGCCAAGATGCTTCCCGTTGCACCAGCAATCGGTAAAAAAATCCGCCGCACCGACCGTGAGGATGACACGCTTGCCGGCCCAGTGTTCGTTCCGCGGAATGATAATGGTCCGCCGGTACCAGCCGACCTCGTAGCGCGCAGCGTCGCGGTAATTGAAGCGATCCACTTCGAGCGGGTTACGGTAAACGCGGCGGGAAAAGTAGTTGTCATTTCCGGCAGCGTCCGCTTCGCCCCACGCCGCCAGCGATTCCCAACAAAACGGCACCGTGATCTGCTCGCCCCAGGATCGGCCGCCCGGGGCAAACCACTCCTGCTCGACTCCGAGCCGGTCGGGATCAAAACGAAACTCCCAGGCGCCGTTCAGATTCATCCAGTCGAGGCCGTGCACGAAACCGCGTTGACGATCGGGCCGGGGATACTCGGGGCGGGGAAGGTAAGTGCCGATCGCCATCGCTCCGAGCTTTAGCGGCGGTCGCCGATCGTCGCAAACTCTGACCCGTCAATCCCACGAGATGGCTGCGCCATCTGCGATACGGCAGACAAATGCCGCGCGTGCGCGGCCGGTCCGATCGCGATACGCCGCGCCCAGCGCCTCAACGACTTCACGCGCCTGTTCTCCTTCCACGAGCGTGACCGTCCCGCCGCCGAAGCCGCCGCCGGTTAACCGCGAACCGAGAACGCCGGGCAGTAAACGGGCGCTCGCCGTCAACAGGTCAAGGGCTGCGGTGCTGTTCTCAAAATTCACGCGGGAACTTTCGTGCGAAGCGTTCATCAGCTCGCCAATCGCAGCCGTATCCCCAGCTTGCAGAGCTTCCACCGCGCGCCATACGCGGTCGTTTTCGCCCACGATGTGGGAGGCGCGTCGATAGAGAAGCGGATCGAGCGACGTGCGTGCGCGCTCCAATTTATCCGGAGTGATTTCGCGCAGGCTAGCCACGCCAAGTGCTTTCGCCGCCGCCTCACATTCCTCTCGGCGCATGTTGTACTGGCTCTGGAGCAGACTGTGCTTCACGCCGGTGTCCGCGATCACGAGCGCGAACCCGACGGGAAACGGAATGGTGCGGACCTCTTCGGTTTGGCAATCCAAATACACGAGGTGATCCGCCCGTCCGAAAACGGAAGTCGCCTGATCGAGCAAACCTGATTTCACGCCAACGAATTCGTTCTCCGCGCGCCGGCAGAGCCTTGCGACCTCGAGCGGCTCGATGCGTAAATCGTGGAGCTTCATGAGAAAGCCCGCTGTCGCCACCTCCAGGGCAGCCGAGCTCGAAAGTCCGGCCCCGGACGGAACATCGCCGGCGATATTGGCCTCGAAGCCGCCGAGCATGTAACCGGCGCGTTGCATCTGCTGCACGACGCCGAGCGGATAGTTGGCCCAACGCTGCTTGGGCTGCGGATGGATATCTGCCAGGGACACCTCAACGCGACCCTTCGACGTGAGCACAACGAGATCATCTTCACGTGCAACGCCCGAAACAGTCAGTCCGCGATCAATCGCCGCGCCGAGCACTACACCCTGATTGTAGTCGGTGTGATTCCCGAGCAACTCGACACGGCCAGGCGCATAGGATGATGCGGAACGCACCCGGAATGTTCTCACAGGGTCCGTCTCGCCGAAACTCTGTCGCGACCTCCGCGGCGGGCCTGCCGGGATCGAGCTTAGTCTTCCCGGATCCGATAACCGAAGCCGCGGACCGTCTCGATTGCATCGCCTCCGTTCGCGGCCAGGGCTTGCCCCTGCGAAGGTGGGATGGGAAAAATGGGGGGAGCGAAACCGAAGGCAGTCAGGTTCGTCCTCATATCGCGAGAGCCGGTAGGCGCAGGGGATTTATGGTGCGAGCTTATTCGGGCGGTCGTTCCTTCCCAAGTGACGTTTCTGTGACAAGCGCAAAGCGTCACCGAAATGTCACCAAGCAGCTTTTGCCTGTTTCCCCACGGACGGCTACAAGCGAGCTGGGAACGAGCCTAACGAGAGAACGATGCCGCCAAAAAAGAAACACAAGTCGGAGCATTCTGACGCTTCCCCGGCCAAATCGCTCAGGAAAGAACTGGCTACTTTGCAGCGCAGTTTGCGTCTGACCGCGCAGGTTTACGAGACGAAGCTGAAGGCCGACCTAGCCCTCGTCACGGACTGGAATGAGGGCATCGCGAAAATCGCGAAACCAACCCGGGAGCAAATCCGTGACCTCGGTGACATGCTAGGACTATTACGGAAATTGAAAGTGAAACCGGAGAAGGGCCGTCGCCGGGATCTGCGTAAGATCGACGCTGTGGTTGAGGACCTCGTAATGCTTTCCCGGCAAAGGCGCTCAGCCTGAGTGTACCTACGGCCCATTTGGGGCGATGGCACCGGAGACGCTCCCCATTCGACCTTCACGGCGTCCGCTGGGTCCTCGACCTGCGAAAAGAGTAGGAGGAATCGCGTATGAAGTTAGTCAGCCGTAAGACCCGGAGAGCCATCACGAAGGGGGTCGCCAAAGTCATTAGAAAGCACGGAGCGGAGATCGCGACCGGCCTGGCGACCGGATTGGTTTCAAGTCTGGCTACGATGATTGCAGCAGACCAAACCAATAGCGGAGGCAAGCGGTCGGGCTTGGCGAAGGCATTATCCAAGATTCCTGGACTGAAGGAGGTCGCTGCCATGCTCCCTGCTAACGGTCCGGCGAAACGTTCAGGCAAGCGCTCCGCCACCGCGAAGGCGCGGCGTAAAGGAGCGCGCAAACGCCAAAAAAAGCAGGACGGCCCGGACGCGGCCGAAACGCCAACTCCATAAACGAAGATGGGGGTTTCTCTACGTCAACAATCTGGGATCTCGTTCGGCAACCGAAAGACGCAGCGGTGGGGTTCGCTGCGCGTGCTTTTGTTAACAACAAGCTCCGGGGGATGGGCAAAATGACTGAGTTTTCCATCGACACGAAAAACAAGGCGATCCGGGTCAAACTGGAGCTCCTGGGCGAAGTGGAGCCGATCGAAGTGCAGATCACGAAATACAGCCTCACGCAAAAGGGCGAGGAGGCGACCGTCGTGGTAGAGGAGGCGACTGCTTCGCGTGAGTGGCTGGCGGTGGCGCTGCGCGAATTCGTTGTTGGCCAATCTTTCCCCATTCCGGCCAAAGCGGGCGTCGTCTTGAAACTGCTGACCTAGCCGCGCCGAGCCACCGGCCGATTTTGCGCCATCGGTAGAAAGCGGTCACCGGGAATCTCGCCAGGTCAACCCACGCCGCGCGGCCATTACGCTCGCAGATGAGCGCCTGACCGCTGCCGCTGCACTTTCAGAATTTCGGCCAGAGCGCTCACTGCAATTTCCGCCGGAGAATCAGCACCGATGTCCAGACCCACCGGCGCGTAGACTCGTGCGAGTTCCGCTTCCGCGAACCCCTCTTTTCGCAGGGCCTCGAATACCAGTCGCACCTTTCGACGGCTTCCGATCATCCCGATGTATCCGATCCCTTCTGCCCGCAAGGCCGCGGCCAGGCCTTCCTGATCGAGCTCGTGGTTGCGGCTGACAAGAACGAGCGCGTCATCGCCGCTCCATTGGCGGGCGGTAATGAAGGCCGCGGGACTCGTCGCGGCCACGCGGTTTGTCGCGGGCGGAAAATCCGAGAGCAATTCAGCTCGTTCGTCTACGACCGTTAAGTGCATCCCGCACTCCAGCGCAAGTTTGGCGATTGCGAGCGAACAGTGCCCGCCGCCGATGAGGTATAGCGCCGCCTGTAGGTTTTGCGGCTCGATCAGAACCGTTGCTTCACCGCCGCAGATCGCGCCGAAGGAATCCGGTTCTCCCTCACGCAGCGGATATGTTTTCAGGATCGGCTTACCCTCCCGCATGCTTTCTTCTGCATCAGCGATCACGAGCGACTCAAATTTTCCGCCTCCAATCGTGCCGCTGCTTTTTCCGGTCGCGTAAACCAACATCTTCGTCCCGGAAGCGCGCGGAACAGAGCCTTTCGTGGCAGCAACGGTGATGAGAGCGCATGGAATCCGTGCGGCGCGCGCTGCGATCAGTTCCTCGAGGAGCGCATCGGTCATCGAGAAATTGTCGCTTCGATCTGGCCGTGTGGTTCGTCAGTCGGAACGAAAACGTCATTTCTGTTTTCCAGAGCGAAGGGCGCCAGATTTATCGGCAGGTAATGTTTGTTCGGCATCGCGAGACGAATCTCCGAAATCTCCTCGCACGCAGCCAGGGCGGCTGCGCCCATTTGGAACAAAGTAGTTTGCGCGGAAGGACTGTAGTTCTGCGCGAATATTTTCATCATCACGTCGAGAATGCCCTCATTCGCAGAAGCATAACCCGGTGGTGCCTTCGCAAAGGTCCACCTCGCGCTGAACGAGGTCGCAAGGATGCGATCGGATGTTTCAGGTAATGTCGTTAAATCACATTTTGGATAGCCTTCGAACCCCGAGCCGGTGGATTTCAAAATCACCAAATCGCGAATTCCTGACTCCACGACGTGCGCGCGGGCAGTGCAAGTCACATGCGCGAACCTCCTCGCGCCGCTTCCAGCTTCGAACGAATGGGGATGCGGTTGGCCTTCGATTTCCATCCGTGTCCAGGGCCGTTCATCAATCGAGACCGCCGCCTTCTCCACTTGCTCGTAGCGTTTCAGAAAGTGTTCGCCGAGGACGACGCCAAACTCTTCGATCTCAGTGCCGAGATGTTGTTTGGCAAGGACATTGACCGTGTTCTTAATCGTATCCGTCGGCACTACTTTGCTGTTATCCCCCGCGGTGTAGGAAGAAGCGAAGTTACCGTGCAGCAGCGCCGTCACATCGATCTCCTTAATCGTGTGCGTCGCGCCCTCTCGCAGGATCTTGAGCACGCGCACGCGGGCTTTCCCATAACGAGACGCTGTCAGCTTCGCCATTGCTCCCGATGCTTAATTCATTTACTGCGGTAGCGCGATGCCAAAGCTGGCGAAGTTGAACGCGCTGGGCGCTGAAGAGTTCACGCGGATAATGGGACCGGTCTTCGAGCATTCGCCGTGGGTCGCCGAGCGGGCCGCACCACAACGTCCGTTCGCGAGCCGCGACGAAGTGCATTCCAGCATGTGTCGAATTGTCGAGGAGGCCGCCGAAATCGAAAAACTGGCGCTGATTCGCGCCCATCCTGACCTAGTCGGGCGCGCAGCGCTGACGCCAGCCTCGCAAGCCGAACAAACACACGCCGGACTCACGATGCTATCTGACATCGAAAAGACGAAGTTTCAGGATTACAATCGCGCTTATCGAGCACAGTTTGATTTTCCTTTCGTTATCTGCGCACGGATGAGCGACAAACAGGCGATGTTGGAAGCATTCGTTGTCAGGTTGGAAAATACCCGTGAGCAGGAGCTTGAAACCGCGCTGACCGAGATCTTCAAGATCGCGAAGCTGCGCCTGGCAGATCTCATCGATGAGTAGCCTGACGACTCATGTGCTCGACACCATGCACGGCCGCCCAGCCGGGAACATGACAATCGAGCTTTGGTCGGCTGATGATTCCACGCTCTTGCACCGTGTCCAGACGAATGCCGACGGGCGCACCGTTGAGCCTTTGCTTTCCGGCGAAGGAATGCGCGCCGGCAACTACGAGCTGATCTTTTTTGTGGGCGACTACTTCGGCGAACGGCAGTTTCTCGACCGCGTTCCGGTGCGGTTCACGATCTCCGACCCGGCCGCGAAGTATCACGTGCCGCTGTTGGTCTCGCCATGGTCATATAGCACCTACCGGGGTAGTTAGGTGAGCAGATGAGCCCAGCTGATTCCGCGCCCGCGGGCCTCGTAGATTTGGCCTCTGCACGAATCGGCGGAACTGCGGTTCTCGCGAACGATGAGTTCTTCGCAGAGAAGGAAAACCTCCTGCAACCCGGCCGCGGAGTCTTTATTCCGGATAAGTATACCGACCGCGGGAAGTGGATGGATGGATGGGAAAGCCGCCGCCGCCGCACCCCGGGACATGATTGGTGTGTCGTGCAGTTAGGACTGCGCGGCATCATCAAACAGGTCGACATCGATACGAATCACTTCCTTGGCAATCATCCTCCGTTTGCGTCGCTCGACGCAGTTTCCACGTCGAATGAATTCCCGAGCGAGGTCCACGCGGTGGAGGGGCTCGGCTGGACATCGATCCTTGCGCAATCGCCTTTGCACCCGGGTTCACAGAATCTGTTTGCCATTACCAGCGAGCCGACTTGGACGCACGTGCGGTTGAATATTATTCCAGATGGCGGCGTGGCGCGCCTGCGAGTCTACGGAATTGTTGTCCCCGACTGGAGCAAGCTGAAACCCGGCGAGCTTGTCGATCTTGCGGCCGTCGAAAATGGAGGAGTACCGCTGGCCTGCAGCGATATGTTTTTCAGCTCGATGAACAACCTGATCATGCCCGGCCGTTCCGAGAACATGGGAGACGGGTGGGAAACAAAACGCCGGCGCGGTCCCGGATACGATTGGATCATCCTGAAGCTCGGGTTGCCCGGAATAATTCGAAAGGTTGAAGTCGACACCAACCACTTCAAGGGGAACTACCCTGATATGTGCTCGATCGAAGGATGCACCGCGCCGGGTGTTTCGACCGACGAGCTGTCCAGCTCAAATATCCGCTGGCGCGAGCTTCTGCCGAAAACCAAATTAGAAGCTCACACGCGACACTTCTTCGACCGAAAACTGTCCTCCATCGGCGAGTCCACTCACATTCGGTTGAATATCTTCCCCGACGGCGGAGTCAGCCGATTACGCGCGTGGGGCACGCCGGCGTGAATCGCAACGCATGAGTGATTTCGATTTGCTCGTGCGCAGCGAGCAGGACATCGGAATCAGCGAAGGAAAGATTGTCGCCCTGGGCGCGAACTTATCCGGTTCCGCGAAGTTGGAAATCGATGCACAACATTTGACGATTTTTCCCGGCGTCATCGACTCGCACGTTCATTTCAACGAGCCGGGTCGAGCCTCTTGGGAGGGTTTCGCCAGCGGTTCGCGTGCCGCGGCTGCCGGGGGAACCACCACCGTATTCGACATGCCGCTAAATGCGCATCCGCCCACGACCAATGGTGAGAGCTTCGCGATGAAACGCAGGGCGGCGGAGGGGAGCTCCCTCGTAGACTTCGGCCTCTGGGGTGGGCTGGTCCCGGGCAATCTCTCGGACCTGGAAGCTCTGCGCGATTGCGGAGTCGTCGGACTGAAAGCCTTCATGTGCAACAGCGGCATCGGAGACTTCGCCGCCGTCGACGAGCCGACGCTGCGTGCCGGGATGAAGCGCGCGGCCGAGCTCAATCTCCTCGTCGCGGTGCATGCGGAGTGCGAGAAAATGACCAGCGAACTGATGGAAGCAGCGCGCGCGGCGGGCAAGAAGCATGTTCGCGATTACCTCGTCTCAAGGCCCATCGTTGCCGAACTCGAGGCGATCCGTCGTGCGATCGATATCGCCGCGGAAACCTGCTGCCGGTTGCACATCGTACATGTGAGTTGCGGGAGTGGCGTCGCGGTAGTCGCTGAAGCGCGTGCGAGGGGGGGCGATGTCACGTGCGAAACTTGTCCGCACTATCTAGTGCTGACCGATAAGGATATGGAGCAGCTTGGGGCGGTCGCGAAATGCGCGCCGCCGCTACGGTCGAACGCTGAACGACAGCAGCTCCGCGCCCAGTTGGGCGAAATCAGCACGATTGGCTCCGATCACTCGCCTTCCCCGGCAGAGATAAAAAAGCGCGACGACTTCTTCCACGTCTGGGGCGGCATCTCCGGTTGCCAGCATTTACTGCCACTGCTGATCGATGCGGAAATTCCGAGAGACGAGATTCGTCGCCTCACGAGTGAAAATGTCGCCGCGCGCTTTCGCATGGACGCGAAAGGAGGGATCGCTCTTGGCCAGGACGCGGACTTCACCCTCGTCGATCTCCAGGCGAAGGAAGTCGTCACACTGGGATCTCTTCACTATCGTCACAAACAGAGTCCGTACGTCGGGCGCAGCCTTCGAAGTCGCGTGCGTCGAACAGTATTGCGCGGACAAACGATTTTCGAGGATGCTGGGTTCGCTCCGCGGCCGATGGGTAAATTCGTGCGGCCAGAATTAAGATGACCTGATGCAGACAACCAGTTTCGAATCCGCCGAAATCGAGAAAATCACTGTCGCACTTAGCAGTGCGAACAAGGAGTTCGCCTGCCATTATCCGGGCGAATCAAATCGGCGCCAGGCGGTGCACACGGTTTACGGCGGCGCACACCTTTTCAAGGCCGACTCCCCGGCCAGACTGGGCGCGGTCGCGTTGCGTTCGCTCGGCGAATACGCGCCCGACGCGGCTACGCTCGCGCGCGTGTTAGACACGAAAGCCCCGACGCACCTGTCACAAAAGGTTTACGACCGGATCGTCGACAAATTGAAGCGCGAACCGATCGAAGATTTCCGACTCGATTTCGAGGATGGCTACGGAAATCGGTCCGACGCCGAAGAAGACGAGCACGCCGCCTCCAGTGCCCGCGAAGTCGCGCGCGGAATGACGGCGAAGTTCCTTCCGCCCTTTATCGGCATTCGCATCAAGCCGTTCAGCGAAGACCTGCGCGCGCGCAGCATTCGCACCCTCGACATCTTCGTCAGCACGCTCCTGAGTGAGACGAAGGGCGAGTTGCCGCAAAATTTCGTCATCACCGTTCCGAAGGTCCAGCTTCCGGAGCAAGTCACGGCCGCGGTGCGCTTTTTCGAAATTCTCGAAGAGCGAAATGGCCTGGCGGCGGGCGCCTTGAAGATCGAGCCGATGATCGAGACGCCCCAGGCGATCATCAATCAACGCGGCGAGATCGCGCTCCGTTCGCTGGTAGATGCGGCGGAAGGGCGCTGCCAAAGCGTGCACTTTGGCGTCTATGATTACACAGCCTCCTGCGGTATCACCGCCGCCTATCAAACGATGGGACATCCCGCCTGTGACTTCGCGCGGCAGATGATGCTGGTTTCGCTCGCCGGCACCGGAATTCATCTCTCCGACGGTGCAACTAATATCCTCCCGGTCGGACCGCATCGAGCCAGCGACGACAAACCGCTCACAGCGGCGCAGGTTCAGCAGAACCGCGCCGCCGTCCATGACGCGTGGCGGCTTGGGTTCAACGACAACATGCATTCGCTCCGCAACGGTTTTTACCAAGGTTGGGATCTCCATCCGGCCCAGTTCGTGACGCGATATGCGGCGGTCTATTCCTTTTTTCTCGATGGACTGGCGAGCGCTTCGGGTCGCTTGAAGACGTTTGTCGAAAAGGCGGCGCTCGCGTCGCTCTTTGGCGATGTTTTCGACGATGCTGCGACCGGTCAGGGTTTGCTGAACTTCTTCCTGCGCGGCATCGCCTGCGGCGCCATCACCGAAAGTGAAGCTCTTGAGACCGGTCTGACGATCGACGAGCTGCGTTCTCGTTCCTTCCTGAAGATTCTTGAAAGCAGACGCCGGTAATGAGCGGCCAGATCGAGTTTCGGCTGAACGGGAAACCGGTTCGTGTCGATTCAGTTTCGCCCAACATGACCCTGCTGGAGTGGCTGCGAACGAGTGGCCTGTCCGGTTCGAAAGAAGGATGCGCGGAAGGTGATTGCGGCGCCTGCTCGGTCGCGATCGTCGACCGAGAAGCGCGCGGGAAACGTTGCTACCGCTCGATTAACAGTTGCCTCGTTCCGCTGCCGCTTATGGCTGGCCGCGACATCGTCACGGTGGAAGGAGTCGGAAGCGAGAAGATGCACCCTGTCCAAAGCGCGATGGTGGAAAACTTCGGCTCGCAGTGCGGCTATTGCACACCGGGATTCATCATGTCGCTCTTCGAGGGCTACTACCGGAAAGATCTGAAGACGGCGGCGCAACTGGACGAGCAGCTCTGCGGAAATCTTTGTCGCTGCACCGGCTATCGACCGATCCGCGACGCCGCGGCGGACGCGCTCGCGCAGCGCAACGGCCACGATGCATTCGACGTTCAACTAAAAGGAGCAAAGGCGCGGCTCGGTGCGGCGCGCTATGCGCACGACGGGGAGAAGTTTCTCCGTCCGACTTCGCTCGAACGTTTGTTCGCGGCCATGGCGGAGAACCCAAATGCGCGGTTGATCGCGGGAGCGACTGAGCTGGGTCTCGATATCACCAAGAAATTCCAGCGATTCCCAGTCCTGATCTCGCTCGAAGCGATACCGGAACTGACTGCGATCACCTCGACGGATGCCGAATGGACGATTGGCGCAGCGACGACCCTGACGCGACTCGATGAAGCGCTCGGAAGCGAGTATCCTGAGATGCGCGAGATGCTGCTTGTTTTCGGTTCACGGCAAATCCGCAATCGCGCGACGCTCGGTGGCAATCTCGTCACCGCTTCGCCGATCGGCGATTGTGCGCCTGTCCTGTTGGCTCTCGACGCGCGAGTCGTCATCGAGGCCGCTACGGGCGAACGCGTCCTCCCCTTGGAGGAGTTTTTCGTCTCGTATCGGAAGACGGCTTTGCAGCCGGACGAAATATTGAAGTCCGTGCGCGTTCCGCGAATCCGTGATGTCCGCTCTGTTCGCAAGTTCTACAAAGTTTCGAAGCGCCGTGAGATGGATATCAGCACGGTGGCTGCGGCATTTTCGCTCCGGGTCACGGAAAGCGGCACGATCGTGCATGCACGGGTTGCCTATGGTGGCGTGGCCGCGATGCCGCTACGCGCTAGGGAGACAGAACACGCCCTCATCGGGAAACGCTGGCGCAGCGAAACGTGCGATGAGGTTCTGCCCGTCCTGGAAAAGGAGTTCACTCCGATCTCGGATGTGCGCGGAAGCGAGACCTATCGAGCGGAATTGATCAAGACGTTGCTGCGGAAGTGCTTTGCCGACGAAGAGATTGGCCCCACGACCAAACCGATCGGACGCTGGCTGCCAGAGAAAGAGAATGCACTGCCGCATGAAAGCGCCCACAAGCACGTGACCGGCACAGCGGTCTACGTGGATGATGAAGCGCAACGCGAGCGGCTGCTGGAGGTCTGGCCTGTTTGTTCGCCGCATGCGCACGCGAAGATTGTGTCGCGGGATGCGTCGGCTGCGCGCGGGATGCCGGGGATTCACGCCGTCTTAGTGGCGGAAGATGTGCCGGGTCTCAATGACGTCGGCGCGGTGCGGCACGACGAGGTCCTGCTCGCGGACAAAGAGGTCTCATATCACGGGCAAATTATTGCACTGGTCGTGGGTGAAACGCCGGAGATCTGTCGTGCGGCCGCGGAGAAAGTAACGGTCGCTTACGAGCCGCTGACCCCGATCTTCACCATCGAAGAAGCGATCGAGTCAGGAAGTTTTCACTCCGAGCCGAACTTCATCAGGCGCGGTGACGTCGCGGGTGCGTTAGCCAAGGCGCCGCTGACGCTGGAGGGAGAATTCTCCTGTGGTGGACAGGATCATTTTTATTTGGAGAGCAACGCGGCCTGGGCGCAGGTGGGAGAGGACGGCACCGTCTTCATCAGTTCATCGACGCAACATCCTTCTGAAGTGCAGCACATCGTGGCGCACGTCCTCGGGCTTCCGATGCACAGTGTGGTCGTGGAATGCCCCCGGATGGGCGGCGGCTTCGGCGGGAAGGAAACACAGGCCGCGGGCCTGGCGGCGCTCGCCGCGCTCGCCGCGACAAAGACGGGGCGGAAGGTGCGCGTTCGTTATAATCGCGATCAGGACATGATGATCACGGGGAAGCGGCACCCGTTTCTCGGGAAGTTTCGTGTCGGCTTCGAGGAGAGCGGCGTTCTGCGCGCTGCGAAGGTGGAGTTGTTCTCGAACGGCGGCTGGTCGCTTGATCTGTCTCGCGCAGTGACCGACCGCGCGGTTTTCCACCTCGACAACGCCTACTACATTCCGCACGTCGAGTTCAGCGGCCAGGTTGTGAAAACGAATCTGGCATCCAACACCGCCTTTCGGGGATTCGGCGGACCGCAAGGCATGCTCGTAATGGAGGAAATCCTCGATCGCATCGCACGGCAGACAGGTTTGCCGCCGGAGCTGGTTCGCGAGCGGAATCTCTATCACGGCAAGGGAGAAACCAACACGACGCACTACAAACAGGAGATCGAGGATAATCGCATTCAGCGTATCTGGCAGGAGCTAAGCGAATCGAGTGACTTTGCGGCGCGTCGTGAGCAGCTGCGCGTCTGGAATGCAGAGCATTCAAATCGCAAACGCGGCCTCGCCATCACGCCGGTGAAATTCGGCATTTCATTTACGACAACACACCTGAACCAGGCCGGCGCACTGGTTCTGCTCTATCAGGACGGAACCGCGCAGGTGAATCATGGCGGAACCGAGATGGGCCAGGGCGTCTACACGAACATCGCGCTCGTGGCGGCGCGCGAGCTGGGGATCACGCCCGACTGCGTCCGAGTCATGGCGACGCGAACCGACAAAGTTCCCAATACTTCGGCCACCGCGGCCTCCTGCGGCACGGACTTGAATGGCGCTGCGGTGAAGAACGCCTGCGAGACACTGCGTGCGCGGCTTCTGTCTTTCGCCGCGGAGTTGCTCCCGGGAAAAGACTCGGAAATCGTTTTTGCGGAGAACAGCGTCTTTCGTGTCGATGCACCGGAAACTCGAATCGACTTCGCGAAAGTGCTGCAACGCGCCTACTTCGCCCGCACGAGTCTAAGCGCGACCGGATTCTACCGGACGCCGGGCATCGAATATGATCGCGAGGCTGGGCGCGGAAAACCCTTCCACTATTTCGCGGTGGGGGCGGCGGTGAGTGAAGTGGAAGTGGATGGCTTTACCGGGATGAGTCACATCCTGCGCGTCGATATTCTGCACGACGCCGGCGCCGCGATTAACAAAGGCGTTGCGCTAGGGCAGATCGAAGGCGGTTTCGTCCAGGGCGCGGGCTGGCTAACGAGTGAAGAACTAGTTTGGGATTCGGAAGGCCGCTTGATGACGCACTCGCCCGATACTTACAAGATTCCGGCGATCGGCGATACACCCGACGCCTTCAACGTCACCTTCCTGTCTGGAGCAGCGCAACCAAACGTCATTCATGGGAGCAAGGCGGTCGGGGAGCCACCACTCATGTTGGCCATCTCCGTCCGAGAAGCGATTCGAGATGCGGTCGCGGCCTTCGGAAACGCCGGCGGGCAGGTGCCGCTTCCTTCACCGGCCACACCCGAAGCGATATTCAACGCCTTACACGGACGAGTGTCCGCGCTGAATTCCTCTGAGGCGACACCGGAGCACGCAGTCTCGGAGCAGGTCTTGTCGTGAGGTAGCCCGCGTGCACGAAAGTGCGCCGGGCGAAGTTTGGAAGGGCTGATTTTTGCCTGCAGATTTCAGCCCTCTTTACTTCTTGAAGACGTCGCCGCGAGCTCGAGCGGTCAGCGGACGACCGCAGGCGAGTAGGCCTTGGGGATAAATAATTCCGGGGGCAATTGGTCAGCAGCGTCGGCCTTCCACACGTTGGTCGTGGCGCTCGAGCCCTCCGGATTGTCGGAGACGGCATAGAGCACGTGCTCGTTGTCGAACCACTCAATCTGATCGTCTACGCTGCGCTTTTCCCCGAGTGGCGTTTCGCCTTTGCTCTCGAGATTGAGGACATGCAAGCGCCAGAATCTCCGTCCATCGACAAGGAAACGCTTCTTGTAGGCGACGCGCATTCCGTCAGGCGACACCGACGGACATTCGACGTTCTCGTGGATGACCGACGCGGTCCGCGCCGCGATGTCTCCCTGGACGAGGTAGTGTTTTTGGTTCGACGAAAGGGTGCAGTAGAACCGGCGCGAGTCGGGTGTGAAAGTTACGCCCCAAAAATTGAAATCCGGCGCGAAGAACGGCTGACCGTCACGCGTCACCTGAAAATCTTCCAGATTTGCCAGGACGTTTCCGCTGGCCGTTTCGAGGAGAATGGTCTCGGTGGTGAAGTCTAACGAGGTGTAGCCATGGCCGGTCAGAAAGACGGTGAAGGCTGCCAGTTTGCCGTCAGGGCTGACGCGAGTGCGGCTGGGACCTCCTCGCAGGGGAAGGGTGAAACGGGATGCGAAACTCGCATCGAAAATCTGCGCGGCATATGTGGTGATGGAGCCGCGATCGGCGCTCAGGCAAATGCCACTTCCCGCGGCGAAGTGGACTGCTTCGCAAGAAAATCCAGCCACGAAGCGAGGAGTGCGGAGGTCGCCAGAATCGACCACCGCGAGCTTTCCGTAATTGTCGTCCACGCCGGTGTAACGGAAAAATATCTGCCCCTGCTTCGGAGCGCTCGCGACGAGCACGTCTGAGGAAAGTGCGACCCCGCTTGTTTTTGCGCGATAAAGGTACGCGCCCAATCCGAGGACACACACCAGACTAAGGCCGACGAAGACCGCGACCCTGTTAAGCTGCGTTTTCATTATCCGATCTGCCAAGCCAATAGAGCGCGAAGGGGATCATCAAGGCCAATCCAATCCCGAACGCGAAGAGCGCGGTTTGGGTTCCCCAAGTCTGCCAGAGCCAGCCGAAGAGAAGCGAAGAAATGAGTTTGCCGATGCCGACCAAGGTGGCGAGGAGGGCGAGGCCGCTTGTTCGGATTTCAGCAGGAATCACGGTGCTGCCCATTGCCATCAACACTCCTTGAGTCGCGGCATAGTAAAGGCCGAGGAGAAAGAGGCAGACCAGGCTTCCGGAGAAGCCGGAGCCGGGCGACCAGAGCAAAAGGACATAAATCAAACCTACGGCGACGTATCCCAGGACAAAGACTGGCGTGCGCCCCCAGCGGTCGGCCGTGCGTCCGAGCGGGACTGAGAGCAACATGTAACAACAAGCGGTGATGACGTAAAAGAGGGGAAAGAAACCAACGGCGAGGCTGCTTCTTCGATGAAGGAGCAGATAGAGGAACCCATCGCTCAACGTCATCACGGAAAGTAGCGAACCCACGAGCGCGATTTTCCAAAAACTGCGCCCGGCGAGCACCGTTGATCGCCACGAGATCGCAAGGTTAGGCGCCCTGACTCCGGGCGGGGGATTTTGCACAAAGAGGAGAAGGACCGCTAAACCGAGAATCGCAAAGACGAAGCTGGTCAGCCAAACGGCATCGAAAGCGCCTGGCATTTGGCTGAGCAACGCGAAGGCGAGCAGTGGACCGAGAAGCGCTCCGCCTGCATCGAGCGCCCGGTGAATACCGAACGCACTGGCCAGCGATTGAGGCGGGTTATGGAGGGAAATTAGTGCGTCTCTTGGCGCTGTTCGAATGCCTTTACCGGCCCGATCGACGGCAATGATGGCCGCGAGCCAGCCCCACG
>Ga0136617_10001699_pt1 | contig 19517 bp, 20 predicted proteins | sample AntDrymUQ3222106_2_FD_129672 | JGI IMG/M metagenome (GOLD analysis project Ga0136617, IMG submission 129672) | Polar desert sand microbial communities from Dry Valleys, Antarctica - metaG UQ322 (21.06) | ecosystem: Environmental > Terrestrial > Soil > Desert | place: Antarctica: Dry Valley... | reverse complement strand
GTTCTTGACATTGATTGGGCTGCAGCGGCTTTGACGGCCCGGAAAGTGTCTGACCCTGGTCGTAGGTTTGTGCTGTGACCACGTTACTGAACCCGCCCGCGGTATCCGGGTTGGGTCAGGCCCGGGACGCGGTCCGCGCTGCCGCCGGGACGCAGTTGTGGGCGTTGACCGACACCCAGCTCGCCGCCGAGATCAGCGATGCGCTGGCTCTGCGGGCGCAGACGGATGCGGCGTTGCTCGCGAGATTGGGTGAGGCCGACGCCCGCGGGAGGAGCTCCCGGCCACCGCCCAAGCCATGACCCAGGGCCGGGTGCATTGTTCCCAGGCCGAGGTGATCGTGGACTCGTTGAAAGACCTGTCCACCGATGTCAGCCCGGCCCAGCGCACGGAGGGCGAGGCCACCCTGGTCGGGCAGTGCGGGTCGCTGGACCCGGCCGGGCTGGGCCGGCTGGGCCGCCGCCTGGAGGAACTGCTGGACCCCGACGGGGTGCAGGCCCGGGATGAGGCCAAGATCCGCGACCACGAAGCCAGGGCGTTCGGGAAACGGGAGTTCACCCTCAGCCCGGACCCCTACGGATCCGGTGGACTGATCCGCGGCCGCTACGACGCCGCCGGATACGCCGTCCTCACCGCAGCCCGCGAAGCCCTGTCCACCCCCTGGACCCACGGCATCACAGGGCCCGGCGGCGAAAGTCACTCGCCGACCCGGACCGCCATAGATGCCGCCGGCGGCTGCTCGCTCACCCTGGAGTTGGGCGAGTTCCGCGTCTGTTTTGTTCCGTGCTCTCACGCTGACCGGTGTCGAGGCGAACCAGCGGTCGGCACCACGCGTCCCAGTCCTGTGGGACTAGCTGACTGGAACACCTACGGCGGCCGAATGCTGCATCTGCTCGAGCCAGGCGAACGGGTACTGGCCTTCGAGGACATCGCCGTCATCTACGGGTGGGGCGTCCCGCAACTGCCCCTTGGACCGCCTCGGTCCGAGGAGCCACAGCCCTGGGTCTACGCCGTCCTCACGGCACCGTTGGCGGTGGCCGGATGGTCGCCGACCATGTCGATCTTGCACGGCCGCACCGGGTACGGGCATCCCTCCTCGCTGGCTGCCTACTTCGCGGCGGCGACCCGCGCGGTATGTCGTTCCGGGTCGTGTTCTCCATGCCCGATCATTGGGGCCTGCGTTTCGCTGCGCCGCGGCACGTTGTCGCGGCGGCCTCCCGCCGGTGGTACTGGTTGCACTGGGCTCGCCTGCGCTTGGACTTTGCGGACGGATCGTGGCTGAAGTGTGTGACCAGCGTCGGGGGCGGTCGCAGGAAGGTGGAGCGGGTCCTAGCCGCCCTACGTCCAGAGGCGGTCCGCAGTGCTGGATTCCCCGTACCCAGTCCGCCGTGACGGGCTCCGACCCCGAACCCATCATGGCCGGGGTGCGAATGCTCGAGGTGACCACGCCAGGTGAGACCGTCGTGCCCACTACGGGTGAGCAGTTCTGCCAAGTCGGTGATATCTCGCTCTGTTACGAGGCGATCGGCGAACCTGATGCCGAACACACTGTCGTCCTGATCATGGGTCTCGGCCTGCAACTGGTCTGCTGGCGGGATGACTTCTGCGCCAAACTGGCAGCGCGTGGGATGCGGGTCGTGCGTTTCGACAACCGCGACGTCGGGCGATCCTCCCGCGTCGCCGGGCCCGGCGTCTCAGCCATTGGCTTCCTGCGGCGCCGTGCGCCTGAGACCTACAGCCTTGGCGAGATGGCCGACGACACAGCCGGTCTGATCGCCGAACTGGCACCCGCGGGCGCCCACATCGTCGGCGTCTCGCTGGGCTCACTGATCGCACAAGAGACGGCGATCCGACATCCCGACCGCGTGCGATCGCTGGTCTCGATCATGGGCCGACCCGGCGACGGGAAGAGCGGGCAGCTGGCCAAACGGATGCTCGTCGAATTCCTGCGTCCCGGTCCCACCGACCCGGCCGAGGCCCTGGTCGCCGCCTTCGGGCGGATCGGCTCACTGCACCGTACGGCGCAGGACGACGACGACGCGCGACTCATGGTGGCCCGAATGGCGCGGCGAGGCGATGGCGACGACTCGGGCCGGCAACTGGCCGCCATCCTCAACGAGCGGGACCGGCGCGCCGACCTCGGTCGGCTGCGGATGCCGGCGCTGGTCATACATGGCAACCGGGACCGGATCATCCAACCCTCCGGCGGCCGGGCGACGGCGGCGGCGATCCCGGGAGCAGAACTGCTCGAGATCCCCGGCATGGGCCACGACCTGGCACGGTGGACCTGGCCGAGCGTGATCGATGGCATCGAGCGCACTGCCCGCCGCAGCCTTTCGTGACCTTGACGTTGTTGTCGGCGACACGCCGACAAGAACGCTCTGAACCGACAATAAGGTCAAGATCACCGCAAATCTCCGATCGTAAGGATGCTCGAGATGACAACCGATCGCACCGACCTCGCGGCCAAGGCCGATGCCCTGCTCGCTGCCCACCGATCAGGCGACCCGCTGATCCTGGTCAACACCTGGGACGCCTGGAGCGCTCGCGTCGTCGCCGAGAGACCCGGTTGCCTGGCGATCGCGACCGCCTCGCACTCCATCGCAGCCGCGCACGGCTACCCCGACGGTGAGCAGATCCCCGTTGCCGAGATGATCGAAGCGATCCGGCTGATCAGCTCTGTGGTCGACCTCCCGGTCACCGCAGATCTGGAGTCGGGGTACGGGGATCCCGGCGCGACCGTTGCCGCGGCGATCGAGGCAGGAGCGGTCGGCGGCAACCTGGAGGATCAGCTCAAGCCTCCTGAAGAACACGCTCATGCAGTCGCTGATGCTCGCGCCGCGGGGAACGCGGCCGGGATCCACTTCGTGATCAACGCCCGCACCGATGAATACCTGCTCGGCGAGAAAAGCCTCGATCGGGCGATCACGGCCGGACGTGCCTACCTCGAAGCCGGAGCCGACTGCATCTTCGTACCCGGCGCCGGTACCCAGGACGATGTCGCTGCGCTGGTCGCAGCCTTCGACGGGCGACTCTCGCTGATCGTTTCGCCGAAGGCGCTGCCGCTGCCTGAACTCGCGCGGCTCGGTGTTGCGCGCGTCTCGGTAGGCCCCGGATCGCTCGGAATGGCCGCAGCGGCCCTGCGCGACGGTGCCGCACAACTGTTGTCGCGCGGTGCTTTCCCGGACACTCTTGCCTACCGGCCGCCCGGTGCCTGACCTCACAGCCGGGCACCGGCTGCGTCGCCGTACGCTGAGACAGTGAGCAAGGCACCTGATCTCGACAGCTGGCGCTCGCTTCCGATCGCCCAACAACCCATGTGGCCGGATCGGCGTGAGTTGGACTCGGTGCTGACGACCCTCAGTACGGTGCCGCCGATCGTGGCACCGAGCGAGGTCGACGTGCTGCGCTCCCGCATGGCCGAGGTCGCTGCTGGCAAGGCGTTCCTGCTGCAGGGCGGCGATTGCGCCGAAACATTCGATGACAACACCGAGCCCCGGCTGCGTGGCACCACCCGGACCTTGCTGCAGATGGCCGTGGTCCTGACCTACGGTGCGAGCGTTCCGGTCGTCAAGGTCGGGCGGATCGCCGGTCAGTACGCCAAGCCGCGCTCTTCGGAACTGGATGCTCTGGGCCTGCCCTCCTACCGCGGTGATCTGATCAACTCGATCGAGCCGACCCCGCAGGCGCGGGTCGCGGATCCGCAGCGGATGGTGCGGGCCTACGCGAACTCCGCAGCCGCGATGAACATGATCCGGGCCTACGCCCGCGGGGGCTTGGCCGACCTGCATGCCGTACACGACTGGAACCGGGAGTTCGTCGCCCAGTCCCGGGCCGGGGTGCGCTACGAGACCATCGCGCAGGAGATCGACCGCGCACTGGCCTTCATGGCGGCCTGCGGCGTCAACGACGATGCACTGCGCAGCGTCGACATCTACAACAGTCACGAAGCGCTGATCCTCGAATACGAGCGCGCGTTGTGCCGGATGGAGGAGGACCGGGCCTACGACCTGTCAGCGCACTTCGTCTGGGTCGGTGAGCGGACCCGCCAACGAGGGGGAGCCCACCTGGAGTTCGTGGCCCAATTGGCGAACCCCATCGGGGTCAAGCTGGGTCCGACGGTGACACCCGATGAAGCTGTGGAACTCGTCGAGCGGCTGGATCCGGACAACTCACCTGGCCGGTTGACGCTCACCAGTCGGATGGGTAACGGCCGGGTACGCGACGTGCTGCCGCCGATCATCGAGAAGGTCCAGGCCACCGGGCACCAGGTCGTATGGCAGTGCGACCCCATGCACGGCAACACGCACGAGACGCCATCCGGTTACAAGACCAGGCATTTCGACCGCATCGTCGATGAGGTCATGGGCTTCTTCGAAGTTCACCTCGAGCTGGGGACCTATCCCGGAGGCATCCATGTGGAGCTGACCGGCGAGGCCGTCACCGAATGTCTGGGTGGCGCGCAGGACATCAGCGACGCTGATCTGGCCGGCCGGTACGAGACTGCTTGCGACCCAAGGCTGAACACCGGGCAGTCCCTGGAATTGGCCTTCCTGGTGGCAGAGATGCTCCGTGGCTGAGGCCGACGGCACCTTTTACGTACAAAGTCCCGTCAGCGGACCGCCTGAGGGCACATTTCACGTAAAAAGTGCGGCAGCCGTCGTCGACCTCCGCTCGGACACCGTGACCCGGCCCACACAGGGGATGCGGGCGGCGATGGCCGCTGCCGAGGTCGGCGACGATGTGTATCTCGAGGACCCCACGGTCAACGCGCTCGAGGTCGAGGTCGCCGCACTCTTCGGCCACGAGGCGGCGCTGTTCGTCCCGACGGGAACGATGGGCAACCAGATCTGCCTGCGATTGCTGGCCGGGCCTGGTGAGGAGATCCTCGCCGACGCGGACGCTCACATCGTCACCTACGAACATGGGGCGGCCGCAGCGCTTTTCGGCATCCAGACCCGGACCGTCGTCAGCCAACGGGGCCTGTTCGACACCGACGAACTACTCGCCCAGGTGCGCGAGGGTGACTGGCACACCATGGGCACCAACGCCGTTGCTGTCGAGAACACGCACAACCGCGGCGGCGGGACCATTCAGCCGATGATCGAGCTCACTCGGTTGTCCAGCGAGTTGCGAGATCGCGGAGTGGCTCTGCACATCGACGGCGCCCGCATCTGGAATGCCGCTGTTGCCTCGGGAACGGAACTCTCGGCGTACGGGGAGCTGGCTGACACACTGTCAGTCTGCCTCTCAAAAGGTCTTGGCGCACCGGTCGGTTCGGTGGTCATCGCGTCGGCGGAGCGGATCGCGGGTGCCCGAATCCTGCGCAAGCGCCTGGGCGGTGGCATGCGCCAGGTCGGTGTACTGGCGGCAGCCGGGCGATACGCCCTGTCCCACCACATCGACCGACTGGCTGACGACCACACCCGAGCCCGGGGCTTGGCGGAGCGACTGGGGGTGTCGGTGGAGGACGTACACACGAACATCGTCCGGCTGGACTCAGTCGATGGTGCCGGTTTGGCGAAGGCCGCTGCCGAGCAGGGGATCCTGATCTCTCAGGTTGCCCCGGACCGGGTCCGACTGCTCACCCACCTCGACGTGGACGACGCGGATGCGCAGCGCGCGGGGGATGTGCTGGCCGGCCTGCTGGACCGCTGATTCGGCTCAGCAGAAGCTGAGCAGGATGCTGACCGTCGAGCCACGCTCGGCCAGTGCAAGGGCCTCGGGACTTTGCTGGCAGACTCGGTTTCCGAGGAAGGACGTCGTTTCGACGACAAACCCGGCGGCCTGGAGCGTGATTGTCGCGGTCTCACGGTCCATCCCACTTACGTCCGGGACGGCCACGAGGTCCGGGCCCTTCGAGATGACCAACACGATGGTGGTGCCGACCGGCTGCGGTCCGGCGTCCGGGGCAGGCTCGGTGCCCAGTGCGATCCCAGCCGCCACGACACTGCTGAAGTCCTCGCGTACCTCCACCACGAATCCCAGAGCGCCCAGCGCGGCTTCGGCCTCGGCTCGGGCGGTCCCCGCCACGGCAGGGATCTCTCGTGGTGCCGGCCCGATGCTGACGATCATGGTGACCTGCTCGTCGCGCCGGAGTTCGGTGCCGGGCGCCGGGTCAAAGGCGGCGACCGAGCCAGCCGGCACCGTTTCGTGGTAGTCCTCGGCCCGTACGACGACGATCGGCAGGGCAGCGAGTGCGGTGGTCACCGCCGCTTCGGGCTGACCGATCAGAGCGTCGTCCACGAAGAACCGCTCCGGCCCCTTGGAGACCTCGAGCTTGATCGTGCTGCCGCGCTCGATCTCGACCCCTGCTTCGGGATCGGCTGAGATCACTTTGTCGTCGGCGACGGTCTCGCTGAAGACCTCCTCGACGACCGGGTCGAGCCCGGCGTCCTGGATCGCCGTGACCGCGGCGGACTGGGCCATGCCGACGACGTTGGGCGCCACCGTGTACCGCCCGGATCCGAACCACCAGCCGACGCCACCGGCGATCGCGGCCAGGACGAGAACCAGGGCCAGGACGACCCTGCCCGTACGGCGTCGCCGCCGGGCGGAATCGGAGGGGCCGGCGGGTCGGCGATCAGAGGCAGGGGACGGGCTGCGGTCGGGCAACCCCGGAACGAGGCCAGGAGCTCCCGGCGAGGTCGCGGCCGCTCCGGCCGGGCCGGAACTCAGGGAGCCGTTGGCCAGCGAGCCCAGAATCGCCGTTCGATGGCCGCGACGAGTCCGGGAACTGTGCGGAGACGTGGCGCCACCCTCACCATCGCTCGGGTGTGGCTGCGGCCTAGATGGCTCCGGCATGTCGCGTGGCCGGACCGGCACAGTCACCCGAGGCATGCCGAGATCGGTGCTCACGTCGAAGAGTTCGGCCAGGAATGCCCCGGCATCCAGCGGCCGCGCCGCGGGATCGCGCCGGGTTGCGGAGGAGACCAGTTCATCGATCTCGACAGGGATGGTCGGCACCGTGCGGGAGGGCAACGGAACGTCGTTGTTGACGTGCTGGTAGGCCACCGACAGCGCGGTGTCGCCGGAATACGGTGGTCTGCCGGTCAGCATTTCGTAGAGCACGATGCCCGCGGCATAGACGTCGCTGCGTGCGTCAGCCTTGCCGCGCTCGATCTGCTCCGGGGCCAGATAGGCCACGGTGCCGAGGAGTACGCCACTGGTGACCGATGTCGTCCCGGTGTCCGCAACCGCCCTGGCCAGCCCGAAGTCGGCGACCTTCACGAGGCCGTCGCTGGAGAGCAGGATGTTCTCCGGTTTCACGTCGCGGTGGATCAGACCGGTCCGGTGCGCGGCCGAGAGTCCAGACAGCGTGGGGGCCAAAACCGCGAAGGCCTGTGCGGGGCTCAGTCTTCCTTGCTCGTGGATGACTTCGCGCAGCGTCTGTCCCTGCACGAGTTCCATCACGAGGAAGACCAGCCCGTCGTCCTCGCCCTGGTCGCTGACCGAGACGACATTGAGGTGTGCCAGGCGCGCCGCGGAGCGCGCCTCGCGGATGAAGCTGGCGATAAAGGCAGGATCGCTTGCCAGCGCCTCGGCCATCACTTTGATCGCGACGCGACGATCCAGCCTGAGATCGGTGCCCTCATAGACGGTGGACATGCCGCCGCGAGCCAGCCGGCGCTCTACCCGATAACGCCTCTCGAGCACCCGACCGACCACCGGGTCAAGCATGGTCGTGTCCACGACCAGCCAGTTTACGGCCGACGCAAGGCCTGCCTCCGCGCGACTCGCTCGGTCAGGCCGTGAGTAGATCCCGAGGCACTCCTTCGACGGATGCCACGCCACACAGCGTCATGGCGTGCACGAGTTCTGCGCGCAGCTGCGACAGGACAGCGACCACCCCCTCGGCTCCGCCGGTGGCCAGACCCCAGATGATCGGACGACCGCAGAAGACCGCCCGGGCACCCAGAGCCAGAGCCACCAGTACGTCTGTGCCGGAGCGGATTCCGCCATCGACGTAGACCTCGGCATGGTCGCCCACAGCCTCCACGACGTCGGCCAGCGCGGCGGCGCTGCAAACTGCCCGGTCGACCTGGCGGCCCCCGTGGGTGGACACCCACACGGCGGATGCTCCGGCCTCGAGGCAGCGCAGCGCGTCGTCGCCACGAAGGACACCCTTGACCACGACCGGTAGATCGGTGAGCCCGACGAAGTGCTCGACGTCGGCGTAGGTCCACGGCGGAGTCTTCTCGGCCGAGTCCAGTGCCTGAGCCAGCCGGCGTACCGACACCCCGCTGCCACCAGCCGATTCGACATCGGCCGAACTCGGGTGGTTGGCCATCACCAAACCCTCCGGCAGCTGGAAATCGTTGACGAGGTCGCGGTGCCGCCTACCCAGAACCGGCAGATCCACGGTGAGAACCAGCGCTCGGTAGCCGGCCGCTGCCGCGCGTCGGACGAGGTCGTCGGTGTATGCCGGGGCGTGCACCTGATAGAGCTGGAACCACTTGGGGGAATCCGGTGCGACGGCAGCCACCTCGTCCAACGGCACGGTCGCCGTCGTGGACACCGTCATCAACATGCCTGTGCGCCCGCAGGCCGCGGCGGTGGCCAGCTCCCCATCGGGGTGCGCCATTCGTTGCAGGGCCCACGGCGGCACGCCGATCGGCGCGGTGACGAGGGAACCCAGGAGCGAGGTCGACAGGGCCGGCGCCACGACACCACTCAGCATCCGCGGTCGCAATCGCCAGCGATGCCAGGCCAACGGAGCCTCGCGCAGCGTCGTCTCGGTCTCGGATCCGCCGGCGAAGTAGTCATAGATCCCCGCTGGCAGCCTCTCCCGGGCCTGGGCTTCGAGATCGGGTAGGGGGAGTCCGGACAAAACGGGTTCGGAGTCAGCCATAGGCTGCAGCCTATGGATCTGCTGACTCTGCCCGAGGTGGCCCAGCGGCTCGGGATCCGGGTGAACCGGGTACGTCAGCTCATTCGGGACCGGGCACTGGCCACCGTGGACGTCGCCGGCAGTCCGCACGTACCGGCTGCATTCTTCGACGACGAGGGCGTGTTGACCCATCTGGCCGGCGTCATGACCGTCCTACGGGATGGCGGCTACAGCGATCCCGAGGCAGTCACGTGGCTGTTCACCGAGGACGACACCCTTCCGGGTACACCGATCGCCGCTCTACACGAGAAGCGCCATCACGAGGTCAACCGACGCGCGCAGGCCATGGCCTTCTAGCCGGTTCGAGCCGGTTCGAGCCGGTCTAGCGGTCGCGGGCGGTCAGTGTGGTCGCCAGTTGCTCCAGAACCTCGCGGGCTTGGCCACCCACCGGGCCTGTCGCCAGCGCTTCCAGGGCCGTATCGACGCGCTGGGCGATCAGCACCTCGACCTCGGCCAGCGCGCCGGATCCTTCGATGACCATCCGAAGTTGGTCGATATCAGGCCCGGACAGGTCCGGACGGCCGATCCTGCGCTCGAACAGGTCCCGTGCGTTGGCGCTGGCTCGCTTCCGGGCGAGGATTACCAGCAGCGTCTGTTTGCCCTCACGCAGATCGTCGCCAGCGGGCTTACCGGTCTGCGTGGGGTCTCCGAAAACACCCAGGACGTCGTCGCGCAACTGGAAGGCCTCGCCGAGGGCGAAGCCGTAATCGCTGTAGGTCATCAGGAGCGGTCCCTCGGCAGCATGCCGACCGGCCGCCAGCGCGCCGATGTGCAGTGGCCGCGCGACGGTGTAGGAGGCGGACTTGTACCGAGCAGTGCGCCAGGCTGCTGCCAGCGCCTGCTCGTCCGGTCGGCCGGAATCCACCTGCCCGAGCAGATCCAGGTATTGACCGGCCATGACCTCGATCCGCATCGCGTCGTAGACCGGGGCAACCCGCGCGAGGGCGGTTTCGTCCAGGCCAGCGGTGCGGATCATCTCCTGCGCCCAGGTCAGGGCGATGTCTCCGGCGAGAATGGCCACACCCTGCCCGAATCCGGCTGCCGACCCGGCCCAATTGTTCGCACTGTGCAGTTCGGTGAAGCGCACGTGCAGCGCCGGTTGTCCACGGCGGGTACTGGCCCGGTCCATCACGTCGTCATGGATGAGTGCGCCGGCTTGGACGAGTTCCAGGGAGGCGGCCGCTCGGACGATGGTCTCGTCGCCGCGGTCAAACTCGTCCGCGCGGTCGGGGGAGTCGTAGGAGACCACGTCGAGCGCGCCGCGCCATCCCCAGTACGTGAAAGCAGGCCGCAGCCGCTTACCGCCCTGCAGAACGAGGTCGCAGATCGCCTCGCCGACCGCCAGCAGTTCGGGATCGATGGCGCCGAGGTCGGCCAGTCTCCGGTCGAGGAACGCGGCGAGCTCGATCTCGACGCGCTCACGGAGGGCGTTCCGGTCCAACAGTTCGGCAGAAGTCGGGCCTGGCGGCGAGGAGGTCACGACTACGAAGTATCGGCCAAGGTGTCCAGCATCCGAGGTTGCCTCGTCGGCACGCCGTACCCTGAGTCCGTGCCCGGGACCGTGCGTGAGCAGCTGGCCGCCGGCGTACCGACGTTCTCCTTCGAGTTCTTCCCGCCAAAAGACGATGCGTCCGAGGCGGTGCTGTGGCGCACTCTGCGCGAACTGGAACGGCTACGCCCGTCGTTCGTGTCGGTCACCTACGGCGCCGGCGGTACGACCCGCGAGGGCACTGTTCGGGTCACCGAGCGAATAGCGACCCAGACCACGATGCTGCCGATGGCCCATCTCACGGCGGTCAACCACAGCGTCGCCGAACTGCGCAACGTCATCGGCCGCTTCGCCGCCGTCGGGGTGCGCAACATCCTGGCCATCCGCGGCGATCCGCCGGGCGATCCGACGGCGGATTGGATCAAGCATCCGGCGGGCATCGAGTACGCCGACGAGTTGGTCACCATGGTTCGCCGGGCCGGTCAGTTCTGCGTGGGCGTGGCGGCCTTTCCGTACAAGCACCCGCGCTCTGCCGACGTCGACGGTGATGCCCGGAACTTCGTCCGCAAGGTGCATGCCGGCGCCGATTTCGCCATCACGCAGATGTTCTTCGCCGCTGAGGACTACCTGCGGCTACGCGACCGGGTGTCGGCCCTGGGGTGCGATGTCCCGATCATCCCGGGCATCATGCCGGTCACCTCGATGAGCACGATCGAGCGCGCTCCGAAGCTATCAGGAGCGCCATTCCCTCCGGAGCTGGCGGCGACGTTCGAGCCGATCGCGCACGACAAGGACGCCGTGCGTGCGCAGGGAATCAGCCAGGCCAGTGCGCTGTGCCAGCGATTGCTCGATGAGGGCGCCCCCGGGATCCACTTCATCACACTGAATCGGTCCACCGCGACCCGCGAGATCTGGGCGAGCCTGCGCGAGACCTCACCCGTCGCCTGAAGTCGGCCCCTTCGCAGTCCTCGACAGGCAGGCCTGGACATCGTCGTAGTCAATCGGCGCGACCGGCGGCTGCTGCCCGTCGCGGTAAGCGCCCGCGGCGTGCAAGGCTCCGGCCACGGCAAAGCGGTACAGGGCTGACCCTGTGCTCACGCGGGCGACGCCCGCAGCGGCGAGCGCGTCGAGATCACCGTCGGGGCGACAGAGCACGTTGACCGGGACGGCCACGCCGGTGACCACGAGCGCGGTATCGGTGAGATCGGTGAGACCAGGGACGAACACCCCAGACGCCCCTGCGTCCCGGTACGCCGACAGTCGACGGATCGTCTCGCCGAGACGCTCGTCCTCGGGGCCGACGTCGAGCCAGTAGGTGTCGGTCCGGGCGTTGATGAACAATCCGGGCGCGGCTGTCACGACGGCGCCGATGATGGCGGCATGTGTGTGCCCGGCCCGTAGGCCACCGTCAGGTCGACCGTCCTCCAGGTTGATCCCGGCCACGCCCAGATCGGCGAGCTCAGCGGCCAGATCGGCGACCACCGCGGGTTCCTCGGAGTAGCCGCCCTCCAGGTCGACCGTCAGTGGCACAGGCAACCGACTGACGAGTTCGCGAGCCAGAGCGAGCGTCAGGTCGCGGCCCGCCCCCGCGCCGTCGAGCAGACCGGCGGACGCGGTCACACCGAGACTGGTGGTGCCGATGGCCGCAAATCCGGCGTCGGCGAGCAAGAGGGCCGAGGCGACGTCCCAGGCGTTTGGCAGCAGGAACGGTCGTTGCGTGTGGTGCAGGGCGGCGAAGTCCGCGGCGTTCGTCATGACCGTTGGACCATGACTCTGGAAGGTAGTCGCAGGTTGGGTCGCGGCTCGTAGGTCACCGGCTGCTCCGGGACCGGCCGCCAACCGCCGGCCAGGACCGCCGAGACGAACCCGCGAGCGATCTCCCGAGCCGGAGATGACCCCGGGCAGGCATGCGCTCCCGCACCAAAGGTCGCCGCCTCCGCCCCGGGACGGGACTGCGGGGCGTTGAGCATCACCAACACGCTGGACCCCTTTGTGAGCGTGGTGCCTCCGACGACTACGTCGGCCACGGCAAACCGCCGGGTGCACTGCACCGGTGCCTCATGCCGCAGGACCGACTCGACCAACTGGTCGACCGATCCGCTCGGCTCGACCCCCGCCGCGAGCAGGGTCGCCCCGATGAGTGCCGCCGTGGCATCGCGAGCCTGGAACAGCACGCTCAGGGTTGCGATGACGTCGTCATCGACTGGCCCGAGCGGCCTCAACAATGTCGTCAGCTTTCTGGCGACGTGATCGATGTCATCCGGCGGAGAGCGTGCCTCGCGGGACGGAGCCAGGGCATCGCAGAGTGCAGCTGTCAAGCTCGTCACCGGTCCGACATCGACCTCGGCGACGCCGAGGGCCGCGGCCAGCACCGCAACCGGCACAGTCCGAGCCAATGGCATGACGTCGAATGGGTTCGCCTTCGCCCCGACCAGAGGGCCGATCCGGAGCGCTGTCGCCTCTTCCAAGACACCCAGGCCGGACAGTCGGGCCTGGACCAGGGCACGGCGCCGGAGATGGCCGACACCGTCGGAGAACCGGGCCATCCGTGCCTGCAACGACTCGGCGTCGCCAACCGGCTCGTCGGATCGCGAGACGGTCAGGGCCGTTGAGGACAGCGCCTCGGCGACGTCGTCCGGCCGAGAGATGATCTGCATGAGATCACGGTAGGTGCAGAACTGTTCGGTTTCGCCCGAACAGTGCGCAGCGTCAGGCGGGGTCGGATCGCCGCGCCTCCCAGTTCTCGTACGGGATGCGCCGGATAGCTCGCACCTCCCCCACCGTCGCCCACTGGATCCCTCCGAGACGGGCCAGCGGCGACAGGAGCTCGATCGCCGGCCGGCCGTCGCTCATGGCCGTCTCGCTGACGGCGATAAGTTTCACTCTGCCGAAGACCACTGTCGAGTCACCCATGCAGACCGTGCTGTGCAACTCACATTCGATAGCAGCGGGGGAGTCCGCAACACGGTAAGGCGCAACGGTGTCGGACGGCTCCAGGGCGATGCCCACCTCGGCGAACTCGCTCTGCTCGACCGGAAAGTTCGTCCCGGTCGCATTGATCTGCTCGAAGAGCGACTCAGGTGCGAGGTTGACCACGAACTCACGGGTCTCCTCCACATTGCGCAGCGAGTCCTTGCGCCCCACCGATGTGAACTGGACCACCGGCGGATTCACACACGCGACGGTATAGAAGGAATGTGGCGCGAGATTGTCGACGCCGTCGGCTGACCGGGTCGACACCCATGCGATCGGACGGGGCACCACGATCGAGGTGAGGATCGAATAGATGCTGGGTTCGCCGCCGGGTTCGAACCGGACGCGTGCGGAGCTGACGGTGCTCACCGCGTGATCGTCAGACCGAGAATCGCGAAGGGCCGGGTGTCGCCCGGGAAGTAGTGCGCTCTCAGCAGGTCGAGGAATCCTTCGGAGCGGTAGAGCCGGAACGCACGGGTGTCTCCGTCCGGCGTGGAGAGCACAACTCGGGGATGGGCTACGTCGGCAAGCAGGGTGCGCAGCAGGATCCGGCCGACCCCCACGCCCTGTTGGTCCGGCCGGACGTGGAACTCACACAGTTCGAAGGTGTCCCGGAGCCACTGTCGGGTGACTGTCCGCCCGAGCGCATCAGACACCTGGTCGTACCACCACTGACCCGCACGGGTGGTGTACCCGTACCCGAAACCGATCAACACTCCGGCCGGGTCGAAGGCGCCGACCGCCTCGAAACCCATCCGTGTTGTGTGCGAGGCGGCGTGTCCGTAGCGAGCGTCGACGACCGAGGGTGGGTAGCCCATGGCCGCGCCGTAGATCTCGAGGATCTCGCGCAGGTGATCGCGCATCCATCCTGCATCCAGGCGCACGATGCGCGATGGCTGCAACTGGGTCACCGCGAAAACCGCCGTTCCGAATAAACGGGGCCAAGCACACACCGAGCCTAGCCAGGCCAGAGTGTTCCCGCCCCCGGCGGGCCAGATGGAACGACCGCGGCGATGCGGCCGAGGGGTTCATCAACAGCGCGAACATCGAGGGTCCCCACGAACCCGACCTCTGAACGAAGCCGACGCGAGGCGCCCCGGGTGGAGGAACGCGCCGCGCCGGCAAATCGGTGAGAACGCAGGATCAGGGGTGAGTCAGCCGCGCGAGACAGGTCTCGCCGGTCGCAGGTTTGCTGGCTTGGCCCAGAATCTTGTCGGGCCCGTTCTGGTCGGAGGCGTTCACGTTGACCTCGAACGAACCGCTGGGCGCGACGGTGGTCTCATGGCGATGAACGGCCTGCTCGGGATCAGCTCGAGCATGGCGCGTATGGTTGGCGGCCCGCTGGGCGGCTTGGTGTTCGGTCTGACCGGCCTCGGCGGGGTGATCATGGCCGACGCCTGCACTTTTCTCGTCGCCGCGTTGTTACTGGCGCCGTGGCCTTCCCGACGACCGCCGGGTGCCGTGGCGCCGACGATCGACACCGGCACCGCGAGTGCGGTCTCGAGCAGCGTCTTTCGTGGCTGGCTCGAGGGTCTCAGTGTGGTGTTCGGTACGCCCATCCTCCGCCGGGCGATGGGCGTGGTGAACTGCATGGCCCTGGCACAGGGCGCCTTTGTCGTGCTCTTCGTGCTCTTCGTCGTGCGTGACCTCAGCGGGGATGCAACAGATGTCGGCATCCTGCGCGGGGTACAGGCGATCGGCGCCGTCGCCGGGGGCGCCCTGCTGGCCGTGCTGGTCCGGCACCTGGATGCCCGCAGCATGCTGCCCTGTCACTGACTGCCTTTGGTCTTCTTTCGCTCGCCACCTGGAACCTGCCCCTGCTGACGACCGCGTTCGGTGCGTACGTCGGGCTGTTCATCGTGGTCGGATTCCCCGGTTTGGCGTCCATGACCGCGCTCATGACTCTGTTGCAGAGGCACTCCGAGGACGGAAACCGTGGTCGGGTCCTGAGTACGTTCTTCGCCGTCTACGGCGGAGTCCAGGCGCTAGGCATGCTGTTGGCCGGGGCGGTCGGGACCGGCGCGGGGCTCAGCATCACCTGCTGGTCCAAAGCGTGCTGTATCTCGTCGCGGCAGGGTTGGCGCTGCGGCTATCGCCCCTGAACGCCGGTGACCAGCGCCGGCTTGTTTCCAGGTGATTGTTGCCACGCCTCGCGACCGGGAAGAAACAGCACGTTGCGCTGCGGCGAGGCCGAGGTCCTTGGGAGCCAGGCCGTACCTGACCAGCAGTAAGGCTCATAGCCCAGTTCACGCAGCGACTCGAGCAGTTGTCTCGTGCTGCTGGACAGCCGAGCCAGGTGACCCTCCTCGACCTCGAGCATGAGAGCGGGATGCTGGGTCTGCAGCGTCCGCTGCGCTCCGGCCAGCAATGCGGCCTCGGCGCCTTCGATGTCAGCCTTGATGAAATCCACCTGCTCGAGACCGAGTTCGTCGACCAGCGCGTCGAGGGTGGAGAGGGTGACCTGGATCTCGTGATGGCGGCCGAACTCCTCGTTCAAGCCCAAGCCGGTGGCGTTGTCGGCGAGGAACGCGCGGCCGTGGACGGGAAACGGGCCCCGAGAAGGACGCGACAGGGTTCCGGTTCCGACCGTATCGCTGAGCGCGACCTGGTGAACGGTGACGTTGCCAGCCCGCAGCGCCCGCCGGCCGGCTCGCAGGAAGCGGGCGAGGCCCGGTTGCGGCTCGACTGCGTGGACATGTCCTTCGGGGCCGACCAGGTCGGCGAGAGTCCAGGTGTACAGGCCGTACTCGGCTCCGACGTCGAGACACACGTCTCCGGGGCCGACGAGGCGACGCAGACCGGTGACCTCTCTCTCGATGAACCAGGCATGCGGGGCGGCGCCGCTGAGCACCTGGGCAATCGAGCGTGCTCGGCGCGTCGTCGCGGCCGGATGGGCGAGGATTTCGATCGGAACCTCCATGCGATCGGTGCTCGGCTGCCAGATGTAGGCGGTCCACAGTAGGAGAACCGCGGGAAAGACCAGGTACCCGAAGCGACTGGTGGGTAGGACCAACAAAGCGACGGTCTCGGCGAGAGCGAGCGTCACTGTGGCTCTGGCAAGGTCACGCGGGGGGCGACGGATCAACCACGTGGCAATCCCGAGGATGGCCGCAGTGAGTACGGCAAGGCCGAGTGATCGGCCTGCTGGTCCGGCGTTGGCGAGCCAGACACCCGGGGTCGGGCTCGCCGCCGGGGAGACGAATTGACCGGCAGCCAGCGGAAAGCCGGCCAACTGGGCAAGCGACGAAGACCCGCCCGGACCGAGCAGGACGGGCAGCAGGACGGCCCCGATGGTCCCGACCGCGATCAGCGCGCACCGCCAAGCTGCTGTTGCACCGGCAACCGCCGCCAGCAACATGACCGTCACCGCGACTGCCGGCCAGGCGGTCTGCTTGAGCAGGGCGGCGACGCCGAGCACGATCCCGGCGGCAGCTGGCCTCGACCGTGCGGCCAGGGCAAACCCGAGGCAGACCAGCCCGATGACCGGCAGTTCATGTCCTCCGACCGATCCGTGCAGCGCGACCAGCGGGCGGGCAAGCACCGCCCACATGAGGGCATGTGGATGCTCCAGGAGTGCTCTGATCGATCCATCCGAGGGGGCGCCAGCTGAGGGCAGATGGGGTCGCGCCAGCAAGGAGGCTGCCGCCAGCGAGAGGATGAACACCCCGAGGAACCACAGCCGGGCATCGCCCAGGACCGAGTCGCCGAACAGTTGACGAGGCAGACCGAACAACGCCATGCCCGGTGGGTACGGATTGACGTCGATCAGCTCGGCAGGCGCGCTTAGGTAGGGCGATCCGGTCTCGAGCAGAATCTGCGCCGACCGTTCGACGACGCCCACCTCGGGCTGGCGGATCTGGAACAGGACCAGCAGCCCGGTGGGAACCAGGGTCGCCCAGATGCCCGCGACGCGCAGCGCCGACCATCCAGAGTCGGTGACTCGCCTTGCTGTCGTGAACGCAGCGAAGTAGCCGAGGGCAGCGAGCACAGCCCAGACCCGGTGGCTGTCGGTCTGCGTCGTCGCCGCGAACACGGCGGCGCCGCCGGCACAAAGTCCCGTGCCTACTCGGACGGCCACACGCGCGGACAGATCTGCGCCCCGCTCGATTGCGTGTATGACGTGCTCTCGCAAGGTGACCTCCTGTCCTGACGTCGGTGTGCATCCGACGCTAGGGAGGAAGGGGGGCGCGATCGTCACGCTCGAAGGTGGTTGCCCGGTCATTCCGCGAGACCATGCTGCGAGTCAGGGTCGTGCTCCGGGGTGACGCCGGCCACGGTCTGGGTGGGCGACGATGAGGAGGTGAACCGCATGCAGCCGGGCCTTCGCGAAACACTGGCCTATCTCGCCGTTGCGATCCTCGCCGTGGTCGAGGTGATCCGGATCGATGAGGTTGGGGTTCTCGCGCTGCGTCCGACCCGCTTGGGTGCGCCGGTGCTGCCGGTCGTGCTAGCAGCCGGCCTGTCCATCGCCTATCCCCGGCTGGCCGGCGGACTTGCTGTTGCCGGCGGTGTCATCGGCTACAGCGTGGTGCCCCAACCGCTGCTGTCGACCTCGCTGGCGGGATTGCTCGGGGTGGTCGTGCTGATTCGCTGCCGCGTGCCCGCGCTCATCCTGATCGCCGCGATCACCGTGGCCGTCGGCCTCGCCTCCGGGATCTCGTATAGGGGGCAGGACATCGGGGGCTGGCTCGCCGAGGTGATCGTGGGCGCCGCATTCGCCTCGGCCGCGGCGGGCGCCACCCTGGCCAGGCGCAACCGCAGCGATGCCGTGCTGGCTGAGGGACGGCTGCGCGAGCAGCGAATCGCTGCCGAACGACGTGACGCGATCCTTGCCGAGCGGGCTCGGATCTCGCGAGAATTGCACGACGTCGTGGCGCACTCGGTGTCGGTGATCGCCGTACTGGCCGAGACTGCGCCCTTCGCCGTCGATGACCTTCCACCCGCGGGCAAGCAACGATTCGCCGAGATCGCCACATCGGCCCGGGAGGCCCTGGGTGAGCTCCGTGACCTGCTGTCGGTCCTGCGTCGTGACGATTCGGCCGTGTCAGGGCTGGGTAGGTCCCCGGCCCCGGATCTGGCGGGCATCGACCGGCTCGCCGATGAGCACCGCCGTGCCGGGCGAACGATCGATCTGACGACCGAAGGAGACCTGACCGGCGTACCGATAGCCGTGGAGATGGCGACCCACCGGATCGTGCAGGAAGCGCTGAGCAACGTTCGCCAACACACCAGGCAGGCCCACACCACCGTGACGCTCACCCGAACCGAGGCTTGCCTGGTCGTACGGGTACGGGATACCGGGCCGCGAGCTGGCACCGGCACCGGAACCGGTGCGGGACATGGCCTGCTGGGTATGCAGGAACGTGCCGAGGCGCTGACCGGCTCCCTGCGTGCGGGGCCGAGCGGCACTGGTTTCGAAGTCCTCGCCGAACTGCCATCGATGGTGGCAAGCAATGATCCGCATCGTCGTGGCAGATGACCATGCGGCTGTACGAGCCGGATTCGTCGCACTGCTGTCCGCACCGGAGGACTTCGAGGTCGTCGGCGAGGCGGGCGATGGCGCGCAGGCGATCGACGTTGCTGCTCGTACGCACCCGGATGTCGTGGTGATGGACATCCGGATGCCCGACATCGACGGGATCGACGCGACCCGGCGGATCACGTCAGCGCAACCTGCGACCCGGGTCCTGGTACTCACTACCTTCGACCTGGACGAATACGTGAGTGAGGCACTTCGCGCCGGCGCCAGCGGATTCCTGCTCAAGGACGCGACTGTGGACGAACTCGTAACCGGCGTACGCGTCGTAGCCCGAGGTGATGCGTTGCTGGCTCCGGCAGCCACCCGACGGGTGATCACCTCCTACCTGCGCCATCAACCACCCTCCGGACCGACGCCAGTCCTCGACGAGCTCACCGACCGCGAACTCGACGTCCTCCGCCAGATCGGTCTTGGCCTGAGCAACACCGAGATCGCGGCGGAACTGTTCGTCAGTCAGAACACCGTCAAGACTCACGTCTCGCGGGTGTTCGCCAAACTGTCGGTCCGGGACCGCGCCCAAGCCGTTGTCCTTGCCTACGAGACCGGCCTGGTCACGCCCACCCAGCCCTGAAGCGTCGAACCCTGGATCGGCCTAGTCGCCGACCTCGGCCGCCGTACCTGAGGTGATC
>Ga0136617_10001698_pt1 | contig 19518 bp, 14 predicted proteins | sample AntDrymUQ3222106_2_FD_129672 | JGI IMG/M metagenome (GOLD analysis project Ga0136617, IMG submission 129672) | Polar desert sand microbial communities from Dry Valleys, Antarctica - metaG UQ322 (21.06) | ecosystem: Environmental > Terrestrial > Soil > Desert | place: Antarctica: Dry Valley... | reverse complement strand
GGCAGGCCACCGAGCTGGTGGCGATCCTCGTCGTGTTCACGCAGGTGGACAGCCTGGGCGGGTTCCGCGCCGGCGAGGTCGTGCTGATCTACGGGCTGTCCGCCACCGCGTTCGGGCTCGCCGACCTGACCGTCGGCCAGATCGAGGAGCTGCCCGCCTACATCCGCACCGGCGAGTTCGACGTCATGCTGCTGCGCCCGCTCGGCACACTCCCGCAGCTGCTCTGCGCCGACGTCGCGCTCAAGCGGCTGGGCCGGGTGACCGTCGGGCTGGCGGTGCTCGGCTGGTCACTGGTCACGCTCGACCTGGCATGGACGCCCGCTCGTGCGCTGCTCGTGCTGACCGCCCCGATCGTCGGCGCCGTGATCCTCGCCGCGATCTGGATAGCGGCCAACGCCGTGTCGTTCTGGCTCGTCGACGGCCGAGAGGTGGCCAACTCCGTCACCTACGGTTCGAACTTCGCCACCGCGTACCCGATCACGATCTACGGACCGTGGCTACGCCGGGTGATGTGCTTTCTGGTGCCGGGGGCGTTCGTCGCCTACTTCCCCGCGCTCGCGCTGCTGGGACGGCCCGACCCACTCGGGCTGCCCGAGGCGCTGCGCTGGAGCTCGCCGCTGGTCGCGGTGGCGGCCGTGGCCGGCGCGGCGCTGGTGTGGCGGACCGGGGTACGGCACTACCAGGGGACCGGATCATGATCACCCAGCACGCCTACCCCAGCGTGGCCATACCACCGGTAGGGCGGCTGGCCTGGAGACTTCCACTCCCGAACCGGAGGTAGAGCGACGGCAGCACGAACAGGTTGAGCAGCGTCGAGGTGACCAGGCCACCCAGGATGACGATCGCCATCGGGTGCTCGATCTCGTTGCCCGGGATCGAGCCGGCGACCACGAGCGGAACCACCGCCAGCGCGGTCGCCAGCGAGGTCATCAGGATCGGCGAGAGCCGCTCCCGGGCACCGCGGATCACCAGCCCGGGCCCGAAGACCTCGCCCTCGTACCGTTCCAGGTGCTGGAAGTGGCTGATCATCATGATCCCGTTGCGGGCGGCGATGCCGAGCACCGCGAGGAAGCCGACCAGCGAGCCCAACGAGAGCACCCCGCCGCCCAGGAACGCGCCGAGCAGGCCACCGACGAGCGCCATCGGCAAGGTCACGAACGCCAGCACCGCCAGCCGCCAGCTCCGAAACGACGAGAACAGCAGGATGAAGATCACCGCGGCGGCAAGAATCCCCAGGTAGAACAACCGGTCCGCGGCCTGCTGTCGCTCGACGTACTCGCCGAGGACCTCGGCGCGGTACTCCAGCGGGAACTCCACCGACGCCAGCTGGGCCTCGACGTCGCGGGCCACCGAACCGAGGTCACGCCCGGCGACGTTGGCCGTGACGTCGATGCGCCGCGCGGTGTTCTCGTGCCGCACCCCGTTGGCGGTCGGCACCAGCTCCACGTCGGCCACGTCGGCCAGCCGCACCTGCCGCCCGTCCGGGGTGTCGAGCAGGAGGTTGGCCACGTCCTCGGCGTTGGAACGAACAGCCGGCGTGCTCCAGACCTGCACGTCGTAGGCCCGGCCGTCGCGGAAGATGTCCCCGACCTCCTCGCCGTTGATCAGCGTGGCGGCCGCGCGGCGGACGTCGCCGGGCTTGAGCCCGAAGCTCTGCGCGGCGGCCAGGTCGACGGTCACCTGGATCTGCGGGATCTTGACCAGCTGGTCGCGCTTCAGGTCGCTGATACCGTCGATATCGGCCAGGGCCGCGCGCACCTCGTCGGCCTTCACGCCCAGCACGTCGAGGTCGGGACCGAAGATGCGGACCACGATCGAGTCGCTGGCCCCGGTGAGCACCTCCTTGACCCGCTCCTTGAGGTAGGTCTGCAGGTCCCGCTGGAGCCCCGGATAGCCGTCGACGACCTCCTGGATCTTGGCGACCGTCTCGTCGTAGTCGACGTCGGGATCGATGCTGATCCAGTTCTCGGCGAAGTCGATGCCGTAGGGCTCGTCGGCGAGCAGGGCCTGGCCGATGTGCGCACCGAAGTTGCGCACCCCGGGGACCTCCTGCAGTTCAGCGGCGACGGCCTCGGTGATCCGGACCATCTCGGGCTGGCCGGTACCCGGCTTGGCCAGCCAGTGCATGAGGAAGTCGCGCTCCTTGAACGAGGGCAGCAGCGACTGGCCGAGCAGCGGGGTCACCACGGCGGCGAGGACGACGATCACACCGACCGTCGTGTACGCGGGCTTCGGGCTCCGGACGGTGCGCTCTAAAACGGCGGTGTAGCCGCGCTGGAGGACCCGGGCCAGCGGCGGCACGCCGCGGTCCATCGGCGCGTTGCGCAGCAGCAGTACGGCCATCGCCGGGGTGACGGTCAACGCGACGATCAACGACGCCAGCACGGCCAGCGCGAACGCGGTGATCAGCGGCCGGAAGAAGGCGCCGGAGAGGCCCTCGATGAACAACACCGGCACGACCGCGACCAGGTTGATGATCGTGGCGTACAGGATCGCGGTGCGGACCTCGATCGACGCGTCCAGGATGATCCGGAACGTCGACAAGCCGCTGCCGTCGCGGCGGTGCTGGCGCAGCCGGCGCATGATGTTCTCGACGTCGATGATCGCGTCGTCGACCACCACGCCGACCGCCACCACCAACCCAGCGAGGATCATCGTGTTGACCACGGCCCCCGAATAGAAAAGGACCAGACCGGCCGCGACCAGCGACAGCGGGATCGCCACCACGCTGATCAGCGCGGTGCGCCACTCGAACAGGAACGCGATCAGGATCAGCACCACCAGCAGGACGCCGATCAGCAGCGCCAGGGTGAGGTTGTCGATGGCCTGCTCGATGAAGGTGGCCGGCCGGAAGATCGTCGGATCGACGTCGATCCCGCCCAGACCGGGGGCGAGCTGGGCGAGCGCCTCGTCCACCCCGTTGGTGATGTCGACGGTGTTGCCCCACGGGAGCTTCTCCACGATGAGCATCAGCCCGGGCCCACCGTTGATCACCGCGTCCCCGATCAGCGGCTGGTGGTCCTGCACGACGTCGGCCACGTCGGCCAGGCGCAGGGTCCGCCCGTCCCGCTCGGCCACGGCGACCTGGGCGAGGTCCTCCGGGGTGACGATGGGCAGCACGGTGCGCACCCCGAGGCGCTGGTTCGGGGTCTCGACGAACCCACCGGTACCGATGAACCCACCGTCGGAGAACTGGAGCAGGCCGGCGTCCAACGCGTCCGCGGTCACCTCCATGACCGCGTCCAGCGACACCTCGTTGGCCGCGAGCCGTTCGGGGTCGGTCTGCACCTGGTACATCTGCAGGCGCTCGCCGTAGATCGTGACGTTGGCGACGCCGGGCACCCGCAGCAGCCGTTGGCGGATGTTCCAGTAGGCGGTCATCGACATCTCGCTGACCGAGCGGGTGTCCGAGGACAGCCCGATCTTCATCACGCGACTCGTCGAGGACAGTGGCTGGATCATGAACGGCGGGCTGGCCCAGCGCGGCAGCGTGGGCGTGACCAGGTTGACTCGCTCCTGCACGAGCTGGCGAGCCCGCAGCAGGTCGGTACCGCGGTCGAAGCGCATGTCGATCTGGGAGAGGTCCCCGACCGACTTGGACCGCATGACGTCGAGGCCCTCGATGCCGTTGAGCGCCTGCTCCATCGGGATGGTGACGAGCTCCTCGACCTCGGCCGGGGACAGGCCCAGCGCCGGCACCTGGATCTCCACCCGGGGCGGCGCGAACTCGGGGAACGCGTCGACAGGCGTCTTGGGCAGCTGGACGAGGCCGAGGACCATCAGGCCCAGGGCACCGGCCAGCACGAGGAACCGGAACTTCATGCTCGTTCCGACGATCCAACGCATCATGGCCGGAGACCCCCTACCAGGTTGTCAGTGTGCGTCGGGGCTCAGTACTTGCCGATCTTGAACTCGGCGCCCCACAGCTCGGCGGCGCCGGTCGTCACGACCGCCACGCCCGTGGCCGGGCCCGCGGTGAGCAGGACCCGATCGCCGACGATCTCCTGGACCGAGACCGACTCCCGGACGTAGGTCGCGGGCTCGGTGTTGGTGTAGACGAACGTGGCACCGTCGGGCTGGTAGAGCAGGGCCGCGTACGGGATCACCGTGGTCACCGTCTCGGTGTCCCCGGACACGGTGCGCTCCTCGGTGACCTCGGCGGTCTCGATGGCCAGCCGCTCAACGGCCCGGTCGGTGAGCGTCAGCCGGTTCAGGCCCTCATCGTTGATCTGCTCGACGGTGGCCGCCGACTCGGACTCGGGCTCGCTGGAGGCGGCCTGGGCACATGCCGACAGCGGCAGGACGACCCCGAGCATCAGGACAGCCAGCCAGCGGGTACGGCGTTGCATGGGTTCCCCTCCTACGCGGTGGTGCTCGTGCTGAGCGTGAGATCGTCGGTCCGTTGGGTCGGGACGGCGATCTCCTCGTCGTCGACACCGCGGCCGCGGCCGCCGGCGAACCGCAGGTACAGCGCCGGCACGAGGAACAGGGTGAGCAGCGCCGAGGTGACCAGGCCACCGAGCACGACGATCGCCATCGGCCAGATCAGCTCCAGCCCGGCGATCGGCCCGCTGACGGCGATCGGCAGCAGAGCCACCGCCACGGCCAACGTGGTCGCCACGATCGGCCCGAGCCGGTTACGGGTGCCCGTCGCGACGAGCTCGCGACCTGGCGCGACACCGTCGTCGGAGAGCTCCTGGTAGTGCCGGACCAGCGTGACCAGGTGCCGGGCCGCGACCAGCAGCACGACTGCGAGCCCGACCAGTGACCCCAGACCGAGCACGCCGCCGGCGAGCAGCGCCACGACCAGCCCGCCGACCAACGACACCGGCAGCACCAGCAGGGCCAGCACCGCCAGCCGCCAGCTGCGGAACGCGGCCTGCAGCAACAGCAGGATCACCACCACGGCCGCGATCGCGGACCCGCCGAACTGCCAGAGCGCGCCGCGCGCGTCGTCGAACCCGGTGCGGATCTCGGCGCGGTACTCGAACGGGAACGGCACCGCCCGCAGCGCCGTCGCGGCGTCTGTGGCGACGGCGCCGCGGCTGCGCCCGGCGACCCCGGCGACCACGTCGACGTAGCGCGACACCGACTCGCGCTCGATCACCGTCGGTGACGGGGCGACCTGCACCGCGGCCACGTCGCCGAGCCGGACCTGGCCGCCTTCGGGCAGGTCGATGAGCATGTTCTCGACGTCGGTGACGCTGCTGCGGGTGCTCGCCACACCCCGCACGACCACCTCGAAGACCTTCTGCTCCTCGAAGATCGAGCCGACCCCGATGCCGTTGACCTGGGTCGCGACCGCGCGCCGGACCTCGCCGGGCTTGATGCCGACCTGCTGCGCGGCGGCCAGGTCGACGGTGATCTCGATCGTCGGGTCCTGTGCCGTGCGCCGCACCGTCGGCTCGACCAGGCCCTCGACCCCGGCCAGGGCCTGGCGGACCTCGTCGGCCTTGGCGTCGAGGGTGGCGAGGTCGGCCCCGTAGACGCGCACGACCAGGTCGGAGCTCGGGCCGGTCAGCAGGTCGGCGCTGCGCCCGCCCAGGTAGGTGGAGACGTTGCGCGCCAAGCCCGGGTAGCCGGCGACGACGTCGGCCACCGCGGCGGCGGTGCTGTCGTAGGCGGCGTCCGCGGCCAGGTGCACCCAGATCTCGCCGGAGCTCACGTCGGCGACCTGGTCGGACAGCAGGGCGCGCCCGACGTGGGCGCCGACGTCCTCGACGCCCGGCACGGTGCGCAATTCGGCCGAGGCCGCGGCCACGATGCGGCTCATCTCGGGTTGCGAGGTCGCGGCGGCGCCGTCGAACTCGACGAGCAGGTCCGGTTCCCGCAGCGCGGGTGCCAACGAGGTGTCGAGCGCGGGCAGCAGCGCCACCCCGGCGACCGCCAGCACGACCGCGGTGACCAGCGCCGGCACCGCCCGGGTGACCAGCCGCGGGGCGATGCGGGTGTAGCGGTCGCTGAGGACCCGCTGCGCGGGCGACGGTTGCGGTTCCCGGTCGGCCCTGGGCGCCAGCAGCGACGCGAGCGCCGGGGTGAGCGCCGCCGCGATCACCAGGCTGATCACGATGGCCACCAGGTAGGCGATCGCGAGCGGCGCGACCAGCGCACCCAGCGCACCGGGAATGACGAAGACCGGGACGACCACGGCGATCCCGATCACGGTCGCGTAGGTCAGGGCGCTGCGGGTGCGCACCGCCGAGCCCAGGATCGTGGTCTGGGTCGAGGTGTGCTCCCCCGCGGCCTGCCGGGTCCGGCGCACCGTCCCGGTGTCGGCGAGCGCGTCGTCGATGACGATCGCGAGCGCGGCCACCAGCCCCAGCATCACCAGGAAGTTCAGCGGCGTCCCGGTGAGCAGCAGCACCGCGACGGCACCGGCCAACGACACCGCGATGACCGCGACGGCGATCAGCGCGGTGCGCCAGGCGAAGAAGAACAGTCCGATGAGCAGCGCTGCCAGTGCGAGCCCGAGCCCGAGCAGCAGCCCGACGTTGCCGGTGGCCGTCTCGATGAAGCTCGCCGGCCGGTAGAGCGAGGTGTCGAGCTCCAGTCCGGACAACCCCGGACGCAGGTCCTCGAGCGCGGCCTCGACGGCCCGGGTGACCTCGAGGGTGTTCGCGTCCGGGTACTTCTCGACGACCATCATCAGGCCGCTCTCGCCGCCGGTGACGGCGTCGCCGATCAGCGGCTGGTGGTCCTCCACGACGGAGGCGACGTCGCCGAGGCGCAGCGCCGGGTTCCCCTCCAGCGCGACCTGCGAGAGCGAGGCAGCGTCGGTGATCGGCGAGACGTGCCGGACCCCGAGCCGCTGGTTCGGCGTGTCGATGAAACCGCCGGTCCCGGGCGTCGAGGCCTCCAGGAAGGTCAGTGGGGAGACCCACATCGCGTTCCCGGTGGTGCTGATGACCTGCTCCATCGTCACGCCGCTGGCGGCGAGCCTCGCCGGGTCGACCTGCACCTGCAGCTGACGCTCGCGCTGGCCGAAGACGGCCACGTTGGCGACCCCGGGGACGCCGGAGAGCTTGGGCCGGATGGTCCAGCGGGCCAGCACGGACTGCTCGATCAGCGACAGATCCGGCGAGGACAGCCCGATCATCATGGTCCGGCGGGCCGACGACACCGGCTCGAGCATGGCCGGTGGCTTGGACACGTGCGGCAGGGCGCCGGCCTGGGTGAGCCGCTCCTGCACCAGCTGGCGGGCGTGCGGCAGCGTCGTACCGGGCTCGAAGACCAGCACCACCGACGAGAGCCCGGGGATCGAGTCGGAACGGATCTCGTCGACGAAGGCGACGCCGTTGAGCAGGTCGGCCTCCAGCGGGGCCGTGATCAGCTGCTCGACCTCGACGGCCGAGAGCCCGAGCGCCTCGGTCTGCACCTCGATGTAGGGAGGGTCGATCTCCGGCAAGGTCTCCGCCCGTGCCGACCCGAGCGCGACCGCGCCGAGCGCGACCACACCCAGCGCGAGTGCCACGACGACCAACCGGAACGCGAGACTCGTCGCCACCATCCAACGCAACATCGTCGAGCCCCCGTCCACGAGCGTCGTCGCTCGCGACGACTATGAACCCCCGCTGAAGAGGATCCGCGTCAACCAACCGGGGGGCATCCCCAACTTTGGGTAATTGCTGTGACCGACGCTGTCACCCAGGCTCGTGCTCGCGAAGCAGCGCGACCGCGCCGAGCTGCGAGCTCACCTGCAGCTTCGCTCGGATGGAACGGATGTGACTACGCACGGTGTTGACCGAGAGGACGAGCTCCGCGGCGATCTCGGCCGCTCGGTGACCGTCGGCCAGCCGCTCCAGGACCAGCAGCTCGCGGACGCTCAGCCGGGAGAGCAGCTCGGCACGCAAGCGCGCCTCGGCCACGTAGCGCCGATTCAGCTCGATCCACTCCCGGTGCTCCTCGGCTCGCATCACCGGGATCCCGGCCACCGCCTTCACCAGCGCGTCCACCAGCGCGGGGAACGACGCCGACTTCGGAACCTGACCGACTGCACCGGCAGCGATGGCTGCGGCGATCCGGGCCCGACGGCGTCGGTCGCTGCCGCTGACAGCGAGAACCCGCCAACCCAGGGACCGTAGCTCGGCAACCGCGTCGGACCCCTCGACCGGGATATCGTGCTGGTCTACTCCGAGATCCAGATCGAGCAACACCAGACCGGCCGGGTACTCGGCGGCCTCCGCGCAGATCCCCCGAATGGTCCGCGCGGTACACGCGTGGGCCGAGACACCCTGGTCACGCAGCGCCATCACCATGGACACGCGGACCAGCTCGTGATCGTCGACCACCAGCACCGTCACGCCCGTCTCACCACGCCGGACGCGGTCGGGTCCGAAGGCGGGGGTGCTCATCCCTGGAGCCCAGTCATCTCGCTGGTCCGCACCACTCCCGATGCGCTGTCACTCGCTCCGCGGCGCCGCCGCGCTACCATCCGATGCGTCATGAGCCCTCAGGCCTCCCCCTCAGGCCCCGTCCGCGGATCACAGCCGTCAGGCCTCCTCCCCCCCTGGAGGCTTCTGATCTTGTTTCGAATACAGAGGCCCGGGAAAGAACCGTGATAGGAGGCGCTGCAGCGCTGGTGTGGCGAGCCGGGACGCGGCACTACGAGGGGACGGGATCGTGATCATCCAGGCGGATGGGCTGCGGCGCGAGTTCCTCGTCGGGCCTCGGCTGCGGCGCCATCGCGTGACGGCGGTGGACAACGTGACGCTGACCGTCGCGCCCGGTGCGGCCGTCGGGTTCCTCGGCCCGAACGGCGCCGGCAAGTCCACGACGATCAAGATGCTCACCGGGGTGCTCGTGCCCACCGCAGGGCGGGCGCGGGTGTGCGGGCTCGACCCGGTGCGCGAGCGCCGCGAGCTCGCCCGCCGCATCGGGGTGGTGTTCGGGCAGCGCAGCCAGCTGTGGTGGGATCTGCCGCTGGTCGAGAGCTTCGACCTGCACGGCGCCATCCACCGGGTGCCGGCGGGGCGCTACCGCGACCGGCTCGACGAGTGCGTGCAGCTTCTGGACATGAGCGGGTTCCTGGCCACGCCCGTTCGGCAACTGTCGCTGGGCCAGCGGATGCGCGGGGAGGTCACCGCGGCGCTGCTGCACTCCCCCGAGCTGCTCGTGCTCGACGAGCCCACGATCGGGCTCGACCTCGCGAGCAAGGAGCGGCTGCGCACGTTCCTCTCGGCCGTCAACGCGCGCGGCGACGTGACGCTGCTGCTCACCACCCACGACCTGCCCGACGTCGAGCGGCTGTGCCGCCGGGTGGTCGTGATCGACCACGGGAAGGTGCTGGTCGACGACGAGCTGACCGCGCTGCGGCAGCGGTTCGCCGGCAACCGGTGCCTGGTCGTCGAGCTGGCCGAGCCGGCACCGCCGCTGCACGGACTCCCCGGCGTGGTCGACGTGGCCGTGGAGGCGCAGGGGCTGCGGCAGCGCCTGGAGTTCGCACCCGGCGCAACCACCGCCGCCGAGCTGATCCCGGAGGTGGCGCGGCGCGTGGAGCTGCGTGACGTCACCGTCGACGAGCCCTCGATCGAGGACCTCGTCCGCACCCTCTACGCACGCTGACCCGCAGGAGTCATGATCGTCGAGAAAGTGCTGTGAGCGTTCTCCGCGGAACCCTCACAGCACTTTCTCGGCGATCATGAGCCGCGCCGGGGGAGCCCGGCGCTCAGACGAGGTTCAGCGAGCCCCGGGTGATCGTCACCGCCAGGACCACCATGGCCACGCCGAATAGCGCGTAGCAGAGCACGTCGACCGCGCGGCTACGGATCGCCAGCAGCCCGACCCGATCCACCGGCAGCAAAACCCGCAGCACCGCCGCCACCAGCAGCGCGCCGCCGAGCAGCGCCGCACCCTCCCGCCAGTGCTGCGTGAGCACCCGGATCATGCCCGCGGCCGCGATGACCAGCACGAGGGTCGATGGGGCGTGGACCAGGAGCCGGGAGCGCAGGTCGGCCACGGTCAGCCGACCGAGGCGGGTCGTTCGGCCGCCTCCACCACGTTGGTCAGCAGCATCGCCCGCGTCATCGGCCCGACACCGCCAGGCATGGGGGCGAGCAGCCCGGCCACCTCGGCCACCTCGGGCGCGACGTCGCCGACCAGGCCGCGGTCCGTGCGCGTCACCCCGACGTCGAGCACGGCGGCGCCCGGCGCCACCATGTCCGCGGTGACCAGCGTCGGCACACCCGCCGCCACGACGACCACGTCGGCACGGCGCACCTCGGCGGCGAGGTCGCGGGTGCCGGTGTGGCACAGCGTCACGGTGGCGTTCTCGACGCGCCGGGTGAGCAGCAACCCGAGCGGTCGCCCCACCGTCACCCCGCGGCCGACCACGGTGACGCGCGCCCCGTCGAGCTCCACGCCGTAGCGGCGGCACAGCTCGACGATGCCGCGCGGCGTGCACGGCAGCGGGCCGGGCTCACCGAGGACCAGCCGACCCAGGCTCACCGGGTGCAGGCCGTCGGCGTCCTTGGCCGGGTCGACCCGTTCCAGGGCCGCACCGGCGTCGAGGCCGGGCGGCAGCGGCAGCTGCACGATGAATCCGGTGCAGGTCGGGTCGGCGTTGAGCTCGTCGATGGCCCCCTCGACGTCGGCCTGGGTCGCGTCGGCCGGCAGCTCCTTCTGGATCGAGGTGATCCCGACCTTCGCGCAGTCGCGGTGCTTGCCGCGCACGTAGGCACGCGAGCCCGGGTCGTCCCCGACGAGCAGGGTGCCCAACCCGGGCGTGATCCCGTTCGCCGCGAGCTTCTCGATCCGGCCGCCCAGCTCGAGCAGGATCGACTCAAGGGTGGCCCTGCCGTCCATCACCGTCGCCGTCACATCGCCATCCTCGCAGGTTCCGGGAGCAGCTGTGAGCCAGCCAGATCACCACCTGCCATGCCCTGTGCACGCCGTTCTCGGTGTGGTCATCGGGACGTTGGTGAAGCCGAGGGACAGCCGGTACCGTGAGCAGCGGTGCGCTGGCTCGGAAGTCCGGTGGAGGCGCTGCGTTCGCAATGCTGACCTCGCTCACAGGGGAGCCTGAACATGGCCGACGAGCAGTCCCCGACCCGACTTCCAAGATCGACGTAGCGGTGCCGCACTCGGCGCGAATCTGGAACTACTGGATGGGCGGCAGGGACAACTACCAGGTCGACCGGGACGCCGGTGACGCCTGGGCCAGGACGGACCCGGACATCGTCACCCTCGCCAAGCAGTCCCGGCAGTTCCTCATCCGGGCCGTACGATTCCTGGCCGGTGCGGCCGGGATGCGACAGTTCCTCGACATCGGCACCGGCCTGCCCACGATGCAGAACACCCACGAGGTCGCCCAGCAGATCGCACCCGAGTCCCGGGTCGTCTACGTCGACAACGACCCGCTGGTCCTGGCGCAAGCCCGTTCCTTGCTGGTCAACACCACCCCCGAGGGGGTGACCACCTACGTGGAGGCCGACTTCCACGACCCGGACCTGATCCTTGCCGATGCCCGCAACGTGCTGAACTTCACCCAGCCGGTCGCGGTCATGTTCATGGGGGTGCTCGGCCACGTCGCCGACTACGACGAGATGCGCTCCATCGTGGCGCGGGTGCTGGCCGCCGTCCCGTCCGGCAGCTACCTGGCACTGCACGACGGCACCGCAACCGAGGCCAGCCGGGAGGCCGCCGAGGAGTACGCGGAAACCGGAGCCGTCCCCTACCACCTGCGCAGCCCCGAACAGATCGGCCGGTGCTTCGACGGCCTGGAGATGGTGGACCCCGGCCTGGTGCCGATCACGCTGTGGCGACCGGACACCACCCAGATCGGCGAGGCCGAGCCGATCAACGGCCACGGCGCCGTGGCGCGCAAGCCGTGAAGTGCCGACAACCCCCAGGCGACCACCTGCGGTTCGCACGGTGTCCCAGGAGAGTGCGGACGAGTCCGCACCGGCGGAGAGCCTGGCACCCACTCCTACCGAGTCACCCGCATCCTCAACATTGACCTCGCTCACACGGGAGCCTGAGCATGGCCGACGAGCAGTCCTCTGATCCGCGCTCCGACCTGGCCGACAAGATCGATATAGAGGTGCCGCATGCGGCGCGGGTCTGGAACTACTGGATGGGCGGCAAGGACAACTTCCAGGTTGATCGTGTCGCCGGTGAGGCTGTCACCGAGGTGTACCCGGACATCGTCACCATGGCCACGCAATCCCGGCAGTTCCTCATCCGCGCCGTACGGTTCCTGGCCAGCGAAGCCGGGATACGGCAGTTCCTCGACATCGGCACCGGCCTGCCCACGATGCAGAACACCCACGAGGTCGCCCAGCAGGTCGCGCCCGAGTCCCGGATCGTCTACGTCGACAACGACCCGCTGGTCCTCGCACACGCCCGCGCCCTGCTGGTCAACACCACCCCCGAGGGAGTAACCACTTACGTGGACGCCGACGTTCACGACCCGGATCTGATCCTCGCCGATGCCCGCAACGTGCTGAACTTCACCCAGCCGGTCGCGGTCATGCTCATGGGCGTGCTCGGTTACGTCGCCGACGTCGACGAGATGCGGGCCATCGTGGCGCGGGTGATGGCTGCCTTCCCGTCCGGGAGCTACCTGGCGTTGTGGGACGGTACCGAAACCGGTGAGGCCATACTCGAGGGCGGCGAGAAATACGCGGAGAGCGGAGCCATTCCCTACCATCTGCGTAGCCCCGAACAGATCGGCCGGTGCTTCGACGGCCTGGAGATGGTGGACCCCGGCCTGGTGCCGATCACGCTGTGGCGACCGAACCCCGCCGAGGTCGGCGCGGCCGAGTCGATCGACGCCTACGGCGCCGTGGCGCGCAAGCCGTGAAGGGTGGGCTTGAAGTGGCGGTGACAGCGAACAGGCCGCCGAGTTCTACCGGCAGAATGGCGAGCACTGGGCGAGCCATCGTGCGCGTCGGCGGCCCGCCGTCCGACGTTGTGCCGCGGTGAGCAATCGGTCCAACACGGCCAACGCGACACTGGGCCGCCAACAGCCGCGTGACGACTCCGAACGGTCACGTCGACCGCTGCGCAGTACGTAGTCCTGGATGAACAGTTGGAGCTGCGTAGGCGCTGCGGTGCGCGTTGCTCAGTACGCAGCAGCATGGCCAGGTCCTGCTCCGGGTGGCTTTCTTGCGCAGCATCGACCAGGCGAACCGGCACTTCGATTGTCGGATCGCCACCCGCGCGCGAAGGGCACGCAGGAACGCCCACGTTCCGATCATGTGTGGTCGAGCAGAAGCATGGCTTCTGCCTTATCTCGCTGCGTCCGCCCTTCCCCTGTCACGGCGGGCCCTCCAGCTCGACCTTCCTGAACGTGGAACGTGTCACGACGTAGATGAACGGGCCCAGCTCGTCGAGGCATGCTTGGATCGCTCGCCACCGCGACATGAACACCTCAAGCTGATCAAAGGTGCCGCGCGAGTCCCGGCCGCCGAGCGCCACCACACGCGCTCCGCTGTCCCGGACGGCCGCGATCTCGGCCGCGTGCTCCCGGATCTGCCCGTCGCGGGTGATGATCAACCAGCCGAGCGCAGTCACCTTCGGTATCCAGTCCCGATCCTTCGTCGCCGGGCTCGTGATGGGGCACGGCGGCCGCAGCCGCTTCATCACGACACCGCCGGGGAGCGCAGCCCTGCGATCTGGTGAGCGAGGCCGAGGACGTCGGCATCGAAGTAGAACAGAACCGTGGCCGGCTTGTAGTGCCGCCCGGGTACCGCCGGCCGGATCGGCACGTCTCAGGCGGCCCGGATCGACGTCTCATACACCAGCGCCCACCGCACCTGTTCGACGGTAAGGCCGAAGTCATCGGCGATGTCCTCGGAGTCCTCCCCGGCCTCGTCGTGCTCTCGGATGACAGCAGTGCTGATGCCACCGACTGCGGGTCGGCCGTGACGGAGCTCCGGATCGATCTGGACCGGGGATGCAGGGTCGTCATGCGGGCGCCATGCCGCGGCGGAGTCACCGTCCCAGGTCACCTTCCGCAGGAAAGCGTCCGAGGCAGGGAGGAGGAGAATCTGACCACATACGGGCGCGACGAGCCAGAAATCCGGGTCGAGCTTAGCTTCCTCCTGCGCCTCCAAGACAAGCTCGCGGCCGGAGATGTACGGGCGCCGGTCCGCCAACGGGTACGGGACCTCGTAGCGATCCCGCAGGAGGTCGATGAACGCCCGCAGCTCGGCCATGGGGATACCGTTACGGCGGTAGCTGCGCAGCAACCCCGCCTCGATGAACTCCGCCCACGTCACCGGCGCGTGACGACCGGTGGGCCCCTGCCGGATCACCGGCGGGTACACCTTCGCGCGTCGCTCCCCACCCTCGAGCCAGTAGTGCAGGGTGCTCTGCGGCACGCGCAGGTAGCGGGCCGCTTCGGCCTCGCTGTACATCTCCCGATCCAGCACGCTAACGGTCGCCACCGTCGCAGTATGCCTGTCCCACGTCGGCGGCCGCGAGCACCCACGCCGGACGGCGTCTGCGTGGCCCGGGGTCGTAGTCGTTCCGTGGTCGAGCACAGCGACCGGGATACGGTCAGTTCGGCAGGGGCCGCCACCCCTCTGAACGATCAAGGCCGGAGAGCCTGGAGTCTGAACATGACCGACGAACAATCCTTCGACCCAAACTCCAAGATCAATGTGGATGTGCCGCACTCGGCGCGGATCTGGAACTACTGGATGGGCGGCAAGGACAACTATCAGGTCGACCGGGACGCCGGTGACGCCTGGGCCCGGGTGGACCCGGACATCGTCACCGGCGCCATACAGTCCCGGCAGTTCCTCATCCGTACCGTCCGTTTCCTGGCCGGTGCGGCCGGGATGCGTCAGTTCCTCGACATCGGCACCGGTCTGCCCACGATGCAGAACACCCACGAGGTCGCCCAGCAGATCGCACCCGAGTCCCGGATCGTCTATGTCGACAACGATCCGCTGGTCCTGGCACACGCCCGTGCCTTGCTCGTCAACACCACCCCCGAGGGGGTGACCAGCTATGTAGACGCCGACTTCCACGACCCGGACCTGATCATTGCCAACGCCCGCAACGTGCTCAACCTCACCCAGCCGGTCGCGGTCATGTTCATGGGGGTACTCGGCCACGTCGCCGACGACGACGAGATGCGCTCCATCGTGGCGCGGGTGCTGGCCGCCGTCCCGTCCGGCAGCTACCTGGCGCTATACGACGGCACCGAGACCGAGGTCGGCCACAAGGCCGCCGAGGAGTACGCGGAAACCGGGGCCATCCCCTATCGCTTGCGCAGCCCTGAGCAGGTCGGCCGGTGCTTCGACGGCCTGGAGATGGTGGACCCCGGTCTGGTGCCGATCACGTTGTGGCGACCGGACACCGCCGAGATCGGCGAGATCAAGCCGATCAACGGCTACGGCGCCGTGGCACGCAAGCCGTGAAGAGCGTAACCGACTCGTGCGCCTCGCGCACCAGGTTGTGCCGACTCGCGCACCAGATTGTGCCGACTCGCGGGGTTTTATCGGAAGTCGCGGGAGCGTACTTCTGCGGTGAGTGCCAGCTTCTGTAGGCGGTCGGCGACCAGGTTGAGTACGCCTTCCGGGCTGCGCTCCAGGCGGCCGCGGACCAGTAGCGCCGAGCTGCCGATCGCCACCGTGCGGTAACGCGCCCACAACCCCTCCGAGCAGGTGACGTTGAGCATCCCGCTCTCGTCCTCGAGGTTGAGGAACGTGACCCCGCCCGCGGTGGCCGGGCGCTGCCGGTGCGTGACGAGCCCGCCGACCAGCACCCGCGGCGGCCGGCGCTCCGGGTCGTCCGGATCGAGGTGGCGCCCGAGCGCGTCGAGCCCGTCGATCCGGACGGCGCCCAGGCCGTCGAGACGATCCCGCAGGTGCTGGACCGGGTGACTGTCCGGCGACACACCGGTGGCCCACACGTCGGCGACGGTCAGCTCGGCAGCGGTCAGGCCGGGCAGCGCCGGGGCGTCGAGCCCCACGGCGGTGCCGGGCAGCTGTTCGGGACGCACCGCGGCCACCACCCCGGCGGCCCACAGCGCCGAGCGGCGGTCCACCCCGAAGCAGCTGAACGCGCCCGCCGTGGCCAGGGCCTCGGCCTGCGGCACCGTGAGCCGCACCCGCCGCGCCAGGTCGGCGAGGTCGCGGTAGCCCCCGCCGCGTTCGCGCTCGGCGTCGATCTCCTCGGCGAGCTCGCGCCCGATTCCCCGGACCTCGGCCAGGCCCAGCCGGATCGCCTGCCCGCCGGTGCTGCGCGGCTCGGGCGCCAGCACCGCCTCGGCGCGGCCGAGGTTGACGTCGGGCCCGCGGGCGAGGACCCCGTGCCGGCGGGCGTCGGCCACCAGTGACTGCGGCGAGTAGAACCCCATCGGCTGGGAGTTGAGCAGCGCCGCGCAGAACGCCGCCGGGTAGTAGCACTTGAACCAGGCGCTGTAGTAGACCAGCGACGCGAAGCTGATCGAGTGGCTCTCCGGAAAGCCGTAGTTCGCGAACGCCAGCATCTTCGCGAAGATCGTGTCGGCCAGCTCGCCGGAGATCCCGTTGGCCGCCATGCCGGCGTAGAACCGCCCGCGCAGGCGCTGCATCTTCTCCTCCGACCGCTTGGATCCCATCGCGCGGCGCAGCTCGTCGGCATCGGCGGCGGAGAACCCGGCGACGTCCACGGCCATCTGCATGAGCTGCTCCTGGAACAACGGCACGCCGAGGGTCTTGTCCAGGGCGTTGGCCAGCAGCGGGTGGTCGTGTTCCCAGTGCTCCTGGCCGCGGCGACGCCGGATGTAGGGGTGCACCGAACCACCCTGGATCGGGCCGGGCCGAATCAGCGCGACCTCGACGACCAGGTCGTAGAACGTCTCCGGCCGCAGCCGCGGCAACGTCGCCATCTGAGCGCGCGACTCCACCTGGAACACCCCGACGGAGTCGGCGCGCTGGAGCATCGCGTAGACCTCCGGGTCGGTGGGCGCCAGCTCGTGCAGCTCGACGCGCCGCCCGTGGTGGGCGGCCACCAGGTCGATCATCAGGTGCAGCGCAGTGAGCATGCCCAGTCCGAGCAGGTCGAACTTGACCAGCCCGGCGGCCGCGCAGTCGTCCTTGTCCCACTGCACGACGGTGCGACCCGCCCGCCGCGCCCACTCGACGGGCACCACCTCCGACACCGGCCGATCGCAGATGACCATCCCTCCGGAGTGGATGCCGAGGTGCCGGGGGAACCCGAGCAGCTCACCGGCGAGGGCCACCACCTGCTCGGGCATCCCGGCCGGCGCGCTCGCCGCGTCCAAGCCGTGCCAGCGCTCGATCTGCCTGCTCCACGCGTCCTGCTGGCCCGGGGAGAACCCCAGCGCCTTGGCCATGTCGCGCACCGCCGAGCGCGGCCGGTAGGTGATCACGTTGGCCACCTGCGCGGCCCGTCCGCGCCCGTGACGCGCGTAGACGTACTGGATGACCTCCTCGCGACGGCCCGACTCGATGTCGAGGTCGATGTCGGGGTAGCCGTCGCGGGCCGGGGACAGGAACCGCTCGAACAGCAGCCCGTGCGCCACCGCGTCGACGTTGGTGATGCCCAGCGCATAGCAGACCGCGGAGTTGGCGGCCGAGCCCCGGCCCTGGCAGAGGATGTCGCAGCGGCGGCAGAACTCGACGATGTCGTGCACGATCAGGAAGTAGCCGGGGAAGTTCTTGTCCTCGATGATGCGCAGCTCCTTCTCCACCGTGGCGACGGCCCGCGGGTACTCCGCGTAGCTGCCGTAGCGCCGGGCCATGCCGCGGTAGGTGAGCTCGCGCAGCCAGCTGGCCTCGGTGTGGCCGGGCGGCACCGTGAACGGCGGCAGGTCCGGCGCCACCAGGTCGATCGTGAACGCGCACGCGACGCCCAGCGCGGCCGCCCGCGCCACCGCGCCGGGGTACCGGTGGTCGAACCGGGCCGCCATCTCCGCGCCGGAGCGCAGGTGGGCGGTGCCGGCCGGGGGCAGCCAGCCGTCGGCGTCGTCGAGGCTGCGCCGGGCGCGTACCGCAGCCAGGGCGGTGGCCAGCGGGAACCGCGCCGCGGTGGCGTAGTGCGCGGCCGTGGACGCGACCGTCGGGAGGCCGGCGTCGCGCGCGAGCTCGGCGAGCGCGTCGTTGCGCTCGGTGTCGGTGGGCAGCGCGTGCTGGGTGAGCTCGACGGCGACATGCTCGGCACCGAACCGCTCGACCAGGCCCCGCAGCTCGCGAGCCGCGGCTGCGCGGCCCCCGGTACGCAGCGCCTGGGGCACGGCACCCTTGCGGCAGCCGGTGAGCGCGAGCACCCGACCCGCGGTGAGCGCCGTGACCTCCTCGAGGTCGTAGATCGGCCGCCCCTTCTCCTGCCCGCGCAGCTGCGCCGCGCTGATGGCCCGGCACAGCCCCCGGTAGCCCTCGGGGCCGCGGGCGAGCAGCAGCAGGTGGCTGCCCTCGGGGTCGGCCACCCCGTTCTGCGGGGCCGTGAGCCCGAGGGAGAGCTCCGCCCCGAAGACCGTCCGCACACCCAGCTCGGCGGCCGCCTCGGCGAACCGGACCACGCCGTACATCCCGTCGTGATCGGTGAGCGCGATCGCGTCGAGCCCCAGCCGGGCGGCCTGCTCGACCAGCTCCTCGGGGTGGCTGGCACCGTCGAGGAAGCTGAAGTTGGAGTGACAGTGCAGCTCGGCGTACGGCACCCGCGACCCCGGCTCGGGCTCACTCCGCGGTACCTCTGGGGTGTTCCGACCCCTCACCAAAATCGAACACATGTTCGAATTCTAGCTCACGCCGTCGTCCGCCTCATCCCACATCCGGACTTCGTCCGTGGAGATCCGGAGGACCTGGTCGAGATGGACTGGTCGGAGTACGGAACCCGGACCCGAACTGACGATGCACCTGGACACCCACGCCGTCGCCTGGCTGTACCAGGGCCGGATCGACGCCTTCCCGTCCGCCGCCCGGCGTCTGCTGGACACCGAACCACTCACGGTCTCCCCGATGGTCGCGCTCGAGCTGGACCTCCTGCACGAGTTCGGCCGAACGACCGGCCCGGCCGAACTCGTATGGTGGAGCTGCACCGACTGCTCGGCCTCGTCACCAGCTCCGCCTCCTTCTCCAGCGTTGCCGGAGCCGCGACCAACCTCACCTGGATCCGCGACCCGTTCGACCGGCTGATCAGCGCCCAGGCCGTCGCCGAGAACGAGATCCTGCTGACCAAGAACCGACGGATCCGGGAGCACCTCGCCCTCGCGAGGTGGGACCTGGACCTCGACCGAGCCGAGCGCTGATTGTCTACCCCGCTCTGGCTGGTAGAGCGTGTCCAAGGAGGACAGTCTGTGGCACACGGCCGACGCCTACCAGTACGGTCGGCGCATGCGGAGGGACCGACTGAACCCGCGGCGGCATGACTGGGGAGGATCAAGGACGAGCCGGCCCGCGACCCTTGTTCACGTCGGGTCATGATCCGCGTGGGTCTCTGGCCCTGAGAATTCATCGAGATCTTGAAGTCGGCGTGTCGTGACAGCGAAAAGTGCCCCTGAGCTGGGAGAATGTGGCTGTCGATGACCGCATTCGGACAGTTCGAGGAGCACTTTTCAGGTGG
>Ga0136617_10001697_pt1 | contig 19531 bp, 20 predicted proteins | sample AntDrymUQ3222106_2_FD_129672 | JGI IMG/M metagenome (GOLD analysis project Ga0136617, IMG submission 129672) | Polar desert sand microbial communities from Dry Valleys, Antarctica - metaG UQ322 (21.06) | ecosystem: Environmental > Terrestrial > Soil > Desert | place: Antarctica: Dry Valley... | reverse complement strand
GCTCGACGAGGCGCGGCAGGAGCGAGTGGCCGAAATCGGACAGCCCTCCTTCCTCGTCCTCGAGCTCGGCGAGGCTCTCGAGGAGCACCTTCGCGTCGTAGACGAAGACCTCCGTCGTGACGATCTCGCTCCGCGGCTCCTCCGGCTTGTACTCGAACGCCGTCACGAGCCCGCTCCCGTCCACCGTGACGGAGCCGAGACGCGAAGCCTCCTCGAGCGACTTCACGGTCGTCACCGCGGTCGCCTCGGCGCCCCGCTCCCGGTGCCGCTCGAGCACCTCTTCGTAATCGAGCCGGTAGACGGCGTCCGCGCTGAGGACGAGGACGAGCTCCGGGTCGAAGCTCTCGATCGCCTCGCGGTTGCGGTGGATCGCGTCGGCGTTCCCCTCGTAGAACCCGCTTTCGTTCTCAGCCCCGCCGGTCGTCGGATGCACGAAGGCCAAGCCGCCCCAGGTCCGGTCGAGATCCCAGGGCCGGCCGTTCGCGAGATGCGCCGACAGCGAGTGCGCCTCGTACTGCTGGATCACCCAGACGTCGGACACGCGGCTGTGGTGGCAGTTCGAGAGCGGGAAGTCGATCAGGCGATAGACGCCGCCGAAGGGGAGAACCGGCTTCGCGCGGCCCTCTGTGAGCGTTCCCAACCGACCGCCTTCGCCGCCGGCGAGGACGAGCCCTAGCACCTTTCCGCGGCGCGCTCTCACACTCGACCTCGCCGCCGAGCCCTCGTCGCGCCGCGATCAGGAATCGTCGTCGGGCCCCTTCGCGAGGCGGTCGCCATGCTCGTCGGCCTCGTCGTCCTCGCCGTAGATGATCCCCGCCGGGCCGCCGCTCCCGCCGACGAACCCGGCCTCTTCGGCGTCCTCGGGGTCGAGCGGCTTGCGCTCGGGATCGGCTGCGTCCTCCGTCTCGTCGAGCGGGTCGAGCTCGTCTTCGCGCTTCATCTCCACGATTGGCCTCCTTGGTTTCGCCGCGGTGTTGCCGCCGCAGACTCGTGTGCCAGCGTCACGTACCCTGCGCCCGCCGCCCGGAACCGCCTCACCGGGTCGAAATGGTAACGGAGGCGTATCGATGAGGCGCGGTACGTCCCGGCCTACCGGCGTCCGATCGGGTACATCGTCGCCCGGTGGAAGTCGACCGCGCCGGCCGCCTCGAGGACGAGCTCGGCGATCTTCCAGCCGGCGTCCGAACGCACGAAGCGGTGGCGGTAGCGGCCCCAGAGCTCACCGTCGGGCGAGCCGTCGAGATAGCGGTGCCACGCATAGAGGTACGTGACGGCGCGGGCCGCGTCGGGACTCTCGAACGCGATCCGGATGTTCGAGACGTGATGGCTCGTCGCGGCGAACGTCTGCTCGAGCCCGACGGCGATCGTCGCCGCGATCGCCTCTGCCCCGACGATCGTGGCCGTCTCGGGGCCGTAGTCGACGGTCGCGTGCGCGGTGAAGAGCGCGGCGACGGCCTCGGGCTCGTTCCGGTCGAAGTGGTCGCAGTAGGCGTGAATCACGTCTGCGATCGCCTGTCGATCCTCCAGCGCTCCAACGATGGTCGTCAAATCCATGGGCTCTCCTGTGTGCGCGATGCGTACGATTGTACGAATTCCTTGCCTCGGCACATGCGGTACGCGATACTCCTGAAAATCTGTTTGGTCCCAGCGAAAGGAGAATCTCGATGAAGCAGTGGCGCTGGTTGGCGCTCATCCTGGTCGTCTGCGCGCTCGCCGTGGTGGCGGGATGCGGGGGCGACGACGACAACGACGAGGCCTCCGGCGACACGACGGCGACGGAGACGAACGGCGGAGGAGCCGCCGCCGCAGGGGGCACGCTCGTCTTTGCCGGCGCCGCTGATCCGATCTCGCTCGATCCGGCGCTCGCGAGCGACGGCGAGTCGATCCGGCCTGCCTCGCAGATCTACGAGACGCTGATCAACCTGGAGCCGGGCGGAACCGAGCTCGTCCCGGGGCTCGCCGAATCCTGGGAGGTCTCCGAGGACGCGCAGGCGATCACCTTCACGATCCGCGACGGAGTCACGTTCCACGACGGCACCGAGTTCGACGCGGAGGCCGTCTGCTTCAACTTCGACCGTTGGTACAACTTCACGGGCGCCGCCCAGAGCGCCGGCGCGTCGTACTACTGGCAGGTCACCTTCGGCGGCTACGCGAAGAACATCAAGGAGAACGAGGCGCTCGGCAAGAGCCTCTATGCGAGCTGCGAGGCGGTTGACCCCACCACGGTGACGATCAACCTGACGCGGCCCTCCGCCTCCGTGCTCGGCGCGCTCACTCTGGCGCCGTTCGCGATTTCGAGCCCGAAGGCCCTCCAGGAGTTCAAGGCCGACGAGGGCACCGTCGATGACACCGGCTTCAATCCGACCGGAACCTTCGGCACCGAGCACCCGACCGGCACGGGCCCGTTCAAGCTCGAGTCCTGGGCGATCGGCGACCGGCTGACGCTCGTCCGCAACGAGGACTACTGGGGCGAGAAGGCCAAGCTCGACAAGGTGATCATCCGCCCGATCGGCGACAACGCCGCGCGGCTCCAGGCCCTCCAGACGGGTGAGATCCAGGGCTACGACCTCGTCGAGCCTCAGGACATCCCGACGATCGAGGGGGACGACGAGCTCCAGATCCTCGAGCGGCCCGCGTTCAACATCTTCTACGTCACGATCAACCAGAAGGTGAAGCCGTTCGACAAGCTCGAGGTGCGGCAGGCCGTCGCCCACGGGCTCGACCGGCAGGCCGTCGTCGACAACTTCTATGGCGGCCTCGGTCAGGTCGCGAAGGAGTTCATGCCGCCGACCCTCTCCGGCTACGCGGAGGACGGTGTGAGGGAGTATGAGTACGACCCAGCGAAGGCGAAGCAGCTACTCCAGAAGGCCGGGGTGAAGCTCCCGCTGCGGGTGGAGTTCTGGTACCCGACCGATGTCTCGCGGCCGTACATGCCCGATCCGAAGCGGAACTTCGAGGCATTCGCGGCCAGCCTGAACGAATCCGGCTTCAAGGTCGTGCCGAAGAGCGCGCCCTGGAACCCCGATTACCTCGGGCGCGTGCTCGTCGGGAAGGGCGGGGCGCTCAACTTCCTCGGTCAGACGGGTGACTACGCCGACGCGGACAACTTCATCGGCATCTTCTTCCAGGGCCAGAAGCCGCAGTGGGGGTTCAACAATCCGGAGCTCTTCAAGGCGCTCGACGAGGCCGAGGTCGAGCCTGACGTCGACAAGCGCGAGAGCGACTACCAGGAGATCAACCGGACGATCATGGAGTACCTGCCGGGGATCCCGGTCGCGCACTCGAAGTCGGCGCTCGCGTTCACCGCGAACGTCAAGGGCTATGTGCCGAGCCCGACGACGAACGAGTCGTTCGCGACCGTGACGATCGACGAGTAGCTCGTTCCGGGTGTTAGGTGGGCGGCCGCCGGGCCGCTCACCTCAGCGCCCGAGGAGCGGCAGGACGCGGCTGCAGATCAGCTCGACGCCCTCGCGCGTCGTCCGGCCCTGCGGCGTCCCGAGCTCGACTCGAGCCGCGCCGGCCGCCCAGAGCTCCTCGACTCGAGCTGCCACCTCCTCCGGCGTCCCCGCGATCGCGAAGCGATCGAGCGACGGCTCCTGCCCGGGACGGAGCTCGAGCGTCGGATCGAGCTTCGCGACGACGTCGAGGTACGGGGCCACCTTGGCGCGCGCCCGCTCCCGCGCCCAGTTCTCGTCCTCGTCGACGACGGTCACGCAGCCGGTGACGATCGCGACGTCCGGGTTTCCGAGCCAGTCGCGCACGACCGGGATCAGATCGGGGTTGGCGGAGCCGCCGAGCTTGAGCTCGTCCGCGACCGTTCCGGCCCAGGTCACGGTGCGCCGGCCCCAGGTGCCGATCAGGAGCGGAACCCGCTGCCGCTCGCGCTCGTAGGCGAGCGCCGCGCCTGGCGCCAGTCGAAATTGCTCGGCCTCGACGCCGCTCTCGTCGCCGGCGAGCAGCTTCGTCACGATCTCCACGGCCTCGCGGAGCGCGGCGAGCGGCCGCTCCTCGTCGAGTCCGAGCCGATCCAGCCAGGCGCCCTTGGCGAGGCCGAGGTAGGCGCGGCCGCCGGAGACGCGGTCGAGCATCGCCGTCTGGCCCGCGATCTCGTACGGGTGGAGCGTGAACGGGTTGAGCGCCGCGGGCCCGAGCCGCACACGCTCCGTGACCCGGGCCATCAGGAGGAGCGGCCCGATCGCCGGCTGATAGAGGAGATCGTGGAAGACCGAGAGGACGTCGATTCCGGCGTCGTCGACCCGGCGTGCAATCCATTCGTAGTCGGCGGGCTCCAGGTCTGTGAGCAGCCCGAGCCCGAGCTCGCGCACTACGTGAGGTCCTCCGTCCGCAACGTCCTCTCCTCCAGGCGCTCGATCCGCATCACGAGACGCTCGTCGGGGTCGGGGCAGCAGACGAGGTTGTCCTGCTCGAGCCAGTCTTCCGCGGGCAGCCGCCGCATCTTCGCCGGCAGCAGCGGCAACACGGCCTGGATCGCGTAGAGACAGAAGTGCCGGCCCTCGGGAATCCGGACGCGACTCGACTCCGTCACCTCGAAGAAGTCGCCGACCGCGAGCCCGCAGACCGAGCGACCCTCGATTCGCTCGACGGTGACGCGGACGTCGTAGAGCCGCATCTCGGTCATCGGCCGAGCATAGTGAGACGGAGGCCGGCAGACTTTGTGTTTCAACAACACAAGCTCATCGTCCACCCGCACCGCTCCGTGGGTCGAGAGCGCTTGTGTTGTTCCAACACAATCTCGGTCTGGCTCAGACAACCTGCGGCTCCGGGACGAGGCGCTCTTCCTCGAAGCGTGCGAGGTCGAGCACATCGAGAATCGGATCGAGCCGGCCCTCGACGGCGTCGGCCACGATCCGGGCCACCGCCGGCGCGATCATGAAGCCGTGGCCGCTGAAGCCCGCAGCCACGTGCAGGCCGTCGCCGATCGGCCCGAGGATCGGCTGGCGATCCGGCGTGACGTCGTAGGCGCCGCTTGCGAGGATCGGGAAGTCGACGTACTCCAGGATCGGAAGCAGCTCGCGGATCCCCTCCCGGACGCGCGCTCGCCAGCGAGGGGCTCCTGCGGCAGCGTCGCCCGTAGCGGCGAGGTCGCTCGCGAGCACTCGTCCGTCCGCGAGGTGCTTCGCAGCGAAGCTGCGCTCGACGGAGACGACGAGCGGCTCGACCAGGCACTCGGCGATCGGGGTGCTGAGGAAGAGATGGCGCTCCTCGCGCTCGAGCGGGAGCGTGATCCCGTGCTGGGCGGCGAGCGGGGCCGAAGCGACTCCGGCGGCGAGGACGACGGTTGCCGCCGACAGGGCGCCTGAGCCGGAGAGAACCTCCCAGCCGCCCGCCCCGCGACGCAGCTCGGTCACCTCGCCGAGCAGGACGTCCGCACCGCGGGCGAAGGCCTCGACGACCGCCTGCGGCCGATCGAAGTAGCCGTCCTCCGCGCACCACGCGGCGCCGGAGAGAGTCTCCGTGCGCAGACCTGGGACGAGGTTTGCCGCCTGTGGCGGGTCGACGATCAGCGAGGGCACGCCTTCGGCGTTCTGGATCGCGACGTTCGCGCGCAGACGGCCGAGCATCCGCTCCGAATGGGCGACGAAGAGGTAGCCGCACTCGCGGAAGCGGAGCTCGACCGGGCTCTCGAGCAGGCTCTGCGCCTCTCTCCAGAACGCGAACGACTCCGTGGCGAGCCGGCAGCCGGTGGCCGTTCCCCACTGGCGGCGGACCCCGCCGGGCTGAACGCCCGACTGGCCCGAGCCGATTCCCGTGCGCTCGCAGACGACGACCGACGCGCCGCGCTCGCGCAGGGCCCGCGCCACCGCCAGACCGACCACGCCAGCGCCGACGACGGCGACGTCGACCGAATCAGCCCGCATCCCGCTCGGCACGCTCGACGTTGGCCCGGACGACCTCGAGGGTTTGCTCGAGCTCGTGCGTCGGCGTGAACTCGACCGCCTCGCTGTCCTCCTCGAACGAGATCAGGTGCCCGGGCTCGATGTAGTACGCCTGCCCGCCGACCACGGTCTCCCGCCGCTTGAGGTAGTCGACGACGATCCGTCCCGAGAGCAGGTAGCCCCAGTGGTGAGCCTGGCAACGGTCGTCGGGAAGCCCCTTCAGGGAGGAGGCCGCGTCCATCCCCGCGGGAGCCGCCTCGATCCCGACCGTCATGCCCCCCCAATCGGCCATCCGGGTGCTGTAGGTGGGCGTGATCTGTTGCAGCGGGAGCTCGTCACGTGAAGCGCAGGGCATGCGTACCTCCTGGTCGAGTGCGCGTACGATCGTCGAGATGCGAGGCCGGTTCGAGCGAGCGCGGACGCTGGCCGCGGAGTCCGGACTCGCCGGCCTCTACGTCACCGCCGGGCCGAGCTTCCGCTGGCTGACCGGCGAGAGCGCACACCCGGGCGGCTGGCCGCTCTGGCTCTCCGCAGTGCTCGTGCCCGTCGAGGGCGAGCCGGTGTTGGTCGTCAGCGAGATGCACGCCCGGATCTTCGAGCTCGACCGCTCCCCGGTACGAAGCGTGCTCACCTACCTCGACGGGCAGGATCCGGGCGACGCGCTGCGGCGCGCTTTCGCAGAGACAGGTCTCGACGGCGAGACGCTGGGCGTCGAGGATTCGCTCTGGTTCGGAGACGCCGCTCTGCTCGCCGCGGCCGTCCCGGCCGTCCGGCTGCGCCGTGCGAGCCCTGTCTTCGACCGACTGCGAGCTGTCAAGGACGCGGACGAGCTCGAGCACCTGCGACTCGCGGCGGCGGCGCACGACGCCGGCTACCGGCGAGCGGTCGAGGTGCTCCGGCCGGGCGTGACGGTCGCTGAGGCGGGGACCGAGATCGTCCGCGCGATGATCCAAGCGGGCTCGGAGTCGCTGGAGATCGCCGGCGCCTTCCACCACCTCACCGACCGCCGCTTCGAGCCCGGCGAGATCGTCGACGTCGACCTCTTCCCCGGCTCGCACGGCGGCTACCGGGCGGACACGGCCCGGAACGTCTTCCTCGGGGAGCCGAGCGCCGAGGCGAAGCGGCTCTACGAGGCGACGCTGCACGCCTATGACGCGGCCATCGCGGCCGTCCGCCCCGGCGTCGGCGCCGAGTCGATCCACATCGCCTGCGCCGCTGCGATGGGCGAGGCCGGCTACGAGCAGGTCTGGAAGGTCGGTCACGGCGTCGGGCTCGGCGACGCCCACGAGCCGCCGCTCCTCCAGCTCGGAAACCGCGATCCGCTCGAAGAAGGCATGGTCTTCACGATCGACCCAGGCGCGTTCATCGCCCGCGACACCCCGATCCACGTCGAGGACACCGTCGTCGTCACGGCATCCGGCTGCGAGGCGCTGAACACGTTCACCCGCAAGCTCACCATCGTCTAGCCGGCGAAGTGCGGCAGGACGCGCTCGGCGAAGAGCTCGAGCGAGCGCTGACTCGCCTCGAGCGGGAGTCCGGGGAGACGCGCCCAGAAGAAGAGGCGGTCGAACGGCTGCCGCTCGTAGAGAGCGTCGATCCCGGCGATCACCTGCTCGGGCGTTCCGATCAGGTAGCGCTCGCGCGGAAGCTCGTCCGGGGTGGCCGCCGTCGCCGCCGGGGTCTCGCCACCCGCCGCGAACCACTCGCGGTAGCGGTTGTACTGGTAGCGGAGGTGCTCGCCGATCTCAGCCCAGGAACGCTCGGGATCCTCGGTGACGAAGACGGTGGGGTTGAGCGCCACCTGGAAATCGGCGGGATCGTGCCCTGCCTCCGCGAGCGCCTGACGGTAGGTCGCGTAGTGCTCGACCGAGATGTAGGCATCGGGCATGAAGTGACAGCCGAGCCGCCCCGCGCGCTCAGCGGCCTTTGCCGTGCCGCCGCCGAGCCAGAGCGGCGGGCCGCCCGGCTGAAACGGGGTCGGCGTCACCGTGACGTCTTCGAAGCTCCAATGGGCGCCGCGATGGGAGAACGGCTCGCCCGTCCAGGCTCTGCGAGCAACCTCGATCAGCTCCTCCGTGCGCGTCCCCCGCTCCGCTCGCGGCACCCCCAGCGCGCGGAACTCGTCGCGCCGATAGCCGAGCCCGAGGCCGAGCTCGAGCCTGCCGCCGCTGAGCTGGTCGACGAGAGCCGCATCCTCGGCGAAGCGGATCGGATGGTGGAGCGGCGCGAGCAGGACGGCCGAGCCGAGCCTGATCGTGGTCGTCCGCACGGCGAGAGCGGCGAGGAACGGGAAGACAGAAGGCAGATAGCCCTCGTCGGTCACATGATGCTCGGAGACCTGCACCGACTCGAACCCGGCCGCCTCCGCCCAGGCGATCTGGTCGAGGGTCTCGCGGTAGAGCTCCGCGTAGGGCCGCTTCCACCGCGAGGGGTTCCGCAGGTCGTACCAGACGCCGAACCTCATCGGATGTAGCTCGCGCCGTTGACGTCCAGCGTGGCGCCGGTCAGGTGGCGGACGCGGCCGGTGGCGAGGAACGCGACGAGGCCGGCGACGTCCCCCGGCGGCACCCACTCCCCCATCGCGAGCGTCGCGGTCAGCGCCTCCTCCCCGCCCCGGCTCGCGGCCGCTTGCTCCGACATGCGCGTGCGGACGACGCCCGGCGCCACGACATAGGAGAGGACGCCATCGGCGGCGTGGTTTCGGGCGATCGTCTGCGCCAGCGCCTTGACCGCGGACTTCGAGGCGGCATACGCGACGAGATCGGAGTTGCCGGCGCCGCGTTGCGCCGCCCAGCTAGAGAGCGTGATCAGCGTGCCGCCGCCGCGCTCGCGAAAGTGCCGCACGGCGTCGCGCATCAGCGCGGCCGGCGCGAGCACGTTGACGCGCAACGTACGCTCCCAGGCCTCGTTCCAGGCAGCATCCTCGACGTCGAGCGGCGTCTCGAGCATGAGCGCGGCGTTCAAGACGAGGACGTCGACGCGGCCGCGCCAGGCGACGCCCTCGGCCCATAGGCGCGCCGGCGACGTTGGGTCGAGAAGGTCGGCGCCGACGAGTAGCTTCCGCTCGTCGGGAATCGCCGCCGTCGCAGCGCGGGCGCCCGCCTCGTCGCTGCCGTAGTGAGCGACCACGTCGGCGCCCTGCTCGCCGAGCGCTCGCACGATCGAAGCTCCGATCCCCTTCGAGGCGCCCGTGACGAGGATCGTCCTTCCTTCCAGACTCACTCGACTTCCTCGTAGTGGTCGTCGCCCTCGATGTACGCAGGCGCGTTCAGGACGAGGTAGGCGATCTCGCCCTCGAAAGAGTAGAGCTCGCCGCGCGGGACGATGACGACGTCGCCAGCTTTCGCGACGACCGGTTCGGCAGCCCCGAGCGTGAAGCGCGCCGAGCCTTCGAGGACGTAATAGACGCGGGTCGAGCGCGGCGTCCAGAGCGGCCGGTGCGCGCCCGAGAGACGCACGTGGGTCAGGCTCAGTCCCACATTGTCTTCGTAGCGGACGAGCGGCCGCATCACGAGATCATCCTCGGGCCCCTCCACCTCGGGTCGCTCTTGAGCGCGGATCAGCATCAGAGAACGCCCGCGTCGACGGGGAGGAGCGCGCCCGTAATCCCCGCGGAGAGATCGCTCGCGAGGAAGAGCGCTGCGCGCGCGACGTCTTCCTCGGTCGCCATCCGACCGAGCGCGGTTCCGGCAGCCGCCTCGGCGATCGCCTGCTCCACGGGAAGTCCCCCGTCGGCCGCGCGCCGCTCAAACCGGGCGCGGAGCGCGTCCGTCAGGATCGGCCCCGGCGCGAGCCCGTTGACGCGGATGCCGTGACGCCCCGCGTCGAGCGCGGCCGTCCGGACGAGGCCGAGGACGGCGTGCTTCGAGGCCGTGTAGACGGGCTGACTGCGGTGGGCGCGCCAGGCGTTCAATGACGCCATGACGACGATCGAGCCGCCGCCGCCGCGGAGGGCGGCGATTCCGTGCTTGAGAGTCGCCGCGACCCCACGCACGTTGACCGCGAACACCGCGTCGAGCTGCGCGAGGTCGAGCTCGGCCGTCTCGCTCCAGGGCGGCACGACGCCTGCGTTCGCGACGACGATGTCGAGTCGGCCGAAGCGCTCGACAGTCTCGCGAAACGCGGCTGCGACCGTCTCCTCGGCGCTCACGTCTGCTGTCAACGCCGCCCAGCCGGTGGGCGCGCCGGGCTCGAGATCGACCACCGAGCCGGTCGCTCCCTTTGCCGCGAGCTCCTGCGCGATCGCCGCTCCGAGCCCGCGGGAGCCGCCGGTGACGAGCGCGACCCGCCCCTCCAACAGGCCGGAGGACACTACGTCGCGACCTTGGCCCAGTCCTCGGTGGCGTCGCCGTCGCCCTCGACCGGCACAGGCCGCTTGCGCTTGTACGCGCGCCACGTCGTGGCCCAGGTGGACGGATCGTCGAGATTGCGCCCGTCGAGCTGGCGGATCGCCTGGTTGTGCGGCGCCGTGCGGACGAGCTCGGGGTCGGAGTACGCCTCCTCGACGACGTGCGCGAGGACGTCGATCCACTCGTCCACGTCCTCCTTCGACCACATCTCGCCCGCCTCGGGCGTGAAGGGCTGCGGCACGAGCCACGGCTCGTGGCTGAGCCAGAACGCGTCGATCCCGAAGTCGACCATTCGGTTCTGCACGTCCACGACCGTGATCCCCGTGTCCTCCTCGAGTTGCCCAAGGCTGTAGCGCGTCATCTCGAGCCGCGGCGCGGTCAGATGCGGTTGCGACTTCGTGACGCCGCGGATCTCGAGCAGCCGCTTCTCCATGTAGTTGTTCAGGAGGACGGAGATGTCCGAAGCCTCGTCGATCCCCGCGGCGCCCATCGCGCGGCTCCACGTGTAGGCATAGACGAGCTGCGGCACGTTGCCGAAGAACTCGCGCACCTTGCCGATGCTGTCCGGCCGGTCGCGGTCGAGGCGATAGCCGCCTCCCTCCCGGGCAACGACCGGCGAGGGGAGGAAGCGCGCAAGCTCGTCCGTGCAGCCGTAGGCGCCGACCGCCGGGCCGCCGCCCGCCTTCGGCGCTCCGAAGGTCTTGTGGAGCATGTACATGCACGCATCGAAGCCGAGGTCGCGGGCCTTCAGCTTCCCCATCACCCCGTTGAAGTTCGCGTGGTCGTAGAAGCAGAGCCCGCCGGCGTCGTGGACGACCTCGACCCACCGGTCGATCTCGGGGTTGTAGATCCCCATGTCGTCCGGGTTCCCGACCATCAGCGCCGCCGTGCGCTCCGAGACGGCGGCCTCGAGCGCCTCGAGCGAGGGATAGCCGTTCTCCTCGAGCGGGAGCGTCACGATCTTGAAGCCCGCGGCCGCGGCCGTCGCCGGGTTGCACGGATGCGCCTGGATCGTCGTCACGATCTCGTCGCGCTGCGCGAGCTCGCCCCGCGAGGCGTGGTAGGCGCGCGTGAGCACCGCGTTCGTGTACGCGGCGTGGGCACCGCCTCCCGGCTGGAAGACGAACTGATCCATGCCCGAGAGCGCGCGCAGGATCAGGTCGAGCCCGTGCACGAGCTCGAGCACGCCCTGCAGCGTCTGGTCGTCCTGGTCGGGGTGCAGCTCCGCGACCTCCGGCCGCGCCACGAGCTCCCACGCGAGCCGCGGGTTGTACTTCATCGTGCAGGTACCGAAGAGGCTGATCCCCATCATCCCGAGCGTCTCCTGGGAGAGGTGGAGGTAATGACGGAGAACCTCCGGCTCCGAGAGCTCGGGCAGCTCCGGCGGCTCGGTTCGGCGCAGTCCGGCCGGGACGAGCTCGGCCGGGTCGCCGACCGCGTCGCGCACCTCCGGCTCGACCTCGTCGAAGACGATGCCGCGACGCCCGGGCCGACCCATTTCCATGACCAGCGGCTCGTCCCAGACGGCTGCGTGGTACCGCCTCATGCAAGCACATCCGAGACCACGCCGACGAGCCGGTCGATGTCCTCACGCGTGTGCACCTCGGTGACGCAATAGAGAGCGCTCTGTCCGAGCTCCGGGAAGTCGCGCGAGAGATCGCTCCCCCCGAAGATCCCTTGCTCGCGCAGACCGGCGTTCACGTCCGCCACGGTCGCGCCCGCGTCGTCGAAGCAGACGACGAGCTCCTTGAAGAAGCCGTCCGGGAAGAGGACGCGGACGCCGTCGAGCTCCGCCAGCCGCCGGGCCGCGTAATGACTTCGCCCGACGATCAGACGGCCGACTTCCGCGAATCCCTCCGGCCCCAGCAGCGCCATGTACGCGGCGTTCGCGACAGCGTGGAGGTAGACCGAGTTGCCGGTCCAGTCGTTCCCCTCCTCGCGCAGCCCGTACGAGGTCTGGTGGAAGAGCGCGATCCCGAAGCCATGCTCCCCGGCGACGGTCTCGGCGATGCTCAGGTTGAGCGTCGGATACTCGTGCGCGTAGCGCTCCTCGTCGCGCGTCGCGATGAAGCCGCCCGCGCCACCCCCGCAGGACATGTGGACGCCGAGCGGCTGGACGGAGCCGACGACGATGTCGGCGCCGTACTCGGAAGGTGGCGCGACGATCCCGAGCGAGATCGGGTCGACGCCGACGATCGTCTCTGCCCCGACCGCGCGCGCGAGCGCTGCGATCTCTGCGGCGGTCGTCTCGAACATGCCGAGGTAGCCGGGGTTCTCGAAGAGCACCGCCGCGGTTCGCGACGAGAGCTTCGCTCGCAGGTCGTCGAGGTCGAGCCCTCCCGTGACGGCGTCGTGCTCCACCAGCTCGACCTCGATGTGGCCGGGAAGCTCGGCGGCGCCGCAGTAGGTTCGGATCACGGCGAGCCGCTCCTGCCCGATCCGGCGTGGGACGAGCACATGGGAGCGCTCGGTCAGGCGGGCGGCCATCCTGATCGCGTGCCCCTCGGCACAGCCCCAGCTGTAGACCGGCAGGCCGACGAATTCCATCCCCACGAGCTCCCCGAGCTGGCTCGCGAACTCGAACCACGCCTGGTTGCGGCCGTGGTCGGACGACGGTGTCCCCCACACCGGCGTCAGGAACTCGCTCCGGCGCGCAATCTCGTCCACGATCGCCGGCACGTGGTGCTGCCAGATCCCGCCGCCGAGGAAGCTGACGTTGCGCTCACACGTCTCGTTGCGGCCGAGCAGGTCGAGCAGGTGCCGCCGCAACGCGGGCTCGGAGGTCAGCGCGGGCGGCAGGTCGAGCTCACCCTGGAGGCGGTGCTCCGGTGGGATCTGGACGAAGAGCGACTCGACGTCGGGGGCGCCGATCGCGTCCAGAAGCTCGCGATGCTGCTCCTCGGTCGAGTTCGGCATGTACGGATGCGCCTTCATGCGGCCACCTTGAAGACGACGTCGCGGCGGGGCGCCACGTGGACGCGGCGGTAACCCGTGAGCTCAGAGTCCAACTCAGGATCGCCGGTGTCGACGCGCAGCCACGGCGGGTCGAGGCCGAGGAGCTTCCCGAGCCCCGCGACCACCTCGACATTCTCAAGCCCGATCCTGCGGAGGACGGTCGGGCTCAGCTGCTGGTTGCCGCGCCCGAGCAGCGCTCCCTGGCCGCCGACAACGCCGACGACGAGCGTCGCCGCCTGGCCATCGATCAGCTCGAGCAGCTCCCGCTCGCCGAGGTCGGCGCCGACGAGCCGGCCGCCGTGGACTGCGTCGATGCCGAGCAGCGTCTTCGGCAGGCCAAGGTGCGCCAGGACGCGCCGCGTGGTCGTCCCCGGCCCGAGCACGTAGACGCGACGCGGATCCATCTCGCCCGCAAGCGAACGGCAGACAGCGTCCAGCGCCGCCTCGTCCGTCGGCCCGGAGCGCGCCTTTGCGGCTTGCATGCGGAGCCGATCCTCGGGAACCAGGGCGGCGCCGTAGAGCCGCGTCTCGATCCGGCCCTCGCGGGCGGCGTCCTCGTCGACATCGACGACCTCCGCCTCGCGGAGTGGCGCGCTCGCGCCGGCGAGGACGAACGCCGCAGCGACCTCGCCGGCGTTCTCGGGGCTCGTCGCGAAGACGGCGGAGTGCATCTTGACGCCGGTCGGAATCCCCAGGATGGGAAGGCGGTCGCAGACGACCTCATAGATGTCGCGAGCCGTGCCGTCGCCGCCAGCGAAGAAGATCAGCTCGACCTCGCGCCGCGCGAGCTCGGCTGCAGCGGCCCGCGTGTCGGCCGCAGTCGTCGATCCATCCCCGCCGGGAAGCACGTCGATCGAGAACCCGCGGCCGAGCGCAAGATCGCCGCCCATCTCGCCAGCCGCAGCGACGAGCTCGAAGCGGACTTTGTGTTGCTGCGACACAAGGTCGCGCTCCAGCCGTACGAGCGCGCGCTCGGCTCGGTCGGCGGCAACCGGGGTCGCCCCCAGCTCGCGCGCGCGCTCGACCACACCGTCGGTTCCCTTCAGCCCGACCCGCCCTCCCATGCCGGCGATCGGGTTGACGATCAGGCCGATGCGGATCACAACGCACCCTCGCTGCGCAGCTCGGCCGCCACCTCGTCGACGGCGCGCCGGACCGTCGTCACGAGCTCGTCGAGCTCGTCCTCGGAGATCACGAACGGCGGCGCGAAGGAGATCGCGTCCGAGGCCGGGAGCGCGCGCGTGATCACGCCGAGCTCGAGGCAGCGGCGCGTGACGCGCGCCGCGACCTTCCCCAGCGGGTCGAAGCGCCGCGGCGGATCCTTCGCAGCCACGAACTCGAGTGCGCCGATCAGAGCCTGGCCGCGCACCTCCCCGACGAGCGGATGATCGGCGAGCTCGGCCCTCAGCCGCTCGTGCATGAACGCGCCGCGACTCGCCGCCTGAGCGACGAGCCCCTCGTTCTCGATCAGGTCGAGATTCGTCATCGCGACCGCGGCCGCGAGCGGATGGGAGCTGTAGGTGTAGCCGTGCCCGAACGGCCCGGATTCGGCCCCGGCCTCGACGAGGACGCGCCAGACGCGCTCCGAGACGATGCAGGCCGAGAGCGGCACATACCCGGAGGTAAGGCCCTTCGCGACCGTGATCAGATCGGGCTCGATCCCGAAGACGTCGCTCCCGAACCACTCGCCGAGCCGCCCGAAGCCCGTGATCACCTCGTCGGCGATCAGGAGCACGTCGTGCCGGCGGAGCACGGCCTGGATCTTTCCGAAGTAGCCGGCGGGCGGGACGAGCACGCCGCCCGCGCCCTGGATCGGCTCGGCGATGAACGCGGCGACCGTGTCCGGGCCTTCGGCGAGGATCAGCGCCTCGAGGTCGTCGGCGAGCTTCTGGGCGAAGTCCTCGTCGCTCTGGCCGGGCTCCGCCTCCCAGAGCCGGTGCGGCGCCGTCGTGTGCCGGATCATCGGCAGCGGCAGGTCGAAGTTCGCGTGCACGCCCGGCAGCCCGGTCAGCCCGCCGGCCATCACCGTGACCCCGTGGTAGCCGCGCTGGCGCGCGACGATCTTCTTCTTCTCGGGCCGGCCGAGGACGTTGTTGTAGTACCAGACGATCTTCACCTGGGTGTCGTTCGCATCCGACCCGGTGCAGCCGTAGAAGACCTTTGACATCCCGGCGGGCGCCAGCGAGATCAGCCGCTCGGCGAGGAGAGCCGGCGTGTCTGTGCCCATCGAGGAAAAGGAGTGGTAGTAGCCGAGCCGCTCGGCGTGGATCTTCAGCGTCTCGGCGATCTCCGGCCGGCCATAGCCGACGTTCACGCACCAGAGCCCGGCCATCCCGTCGATGTAGCTGCGCCCGTGGATATCGGTGAGGCGGGCGCCGCTGCCCTCGACGATCAGGCTCGGCGAGCCGGCTCGCTCGTGCTGGTCGAGCTGAGTGAAGGGGTGGAAGACGAAGCGGCGGTCGGCCTCCTCGACGTTCGCGGCATCGACGCGCTTGGGCTCGACGGCTATGACGGTCTCCTTTCGCGGCTGCGCTGACGAACTCCCTGATTCTGCACGCGGCTGGAGAGGCGGCGGCGCATCAGCTCAGGATCGCGCTCAGGAAGGCCTGGGTCCGCTCGTTCTGCGGGCGTTCGATGACATCGCGCGCGCCGCCCTCCTCGACGACGACGCCCTCGTCCATGAAGAGAACGCGGTCGCCGACCTCCCGCGCGAAGCCCATCTCGTGGGTGACGACGATCATCGTCATCCCCGACTCCGCGAGCCGCTTCATCTCCTCGAGGATCCCGCCGATCAGCTCGGGGTCGAGCGCGGAGGTCGCCTCGTCGAAGAGCATCAGCTGCGGCCGCATCGCGAGGGCTCGCGCGATCGCGACGCGCTGCTTCTGGCCGCCGGAGAGCTGACTCGGATACTGCCGCGCCTTCTCGCCCATCCCGACCCGCTCGAGCTCCTCGAGGCTCCGCTCCTTCGCCTCTCGGCGCGTCAGGCCGAGAGCCCGTGTGGGCCCGAGCGCGACGTTGTCGGCCGCCGTCATGTGCGGGAAGAGGTTGAAGTGCTGGAAGACCATCCCGATGTGCGTCCGGTAGAAGCGGAGGTCGCGTTCGTAGCGCATTCGTTCGGCCGGCCGGCGGCGGGGCACCTCGCCCGTGAGGCAGTGACCGAGAAAGGTGACGCTGCCGGCGTCGGGCGGCGCGATGAAGTTGAGGCAGCGCAGGAGGGTGCTCTTGCCGGAGCCGCTCGGGCCGATCACGACGAGCACCTCGCCCTTCGCCACCTTCAGGTCGACGCCGCGGAGCACGTGGATCTCTCGCTCCTTCTGGCCGCGATTGAACGATTTGTGGATCCCCTCGGCGACGACGATCTCCTCGCCGAGATCGAGCTCCGCCGCCTCGTTCGCCGCCGCCTCGGTCACGTCGGGACCCGGCCGCCGAACCGGTAGCGCTGCATCCGCTCGAGCGGAGAGGGACCGGAGCCGCCTCCCCTCACATGACGCGCGAGCCGCCGCTCGAGCAGCGCCGCGGCCGCCGAAATCGCAAGGATCAGGACTATGTAGGCGACAGCCGTCGCGGTGTAGAGCTCGAACGGCGCCCGCTCGGTGCTGACGAGCTGGATCGTCGTCCCCATCAGGTCGAGCAGTCCGATCACGGCGACGATCGACGAGTCCTTGACGATGTCGACGAGCTGGTTGACGAGGCCCGGCACCGCCACGCGGCCGGCCTGCGGGAAGGTGACGCTCGAGAACGTCCGCGTGTGGCCGAGCCCGAGCGCGAGCGCGGCCTCGCGCTGGCCGTGGTCGACCGACTGGATCGCCGCCCGGTAGATCTCCGCCATATAGGCGCTGTTCAGGAGCGTCAGAGCGACGACTCCCGCCGCGAACGTGCCGAGGTTGATCCCGAAGACCGCCGAGATCCCGAAGTAGATGAAGAGCACGTAGACGTAGAGCGAGAGCGCCCGGAAGACCTGGGTGTATGTGTACGCGAGCGCGCGAAGCGGCCTGGAGGGGGCGAGACGGCAGAGCGCGACGACGAGCCCGAGCACGAGCGAGAGGACGAAGGAAATCGCCGAGAGCTGCAGGGTCAGCTTGAGCCCGTGGGCGAGCGCTCCGGCGGACTCCGGGACGACGTGCCACTGGAACGTGTACGCGACCATCACGGGAGCCGCAGCACCCGCTCCAGCACCGTCACCCCGGCCGAGAAGACGGCGACGAGGGCCACGAGAATGACCGCAACCGCGGTGAAGGCCTCGAACGGGGTGAAGAAGTTGATGTTCAGATCGTTCGCGACGCTGACCATGTCGCTGACCGCGATGATCGAGAGCAGGGTCGCGCCCTTGAGCAGGCCGATGAAGACGTTCCCGAGCGGCGGAATCACGATCCGCAGCGTCTGCGGGAGCAGGACGTGCCGGTAGGTCCCGGTCCGGCTCAGCCCGAGCGAGCGCGAGGCCTCGGCCTGGCCGGCGTCGAGCGCCTGAAGCCCGCCGCGGAAGATCTCGGCCGTGTAGGCCGAGCCGGTGAGTGTCAAGGCGACGATTCCCGCCTGCACGGGGCTGAAGTTGAGCCCGATCACGATCGCGACCCCGAAGTAGACCCAGTAGAGGAAGACGAGCAGCGGCACTCCTCGCAGGATCTGCACGTAGGCGAATGCGGGCGCGCTGAGCAGCCGGACGCCCGAGAGGCGCAGCACGGCGATCCCGATCCCGAGCGCGCACGCGAGGACGAACGAGATCGCCGTCACCCAGACGTCGAGCCAGGCCCCGAGCAGGAAGAGGTCCCAGCGGTCGAGCACCGGCCCCCAGGCGAACTCGTATGCGAGCACGTTCGTCATCGTGGCGGCGATGCCCTCGATTCGGCGGGAGCGACTACTGGCCGATCGTCTCCGCGTTCCCGTTGATCCCGACGACGGCAGTTTGGAGATCGAACTTCTCGGTATTCGGCACGACCCACTTCTCCCACAGCGCCCTGAACGTGCCGTGCGAGGCCTGGTAGCGGGCCCAGTTCGAGACCCAGAGCCAGAGCTTCGTGTCGCCCTGCGTCATGAAGTAGCTGTTCGCGTCGACGAAGAGCGGCGGCACGGGCAGCGCGGCGAGATCGTCGTTGCCGCCGAGGACGGACGAGGTCGAGAACTCGCTGAAGATGGCGGCGTCGGCGCGACCGACGGCGACCTCCGTGGCGGCGTCGTTCTCGGAGGCGAACTCGTTGAAGGTCGCCTCCGGGAAGAGCGCTCCCGAGCTCGCAGCCTGGGAGCTGCCCTGCAGGACCGCGAACCTCGACGTCGCAAGGTCCTCGAGCGTGCTCGCGTTCGAGTCCTTCTTGACGACGACCACGTTGGATTCGTAGAAGGCCGGGATGTCTGCGAAGTCGCCGCGGAGCGCGCGCGACGGCAGGATCGTGACCGCGATCCCGAGCATGTCGAACTTGCCGGCGGAGAGGCCCGGGAAGAGTTGGGCAAACGGCGTCTCCACATACTCGGGCGTAACTCCGAGCTCCTTCATCATCATTTCCGTGATCTCGACCTGATAGCCGGTCGGCTTCCCGCTGTCGTCCTTGAACTGGAGCGGCGGGAAGCTCAGGTCGACTCCCAGCTTCGCCGTCTTGTCGCGCGTCCACTTGTCGAGGATCGAGTCGCCCGACGAGCTGGAGCCGCCCGCGGTCGTCGCGCCTGCGGGCGCTGCTGCGTTGGGCTCGTCATCGTCGTCGCCCATACAGCCCGAGAGCCCGAGGACGCCGGCGCCGAGCAGGCCAAGGCCGCCGGCTTCGAGTAGCCGCCGCCGGCTCGTCCCACCGCGGGCCGCGGCGCTCCCCGACTCGGCCGCAGGTGTCCCGGTCTCCACGTCATGCGTGCTCATGCCTGTCTCCAATCGGAGTAGTGGCTTCCTCGATGTTCACGATACGAACAGTCGTGCGCTGAGGATGGTCCAGGCTATGCCCGCACTTCGGCCGAGTCAAGCCTTCCTCAGGCTCGCGAGAGCGCGGGATCCGGCTCGAGCTCGTCGAGCAGGACGTCGAGCTCGGCAAGGAGCGGCGTGATCTGGCCGAGTCGCTCACGCCCCTCGGCGCCGAGCTCGGCGAACGTCGTCAGCGGCGGTCGCACGTCGCCGACCGGGTGCCCGACAGCGCCAGCGAGCGCCTTCGAGTAGCACTGGTGCCCGTAGGTCGGGTGCCCCTCGGCGATCACATGGTCGATCCGGGAGATCAGCCGCTGGATCCGCTTCGCCTCCTCGAGCCGGCCCGCGACGAGCATGTCCCAGATCCGCGCCGAGGCGCGCGGGATGTAGTTCCCGTACGGATTGACGTAGCCGACCGCGCCGAGCAGGAACGACTCGACGATCCGCTC
>Ga0136617_10001696_pt1 | contig 19539 bp, 23 predicted proteins | sample AntDrymUQ3222106_2_FD_129672 | JGI IMG/M metagenome (GOLD analysis project Ga0136617, IMG submission 129672) | Polar desert sand microbial communities from Dry Valleys, Antarctica - metaG UQ322 (21.06) | ecosystem: Environmental > Terrestrial > Soil > Desert | place: Antarctica: Dry Valley... | reverse complement strand
CAACACGAATTGAGGAAGCAGCCAGCCGCGGGCGGCGGCCGAGCCAGCCCCGACAGCCAACGCGTCGGGCAGCGGTCATCCGCGACCGCGCAAGCGGCCACGAGGAGACGCAGACGCCCGCGCATCGATGCGACCAGGATGCGACCACGACCTGCGTGAAACGCGCGGAAGCGGCATGAAGCCCTGCCCGCACCCTCGGCCCGACGCTCACCGCGAGCCCCCGCGTTTGCAGGAGCTTTCAGGCGATCAGCGGCAGCCGGCGAAGCGGACGACGGGGGTCGAACCCGCGACCTTCGGCTTGGGAAGCCGACGCTCTACCAACTGAGCTACGTCCGCGCTGCGCGGCCGATTCTAGGGCGCCTGCGCGGCTCGCGGCCACGCGGCTCTACCCTCCATCGTCGATGAAGCGGCTCGTCATTCCGATCGTCGCGGGCGTCGTCGCCCTGAGCCTCGTGGGCCTGCTCGCCTACGGGCTCGTCGCGCGCTCGACCGACGACACGATCGAGCAGGCCGTCGCGCGCGGCGACTTTCCGCCCGCGCCGAGCCGCGTGCTGCCAGTGCTCGGCGGCGCCGGCACGGAGTCGGTCGCGGGGCTGCGTGGCAAGGTCGTGGTGCTGAACTTCTGGGCGTCGTGGTGCGGACCGTGCAAGGGCGAGACACCGGTGCTCGAGCGCGCCCACAAGGCCCTGCAGGGCTCCGGGACGGGCACGGTACTCGGAGTCACCTACGACGACTCGACAACCGCCTCGATGCAGTTCGTCAAGGACCAGGGCATGAGCTTCCCGAGCGTGCGCGACGTCGGGACAAAGCTCGCCAAGCGCTACGGCACGACGTTCGTCCCGGAGACGTTCGTCATCGACCGCCGGGGCCGGATCGTCGCGCTCCAGCGCGGCCAGATCGACCAGGCGTTCATCGACCGCGCCCTCGCGAAGGTGCGATGACGCCGCGGCTGCGCAGCCTCGCGCTCGCGGCGCTCGCCGTCGTCGTGCTCGCCCCCGCGAGCGCGATGGCCGCGGCGCCGAAGGCCGACCTCGTCGACATCGAGGACGAGGTCATGTGCGTCACGTGCAAGGTGCCGCTGAACATCGCCGAGGGCGCGCAGCCCGACAGCGAGCGCGCGCGGATCCGCGAGCTGATCGCACAGGGCATGACAAAGGAGCAGATCAAGCGGGTGCTCGTCGTCGAGTACGGCGAGCAGGTGCTCGCGCTGCCCGACGAGGGCGGCTTCGGGATCACCGCCTACGTCATCCCGCTGGCGCTCCTGGCGGTCGTGCTGGCCGCGCTCGCGCTGTTCGTGCCGCGCTGGCGACGGCGCCCGAGCGCGGGCATATCGAACCGCGGAGCGGGCGGCACCGGCACGCCCGCGCTTAGCGAAGCGGACGCCAGGCGCCTCGACGAGGACCTCAGGCGCTACGAGTCCTGAGGCTCGCGTGACATCTGCTCGGGTGCGCTGACCCCGAGCAGGTCGAGCGCCCGTGCGATCGCCCGCTTCGTCGCGACGCCGAGCGCGAGCCGGAACGACTCCACGCCCTCCCCCTCGGCGCCGACGACCTGGCAGTCGCGGTAGAACGCCGTGAACGTCTGCGCGAGCTCGATCGCGTAGGCCGCGATCCGGTGCGGGGCACGCCGCTGCGTCGCCTCCGCGACCTCGTCGGGGAATGCCAGCAGCTTCTTGACGAGCCTGCGCTCTGCGGGCTCGAGCGTGCCGCGGAAGCGCGGCGCCTCGTCGAGCGCCGCCATCACCCGCGCCGCGCCAGCCCAACCGACGACGGGGACGCAAGCGGCATCGTAGATCGGCGTCCGCAGGTGACCCGCACATCATCTCCTGCTTTCACCCGCCGAGCCGGCCTCCGCGCCGAGAGGAACTAGATTGTCAACGTGCGAACCACGTTCTTCGTGGCCGTTCCCGCTGGTAGCGGCCGCGGTTTCGTTGCGGTTGTCGTTTGGGTCAGCGGACGATCGGCTCGAGGCGGGCGACCAACAGCACGTCCGGGCATCGCCTGAACAGGAGAAGAATGGAACTTCCGCCGCTGACCGATCCAAATCGCAGCCTCAGTGCCGCAGGTCGCGAGGAAACGGCTGCGCTGCTCACGCAGACGATCAACCTGGGACTCGACTTCAAGCTCCAGCCCGAGATCTACCGCGCTCGGCTACCTCCCGATCAAGCTCGCGACCTGCTCATCTCGACGTTACCCGAGCACTCCAGCGCAGTAGAGGACGTGCTAGCCGAGTTCGCCGACATCGCGCTGCCGTTATGCAAGAACGAGGCGAGCCCCCGATTCTTGGGCTTCGGCGACACCGGCGATGACATCGCGGCTCTCGTGGGCGGCGTGCTGGCCCTGTTCACCCAGCAGAACCTGATCAACCAGAGTTTCGACTCGCCCAGCGCCACCTTCATCGAGATCACGGTGCTGCGGTGGCTGCGCGAGCTGATCGGCTTCGCCAACCCACTCGTGGAAGACGTGTCGACGGTCTGGGATGTCGGCGGCGTCGTCACCCATGGCGGGACGATGAGCAACACCATCGCCATGATGCTCGCCCGCGAACACAAGGTACCCGGGACGATGGAGCGGGGGGTGACCGACGCCGGCCAATTTTCTATCGTCGTGCCGCGTGGCATCGGACACTACAGCGTGAAAGGCGCGTTGACCTGGATCGGCGTGGGTGGCCAGCTCATCGAGGTCGACACCGTCGGCTACCGCTACAACCTGCGGGCGTTGAAGCGCGCCTTGCACGAGCACGCCGGTCGGGTGATGGCGGTGGTGGCCTACGCCGGAGACAGCCGCACGCAGACCGTGGACGACCTGCGCGGCGTGCACGACGTCACCCGCTCGGCCAACGAGCGGATCTGGTTGCACGCCGACGCCTGCTGGGGGCTGCTGTGCGCGTTCAGCGATCAACTCCGGGACAAGATCGACGGCATCGCTGGCTACGACAGCGTGACCGTGGACCCGCACAAGGTCATGGCCGTCCCCTACAGCCTTTCTGCGCTACTGGTTCGACAGCCAGCGAGCCTGCGGGCGATCTCCAGCTACTCCGATCTGATCATGCAGGAGGACTACGCGTTCGGGCAGGTCACCCCGTTCATCGGCACCAAGGGCTGGTTGTCGCTCAAGGTCTGGATGATGATGCGCGCCCATGGCCGGTCCGGGCTGGCGACGCTGGCCGAACACCGCGTCGCCACGGCGCGACAGTTCGCAGATCTGGTTGACGCACACGCGCGGCTCCTGCTCCTACACGACCCCGATCTGCTCGCGGTCGCGTTCGTGTATTTGCCTGCGGACATCGACCTCCGGGACCCTGACGTCGATCGGATCAACCAGGTGAACCGGTGGATTCACGACCGGATGCTCGCCGAGGGATCGTGGCACCTGCACCAGTTCAGCGTCCCCGACGAAATAGGCGTCCTCCGGCATGGCGTGACGCTGTATCCGCTGCGTTTCATGGCAGCCAATCCCCGCATCGAGCGCTGCCACCTGATCGGCGTCCTGGACTACGTCGTGTCGCTGGGCAGCCAGTCCGAGGAAACCCGGCGATGACGGACGCAATCAGGGAGGCCACCGAGTTCAAGGCGGTGTACCAGACCGCCGGCATCTACGACGCGGTGCTGCCACCGCACTACTACAGCGGTGCAGAGGACATCGACCTCATCGCACGCCTGCTGGCCGAGCACTACGGGCCGCCACGCCACCAGCTGAGCATGGCCGAGTTCGGCTGCGGGACCGGCCGGATCACCGGACGGCTGGCCCCGTACGCGCGCCGACTCGTAGCGATCGACTCCAGCCCCGCCATGCTTGGCAGCTTCCAGGAACGCTTCCCGCACGCCCAAACACAGTGCCTCGATACCCGCCAGGCAGTGACGCAGATGCTAGATGAGGGCCTGGCAGGCGCATTCGACGTGGTCGGTGCCTTCTGGTCGCTCAGCTACCCGCTTGGCGAATGCTTCGAGGGGTTGACCGCCGACGGCGTCGACCCTGTCCCCGACGGGGATGGAGCGCACCGGCAGGCGACGCAATTCGTGCGCAACCTGGTGCGACTCGTCGCCGACAACGGGCACTTGGTTGTGCTGCTCTTCGACGCTGAGACCCGCGAGCAACGCCTGGTAACGCGAGCATGGGAGACGATCGCCCCATCTCCACGAGGTGGGCGCAGCTACACACGCCACCTGCTTCTGGGCCAGTTGCGCGCCGCCGAGGATCGGGGCGAAGGCTGGCTGACTCACACCCGCCGGAGTGGCGTCGCCGTCGCCCCGAGCAGCGACGCGGCGCGAGAGTGGTTCAACCACGTGCACTTCAAGAACCTGTCCGCCCTCGTGAACGACCCCGAGGTGCAGGCAGCGGTCGCCGTGTTCGTGGACGAGCACACCAAGCTCTCCGGCGAGGTGATCCTGCCCAGCGGCGTTCATCTGATTGATTTCCACGCCGCCCGCGGCCCCCGCCATCACCTCCCGCGTCGCCGATGACCAGCGTTGGCGATGCCTTGGCCGACGCGAGCCGGCTGCGTGCCAGCGTCGTGGGCGGTGACGGGTATGCCCTGGCCTATGGCTCCCACGAGACCAGATCGGCACCCAGCGACTCGGATCTAGACCTGCTGTTCGTCGGGCCACCGCTGCGTCGAGACCAACTCGAACAGCTCGTGCGAGCAGTGGTAGCGCTGCACGAAGATCACCGACTGCGACTGGATGCCGAGGTCGCCCACGACGTGAAGCTGCACGCCGGCCCGGCTGAGGTGGACGCCGCGCTCGCGCTGCGCGGCTTTATCGCCGATGCGACCGGCGACCTCCACGTCCCCCCCGTAGTCGTGGCACCGTGGTTTTTCAACTCGACGCCGTTCAAGCTGCGGCTGATCCTCAACGTCCTGACCACACCACACGTGTTCCTCGGCGGCGATATCGACCAGTACGACCAACACCGCGCCAGCGGCGATCGCACCGTGGTTCTGGTCGCGTTGTCCCTGCTGGAGGCATGCGCCACGTTCACCGTGGCCGACGCTGTCGCGACACTGGTGACCGCCGCCGACGGAGCCACTGGAAAGGACTTCCTCGGCTACACTCGAGGCCCCGCTCTGCACGCCACGGTCCACCGCGGCCTGGCCCGCCTGATCGCCGAGCAGGTCGTATCCACGGCCGACGGTGCATGTTTCGAGCAGGACCACGCACGGCGCCAGGCGGTGGTGGCCGCACTGCACCGTCCCGAGGTGGGACGACGCGGCGCTCCGCGGACATTGGGACGAGCAAGGAGGATGCCAGCTTGAACGAGCAGGAGGTGCGTTCGCTGATCAGCCAGGTCGAGGCCGCCATCTCTGGCGCGATCGGTCACGCACTGCCTGACCTGGCCGGCGCCGACCCGGGAGTGCGGCGATCCGAGCACGCGGACTTCCAGTCCAACGTCGCCCTCGCGCTCGCCAAACGAGCCCGCACCAGACCCGCGGAACTGGCCACCGCCGTGTCCGAGGCGCTGCGCACCAACGGTCGTGCCCCCGTGGACGACGTGACCGTTTCGGGGCCCGGCTTCCTCAACATCGCTGTGGCCGATGCCGTCATCTGGGCGCAGGTGGCAGCGCGGGTGGCCAGTCCGCGGCTCGGGATCGGCACACCCGAGCAAGGCGTGCGCACGGTCATCGACTACTCGGCGCCCAACATCGCCAAGGAGATGCACGTCGGTCATCTTCGTACCACCATCCTTGGTGATTCCCTGGCCCGCGTGCTGGGCTTCCTCGGGGGGGACGTGATCCGGCAGAACCACCTCGGCGACTGGGGCACCCAGTTCGGGATGCTCATCCAGTACCTCGACGAACACCCGGACGCCACCTGGCGCCACGACCAACTCAGCGAGGGCACCTCGACCGTCTCCGCGCTGGATGGCCTGTACCGGGCGGCGCGTGCCGCGTTCGATGCAGACGCCGAGTTCGCCGAACGCGCACGGACGCGAGTTGTCGCGTTGCAGGCTGGTCACGAGGCCACGATTGCCCGCTGGCGCGACATCGTCGCGGAGTCCGAATTCGCCTTCGGCGAGATCTACGACCGGCTCGACGTGCTACTGCAACCGGCGGACTCGACCGGCGAGTCCTTCTACAACGCGTGGCTGCCCGACGTCGTCGCCGAACTGACCGCCGCAGGAATCACGGTGCAAAGCGAAGGCGCCCTCGTCGTGTACTCCGACGAGGTCACCGGCCCCGACGGCAACCCCGTCACGCTCATGGTCCGCAAGAAAGACGGCGGCTACGGTTACGACACCACCGACCTGGCCACCATCCGCCACCGCATCCGAGACCTCAAGGCCGACCGCATCCTCTACGTCGTCGACGCCCGCCAGGCCCTGCACTTCCGGCTCATCTTCGAGGCTGCACGCCGCGCCCGTTGGCTCACCGACAACATCGAGGTCATCCACGTCGCCTTCGGCACCGTGCTCGGACCGGACGGCAGACCGTTCAAGACCCGTTCGGGCGAGACCGTCAAGCTGATGGATCTACTGGACGCCGCCGTCGACAAAGCACGGGCGACCGTCGCCGAAAAGGGGCACGACCTCCCCGAGGACGAGCTGAACCAGATCGCCGAGCAAGCCGGGATCGGCGCCGTCAAGTACGCCGACCTGTCGACCTCCCGCACGAGGGACTACGTCTTCGACCTCGACCGCATGGTGTCGTTCGTCGGCAATACCGGCGTCTATCTCCAGTACGCCCACACCCGCATGTGCTCCATCCTGCGCAAGGCCGGCGACACCACCGTCGCGGTCGACCCGACGCTGTCGCTGCACCCGGCGGAGCGGGCCCTTGCGCTCGAGCTGGACGTGTTCGGCGATGTCCTCGCCGAGGTCGGCCGGCTACTCGAACCCCACCGGCTGTGCGGCCACCTGTACGACGTGGCCAAGGCATTCACCGACTTCTACGAAGCCTGCCCCGTGCTCTCGGCCGACCCGCCTGCGCGTGCCAACCGCCTCGCGCTCTGCGAGCTCGCTGCCCGTACCCTCCGCCAGGGTCTCGATCTGCTTGGCATCGCGGCACCAGAACGGATGTAGCGACCGGCTGCATCGTCCGCGCCGGCACCTCGCCCCGCATCTGCTCGGCGACGTAGCGCGGCGCAAGCCCGGCGCGCCCGGCGGTCACGAACAGCGCCTCGGGGCGGTCGAGCGTGTTCGGGGTGCCGAGCGCCCATCACGACGTCGCCTGCCCGAGCGCGATCTCGGCCGCCGGCACCAGCAGGAACGAGCCGTCGGCGTGGCGCACGCCGACGATGACGCGCCGCCGCGCAGTCGCCGACCGTCCGGCCCACGCCGTCGCAGCCCGCGACGACCTCGATCTCCTCCATGCGATACTCCGACGCGACCTGCTGCGTCCCGCTGACCTGCGGGTGCACCCATCCGCTCCTCATCGGAGGCCATGCCCGAGCTCAGTAGTGGTAGGGCTCGCCCGCGAGGATCTTGTGACCGCGGTAGAGCTGCTCGAGCAGGACGACGCGCGCGAGCTGGTGCGGCAGCGTCAGCGACCCGAGCGAGAAGCGGTGGTCGACCGCCTCGAGCTGCAGGCCGAGCGGCCCGCCGATCACGAAGCAGACGTCGCGCGCGGCCATGCGGCGATCCTCGAGGAAGCGCGCGAACGACAGCGAGTCCAACTGCTCGCCCTCGCGCGCCAGCAGCGAGACGAAGGCGCGGTCGGGAATGCGGCCGGCGACGCGCTCCTCCTGACGGACCTCGATCATCTCGACCCGTGCATGACGCGCCAGCATCTTCAGGTAGTGCTGCACGTCGTCCGCGTAAGGCGGGCGCAGGCGCCCGACGGCGAGGACGATGAGACGCACGCTGCGATACTAGGGCCGCGATGGCCGACGAAGACGAGACCGAGCGCCACATCAACATCCACTTCTCGCCGGAGGACATGGCGGGCGTCTACGCGAACTTCGCGAACGTCTCGTTCTCCGACTACGAGTTCACGATCACGTTCGCGCGCGTCGATCACGAGATCGACGCCGCCGAGATCCCCGGCGTCGTCGTGACGCGCGTCAACCTCTCGCCGAAGTTCATGGCCGAGCTCGCCGACGCGCTGGCGGACTCCTACTCGAAGTTCCGCACGCGCGAGGGCATCAAGAACCTGCCCGAGTTCGGCGGCGAGTCGGCGCCTCCGGACCCCGACGCGTAAACGCGTCTTTAGCCGCTAAACCGTTACGGACCTGTATCGGCCTTGCGGGCGATGACCGCGTGCGCCACCATCGGACGCCGAATGGAATACATAGATCCAAACCTAAAGCAGCTGATCGAGCTCGCCGCGGCCGAGGGCCTTGGCATGGATGACATCGAGCACGACCTGATCGGGCCCGCCAACCTGCCGCGCGACGAGCACGACGCGCTGTGGCTGTACGCGCTCGGCTGCCGCGAGCAACCTGCTCGCAAGACGGTCCCGATCGTCGCCGGGTGAACCCGGCGCGAGCTACGGGCCGCGGTCGCCGCGCTCGTACGCCACGCCGATCCCGATCCGGTCGATCGTCGGCGGGTGCGTCGCGAGCAGGAACGTCTGCCAATCCGGCGGGTCGGGATCGGACAGGTTGCGCAGCGCGATGCGCTGCTCGAAGGAGATGAAGGGCTCGGGCTCGCCCGTCAGCGTGAGCGCGTAGGAGTCCGCGCGCGCCTCGATCTCACGGCTGAGCTGGTTTGAGATCGTCGTGATCGTCGTCGTCATCACGACGAGGCCGAGCGCGAGCGCCGGCAGCGCAGCCGGGCCCGGCGCGCCGCCGGGTGCCAGGCGCCGCGTGAGCTGCGCGACGGCGAAGAGGCCGAACGGCGCCACGATCGCGAGGTACAGCAGCCCGTTGGGCACATCGCGGTAGTGCACGTGCGAGAGCTCGTGGGCGACGACGAGGCGCACCTCGTCGCGCTTGAAGTTCTCGAGCAGCGTGTCGTAGAGCACGACGCGCTTCGTTGTTCCGAGGCCCGTGACGTAGGCGTTGGCGGCCGTCGTGCGGCGGCTCGCGTCGACAGTGAAGACCTCGCCGACATCGACGCCGGCGCGCTTGGCGAGCGCGAGCACGTCCTCCCGCGTCTGGCCGGGGGGTAGCGGCTTGAACGTGTTGAAGAGCGGGTCGAGCACGACCGGGCCGGCGTAGATGCTCACGACGCCGAACGCGACGACGATCACCGTGCCGGGCACCCACCAGCCGCGCGGCAGGCGGCGCATGAGGCCGACGGCCGTCGCCGCGCCAAGCCCGGCGATGAGCGCCCCGATCGCCCCCGAGATCGCCTTGTCGCGCGCGTAGCCGCTCCACGACTGCGTGACGAGCCCGACCTCCTTGGCCCGCTCGCGCGAGACGACCTGCAGCGGCAGGATGGCGACCGTGACGGCGACCGACAGCGCCGCGCCCGCGGCCGCGGCGGCGAGCACGGGGCGCCGGAAGGGCCCGCGCAGGCGCCGCGGCGGACGGGCCACGAGCAGCGTGAGAACCCCGAGCTCGATCGCGAGCACGCCGCCGTAGATCGCCAGCTGCGGGCGCCGGTAGTCACGCGCGCGCTCTATTTCTGAAGCGCTGAAGTACGATGCGGCGTTCACAGGAGCGGGCTCGATCACCCCGTTGCGCGGCCGAAGGAGCACCACCGCCACCTCCGCGACCACCACGGCGGCGACGATCGCCGCTCCCCAGCGCAGGCGTGCCCGGTCCACGATCTCACTGTACGAGATGCAGGTCGCGATCTTCTCCGACATCCACGGCAACCGGCACGCTTTCGAGGCGGCGCTCGCCGATGCCGAGCTCGTCGGCGCCGACGAGATGTGGTGCCTCGGCGATCTCGTCGGCTACGGTGCCGAGCCCGATGCGTGCGTCGAGCTCGCGCGCCGTCACGCGGCGATCTGCCTGGCCGGCAACCACGACATGGGCGTCACCGGCGCGATCGGCCTCGACGAGTTCTCGACCGGCGCCGCGCTCGCCGCGCGCTGGACGCAGGAGACGATCACCGACGCGAACATGGAGTTCCTGGCGGCGCTGCAGCCCGCCGGCGAGGAGGGCGCGATCGGCCTGTACCACGCGAGCCCACGCGATCCCGTCTGGGAGTACGTCCTCAGCGCGCTGCTCGCCGAGCTGTGCCTGGACTCGCAGCGCCAGCGCGTCGCGCTCATCGGCCACTCGCATGTGGCGCTGTCCTTCGTGCGCCCGGAGGGCGACGTCGCGACGGGCCAGGCACGGCGCGACGGCGACGACCTCGACGTCGGGCCGGGAAGCGGCGAGTGGCTGCTGAACCCCGGCTCCGTCGGCCAGCCGCGCGACGGCGATCCGCGCGCCGCCTGGATGTTGCTCGACCTCGACCGCTGGCGGGCGCGCTGGCGCCGCGTCGAGTACGACGTGGCGGGCGCCGCCGCGGCGATCCGCGCGGCTCGTCTGCCAGACTCGCTCGCCGAACGGCTCGGCTACGGTCAATGACCGTGCGACGGAGCCTGCCCCACCTGCTCGCCCTCCTGCTCGGCGCCGCCGCGGCGCTGCTCGCCGCCTGCGGCACCGGCACGAGCGACGGTGTCCCGAGCGCGAACGCGGGCGATCTCAAGAGCCAGCTCACGGATGTTCAGCAGGCCGTCGACGACGGTCGCTGCTCGGACGTCCCCGGCCAGCTCAAGCAGGTCGACGAGGGGATCGACGACCTGCCGCCGTCGACCGACGCGCAGCTCGTCCGCAGCCTGCGTGCGGGCGCCGGCAAGCTGCGTGGCCTCGCCGTCGACGAGTGCGAGGCGACGCCGACGGAGACGACGACCGACACGACGACGACGGAGACCGAGACGAGCCCGACGCCGGCCGAGACGACGACGCCGCCGCCGGACACGAGCACGACGACCACGCCCACGACGACGACCCCGCCGACCACGACGCCCACGACGACGACCCCTGTGCCGCCGCCCGTGCCCGAGCCGCCGGTGCCGCAGCCGCCACCACCACCGCCGGGCACGCCCGGCGGCGGCGTCGAACCGGAGATCCCATGACAGCGCGTCATTGCTCGGCCGTCGCCGGCTTGGGCTCCCAAGGCAGGCCCCCGCGATGAGCACCGCCGTCATCGCCGGCCGCTACGAGCTCGGGGAGCGCCTCGGCTTCGGCGGCATGTCGACGGTGCAGCTGGCCGTCGACCGCCGCCTCGAGCGCCAGGTCGCCGTCAAGCTGCTCGCCGAGCATCTCGCCGACGACAGCCAGTTCATCTCGCGCTTCCGCCGCGAGGCGCTGTCGGCGGCGCGGCTCGTGCACCCGAACATCGTGCAGGTCTTCGACTTCGGCCTCGACGAGGCGAGCGGCCGCCACTACATCGTCATGGAGTACGTCCACGGCCGCTCGGGCGCCGAGATCCTGCGCGACGAGACGCGCCTCGGCGTCGCCGACACGCTCGAGCTCGTCGACGGCGCCTGCCGCGGGCTCGCGCACGCGCACCGCATGGGCGTCGTCCATCGCGACGTCAAGCCGGGCAACATCATGCGCTCCGACGACGGCGCGGTGAAGCTCGCGGACTTCGGCATCGCCAAGGCGATGGTCGGCCAGACGTCGCAGATCACGCAGGCGGGCTCGGTGCTCGGCACCGCCGCGTACCTCGCGCCCGAGCAGGCCACCGGCGCGGAGGTCGGTCCGCCCGCGGATCTCTACGGCCTCGGCGTCGTGACCTACCAGCTGCTCGCCGGGCGGCTGCCCTATGACGCCGGCTCGCTGACCGAGCTCGCGATGCTGCAGCAGCGCGAGTATCCGTTCCGCCTCGACGAGGTCGCGCCCGAGGTGCCGGCCGCGCTCGCGCTCGCGGTCGAGAAGGCGCTCGCCCTGGTGCCCGAGGAGCGCTACGCGAGCGCCGACGAGATGCGCGCCGCGCTGCACGACGGGGCCCGCGGGATCGCCCCCGCGGGCGCCGACGCGACCGCGACCGCGGCGACGGCGATGCTCGCGCAGGAGGACCGCACCGCAGCGACCCGCGCCGTGTCGAGCTCGCAGCGCGGCGGCCGGCGCCTGCAGCCCCAGCCGCCGCGCGGCGGCCCGCTGCCGCCTGTGCAGTACGAGCCGATCCCGGAGATCCCGCCGTCGCGCCGCGATGATCCGCGGCCGCGCAACGGCGGCGCGGGCAAGGTCCTGGGGGTCGTGCTCGTGGCGGGGATCCTTGCGGCGGTGATCGCGTTCGCGATCGGCAACTCGCAGGGGGGCTCGTCGGTGAAGCTCTCCCCCGTCGACGGCAACACCACGAGCGAGGTCGTCGACCAGATGAACCAGCTCATCGACGACAACACGCGCTAGTCCGCGTCAGGGAGCCGCGCCGCCGCGCAGCCCCGCGGCGTGCGCGGCGAGCGTCCCGCCGGCGATCGCGGCGCGCAGGCCGACCATGAGCCGCGCGAGGTAGGCGAGGTTGTGCAGCGTCAGCAGCCGCACCCCGGTCAGCTCGCGATTCTTCAGGAGGTAGCGTAGGTAGCCACGCGAGTGCCCGCCGCTGCAGGCCGGGCAGGGGCAGCCCTCCATGATCGGCTCGTGGGATTGCTTGTGGCGGGCGGCGGTGAGGTCGACGCGCCAGCGGTTGGCGGGATCGGGCACGATCGCGACGCCGTGGCGGCCCAGGCGCGTCGGCATCGCGCAGTCGAACGTGTCGACGCCGAGCTCGACGCCGCGGATCAGGTCGTCGACGTCGCCGATGCCGAGCAGGTGGCGCGGCCGGGCGTCGTCATCGCCAAGCGCGCAGAGCGCCCAGCCGACGATCTCGTACATCTGCGCCTTGTCGGCTCCCAGCGAGCCGCCGATCGCGATCCCGTCGACCGGCCGCGCGGCGATCTCCTGCGCCGAGGCGATGCGCAAATCCTCGTAGACGCCGCCCTGGACGATCCCGTAGACGAGCTGCCCCGGCGGACCGTGTTCCTCGTGGAATGCGAGGCAGCGGTCGAGCCAGCGGTGCGTGCGCTCCGTCGAGCGGGCGGTGTATTCGCGGCCGATGTGAAACGGCGTGCATTCGTCGAACACGAGCGCGATGTCGGCGCCGAGCTTCGCCTGGACCTCCATCGAGGTCTCCGGACCCATGAAGCGCTCCGAGCCGTCGATGTAGGAGCGAAAGCGCACGCCGTCCTCGTCGATCGACAGGACACGGCCCATCCGGTCCGGACCCGTCGGCGCGCGGCCCTTGACCTCGTCGGCGACCGCCCCGTGGCCCATGCTGAAGACCTGAAATCCACCGGAGTCGGTGATGACCGGATGGGGCCAGCCCATGAAGTCGTGCAGGCCGTTGAAGTGGGCGACGAGATCGGCGCCGGGCTCGAGGAACAGGTGAAACGTGTTGCCGAGCACCATGTCGTAGCCGAGCGCCGCGACCTCGCGCGGCTCGAGTCCCTTGACCGTTGCCTTCGTCGCCAGCGGCACGAACGCCGGCGTGCGGACGGCGCCGTGAGCCGTGCGAAGGACCCCGGCTCGCGCCTGCGAGCCGGGGTCCCGGTGGAGGATCTGCAGGGCGCTCATGCGCCCCGCAGACTAGGGACCGCTGCTACGCGGAGCTCGCGCCGGCCGCCTCGGCGTCGATCGTCGCCGGCTCGGCGCCGGCGACGCCGATCTGCACGCGGCGCGGCTTGGCCTGGACGGGCTTGGGGATCCGCACCTCGAGCACGCCGTTGTCGAACGTCGCCCGCACGGACTCGGGGTCGATCCCCTCGGGAAGCGTCAGCGACCACGAGAACACGCCGGTCGCGCGCTCGAGGCGGTAGTAGCCCTCGTGCTTCTCCTCGTGCTCGGTCTTGCACTCGCCGGCGACGGTGAGGACGTCGTTTTCGACCTCGATGTGGACGTCGGATTCGGTGATGCCCGGCAGGTCCGCCTTCAGGACGAAGTGCTCGCCCGTCTCGACGAGATCCATCGCCGGGATCCAGCGCCGCGCGGTCGCCATCGTCGCGTTGTCGTTGCCGCGGGTCGTCGGCGTGTCGAAGAAGCTCGAGAAGAGGCGGTTCATCTCGCCCTGGAGGGAGTCGATCTCGCGGATCGGGTCCCACCGTACAAGTGCCATGGTCAAAGACCTTCTGTGGTCGATGTCTGCTTGGGTGGAAGTATAAAACCTAAGTGTTGTCGTGTCAAGTCTGAGCGCGCGTGCGAGGACGCCGCCCGCGGGCGGCGTCGTGCGCCGCGCCCGAGCTACCGCCCTACTTGCAGCAGCCCCAGCCCGTCCGGTCGAGGACGCGGTCCCAGGAGTCGCCGAGGCGGTCGAGCTCCTCGGCGCTAAAGAGGTCGAGGAACATCGCGCGCACGCCGGCGAGGTGCGTGGCGCGCGCGGCGCGCAGCTTCTCGCGGCCCGCGGGGGTGAGCTTCGCGAACGCGCCGCGGGCGTCGTCGCTGCAGGCGACGCGCTCGAGCAGGCCCTCGCGCTGGAGGCGGTCGACGAGCCGCGTCAGGCCGCTTCGGCTGAGCAGGATCGAGGACGCGAGGTCGCACATGCGCATGCGCTCGTCCTCCGCGTCGGCGAGGTACGTGAGCACCTCGTAGGAGCTGAGCTGCAGGCCGTGCGCGGCCTCGAGCTGGGCATCGAGCGCCTTGGCGAGCGCGGCCTGCGCGCGCAGCATCCCGCGCCAGGCTCGCAGCTCAGGCGGTGCGAGCAGACGCAGCTCTGAAGAGTCGCTGACGATCGCCATGACATAGAGGATAGTGCGTTCTGATTGCACACGCAACGATCGGCGGAGGCCCGGCAGGTGGGCGTGATCCGCTCGTGGCCTAACGTTCGGGCCATGGCACTCGAGGGACTGCACCACATAACGGCGATCACCGCGGACGCGCCGCGCAACGTCGATTTCTACGCCCGCGCGCTTGGACTGCGGCTGGTCAAGAAACGGTGAACTTCGACCAGCCCGACATCTACCACCTCTACTACGGCGACGAGGGCGGGACGCCCGGTTCGATCCTGACCTTCTTCGAGTTCCCCGCCGCGGCGCCCGGACGCCACGGCGACGGGATGCCCTACCGCGTGCTCTGGCGCGTGCAGGGGCAAGACGCGCTCGCGTTCTGGAGCGAGCGCCTCGGCGACGAGGGCGTCGGCGTCTCAACCACTGCCGGCGGGGTGCAGTTCGCCGATCCCGAGGGGCTCGAGCACGACCTCGTCGTCGACGACGCCCCCGATGCGCCGCTGGCAGCGGTCGCGGGCGACATCCCGAGCGAGCACGCGCTGCTCGGCTTCGCGGGCGTCCGCGCCTACGCCGAGGATCGCGGCGCGTCGTCCGCGCCACTGCTCGACGCGCTCGGCTTCGCCGCGCGCAGCGGCGCCGACGACACCTGGCAGCTCGCGGGTGACGCGCGCCGCGCGGCATGGCACTACGACGCACCGGCGGGCCCCGGCCGGCAGGGCGCGGGCTCGATCCACCACGTCGCCTGGTCGGCGGCCGACGACGCCGAGCTCGAACGCTTCCGCGAGATCGCCGCGCGCGCCGGTGCGCGGCCGACGCCGATCATCGACCGCCAGTACTTCCATTCCGTCTACTTCCGCGAGCCCAGCGGCATGCTCTTCGAGCTCGCGTCGCGCAACGTCGGCTTCGCCGTCGACGAGCCGGTCGCGACGCTCGGCGGAGAGCTCAAGCTGCCGCCGCAGTACGAGGCCCGCCGCGCACAGCTCGAGCAGGCGCTGACGCCGATCGCGAACCCGCGCGCCGCCGCATGATGCCCGAGCCGCTCGTCCACGTCGTCCGCGAGGCCGCCGGCGAGCCGGAGGGCGCGCTCATCCTCCTGCACGGACGCGGTGCCGACGAGCACGACCTCACGTCCGTGCTCGACATCCTGGATCCCGAGCGGCGGCTCGTCGGCCTGACCCCGGGCGCGCCCCTGCCCGGTCCGGGCGGCGGTCGCTGGTGGTACGCGGTGCCGCGCGTCGGCTACCCCGACCCGAACACGTTCCACGCGACGTACGCCCGGCTCACGAGCTTCCTCGACGGCTGGCTGCAGGAGCGCGACCCCGTCATCTCGGTCCAGTTGGCACGCGACGCGCGCGAGCGCCTCGAAGCCGGCGGACTCGACGTCGACTACCACGAGCACCAGGGCGGCCATCACCTCGACCCGGACACGCTGGCGCTCCTGACCAGGTGGGCGGGCGAGCACTGCGCATCGTTCACGCGCTGAGCACGATCGACTCCCGGCCGCCGTCACACGACGCTCGTCGTCAGCGCGACGAGCGCGGTGACCGCCAGCAGCGCGAGCACCGCCCGCTCGTAGCGCTGGCCGCGCAGCCAGGCGAACGCGCGGCGGCCGAGCAGCTGGCCGACGACGCCCGCGCCGAGCAGCGCCCAGACCGCGTCGGGCACCGCGAACGTCCCGGTCAGCAGCAGCGCCGGGAAGGCGAGCAGCGCCTCGGCGACGAAGATCGCCGCCAGCGTGTCGCGCATCGCGGCGGGCGCGGCGCCGCGCCCGAGCAGGTGGAACACGAGCGGCGGCCCGCTCAGCGACGTCGACGTCGCAAGCGCGCCGCTCGACACGCCCGCGGCGGGCGCATGCCAGGCCCGCGGGCGGGCTTCCACGCCGCGCGAGCGAGCGCGCACCCGCAGCGCAAGCGCCGCCAGCACCGCCAGCGCCACGAGCACCGACAGCGGGCGCTCGGGCAGCGCGCGCAGCGCGAGCGCGCCCACCGCCAGTCCCGGCAGCGACCAGGCGACGAGCACGACCGCGTCGCGTCCCAGCACAGCGGGCCGACGCCGCTCGGTCGCCAGCGTCAGGCCGTTGAGCACGAGCCCGAGCAGCGCGCCCGCCGTCACGGCCTCGCGCGGGCCGAGCAGCGCGAACAGGATCGGCGCCGACACGAGCGCAAAGCCGAAGCCGGTCGCGGACTGCAGCGCCATCCCGAGGAACACCGCCAGCGCCGCGAGCGCGACGGTCACGTCAGCCGCTGCGGTGCAGCAGCGAGCGCCCCGTCATCTCCGGCGGCTGCGCGATGCGCAGCAGCTCGAGCGCTGTCGGCGCGACGTCGGCGAGGATCCCGGGCGCCGGGTCGAGCTCGGCGCCGTCGCCGGTGACGATCAAGGGAACCGGGTTGAGCGAGTGCGCGGTGTTCGGCGAGCCGTCGGGCTCGAGCATGTGGTCCGCGTTGCCGTGGTCGGCGGTGACGATGCAGACGCCGCCCGTCGAGTGGACGGCCTCGACGATGCGCCCGAGACACGCGTCGACGGTCTCGATCGCCTCGACGGCGGCCGGGATGACGCCGGTGTGGCCGACCATGTCAGGGTTGGCGAAGTTGATGATCGCGAAGAGGAAGTCCTCCTCGTGCCAGGCGTTCACGAACGCCTCGGTCGCGCCCGGCGCGCTCATCGCGGGCTTGTGGTCGTACGTCGGGACATCGCGCGGCGAGGGCACGAGCTCGCGCCGCTCGCCCTCCTCCGGGCGCTCCTTGCCGCCGCCGAAGAAGTACGTCACGTGCGGGTACTTCTCCGTCTCGGCGACGTGCAGCTGACGCCCCGCGCGGGCGGCGATCACCCGCGACAGCGTCACCGCGGGGCGCGCCGGCACGAACGCCACCGGGCGGTCGCCGTGATCGCCGCCATACGCGGTGAGCGTCGTGTAGCGCGCGACGGGATCCGCGCCGCGGCGGTCGATCCCCGGGCAGACCGGGTCGGCCAGCGCGCAGGAGATCTCGCGCATGCGGTCGGGCCGGAAGTTGAACGCGATGACGGAGTCCCCGGGCCGGATCGCGCCCTCCGTCCCGACACGGGTCGCGCTGACGAACTCGTCGGTCTCGCCGCGCTCGTAGGCGGCGCGCACCGCGGCGCCGCCGGTCGGCGCGGCGTGGATCGCGATCCCGTGCGCGAGCAGGTCGTAGGCCTGCTGGACGCGCTCCCAGCGGCCGTCGCGGTCCATCGCGTAGTAGCGCCCGACGACGCTCGCGACGCGCCCGACGCCGGCCTCGCGGCACCAGCCCTCGAGCGTCTCGACGAAGCCTGCGCCGGCGGTCGGCAGCGTGTCGCGCCCGTCGGTGAAGGCGTGGATCACGAGGTCCTCGACGCCCGCGTACGCCGCCGTCTGCAGGAGCGTGCGCACGTGCTCGATGCTCGAGTGCACGCCACCGTCGGAGACGAGCCCCATGAGGTGCACGCGGGGCGCGCCCTGCATCGCCGCGAGCAGCACCTCGTTGCCGCCGAACGCGGGCAGCTTGGCGGCCTCGTCGATCAGCGTCAGGTCCTGCATGACGACGGCGCCCGCGCCGAGGTTGAGGTGTCCGACCTCGGAGTTGCCCATCTGTCCGTCAGGCAGCCCGACCGCCCTGCCGCAAGCCGTCAGCGTCGTGTGCGGGTAGCGCTCCCAGAGTGCGTCGAAGACGGGCGTGCCGGCGAGCGAGACGGCGTTGCCCGGACCGTCGGGCGCGAGGCCCCAGCCATCGAGAACGACGAGGCAGACCGAGGAGGGATCGGTCACGACTGCGCGCCGTTGCTCGCCGGGAAGCGGATGGCGCTGCTCAGCGCAGGCCCTCGCTACGAATCGGCGGCAGCCGCGAGCTGCACCGCCGCGTCCACGATGCGGGCGAAGTTGCCCGGATCCAGCGAGGCGCCGCCGACGAGCGCGCCGTCGACGTCGGGCAGCGCCAGCAGCTCGGGCGCGGTGTCCGGGGTCACAGATCCGCCGTAGAGGACGCGCGCGAACTGCGCCGCGTCGGGTGCCCTGTCCTTGATCAGCGCGCGGACGAAGGCGATCGCGTCCTGCGCCTGCTCGGGCGTGGCGACCTTGCCGGTGCCGATCGCCCAGATCGGCTCGTACGCAACGGTCACGTCGGCGATCTGGCCCGGGGTCAGGCGATCGAGCCCCTCCTGCACCTGGTGGCGCAGCTTGCGCTCGGTGTCGCCGCGCTCGCGCTCCTCCTCGGTCTCGCCGACGCAGAGGATCGGCTTGAGGCCGGCCTCGAATGCGCTGACCATCTTGTGCGACAGCGCCTTGTCGGTCTCGTTGTAGTACTGGCGCCGCTCGGAGTGGCCGAGAACGACGCCGTGGACGTCGATCTCGGTCAGCATCGGCGCCGAGATCTCGCCGGTGTACGCGCCCTGCGGCGCCTCATGCATGTTCTGGGCGAAGACCTCCACCCGCGAGCCGCGCGTGGAGTCGACCATCGCCTGCAGATCGGTGTACGGGACGCAGATCGCCACGTCGACGCCGTCGGCGCTGTACACGCGCGGCAGGAAGGCCTGGATGAACTCCTCGGCCTCCGACACCGTCTTGTGCATCTTCCAGTTGCCGGCGATGAAGGGCGTGCGTGCCATCGTGCGCGCTCTAACCCTAGGCCCTGAGCAGTTCGAGGCCGGGCAGCGTGGTTCCCTCGATGAGCTTCAGGGCGGCCCCGCCGCCGGTCGACAGGTGCGTGACGCTGTGCGCAAGCCCGAACTCGGCCATCGCCGCGCCCGAGTCGCCGCCGCCGACGACCGTCACCGCCTCGGTCTGCGCCATCGCCTGCGCGATCGCGAGCGACCCCGCCGCGAACGGCTTGTGCTCGAACGCGCCGATCGGCCCGTTCCAGAAGATCGTCTTGGCCTTGCGGATCTCGGCGACGTACTCGGTGCGCGTCTTGGAGCCGATGTCGAGCTGCATCCAGCCGTCGGGCACGTCGAGGCCCGGGATGATCTGCACCT
>Ga0136617_10001695_pt1 | contig 19547 bp, 22 predicted proteins | sample AntDrymUQ3222106_2_FD_129672 | JGI IMG/M metagenome (GOLD analysis project Ga0136617, IMG submission 129672) | Polar desert sand microbial communities from Dry Valleys, Antarctica - metaG UQ322 (21.06) | ecosystem: Environmental > Terrestrial > Soil > Desert | place: Antarctica: Dry Valley... | reverse complement strand
GTCGGGTCAGTCCGCTACCCGGGGCTTCTCGATCACCCTCAGCACGAGCTGGCGACGCGCCAGCTCGACGGCCTGTATGGCGGGGTGGTCGGCGTCACCCTGAGCCGCGACGAGCGCGCCGCGGCGATCCGCTTCCTCGACGCGCTCGAGCTCGCGGCATCGGCCACGACCATCGGTGATCTCTTTACCGAAGTGCTGTACCCGCCGGTGTCGTCGCACCGCCGCCTCGATCCCGCGGAGCGTGCTCGCTTGGGCATGACCGAGGGCTTCGTGCGGATATCCGTCGGTATCGAGGATCCCGCCGATATCATCGCCGACCTCGACGCCGCGCTGGAGAGGGTCTAGCTCGTTGAGCCGGCGAGCCCGCGACCACAGCGGTCCCACTGGGCGAGGCGCGTGGCCGCCGGCGAGACGCGGGTCGCTGCGCTTCCCGATCTCGGGCCCCTCTGCGGAAGGAACCCCCGAGATCGACGCGCAGCGACCGCGCCTCTCGCCCAGCAGGACCGTTCTGGATCCGGCGCGTGGGTGTGGGACCGGGGCGGCTAGTGCTCCCGGCGCAGGTAGTCGAGCACCTCGGCCATCACCCGGCAGTCGATCTCGTTGTAGCGGTCGATCTCGCGCATGAGCGCGACGCTCGTGAGCGCGCCGCCCGTCCGCCGCGCCTCGCCAGCCGCAAGCCACGCGCCCGTCATCGCTCCCGTCCCGTCGGCGAGGCCCTCGCCCCAGTCCGTCTCGATGTGCCCGAGTGCGTGCAACGCCCGCGCGACGGCCTTCAGGCCGAAGCCCATCGCGCCGCGGATGACGACGGGCTCCGCGTGCACCACCTTCCGCAGGAGGTCGTACCAGCCGAGGCTGGGCCAGCCCTTCTCGCGGTGGCGCTCGCGCGCCGATGTGTAGGTCGCGTCCATGAACACGGTCTCGGCCGCGGACCAGTGGAAGAGGCGCGCCTCGCTCACCGACGCGAGGCCCACGTCCCGCGCGAGGGCCGACAAGTGCGCCACCCACTCGTCGATCATCTCGCCCTCGGCCATGGCAGTGAGCGTGCGCGCGGTGAACTGCGCGAAGGTCCACCGTCCATCCTGGTAGCGGCCGCAGCCGATCTGGAAGATGAGCGGTGTGCCACCGCGGCGCGGGAACGCCAGAAAGTCGTCGTCGAGGTCGTTCACCGTCTCGAAGTCCACGTAGAGCTCGAGCGGCGCGCGCGCTCGCCAGCGCCCGTCGTCCGCGCCGATGCGCTCCGGGCGCACGGGCGGGCCGTCGCGGTGGACCGCGAGGATCGCGTCGACGATCGGCGGGTCCTTCGTCCCGCCGAGGCCGAGTGTGGCGGCGCTCGTACGCGGGTCGTCCCAGCGTGTGATGCCGAGCCCGTGCGCGCGTTCACGGTGACTGGTGTCCACGGTGCGCAGGAGCGTCAGCTCGCCGAGCTCGCGCGCGATCTCGCCCTTCGCGCGATGCCAGACGCCGTCGCCGTCCTCGCGCATATTCGGCCAGAGCTCAGGGACCGTCGGGCGTGGGAGGACCTCCCACGAGGCGCCCGCCGTGCGGACGCGGAGGAGCCACGACGCGGCGAGCGCGACCGCGTCGCCCAGCGTCATGTCACGGCCCTTGATGAACGCATCGCGCGCCACCCGGCCAAGGCGCTCCCAGCACACGTCACCGCGCTCCTTGCCCTGGCGCCAGCCGCGGCCGACGACGTACGCGAACGGAGGCGTGAGTCCCTGCAGCCGTCCGAGCGCGGCGTTGTACGCCCACACCTGCGCGCAGGTGGGCAGCTCGCTCGCGGTCGAGATGAGCCCGTCCTTCAGGAGCTCGACCGTCGCGAACTTCACGTCGACGACGCGGTAGTGCCAGGGGGCGCCATCGAGCGCGGGAGCGGGCGCCGCGGCGGGGTCGTCGGGCCCGAACGCGTCGGCGCACTTGCGCGCGAGGACGTCCGAGCGCATGAGCAGGTCCACCATGCCGTATATGCGCGCTTGCGGGTCGCGCACGACACCCTGCGCGATCGCGGGATCGCCGCGGGCCATCGCCCGCCAGGTCTCCTCCGCGGCCTCACGCGAGCGAGCGTCCGTGCGCCCGCCGCTGATCCGGGTGAGCGTCACCTCCGACCCGAGGTGCTCGAGGACCGCCTCCTCGAACCGCCGCCCCCGCTCGGCGAGCCAGCGGCCGAAGTCGAACCGTTCGTCGTAGCCCGAGCGCATCGTGTCGGGGGCGAAGCCGCGGTCGATCCCGTAGAGCTCGAGCCAGTCGATGAGCTCGTTGCGGCGGCTCCAGAACCGCGTCGCGCCGGCGGAGACCCAGTCGCGCCACTGCTCGTCCGTGACCGGGTCGGCCACGCTGCCATCGTCGCGGGTGACGATCGCGTGCTGGCCGCGCGCCGGGGAACCGAGAGTGAGCCCGAGAAAGAGCTGACCCGGCTCGCTCGCGCGACCGTCTAGCAGGCGTCCCTTCGGCCCGCCTCCGTATCCCGCCATGTTCCGACCGTATCAGGAGGTGAAGCGTGCGGCCGACAGGAAGCCGATGGGATGGGCGGTGACGCCGTCGAGGGCCAGGTCCGCGAGGATCTCGCCGACGACGGTCGAGAATTTGAACCCGTGGCCGGAGCACGGCGACGCATAGACGACCCGATCATCGCGCCGTTCGATGACGAAGTGACCGTCGGGGGTGCTCGTGTAGAGGCACGTGTGCGTCGAGCGGAGCGCTCCGTCCGCGACCGGAAGGTGACGCCGCACGAAAGCGCGCACGCGCTCCAGATCGGCCGGGCCGTGCCGCGCCACTTTCAGTCCGTGCTCATCTTGCGGGAAGCCGTAGTAGCCGCCGTCGGCCGTCTCCGCGATCCACACCGGCAACCGGCTGACCGGGGCGGTGGGGTCGAACCAGAAGAGTGGCACCTGCTCGACCCGCAGGAGCGGCGCGAGCGAAGGGACGAGCTCGGCGATCCACGGACCCGCGGTGATGACGAGTGACGAGGCGGCGTACGTGGTGCCTGCCGTCTCCACCGCGAAGCCGTCGCCGTCCACGCGCCACCGGTCCACGCGCTTCCCGAAATGGAAGACCGCTCCGGCGCGCTCGGCCGCGCGCAGGTGCGCCTCGATGCAGCGCTCCGCCGCGAGGACACCAGCCTCCGCCTCCGCGATTCCAACCCACGACGGGTCGGGGACGAGCGGCGGATGACGGCGGTGGATCTCGGCGGCATCGAGCAGCTCGTGGACGAGGCCGTGGGTCTCCGCGCTCCGGCGAGCCCCAGGCACGAGCTCGCCGTCTGGCGGTCCCATGTAGATCCCTCCGGTGCGCGCGAGCAAGTGCGCTCCGCTCTCTTCCTCGAGCGCGCGCCAGAGCGTCCAGGCGCGGCGCAGCAACGGGACGTAGTCGGGGTGCTCGAAGTACGAGAGCCGGATCACCCGCGTGCGTCCACCCGACGAGCCCTGCCCGTGGGCACGGCCGAACATCTCGATGCCGATGACGCGAGCGCCACGCGCGGCGCAATGCTTCGCCGCCGCGCTCCCCATGGCGCCGAGTCCGATGACACAGACGTCCGCCGTCGTTGGCATCAGCTTGCCGACAGGCAAGGGAGGGCTTGGCCCGACCGAGCCGCAGGCCGTACGGCGTCCGGCGCGGACGGTGCCGGGACCGGGGATTGACCTAGGCTCTCGCACAAGATGGCGCGCTTCATCGTCGAAGGCGGCACGCCGCTACGCGGCGAGATCACCGCATCCGGGAACAAGAACTCGGCGCTGCCGCTCATCGCCGCCTCCCTCCTCACCGACGAGCCCATCATCCTCCGGAACGTCCCACGCATCCGTGACGTGCGGGAGATGCTGGAGATCCTTTCCGGACTTGGTGCGGACATCGAGGAGCTCGACCCGCACGCGGTGCGCATCAGCACGGCGGATGTTTCGCGGACCGATATCGACGCGCGGCTGTCGCGGGAGATCCGGACCTCGCTCCTCTTCGCTGGCCCAATGCTCGGACGATTCAAGCAGGTCACGCTCGGCACGCCCGGCGGCGACGTGATCGGGCGGCGCCGCTCGGACACGCACTGGCTGGCGATGCGGGCCCTGGGCGCGGAGCTCACCAGCGGCAAGAACGGGTACGGCCTCCGTGCGGATCGCCTCGTCGGCGGCGAGGTGCTGCTCGACGAGGCATCCGTCACGGCCACCGAGAACGCGCTGCTGCTGGCGGTGAAGGTTCCCGGACGCACGCTCATCCGCAACGCGGCGAGCGAGCCGCATGTCCAGGAGCTCGCGATGGTCCTCGTCGGAATGGGCGCACGGATCCACGGCATCGGCACGAACACGCTCGAGGTGAAAGGTGTCGACCGCCTGCGCGGCATCGAGCACAGCGTCTGGAGCGACCACATGGAGGTCGGATCCCTGCTCGGCCTCGCGGCGATGACCCGCGGCGAGGTCATCGTGCATCGCTGCGCGCCGAATCACCTCCAGATGACGCAGGCCGTGTTCCGCCGGCTCGGGGTGGACACCGTGGTCGAGGGAGACGATCTCCATGTCCAAGCCAGCGACGAGTACGTCATCCAGGACGACCTCGGCGGGAGGATCCCGACGGTGAAGTCCGGACTCTGGCCCGCTTTCCCGAGCGACCTCACGAGCATCGCGACAGCCGTCGCCACGCAGTCACACGGGACCGTGCTCATCCACGAGTGGATGTTCGAGGGGCGCATGTTCTGGGTGAACACGCTCGAGGCGATGGGTGCCCGCGTCGTGCTCTGCGACCCGCACCGCGTCGTGGTCGTCGGCCCAGCGCAGCTCTTCGGCACGGATCTGCGCAGCCCGGACATCCGCGCCGGCCTGGCACTCCTCGGCGCCGCACTCTGCGCGAAGGGCACCAGCACCATCGACAACGTCGAGCAGATCGATCGCGGGTATGAGGCGATCGATGAGCGCCTCCGCGGCCTGGGCGCGAAGATCGAGCGGGCATGACCTTACGCCTACGCCGACCAGGCGAGGAGCGGCTTCGCCGCGACGAGCCGCAGGGCCCCCGGGGGCTGCAGGGGCAGGGGCCCCTGTGCGGCGAAGCCGCGACGAAGTCAGCGCCGGGACCGGGGATCACATGATCGACCCGAGCTCACTCGGCACCGCTCCGGCGTCCTATGTCACGCACCTCGAGTGTGCGCGGTGCGGTGCCAGGGGCGACGCATCGAAGGTCGCGAACCTCTGCCCCGCCTGCGGCGGTCCGTACCTCGTCCGGTACGACCTCGAGCGCATGCGCACCAGCACGCCGAAGAGCGTGCTCTACGGTCGTCAGGCCTCGCTCTGGCGGTACCGCGAGCTGCTGCCGGTCCAGGACCACGAGAACATCGTGTCGCTCGGCGAGCCGAACACCCCCCTGTACGAGGTGCCGGTCCTCGGCGACAAGCTCGGTCTCCACCGGCTGTCGGTGAAGGACGAGGGGCTGCTGCCGACGGGGTCCTTCAAGGCTCGCGGCGCTGCCGTCGGCGTCACGCGGGCGGGGGAGCTCGGCGTCACGACGATCGCGCTGCCGACGGCGGGCAATGCCGGAGCGGCATGGGCGGCGTATGGGGCGCGTGCGGGCATCGGCGTCGTGGTCGCGATGCCCGCGAGCACGCCGGATGTCATCCAGCGCGAGACCGCCTCGTACGGCGCCCGCGTCTACCTGGTCGACGGCTCCATCTCGGACGCCGGAGCGCTCGTGAAGCAGGCCTGCGCCGACCACGGGTGGTACGACGCGTCAACGCTCAAGGAGCCGTACCGCATCGAGGGCAAGAAGACGATGGGCTTCGAGCTCGCGGAGCAGCAGCGCTGGGAGCTGCCCGACGTCATCGTGTACCCGACGGGCGGCGGCGTCGGCCTCATCGGGATGTGGAAGGCCTTCGAGGAGCTCCGCGCGCTCGGCTGGATCGGCGACAAGCGACCGCGCTTCATCGCCGTGCAGGCCGCGGGCTGCGCGCCGATCGTGAAAGCCTTCCATGCCGACCAGGACGAGTCCGAGCCATGGCCCGACCCCGTGACGTTCGCGGCGGGGCTTCGCGTCCCGAAGCCGCTCGGCGACTTCCTCGTGCTGCGCATCCTTCGCGGATCAAAGGGCACCGCGATCGACGTGAGCGACGAGCGGACGCGCGACATGATGCGGCTCGCCGGCACGACCGAGGGTCTCTGCCTCTGCCCGGAAGGCGCCGCGGGGTTCGAGGGCGCGTACCAGCTCCGGCAGATGGGCTTCATCGACGAGCACGAGGACGTCGTGGTGTTCAACACCGGGAGCGGGCTCAAGTACGCCGAGTCATTGCAGGGCCCGCCGCCGATCCACCTCGAGCGGGGCCGGCCGATCCCGCGTGTCGAGCGGCAGCTCGAGGAGCCCTTCGAGGGCCTCCGGCCCCTCGTCGTGGAGGACGAGCGCCTGCGGGTCGCGCCGGACGAGGAGTAGCTCTCGGACCTCGCGACGTCCCGCGTAGCATCCGTGCGGATGGACATCGCGCCTGACATCCTCGGCGTCGTCGGCAATACGCCTCTGGTACGCCTCTCACGGCTTGGCCGCGAGGGCCGCGCTCAGCTGGTGGCGAAGCTCGAGATGCTGAATCCCGGCGGCTCCGTCAAGGACCGCATCGGCCTGGTCATGATCGAGGACGCGGAGCGGCGCGGTCTCCTGCGGCCCGGCGGCACCATCGTCGAGCCGACCAGCGGCAACACCGGCGTGGGCCTCGCGATGGCCGCCGCGATCAAGGGATATCGACTGGTCTGCACGATGGCCGACAAGCAGAGCCAGGAGAAGCGTGATCTCCTGCGCGCGTTCGGCGCCGAGGTCGTCGTCTGCCCGACGGCGGTCCCGCCGGAGTCCCCCGAGTCCTACTACAAGGTGGCGGAGCGCCTGGCGAGGGAGCTCCCGGGCGGATTTCTCCCGAACCAGTACTACAACCCGCAGAACCCGGAGGCGCATTACCGGACGACCGGACCCGAGATCTGGGAGCAGACCGAGGGACGGATCACGCACTTCGTGACGGGCGTCGGCACCGGCGGTACCGTCTCCGGGGCCGGGCGATACCTGAAGGAACGCGAACCGGCTGTCGTGATCGTGGGTGCCGATCCGGAGGGCTCGATCTTCACCGGCGGTATCCATCCGTACAAGACGGAGGGCATCGGCGAGGACTTCTACCCGGGTACGTTCGACGCCGCGCTCGTCGACCGCTGGGTCCGCGTGAGCGACCGCAACTCGTTCCTCACGGCGCGGCGTCTCGTCCGCGAGGAGGCGATCCTGGCTGGCGGCTCCGCGGGAACGGCCATGTTCGCGGCGCTCGAGGTGGCGCGGGAGCTCGACGAGAGGGCGCTCGTCGTGGTGCTGCTGCCGGACTCGGGGCGCTCGTACCTCTCGAAGATCTACAACGACGAGTGGATGCGGCAGAACGGCTTCCTGGACCGCTTCCCGCTCCTCGCGCGCGTGTCGGACGTGATGAAGGATCGCGAGACCGGGACACCCGAGCTCATCGTCGTGTCCAAGAGCGAGTCGATCCGGAATGCCATCGACACCATGCAGAAGTACGGGATCTCCCAGATCCCGGTGGTCGCGAACGGTACCGCGCGGAGCATCTCCGACATCGTCGGCAGCGTGCAGGAGAAGACGATGCTCGACCGCGTCTTCCGGGAGCCCGCCCTCGTCGAGGAGCGGGTCGAGCGGCTCATGGAGGCACCGTTCCCGGTGGTGCAGGCCGATGACGACATCGAGCGCCTCTACAGCGAGCTGTCGGGGGGCGCGGCGGCCCTCGTCGCCGCTCGTGAGGACCGCCCCGTCTCGGTGATCACGAAGGCGGACCTCCTCGAGTTCGTGGCGCACCAGCGCCGGCGCGCACGCTAGGCGCGGCTGATGCCCGACGACATGCGCCGACAGGGATTCGAGACGCTCGCGATCCACGCCGGACAGGAGCCCGAGCGGACCACCGGCGCCGTCGTCGTGCCGATCTTTCAGACGTCGACCTTCGCCCAGGAGGCTGTCGGGAAGCACAAAGGCTACGAGTACGCGCGCACCGGCAATCCGACGCGCCACGCGCTCGAGACGTGTCTCGCTGCCCTCGAGGCCGGCGAGTGGGGACTCGCCTTCGCGTCGGGCATGGCGGCGACGGACGCCGTGGCGCATCTGCTCTCGAGCGGGGATCACGTCGTCATGGGTGACGACGTGTACGGCGGGACCTACCGCTTGTTCGCGCGGGTCTTCGACCGGCTCGGCGTCACGCTCACGGCCGTGGACATGCGCGACCCGCGCACCGTGCGGCGCGCGCTGCGCAAGCGGACCAGGATCGTATGGATCGAGACGCCCACGAACCCGATGCTCAAGGTGGTCGACATCGCCGCCGTCACGGGGTTGGCCAGGAAGGCAGGCGCGATCTCGATCGTGGACAACACCTTCGCGAGCCCGTACCTGCAGCAGCCGCTGCGGCTCGGCGCGGATCTCGTGCTCCACTCGACGACGAAGTACATCGGTGGCCACTCCGACGTCGTCGGCGGGATGATCGTCGGCGTCTCGGAGGACCTCCGAGACCGTCTCGCGTTCATACAGAACGCCGCGGGTGGCGTCCCTGGCCCGCTGGATGCCTGGCTCGTGCTCCGCGGCGCGAAGACCCTCGCCGTGCGCATGGACCGCCACTCCGCGAACGGTCAGGCCATCGCCGAGTGGCTCATCGATCACCCGAGGGTCACGGCCGTGAACTATCCCGGGCTGCCCTCGCACCACGGGCACGACCTCGCGCGGCGGCAGATGCGGGCGTTCGGCGGCATGCTGTCCTTCGAGCTGAAGGGCGGCGAGGCGGCCGCGAAACGGATGGCCGCCCGGACTCGCATCTTCGCGCTCGCAGAGTCGCTCGGCGGCGTGGAGTCGCTCATCGAGGTCCCGCTCGCGATGACGCACGGCTCGGTGCGTGGTACGAAGCTCGCACCGCCGCCGGGCCTCGTCCGACTCTCCGTGGGCCTCGAGAGCCTCGAGGACCTCATCGCCGACCTGGCGCGGGCGATCGGGAGCGGAGACCCAAGCGGGCCTAAGGCGAGCCGGCCGCGACCGGGAGCGCTAGCCTCGCGGGTGTGAACGTCGCGATCGCCTTCGGTGCGGGCATCCTCTCGTTCCTCTCGCCCTGCGTGCTGCCGCTCGTGCCCGCGTTCCTCGTCAACATCGCCGGTGAGGCCGCGCTCGATGGGACCGCGCGGCGCCGCACGGTGACCCACGCGGTCGCGTTCGTGGCCGGCTTCAGCACGGTGTTCACGCTGCTCTGGGTCGGGCTCGCCCTTGCCGGCGGCCTCGCGGGGGAGCTCAAGTACTGGCTGGAGCGCGCGGCCGGCGGCCTGCTCGTGCTCATGGGCGCGCATATGCTCGGCGTCATCACCCTGCCATTCCTGCTCTACCGGCGCGAGGTGCGCCTCGAGGGTGGGACCACTGGCCTCGCGCGCTCGTTCCTCGTCGGCACGGCGTTCGGTCTCGGGTTCACGCCGTGCGTCGGGCCTTACCTCGGCGTCATCCTCACCCTGCTTTTTGGCGCGGAGCTCGCCTCGGGCGCGCTGCTCCTCCTCGCCTACGCGCTCGGCCTGGGCGTCCCGTTCCTGCTGCTGGCCGGCGGCTTCGGCGCCGCGCGCTCGGCACTGCGCTGGCTCGGCCGTCACCAGCGGGCCGTGAACGTGGTGGGCGGTACGCTCGTGATCGCGATGGGGTTGCTGCTGCTCTCCGGCCAGTTCACGCGGCTGGCGCAGCTATTCAACTTTCTCCCACTGCTCGGCTGATGGCGGGTGCCGTGATCGCGAGGCGGCCGGTTGGGACGCGCCTGGCCGCGAGCCTCGTCCTCGTGGTGATCGCGGTGTCCTCGCTCGGCGCGCTGCTCTGGCCGAGCCTGCCGTTCGCGACCTCGCGAGAGACGCCGGTGCGCGCCGGCGTGGTGCTGCGGTCGATCGACGACCCCGCCGCGCTCCCGCGGATCGGCGGTGCCGCTCCCGACTTCGAGTGGGTGACCACGGGCGGCATCACGCGGCGCCTCTCCGAGCTGCGCGGCAAGACCGTGATCGTGAACTTCTGGGCAACGTGGTGCGAGCCCTGCCGCGAGGAGATGCCGGCGCTCGACCGCGCGGCGTCGGCGGATCCGACGCTCGCTGTGCTCGCGCTCGATCTCGACGAGAACGCCGCGACGATCGACGGCTTCCTCGAGTCGTATGCCATCCGGCGGCTCGAGCCGATCCTCGACGCGGGGAAGAAGATCGCCACCCGCTATGGCGTCGTCAGCCTGCCCTCGACGTTCTTTCTCGGGCCGGACGGGACCGTGCGTCACCTGGAGATCCGCGGCATGAGCGACGCGCAGATCCGCGACGGCATCGCGAAGGCCCGATGACATCCGTGTCGCGGAGCGGGGAAGACCAGGTCCGCCGGATCGCCCGCCCCGGGCTACCGCGCCTCTACCGCGACGGCCAGCTCACGGAGAGCGGCCGGCTGCCGCCACCGGAGCGCGCGATCAGCCTCATCGTCAATGGCGAGGAGCTCGCGACGATCGCGTGCTCGCCGAGGCGCATCATCGCGCTCGCTCTCGGGTTCCTCCGGCTCGAGGACATCATCCAGAGCGCCGAGGATGTCGCGCTCATGGAGGTGTGCGACGAGGAGACGGTGGTCAAGGTGCGCCTCGCGCCGACGGCGCGCGCGGTGCCGCACGAGCGCAAGCGGATCCTCACCTCCGGCTGCGGGCGCGGGGTGACCTTCTCGCTCGATGTCGTACCGGTCGAGGGCGGCATGCGCGTGCGGCCCGAACAGGTGATGGAGTGGATGGAGCTCCTCCTCGAGGGCGCGACCGGCTACCGCGAGCACGGCGGCACGCACGCCGCGGGCCTTTTCGGACCGGAGGGCCTCGAGCTCCTCGTGGAGGACATCGGGCGGCACAACACCGTCGACCGCATCGCCGGAGAGGCGCTCCTGCAAGACCGGCCGACAGCGGGCAAGACGATCCTCACGAGCGGGCGCATCTCGAGCGAGATGCTCGTGAAGTGCTCGCGCCTGGGCACCGGTCTCGCCGCGTCGCGCACCAGCCCGACCGAGCTCGCGGTCTCGCTTGCGCAGGAAGCCGGGATCGGGCTCCTCGGCTACGTCCGCCGCGGCCAGCTCCAAATCTTCCACGATCCCGGTCGACTGGAGCTACCAGCCTCGCTGTAGCGCCGCCTGGTACTTCGGTACCGGCCGCTGGTGCTGTCGCCCAGCGCGTGGATCCGTCCGATGGTGCGGACATCCTGATCGGGAGGTCATCGATGATCCGCCGCTTCCTCCGCGCCTCTAGCGGGCTCGCGACACTCGAGTATGTCGTCGGGGCTGCCGTCATCCTCGGCACGCTCGTCACGGGCCTGACCGCATGGAACAACGGTCTCGTCGCGCGCCTGCAGGAGCTGGTCGCACAGCTGCAGGGCGTGCGGTGAACGCGCTGCTTCGCGACGAGGGCACCGTCACCCTCGAAACCACGCTTGCGATCGCGGTCCTCGTACCAGTCCTCTTCGCGATACTGCAATTCGGCGGCGCGTTCCAGCGGTGGATCGCCCAGGACGCCGTCGCCGTGCAGGGTGCCCGTCACGCGGCCGAGGTCGGCGGCGACGCTCCCGAGGTCCGTCGCGCGATCGACACGTCCCTTCGCGCGAGCGGGCTCGATCCGGCGACGGTGAGCGTGGCGATCGAGCCCGCGACGGTCGGCTGGCGTGAGCCGATCCAGGTGCGCCTCGGCTCCGACGCACGCATCGCGATCCCGTTCCTCTTCACCGCCACGTTGCCGCTGCGCTCGACCGCCGTCGCGCGCGGTGAGGTGGCGCGATGAGCGGCGAACAGGGCAACGCGTCGCTCGTCGCGGTGCTCGTGCTCCCGTTGCTCGTGCTGGTGCTCGGCGTGGTGCTGGACCTCGGCATGCTCCGTCAGAGCGCCGCCCGCGTGCGCGCTGCGGCGGATCTCGCAACGCTGGTCGCCGTGAACGATCAGGACGAGGCCGCTCTCGCCGAGCGCGGCGAGCTGCATCTGGCGGCTGACGCGGAGTCGGTAGCGCGCGAGTACCTGCTGCGCAACCTCACTCCCGTTGGCGCCAGCCTTGGTGCGACAGCGCACGACATCGCGGCGGCGGCCGAGGTCGCCGTCTTTCCCGAAGGCGGGGTCGATCAGCGCGCCGGTCGCACGTACGACAGGCCGACGGTCCGCCTGTTCGTTGAGGTCCCCCTGCGCACCGGTCTGCTGCGAGCGGTGCTCGGGCCGACCGTCGTGATTCGCGCTCTCTCTGCGGCGGCCGCGCGATGATCGGCCGTGCGCTCGCGATGCTCGTGACGGCTGCAGCCATCGCCGCCTCTCCAGCGTTCGCCTGCGACCCGTACTCGGATGACTGTCGGAGGTGGCGGGAGGACGCGACCTGGGAGCTGGAGCCGTCTCCGCAGGAGCCGCTCTGGGAGCCGGGGCCGGTGCTCGCGCCCATCGCTGCCGAGGGCCTCCACCCCGTGACCGAGGTGTACGTCGCGGACATCGTTCGGGTGGCTGGACCACTCATCACCTACGGCACCGAGACCGTGTCCGAGACTCCAGGGACGTACGCGCGCGTGGTCGATACGGTCGGAACGGGCGTGGCGAGCGCGTACGACGGCACCGCGTTCAACGGTCGCGCGGCACTCGACGACGGCCGCAGCGTCGCCGGCGCCTACTACGAGAGCTTCGTGTTGAGTGGGGGCACCTTCGTGCCGATCAGCGTCGTCTTCTTCCAGGACGACAGCTTCCTGAGGCAGCCGGTCCGGCAGCCGGCGCCCTCGCCCGCGCCAGAACCCGCCTCGACCAAGCTGCCGATGGCAGCGACGAGCCCGGCGCCGCTCACCGTCCCACGAGTCCCCGTAATTCGGGCCGGTGTCTCGACGTCTCCGCTCGGTGAGCCGCGCACGGAGATCGAGGTGCTCCGCGGGCGCGCGATCCGACTGTGGATCCGTGCCGCGGTCGACGGAGTCACGCAGCCGGTCGGCAGCTGGCAGATCCGCTCCGGTGACCACGTGGCGCTCGGCCCGTCGAGCGGTGACGGCGACGATCCCTTCATCGCGAGGTGGGACGTTGTCACGCCGCCCGGCACGGCCTGGACTCTCGCCGTCGAGACAACGACGGCGGTGGACGGTCTGCCTCACGTGTCGGTGAGCGAGGTGATCGTCGTCGTGCGATCGCCCGCGCTCATCCGGTGACGCGGCGCCGCAACGCGCTGCTCGTGGGTGCGCTTGCCGCGGGTGTCCTGTCCGGCGTGGTGTACTACGCGAGCGCGCAGCGGACCACGATCCTCGTCGCCGCCCACGAGCTGCCGGCGACGCGCCCGCTCGGCCCGGGTGATCTGGTGCTGCGGCCTTTCCCGGCTGATGCGATTCCCGCAGGCGCGCTTCGCGATCCGGACTCCGCCGTCGGCCGCTACCTCCGCACTCCGCTCGGAGCCGGCCAGCTCGTGCTCGCGGGCTCCCTGGCGGATGCGGCGGCGCTCTTTGGCAGCGGACTGGGCCCGCCGACCGGGATGCGCGCCATCGCGGTGCCCGTGACCGCGTCGACCGCGCTCGGTGGCGCGATCGCGCCCGGGCACCGCGTCGACGTCATCGCCATCCCCCTGTCGGGGAAGGCGCCGGCCGGCCGTGCGATCGAGCTGGTGGCGTCGCGCGCCGTGGTCCTCGACGTCAGAGGAGAGTCTGGCCGGCCGCTCGGTCTGGAGACAGCGCGTTCAGCTGCGCTCGACAGGATCGGGAGCATCGTCATCGCGGTCGCCGCCAGCGACGAGCTGCGTCTCGCTGAGCGCATTCCGACGAGCACCTTCGTTGTGGTGCTGACACCTTGATCCTCTCGCCCCAACGCCTGCCGCCGCCCCTCGTCGCGGCCCCAACCCCTGCGGCTCGTGGGGACGCCTGCGGCGTCGGCCCGGCAAAGGCCGGCCTCATCTGGTCCAGGCTGACCGGGCGACCCACGGGGGACATCGATCTTGCCGTGATGCGCTGGTCCAAAGATCTCGCTCGCGCAGAGGGAGCGATATGGGCGAGCGCGGATCGTGCCGATCAAGCGCATCTCCGCCGCGATCTCGCGCAGGTCGGGATCGGCCTGGTCGAGGAGAGTCGCCCGGAGCCGCCGCCCCGCCTCGTGCTCACCCTCGCCTCCGACCTCCGGCCCGCGGCCTTTCCGGTCCTGGAAACGCTCAGGCTCGAGCGGCTTCCGCTCCACGATGCCACGCGGATGGTCCTTGGCAGGCGGGTCTTGCGCCGCGCGTTGCATCGCTACCGCGAGCCTCGCGAGCGCGCCTGCCGAGCACTCCTTCGGGGTGCCGATGAGCTGGCGTGGTGGGATCGGCGTGCCTGGCTGCCGCGGCACTGCCTGCGCCAGAAGGGCATCCGCGGATACTTCCGGCCGGTCCTCTTCGACAAGCAGGCGCTCGCCGCCCCTCGCCGCGGCGGACTCGTCCGCGCGAGCGACGGTGCGATCACGCGGTGGGCGTTCGCGTGACGGTCCGCGGGTGGATCGACCGCCTGGTCGGGCCCTACGCGATCCTTCTGCTGCGCGAGGCAACGGGTCGGTCCGATCCGGTGCCCCATCTCGTCCCTACTCGCGCCGCCGCGCTGCCGCCCGCCGCCCGCGTCGCCTTCTGGTCCCTCACCGCCGGCGTCGGCTCGTCGACACTTGCGGCGCTTGTCGCGCATCGCTCCACCGCAGCGCGCTCCCCTGCGCTGCTCATCGATCTCGACCGGCGCGTACCTTCGCTGGCACTCCGCGCGGGCATCGAAGGTGCGACCGTGGCGGATGCGCTCCTGCGCCCCGGACGGGAAGCCGAGCTCGTGAGCCGGTGGTCGACCACGCCATTCCTGCCCGGTGCTCCCGGACTGCACGGCGCCGTCGACGGGGGGAGGCTGTCTGCGGTCGTTGAGGGCGCAGCCGGCGGACGTCCGGCTGTCATCGACCTCGGCTGCGGCGCCGAGGCACTGGACGCACGACTCCTCGGGTGCTGCACGAGGCTTGTCGTGTGTGTTGGCACTCGCGTCGCCCAGCTGCAGGCGGCCTTCTGCGCCGTGCCGCTCCTGTCCATGGTGGCGCTGCCGGTCGCACTCGTCGTCGTCGGTGCGAGCGAGGAGGACGCCCGGCACATCGCGGAGCGCCTGCCGTGGCCGCTTGCCTCGGTGATACCGCCTGACGAGCACCTTGCCCGCGACGAGTTCGCCGCGCGCGCGCCTACGCTCCATGCGGTCGATCGCCTGATCCGGGCACTCGCGTGAACGCCGACGTGCTGTCGCGGATCCGCACGGAGATCGCCGGCCTCTCCGATCCCGCAACGCTTCTGGGCCTGTATTCGGAGCCCGGCGGCCGCGCCGTGCTTCGCGATCGCGTCCGCGCTCTCGCCCGCTCGCCCGTCGATGAGTCCGAGCTCGACGGGATCTGTGCCGAGCTGTTCGGCTTCGGGCCGCTGCAACCGTGGCTCGACGACCCGGAGGTCACCGATGTCCTCGTCAACGATCCGGGACAGGTCTTTGTCGAGCGCGCGGGCCGCCTCGTGCGGACGGACGCGCGCTTCCGCGACCGCGGGGAGCTCGCAGATCTCGTGTACCGCATCGCGGCGAGCGTCGGCCGGGAGTTGACGATCGAGCAGCCTTTCGTTGACGCGCGGATGCGCGACGGCAGCCGCGCGAATGCGGTGATCGAACCGGTGGGTGGCCCCAGCCTTTCGATCCGTCGCTTCCGGACGGCCTCCATCGCGCTCGAAGGACCGTCTCCGTCGTGGGAGTCGTCCTCGGCCCTGCCCGCGAACGCTCGTGACTGGCTGCGCCACGCTGTGGTCGAACGACGCAACCTCCTGATCAGCGGCACGACCGGCTCCGGCAAGAGCACGTTCCTGCGTTCGCTTTCCGCCCTGATCCCTCCCGAGGAGCGCCTCATCGTCATCGAGGACACGAACGAGCTCACCCTGCCGCACCCGCATGTGGTGCATCTCGAGTGCGTGCCCGGCCGTGACGGGACGGGCGTTCGCGTCGCGGACCTCGTCGGCAACGCGCTGCGGATGCGGCCCGACCGCATCATCGTCGGCGAGGTTCGATCGCCGCGCGAGGCCTCGGCGCTCCTCGAAGCGCTCAGCACTGGACACGACGGCGCGATCACCACGCTGCACGCGGGTTCTGCGTCCGATGCGCTCGCGCGCCTCGAATTGCTCCTCGCGCGCGCCGGTGAGCTGTCCGCTGGCGCTGTCGAGCGCCACATCCGCCGCGCTGTCGATGGGATCGTGCACGTGGTGCGCCGTAGCGACGGGGCCCGCGCCGTCGTCGAGATCGCGGCCGTCAACGCGGATGGTCCCGCCACCGTCTGGGCGCAGAGGTGATCGTCGCTGGCGCGTTCGCCTGCGCGGCCGCGGTCTGGCTTGCGGCCGCCGCCGCGCTCGCCCCGGAGCTCCCGCGCCCGCGATGGACCCATCCCGAGCTGGATCGGCTGCGCGACGCTGAGTGGCGCTGGTCGGGCTGGCGATGGGAGGCGCTCCGGTCCGTCGTCGCGGGCGCCGCCGGCGCCGCGGCGTGGCTGCAAGGCTGGGATCCAGGCGTCCCGCTCGCGATCGGCCTCGTCGCGCCCAGCCTCGTGCTGCACCTGCGCTCCGGGTGGCGGCGCGAGCAGCGCCGGCGCGCCGCCCTCGCCCACTTCCGGGCAATCGGAGCCGCGCTCGCGAGCGGCGCCAGCCTCGTCGAGGCGATCCGCCGTGCCGTCGCGAGCGAGCCTGACGCGATCGCCGTGCGGCCGTTCGCGCGCGCGCTCCATGCGTTCTCGGTCGGCGCGTCCCTGTCGGATGGACTCCGCGATGCCGTCGCCGGAGCGCATTCACGGACGCGACCCGCCCTGCTCACCCTTGCGCTCGGCGTGGAGGAGCGACTCCCCATCGCTCGGCTCGCCACACTCGTCGAATCCGTCGTCGAGCGTCTCAGCTTCGACGAGCAGGTCGAGGCGGAGGTACGTGCGCGCACCAGCGGCGCGCGACTGCAGATCTGGCTGATGGCGGCGATCGTTCCGCTGCTCGGCGTGTACCTAGTCGCGACGGTCCCGATCGTCGCCGACGTGCTGACGTCGGAGCTTGGGCGACGCCTGCTGATCCCCGCTGCCGCCTCGCTCGAGCTGGCAGGGGTCGTGCTCGCGCGCCGCGCGGTCCGCGACGTCACAGCGTGATCGAGCTCGGCAGCTTGTGCGCGGCGCTGGCGGTCGGCCTGGCATTCGCCTGGCTGGCAAGCGGATCGCGCCTGGCGGCCGATCTCGCGGCCGTCGCTCGCGCCAGCGGCGACGCGCCCGATCGCCCATCGGGCATCGCCGCGGTCGGGGTCACGCTCGGGGGAGCGAGGCGGATCGCCCTCCGCGCGGCCGCAGCGTGCGGCGTCGCCGTGCCGTTGATCCTCTCCGGGGTCCCGCTCCTCGCGCCGGTCGCGGGCTACGCGGTATTCGTGGTGCCGGGGCTCGTCGCCGACCGACGTGCGGCGCGCGCGTTGCGCGACGCCGAGCGCGCGCTCGTCGTCGCCGTCGAGTGGATCGATGCGCTCGTCGCCGCCGGCCGACCAGCGGAGCTGGCCTTCCAGGCCGTGGCGCGCGAAGGCGCCGGAGCGACGCTGCTCGACACGGCGCTCCGCAACGCCAGCGCCGCGGCGCTGCTCGGCGCGCCGATGTTCCGCGTCCTGGCGCTCGAGGCCCGCGCCGGCGGTCTGCCGGCGCTCGCCGCACTCGGCGACGAGCTCGAGCGCTCGCGGGATCTCGGACGCGGCTCGCGAGTGGTCCTGCGAGAGACACGCGACGAGCTGCGGCGCGGCGAGCGCGCGCGTGCGATCGATGCGGCCTCGCGCGTCGACGCAAAGCTCATGCTCGTGCTCGTCCTGTGCTACCTGCCGGCCCTGATGCTTCTCGTGGTCGTGCCGCTCTTCGTCGGCCTGCTCTCCGGCATCCTCGAGTAGAGGCACGGGTCCGCAGCAGCAGACCACAGGAGCCCAGCTCCGAGGATTACTGCCCGCAGCAGCAGACCACAGGAGCGCCAGCTCCGAGGACTACACTGGCCGGGAGACCAGCGCACGGGTGCGCTAAGGGAAGTGACCGATGCCCTTTAACCTCGGCGGCGGCGAGCTCGTCTTTGTTCTCGTCATCGTGCTCATCGTCTTCGGCGCCGGGAAGCTGCCGGACGTTCTCGGTCAGCTCGGGCGCGGCGTCAAGACGTTCCGTGACGAGTCCAGCAATGACGAAAAGAGCGCCAGCACCAGCGTCACAACGCCGACGGACCAGCCGAAGCACTGACCCGCGCGACGGTCGCATTCGTCGGCCGCCATAACAGCGGCAAGACGACCTTCTTGCAGGCGGTGCTGCCGCACCTCGTCCGACGCGGGCTGCGCGTCGGCTACCTGAAGCACGCGCATGTCGGGTTCGAGGTAGACCAGCCTGGAAAGGACAGCTACCGCATGCGCCGCACGGGGGTCCTGCAGACGATCATCGTTGGCGGCGGTCAGGTCGCGCTCATCGACGACGCGGACGCGGAACCCGGGCTGGAGGAGACGATCTCCCGGTATGTCCGCGCCGACCTCGACGTCCTCGTGGTGGAAGGCTTCAAGCGCTCGCCGTTGCGAAAGATCGAGATCGCGCGCGCCGCGCTCTCGCGTGAGCTGCTCTGTGCGGCCGATGCTGACCTGGTCGCAGTCGTGAGCGACTTCGATCCGCCCGCCGGCATCCGCCACTACGCGCTGGGCGACGCCCCCGGTGTCGCGGAGCTCATCGCGTCATTCGTCGCGTGATGCCTCCAGGATTCCAGTCACGGCTCGGTACGCGAGAGCTGCGGTTTTTGCCTACCGCTCTCGCTCGACTGTGATCTCGGCCGCGGTCATGGCCGGCGGCAAGAGCCGGCGGATGGGTCAGGACAAAGCGTGGATCGACCTCCAGGGAAGACCGCTCATCGCCCGTGTCGTCGACGTGCTGCGCGAGGTCGCTGACGAGGTGTTCATCGTCGCGAATGACGAGCGCTACGCGGACCTCGGCCTGCGCGTCGTTCCCGACCGCTTCCCGGGAGGCGGCGCGCTTGGTGGGATCGCCACTGGCGTCAGTGCCGCCACGCACGAGCGCGTGCTCGTCGTGGCGTGCGACATGCCCTTCCTGCGCGGCGACGTGTGGCGCCTGCTCATCGCGAATGCGGTCGGCGCCGACGCCGTGGTGCCGAAGATCGGCGGCGAGTACGAGACGCTCCACGCGCTGTACACAAAGGCCTGCCTTCCTGCCATGGAGCGAGCGCTCGGCTCCGGGCGCATGCGCGTCATCTCGTTCTTCGGCGACGTGCGGCTGCGGGAGGTCGGGGAAGCGGACTTGCGCGCGATCGACCCCGAGCTCCGCGCCTTCACGAACGTGAACACCCCGGAGGAGCTGGCGGCTCTCGCCCGCCCCTAGCCCTGGCGCGCCGTGAGGCCGCGGTGGCGTTCCACGTCGCAGTGCGGTCGCGCGCGCCAGTCGTCGGGCGATTCGTCGCGGCAGTCGTACGTACGGCAATGCTCCGGGCGTACCGAGTAGGCGCCGCACCGGAGCTTCCCCTTGTCGAAGGCGTCGCACTCGATCATCGGCTG
>Ga0136617_10001694_pt1 | contig 19550 bp, 20 predicted proteins | sample AntDrymUQ3222106_2_FD_129672 | JGI IMG/M metagenome (GOLD analysis project Ga0136617, IMG submission 129672) | Polar desert sand microbial communities from Dry Valleys, Antarctica - metaG UQ322 (21.06) | ecosystem: Environmental > Terrestrial > Soil > Desert | place: Antarctica: Dry Valley... | reverse complement strand
TGATCGCCGAGGCGGACGCGCTGACGCCACAGAACAAGACAGCTGTGCACAGCGTGCCAGGAGGTCACGTCGACCCGTTCGCCAGTCCAGCAGCACTTGTCCAGATCCTGATGCGACTCTAAGCGCGGGACCGGCGGTGACGGCCGGCCGGGTGCGTCCCCCCTTGCCTCGGCGCCCTCGCCGACGTCGGTCAGTTCGCGGCAACCGCGTCCGCCACTGCCGCAAGAGCCGCGTAGCTGTGGCCGGAGACGAAGGCGTCACAGTAGGGCAGCGCGGCGGCCATCCCCCCAACGGTCGGGGCAAAGCCGGCTGCAGCCTTGCGCGGGTTGACCCACACAATCCGGTAGGCCAGCCGGCGGAGTCGCGCCATCTGGACTGCTACCTCGGCCGGCTCGTCCGTGGCCCAGCCGTCGGACAAGATCACCACGACAGCGCCGCGCGCCAGGCCGCGCCGGCCGTGATCGGTGACGAACTGGCGGAGGCTTTCGGCGAGCCGGGTTCCACCCGACCAATCCGGGGCGATCGCCGCTGCCCGGGCCAGCGCCTCATCTGGATCTCGCACGGTGAGGGCCCGGGTGAGGCGGGTCAGCCGAGTGGAGAACACAAAGGCCTCCGCCGCCGCCGAGGTGACCGCCCCCTGCAGCAGCGACAGGAAGACCCGCGCGTGCGGCTCCATCGAGCCCGAGATGTCGCACAGCAACACCAGCCGGCGCGGCCGGCGCCGGCGGAGGCGGTGCACCGTATGCGCGGGGTCGCCACCGGTGCGCTGAGCCCGGCGCAGCGTCCGTCGTACGTCGATCCGGTCCGCGCTGCGGTGAGTTGTGCGGGTGCGGCGGGTACGGCGCGAGGGTGTGGCCAGGACGATCCGCCGGACGAGCTGGCGCATCTGCGCCACCTCGTCGTCGCTGAGATCGGCGAACGCGGTGTCCCCGAGACGTTCTTCGCTGGCCGCCATCGCCAGCATGACGTCGCGTCTGTCGTCACTCTCGCCGCTGTCCGCGCCGCCGACGGACGGGGGCGGGTCGCCGGTGACGCTCTGCTGGCGTCCCAGCGGCGCGGAGGCCCCCGAGCGGGGACGGGGCTGCGCCTGGACGGGTGGGGGAGCGGTGGGATCGCCGCGTCCATCGGCGGGGTCGAGCTCACCAGCAAAGACAGCGGCGAAGACGGCATCGAACAGACCCAGCTGGCTGTGGTCGGACACCAGGCTGACTCGCGCCGTCCAGTACAGCCGCGCCCTCGTGCTCGGTGGACAGAGCTGCATCGCCCGCGCGAACCGGCCGGCCCGCTCGGGTGTCACCGGGAGGCCGGCATGGTGCAGAGTATCGGCGAAGGCAGCCGCCAGCGAGGCGCCTTGCACCGTCCCGATCACCCGCCCGCGACCCAGGCCAGCCCGCGGTCGACGGCCATCGCCTGATCCTCCCGGCTCTTCAGCACCGAGCCCAGCGTCGCGCCGGCAGCCTCGCCGTCAAGACGGTGTACGCCGAGCAGCGTCAGCGCCGCCACCCAGTCGATCGCCTCGGCAATGCCCGGCTGCTTCTCCAACTCCAGCGTGCGCAACCGGCTCACCGACGCCGCAGCTGACAGGGCCAGCGGCTCGGCACTGCCAGGGACCCTGCGCCGGATGATCTCCGCCGTGCGCGCCGCCGACGGGAAGTCGATCCAGTGGTAGAGACAGCGACGTTTCAGCGCGTCGTGCAGGTCTCGGGTTCGGTTGGAGGTGAGTACGACGACCGGCGGGTGCACGGCATATACGGTGCCCAGCTCGGGGATGGTCACCGAGGACTCGGCCAGCAGCTCGAAGGTGAACGCCTCGAAGTCATCGTCGGCCCGGTCGAGTTCATCGATCAGCAGTACGGCTGGGCGCGGGCCGGGGTGCTCCAGGGCGCGCAGCAGCGGCCGCTGCAGCAGGTACTCCCCGGTGAAGAGCTCGGTCTGCGCCAGCCGCTCACCCTGGGACTCCGCGAGCCGGATCGACAGCAGCTGCTTGGTGTAGTTCCACTCGTAGAGCGCCTCGGCCGCGTCGATTCCCTCGTAGCACTGCAGCCGGATGAGGGGGGTGTCGAGGATGCGGGCCAGCGCCTTTGCGGCTTCGGTCTTGCCGACGCCGGCCTCACCCTCCAACAGCAGCGGTTGCGGGAGCCGCACCGCCATGAACAGCGCGGTGGCCAGGCCGGTGTCGGTCAGGTAGTCCGCGTCGTCCAGAGCCTCGACGAGCGTGTCGACGTCCGGCACCCGCTCGACGACACCGGCCTCCGCACCAGAACGGGCGGCTTCCTTCACGCGGTGAACCGGGCTGGTTCGGCCAGGAACGACGTGCGGCAGTGCTCGCAGCAGAAGTACACCTGCGCCTCGCCGTACGACGTCGAAAGCGTGCTGTCGGACACCGCGACGGTCATGCCGCAGACCGGGTCGACCGAGGTGAGCGGCACCGGCTGCCCGGGCGTGCGCACGGTGGCCGCCCGTTCGCTGATCATCTCGGCCAGGATCGACAGTGCGATCTCCCCGGCGGTCCGGGCGCCGAGGTCCAGCCCGGCCGGACTGTGCACGCGGGCGCGATCGGCTGCCGAGACGTCCAGACCGGCCAGTACGGCGCCGCCGCGGGTCTTGCTGGCGACGAGTGCGACGTAGGGGACAGCCACCCGCAACGCCGCTTCGAGAGCCGGTTCCTCGCCGCGACCGTGCGAGGCCACGATCATCCCGGCGTCCTCCGGATCAACTCGGACCGCCCCGCCGTCGGTCAGCTCGACGTGCAGGCCGAGCGGGCCGCCCAGTGCGGCCAATGCTCGCGCCACCGGCGTGGAGCCGACGACGACCACCCGGGGCGCCGGGCGGTGCGGCTCCAGGAAGATCTCCAGCGTTCCGCCGGACAGGCACGGGTTGGCGACGGTGACCGCACCCTGCTCGTCGACCACCGCCTCGGACTCCTCGCCGGGCCGGATCCGCAGCAGCAGGGGTTCACCACTGACGAGGACCTGCAGCGCTTGTGCTCGGACCGAGGTCTCGGCGCAGGTCCCCCCGACGAAGCCCTCGATCGACCCGTCGGCATGCACCAGCGCGGAGTCACCGGCGTGCGCACTCGTCGGGTGCTGCGCCCGGACAACTGTCGCGTGCACGAACGGAGTGCGCGAGCGCCGCAACTCACTCGCCCGCTGCGCCAGCTCCTCTCTCATCATGGCTCGCTGCGCCTCGCTCCCTCGGGCCGGCAGCCTTCACACGCCGGCCGTTGGGACGTGCCGGCCCTGCATGGCCTCCCACACCCGCGACGGCGTACACGGCATGTCGATGTGTACGACGCCGTACGGCTGCAGCGCGTCCACCACGGCGTTGACGACGGCCGACGGTGAGCCGACGGTCGCGGACTCGCCGATCCCCTTGGCGCCGATCGGGTGGTGTGGGGACGGCGTGACGGTGTGCCCGGTCTCCCAGTCCGGGACCTCCATGGCGGTCGGGATCAGGTAGTCCATGAACGACCCGCCGAGGCAGTTGCCGTCCTCGTCGAAGTCGATGATCTCCATCAGCGCCATGCCCACGCCATCGGTCAGGCCGCCGTGCACCTGGCCTTCGATGATCATCTCGTTGATCCGGGTGCCGCAGTCGTCCACCGCGATGAACCGCCGTACCTTGACCACGCCCGTTCCCGGGTCGATGTCCACGACGCAGATGTAGGCGCCGAACGGGAACGTGAGGTTCGGCGGGTCGTAGGTCACCTCGGCGTCGAGGTTGCCGTCCACACCCTCAGGGAGCGTCACCGTGCCGTGCGCGCCCATCGCGATCTCGGCGATGGTCTTGCCCTGCGACGGGTCACCCTTGACGAAGAACCGGCCCTTCTCCCACTCCAGGTCCTCCGGCCGGGTCTCCAGCATGGCGGCGGCGATCAGCCGGGCCTTGTCTCGGACCTTGCGGGTGACCATCGCGACCGCGCCACCGCTGACCGGTGTGGAGCGGCTGCCGTAGGTCCCGAGGCCGAACGGCGTGTTGTCGGTGTCGCCGTGGACGACCTCGATGTCCTCCGGCGGGATGCCGATCTCCTCCGACACGATCTGGGCGAACGTCGTCTCGTGTCCTTGCCCCTGCGACTGGACAGACAGCCGCACGACCGCCTTGCCGGTCGGGTGCACCCGCAACTCCGCGCCGTCGGCCATACCGAGCCCGACGATGTCCATGTGCTTGCGCGGTCCGGCGCCCACCGTCTCGGTGAAAAACGTGACCCCGATGCCCATCAACTCACCGCGCTCGCGCTTCTCGGCCTGTTCACGGCGCAGTTCGTCGTACCCGGCCATGTCCATCGCCATCCGCATGGCGCGCTCGTACTCGCCGGAGTCGTACTCCCAGCCCGTCTTGTTCTGGTAGGGGAACTGCTCGGGCTTGATGAAGTTCTTCAGCCTGATCTCGGCCGGGTCAATCCCCAGCTTCAAAGCCAACACGTCGACCATCCGCTCGACGAGATACACCGCCTCGGTGACCCGGAACGAGCAGGCGTAGGCAACCCCGCCGGGCGCCTTGTTCGTGTAGACGCCGGTGACCTTGCAGTGCGCGGCCTCCAGGTCGTAGCTGCCGGTGAAGATGTGGAAGAAGCCGGCCGGGTACTTGGTCGGCTGGGCGGTGGCGTTGAAAGCTCCATGGTCGGCGAGAACAGTCGTGCGTACAGCGAGGATCTTGCCGTCGTTGGTCGCCGCCACCTCGCCGTGCATCAGGTAGTCGCGGGCGAACGACGTGGACATCAGGTTCTCCGAGCGGTCCTCGACCCACTTGACCGGCTTGCCGGTCACGATCGATCCGACCACCGCGCAGACGTAACCCGGGTAGATGCCGACCTTGTTGCCGAAGCCGCCGCCGATGTCCGGGGAGATCACCCGGATCTTGTGCTCGGGGATGCCCGCAACGATCGCGTAGAGGGTGCGGTGCGCGTGCGGGGCCTGGGTGGTCTCCCACAGCGTGAGCTTGCCGTCGATCGGGTCGTAGTCGGCGACCGCGCCGCAGGTCTCCATCGGCGCCGGATGCACGCGGGGGTAGACGATGTCCTCGGTAACCACCACGTCGGCGCGGGCGAAGACGGCGTCGGTCTCAGCGGCGTCGCCGGCTTCCCAGTCGAAGATGTGGTTGTCGGTGCGGCCCTCGAGGTCGGTGCGGATGACCGGCGCGTCGGCGTCCAGCGCCGTGCGGGCGTTGATGACCGGCGGCAGCGCCTCGTACTCGACGTCGATCAGCTCCAGGGCGTCGCGGGCGGAGTACCGGTCGTCGGCGACCACAAAGGCGACCTCCTGGCCCTGGAACCGCACCTTGTCTGTCGCCAGGATCGCCATCACGTCGGCGGACAGCGTCGGCGCCCAGGCCAGGTTCAGTCCTTCGAGGTCCTTGCCGGTGATGACCGCGTGTACGCCGGGGTGCGCCAGCGCTGCCGACGTGTCGATCGAGATCAGCTTGGCGTGGGCGTACGGCGAGCGCAGCATGGCGCCGTGCAGCATCCCGGGCAGGACGACGTCGTCGAGGTAGTGGCCCTTGCCGCGGATGAAGCGCGGATCCTCCTTGCGCTGCAGTCGCCCGAACCCGATCGGCCGGTTCTCCGCGGCTGCCGCCGGATTGGCGGGGCGCTCTTCTATGGCGGTCATGCAGGAACCTCCGCGGTTTCCTCGGCTGGGGTCTCGGCAGGGGTCTCTGCCTGGGACGAACCGGCCGGATGAGCGGCGGCCCACTTGATGGATCGGACGATCGTGGCGTAGCCGGTGCAGCGGCAGATCTGGCCCGAGATGGCCTGCCGGATCGTGTCCTCGTCAGGGTCGGGGTTCTTGTCGAGCAGGGCGCGGGCGGTGAGCATCATGCCCGGCGTACAGAATCCGCACTGCAGGCCGTGCTCCTCCATGAAGCCCTGCTGCACCGGGTCGAGCGTGCCGCCGGTAGCCAGCCCCTCCACGGTGCGGATCTCGTGGCCGGAGGCCATCGCGGCCAGCACGGTGCAGGACTTCACCGGTACGCCGTCCATCAGCACCGCGCACAGGCCGCAGTTGCTGGTGTCGCAGCCCCAGTGGGTGCCGGTCAAGCCGAGCACGTCCCGCAGGAAGTGCACGAGCAGGACCCGGGGCTCGGCCTCACTTGTCACCGAATCGCCGTTGACGGTCATCGTGATCTTCACGGGTCAGCTCCTTGCTGCGGTGGTGGAATTGACACGTTCTACGGCCTTGCGCAGGACCCGCTGGGTCAGCTCGTCGGCCAGGTGTCGCTTGTAGGCTTCCGTGCCGCGCTGGTCACCAACCGGGTTGCAGTCCTCGGCAGCCAACCGCCCGGCCTCGGCGTACAGCTCCTCACCTGGCTGCTGACCGCGGATGGCATCCTCGGCGCGGGTGGCGGTTCCGCCGTCCAGCCCGACGGCGGTCAGGCCGATGACCACGTCCTCGATCTGCCCGGCGTCACCCATCGTGAGGCAGGCGCCCGCGGCGGTCGTGGCCCAGTCGCCGACCCGCCGCTCGACCTTTGTGTACGCACTGGATGAACGCGGTCGGATCGGCCAGCGGATCTCGGTGAGAATCTCGTTCTGCTCCACGCTGGTCTCGTACGGACCGCGATGCAGCTCCCTCATCGGAACCGTGCGCTCGCCGTTCGGGCCACGGATCACCAGCTCGGTGCGTAGGACGTGGCAGACCGTCGACAGGTCCTCGGCCGGGTCGGCCTGGCACAGCGAGCCCCCGATGGTCCCGCGGTTGCGTACCAGCGGGTCGGCGATCGTCTTCTCGGCGTCCCGCACGAGCGGGAAGAGCCCGGCCACGGCGTCGGACTCCAGCAGGCTCACGTGCCGGGTCAGGGCGCCGATCCGGAGGGTGTCGCCCTCCTCGGTGATGTAGTCGAGGTCGGCCAGGTCGTTGATGTCGATCAGCCACTCCGGGTTGGCCAGCCGAAGCTTCATCATGGGCAGCAGGCTGTGCCCGCCGGCGATGACCCGCGCCTCCTCCCCATGCTCGGCCAGGAGTTGCAGGGCGTGGTCGAGACTCTCCGCGCGGGCGTACTCGAACGCGGCCGGAATCTGCACGACGGTCCCCTTCCATCCAGGGAGGGGGCGCCCAGTGCACCCCGTTGTTTGCGATGGAGCCTGCGCGACCGGTCGACGAGCGTCAAGGTGTTCCGGCAATGATGGGTTCATGACTGCTCGTACCGCCCGCCAGCTCGCCGACCGGTATGTGGACGCCCTGGCTGATCTCAATCCCCTGCTCGGCACCGCATTGGGTGTCCGACCGCACGACGACCGGCTTCCTGACCTGTCACCGGACGGGATCGCCGCGACCGATGATCTGGCCCGGTCCACTCTCGCCGAGCTCGACGCGCTGCCAGAGTCAGAAGACCCCCTGGAGCGGCGCTGTGCGCGGCTGCTGCGTAACCGGCTCAACTCCGGCCTGGCGTTGAGTGCGGCCGGTGAGAATCTGCGGGCCGTCAACAACACGTTCACGCCGGTCCACACCGTCCGGCAGGTCTTCATGTTGATGCCGTCGGCGACGGACGAGGACTGGGCGGTCATCGCCCGCCGGATGGTGAACATTCCTGCTGCCTACGACGGATACTGCGCTGCGCTGGCCGGTGGCGCCGCCCGTGGCCAGTACGCCGCCCCGCGGCAGGTCGACGCTCTGGCCGGCCAACTCGACGAGTGGCTGGGGAAGGGTCCAGCCGGTTCCTGGTTCGGCTCGTTCGTCGCCGCCGGGCCGGACAGTCAGCGCAAGGCCCTCGAGTCGGCCGCACAGGTGGCGACCGAGGCTGTTGTCGCGACCCGGGACTTTCTCCGCGAAACGTACCGCCCGGCCGCCGAGGGCACTCCGGATGCGGTCGGTGCCGAGCGCTACGCCCGCTGGGCCATGCAGTTCACCGGCGCTGACCTCGATCTGGACGAGGCGTACAGCTGGGCGTGGGGCGAGTTCGCCCGGATCGACGGCGAGATGCGAGCGGAGGCGGAGCGAGCCCTACCAGGCTCCACGCCGGCCGAGGCGATGCGGTGGCTGGACGCTGAGGGGGACGCCGTCGAGGGCGTCGAGGAGATCCGGCAGCGGCTGCAGCAGATGATGGACGACGCGATCACCACCCTCGACGGGACGCACTTCGACCTCGCGGAGCCGATCCGCCGGGTCGAGGCGATGATCGCACCGGCCGGCAGCGCCGCGGCGCCGTACTACACCCGGCCGGCAATGGACTTCTCCCGTCCCGGGCGGACGTGGCTGCCGACGCTGGGCCGGGAGCGCTTCCCGCTCTGGGACCTGGTCAGCACCTGGTACCACGAGGGCGTCCCTGGGCATCACCTGCAGCTGGCCCAGTGGGTCCACGTCGCGCCGCAGCTGTCGACGTACCAGACGAGCATCGGCAGCACGAGCGCGGACACCGAGGGCTGGGCCCTGTACGCCGAGCGGCTGATGGACGAACTCGGGTTCCTGACCGGCCGCGGGCATCGGATGGGCTACCTGGATGCGCAGCAGATTCGTGCAGTGCGAGTGATCATCGACATCGGTATGCACCTGGAGCTGGAGATTCCGCGCGACCAACCGTTCCACCCAGGCGAGCGGTGGACGCCGGAACTCGGGCGGGAGTTCTTCGGCGCCAACACGGGCCGGGACGTGGCCTTCTGTGACAGCGAGCTGGTTCGCTACCTCGGGATCCCCGGACAGGCGATCAGTTACAAGCTGGGGGAGCGCGCCTGGCTCGCCGGTCGAGCGCAGGCGGAGCGGCGGCAGGGGGCGAACTTCGACCTCAAGCGCTGGCACATGGCCGCACTGTCGATGGGCTCCATCGGGCTGGCCGACCTGACCTCCGAGCTCGCCGCGCTCTGATCTATTCATGATCAACTCGGGGTTGTGGCCGCCTCTTGGCGCTCGGCAACGACCACAAACCCGAGTTGATCACCGCGCGGCAGAACCCAAAGGGATGTCGCCGACGAGCAGGCGTGGCGCCAGATGCCGACATCGTGGGCGAACATGATCGCCGCCGGGGAAACCCGCATCCAAGTGACGTCGGAATGCTCGCGCTGGCTGCGAGACTGACTGGTGTGGAGCTGGACGACTCGCAGCAGCGGGAGATCACAGCGGTGCTGCGCGCGGCCGGAGCCCGGTTCGCCCTGCTGCACGGCAGCCGAGTGAACGGCCGGGCAAGGCCGGACTCGGACATCGATGTCGCGGCCTGGTGGGATGGTGCTGCGCCCGCATCCTTCGAGGTGGACCTCCCGGCCGACGTGGATCTGGTCGTGCTGAACGGCGCTCCGCTCGAGCTGGCCGGCCGCATCGCGGTGGACGGCCAGCTGCTCTACGACGACGACCCACCGGCCCGGGTCCGATGGGTGGCCACCACTCGCAAGATCTACTTCGACGAGCGGCCGCGGATGCTGCGCGCCCACCGGGAGTTCGTCGAGGCGTTGAGCCGTGGTCGATGAGGTCCGGGTCTATCGGCTGCGGAGATCCGTCACCGAGGGGCTCGCCACACTACGGCGCGTGGCCGGCGCCGAGCCATCACGGCGAGCCGATCCCATGTGGCTACCGGGGATCAAGTACACCTTCGTCACGACCATCGAGGCGTGCGTCGACGTTGCCCAGCACTTCTGCTCGTCCGAGGGCTGGGGTCCTCCGGCCGACAACGGCGCAGCGATGGGGCTGCTCGCGTGAAGCGACGTACTCGCCTCCGACTTGGCAGAGTCCATGCGCAAGGCGGTCGGCTTTCGCAACGTCCTCGTCTATGAGTACGTCGATGTGGACGATCGCATCGTTCTCGCCCGGCTCGCATACCTCACGAACCTCGACAGATTCGTCTCGGCAGTGAACTCCTACCTTCAACGGGAGAAGTGATGGCTGATCCACCCACCCACTGGCTCTACCCACGAACGACGGACCCACAGCTCGATATCACTTGGAGGACCTGGACTCCGGGGACTGGCTGCCGGTGTCACCGGAGAACGTGTGGGAGGGCTGCAACGCCACCCTGACAGGATCGACGACTGGGGCCTGTCCAGTGGTTTCAACATCATGCGTCCAGACGACGCAGTGTGGTTGTATGCGGCCGGTCGGCAGTACATCTACCATTGGCCCGCTCGACACAAACGTATGCCGACGCCGGCGACTACGGGTCCGTAGATCTCAAGTGGGACATCGCCGCAAGCAGAGCGCTGGAGCGAAACCCGATTCCGCGAGCAAGTTTCGGGCAAGTGCCCCAGAACGTCTGTCGCGCTAACCGGCAGACACAGGCCGTCCTGGACCAGTGGCTACGCGCGCGGGATAGCAGGCTCACTCGCCGAGATGATCCTGAGGGCCCGGCATCCGAAGAGGATGCGCGTCGATGGGTCTTGGCTGACATCGTGCGGCGGCAAGGGCAGAAGGGCTTCCGCGACGGGCTGTTGAAGGCTTACGGCCATCGTTGTGCCATCTCCGGCGAGACCGCTGCCGAGGTCCTGGAGGCCGCACACATTTCGCCCTACCGCGGTATACACACGAACAGCCTGGAGAACGGGTTGCTGCTGCGATCTGACCTGCACACGCTGTTCGACCTGCATCGGCTCGGCATCGACTCCTCGAATCGCGTTGTGATCTCACCTCAGGTGGTCTCACCGACGTATGCATCGCTGCAGGGGACTGCGGTGTCGCGCCCAAGACCGGTCAGCGCCCGCCCAGGGAAGCGGCTGCTGGCTGCGCATCTCCGACTCCTCCGGACATGACGGGGGCCCAGCCGTCGGCGTACGGCCGGCCACCGCGCAGCCTCGGCTAACCTCGGATACATGGTTGGTCTGCCCGAGAAACCCTCGCTTGTCGATCTGGAGGACAAGTGGGACTCCGCGTGGGAGCGGGAGCGGACCTACCGGTTCGACAGGTCCAAGGATCGCGGCGAGATCTACTCCATCGACACCCCGCCGCCGACCGTCAGCGGGCAGCTGCACATCGGATCGGTGTTCGGCTACGTCCAGGTAGATGCCCTCGCCCGGTTCCAGCGGATGCGTGGGCGCGAGGTGTTCTACCCGATGGGGTGGGACGACAACGGGCTGCCCACCGAGCGCCGGGTGCAGAACCACTACGGCGTGCGCTGCGACCCGACGGTTGCCTACGACCCTGAGCTGACCCTGCCGGAACCGACCAAGGGTAAGCCGCAGCTGCCCGTCTCCCGGCGTAACTTCGTCGAGCTGTGCCACGAACTCACCCTCGTCGACGAAAAGGCGTTCGAGCACGTCTGGCGGCGAGTCGGGTTGTCAGTGGACTGGACGCTCACGTACGCCACCATCGACGACCACTGCCGGCGGGTGGCGCAGCGCGCTTTTCTCCGCAACGTCCATCGAGGCGAGGCCTACGCCGCCGAGGCCCCGACGCTCTGGGACATCGACTTCCGCACCGCGGTGGCGCAGGCAGAGCTGGAGGATCGAGAGGTCGACGCCACCTCGCACCGGCTCCTCTTCGCCCGGTCGGATGGCAGCCAAGTAGAGATCGAGACGACCCGGCCGGAGCTGCTGCCGGCGTGTGTCGCCCTCGTCGCGCACCCCGACGACCCTCGGTACAAGCCGCTCTTCGGCACCGAAGTCACCACGCCGGTGTTCGAGGTGACTGTGCCCGTGGTCGCGCACCCGCTTGCGCAACCAGACAGGGGCACCGGAATCGCCATGGTCTGCACGTTCGGGGACACCACCGATGTCATCTGGTGGCGTGAACTCGGCCTGGAGCTGCGTTCCGTCGTACGCCGGGACGGCCGGTTCCAGCCCGACGTGCCGCCCTGGTTGATCGCATCGGGCGCGACGGCCTGGGGTGAACTGGCCGGCAAGACCGCCAAGCAGGCCCGGGCCCGCATCGTCGACCTGCTCAGGGACGACGGCGGCATGGTCGGCGAGCCGCGGGCGATCCGGCATCCGGTCAAGTTCTACGAGAAGGGCGACCGGCCGCTGGAGATCGTCACCAGCCGGCAGTGGTACGTCCGCAACGGCGCCCGTGACGCGAGCCTGCGCGACGGGCTCCTGGAACGCGGCCGCGCGCTCGTATGGCATCCCGGCCACATGCGGGTCCGCTACGAGCACTGGGTAGGCGGGCTCAACAGCGACTGGCTGATCAGCCGGCAGCGCTTCTTCGGCGTCCCCTTCCCGGTCTGGTATCCGGTCGACTCAGACGGCGAGCCGGTCTGGGACAAGCCGATGCTCAGCGACGAGGCCGCGCTGCCGGTGGATCCGCAGGGCGAACCGCCGCCGGGTTACGAGGAGGCGCAGCGGGGCCAGCCGGGCGGTTTCGTCGGCGACCTCGACATCATGGACACCTGGGCGACGTCCTCACTCAGCCCGCAGATCGTCTGCGGCTGGGAGGAGGATCCCGACCTGTTCGCGCGCACCTTCCCGATGGATCTGCGGCCGCAGGGCCCCGAGATCATCCGGACGTGGCTGTTCGCCACATTGCTGCGGGCGCACCTGGAGCACGAGGAGCTGCCCTGGGCCAACACCAGCATCAACGGCTGGATCCTCGACCCCGATCGCAAGAAGATGGCGAAGTCCAAGGGCAACATCATCGAGCCGCTGCAACTGCAGGAGGAGTTCGGCGCCGACGGCCTTCGCTACTGGGCCTGCTCAGGGGCCCCCGGCACCGACACCGCCGTCGACACCGGCCAGATGAAGGTTGGCCGGCGGTTGGCGAACAAGGTGCTCAACGCCTCGCGCTTCGTCCTGGGCCTGGCCGGCACGTCCGGCGCGCCGCTGTCCGAGGCTGTGATGGTTGGGGTCGACCGTTCGATGCTGGGCGTGCTCGCCGACGTCGTTGACGCGGCCACCGCAGCGTTCGAGGACTACCAGTACCACCGGGCGCTGGAGTACAGCGAGAAGTTCTTCTGGCACTTCTGTGACGACTACCTGGAGCTGGTCAAGGGTCGTGCGTACGGGCAGGGGCCGGAGTCGGAGTCAGCACGCGCCGCGCTGTCGCTCGCGTTGGAGACGTTCCTGCGGCTGTTCGCGCCGCTCCTGCCGTTCGTCACGGAGGAGGTCTGGTCATGGTGGCGGTCAGGCTCCGTGCACCGGGCCGAGTGGCCGACGAGCGCACCGTTGCGGGCTGCCGCGGGACCGGCCGGTCCCGACGTTCTCGACACCGTGAGCGCCGTACTGGCGGAGGTGCGCAAGGCCAAGTCCAGCCGGCAGGTGTCGCTGCGGGCGGAGGTGAGCCGGCTGACCGTGACCGGGGACGCGGGCCGACTGGCCACGGTCGAGGCCGCCCGCGCGGACCTCGTCGTCGCCGGTGTCGTCAGCGACCTCGTGCTCGAGGAGTCGACCGAGGAGTCCGTCACCGTGGAGCTGGCTGCCCTCGTCTAGGGGCTCTCGCTGACGTCCGTGGACATGCGCTCCATGGCGCTCACCAAGCCCGCTGGCGCTTGGCGGATCAGGCCTGCGGCTGGCCGATGTTGACCAGCCACCCGATGCCGAACTGGTCCACGCACATGCCGAACTCATCGCCCCACATCTGCTTCTCAAGGGGGACCGACACATTGCCGCCGTCGGACAGCTTCTCCCAGTAGCCGCGCAGCTCGTCGTTGTCGTCCCCGCTCAGGCTCACTGCGACGTTGTCTCCGGGGTTGAGTTCTGTCCCCGCCGGGCTGTCGGCGCCCATCAGCGTGAATCCGCTGTCGGTCTCGAGCATGCCGTGCATGATCTTGTCGGCGTCCGGGGAGTCCTGCGCGCCGAATTCACCGAAGGTGTTCAGCGACAAGGTGCCGCCGAACACGCTCCGGTAGAACTCCATGGCTTGCCGCGCGTTGCCGGTGAAGCTGATGTACGGGTTGAGTCGGGAGGCCACCAGATGCTCCTTGCTCGAGACGAGGGTCAGTCCCCGCAGACTAGCCGGGCGTCGGCAGCGGACAGCGTTTGACCATCCCATGGGATGGTGTCAGGATGGTCCCGCAGAGCCTGGCTGGTGCACGGGAGGTGGCATGGCCGAGGGCGACAAGAGCGAGAAGATCACGATCAATGTCGGACTCGTCGATCTTGGTCAGATCGACCTGCTCGTGGACGAAGGTTTCTACGCCAACCGCACGGACTTCATCCGTACGGCGATCCGTCGCCAGCTCGAGACGCGGTCCGGTGTTGTGGACCAGACCGTCGCACGCCGCACGCTCACCCTCGGCACCCAGCACTACGGCCGCCGCGAGCTCGAGGAGCTCCGCGCTACGGGTGGCATGGTGGAACTCCGCGTGCTGGGGCTCGCGACGCTGGCTGACGACGTCTCCCCCGCGCTGGCGCTGGCAACGATCGCGTCCGTGGAGGTCCTCGGGGCCTTTCGGGCGCCGCGGGAGGTCAAGGCAGCCCTGGCACCAAGAACGGTGTGATCAGAAGGGGAGAGCAGCGGCACGTCTCGACACGGGTCGGCGCCGGGGGTCACAACAACAACGGGGAGGACCCGAGCATGACTGAGCACAGACACGCCCACATGGCCGAGGCGCTACGGCTCACCCGCGAGGGCCGGCTGGCGGAGGCGAGTGCCCTGCTGCAGCGAAATCTCGGCGCGTCGCCCACCGCGGCGGCGGCACAGCCGGCGCAGAGCGGAATCGTTCGTCGCGACCGAGATGTCGACGCCAGTCGCTTTCCTCGGGCCGGCGGCGTGCTCGGCCGGCCGCATACCCGGCTGCCCGCTGGGCTGCTGGGCAGGAACCTGCTGCGGTCCTCCGGCGCCAGCGCTGGCGCGGTGGCCGCGGTCAGCGCGCCGGGCGGTGAGATCCGCCATCTCCGCCACACCGACGCGGCCGGGTCGCGGACGTATGACCTCTACATCCCCACGGGTTACGCCGACGAGCCGGTGCCGCTCGTCGTCATGCTCCACGGCGGCACGCAGGATGCCACTGACTTCGCCGCCGGTACGCGGATGAACGATCTCGCCGAGCAGCACACGTTCCTCGTCGCCTATCCGGAGCAGTCGCGGGCGGCGAACAACGGCCGCTACTGGAACTGGTTCCGGCCCGGCGATCAGCGGCGGGACGCTGGCGAGCCGGCCATCATCGCGGGAATCACCCGCCAGGTCATGGGCGCGTACGCCGTTGACCCGACGCGGGTGTTCGTCGCGGGGCTGTCCGCCGGGGGTGCGATGGCCGCCGTCATGGCCTCGACCTATCCGGACCTGTACGCCGCCGCCGGCGTGCACAGCGGGCTCGCGTACCGGGCCGCGCACGACGTCCCCTCGGCGTACACCGCAATGCGCAACGGCGGCGCGCCGAGCTCCGCCGGCGAGGTGCCGCTGATCGTCTTCCACGGCGACCGCGACACCACCGTCGCGCCCGTCAACGCCGACAGGATCATCGCCTCCCTCGTCACAGTGGCGGGCGCGGCCACCGGCGGCGGTACGGCCTTGCGGGAGACGACGACGACGCACAGCGGAACCACCGGCGGCCATCCCTACAGCCGCAGCGTGCACCGCGGCGCCGACGGCAGAGTCGTAGCCGAGCAGTGGACCGTTCACGGCGGCGCGCACGCCTGGTCCGGCGGCAACCCGCTGGGGTCCTACACCGAGCAGCTCGGCCCCGACGCCTCGGCCGCGATGGTGCGCTTCTTCCTCCAGCACTAAACACCGGTCGCCATCACCTGACGCGGGACGCGCCATTCGCGAGCACCGTCGATGTTCGACGACGTCGTGTTGTTCGGCGACGTCCTGGTAACCGGCCAACGCTCGGTCCCAGAATGTGTCAAGTTGATCGCGCAACGCGGCCACGCCCGTTGGGTTGAGCCGATAGATCCGGCGCGTGCCCGCTACGCGGTCGGTGACCAGCCCCGCTTCCTTGAGCACCTTCAGGTGCTGCGATACCGCCGGCCGGCTGACTGGCAACTCGTCGGCAAGCTCGCCCACCGCCCGTGGCCGCTCGGCCAAGCACTCGACGATGGCGCGCCTGGTGTGGTGCCCCAAGGCATCCCACGAATCAAGCAAATCGGTAAGTCCCCACGAACGGTAAGTTAGACCGTACAGAGAAGGTCGGTCAAGGGCCGACCAGAAGGGGCCCCGTAATCCGGCAGACTGGCAGGCATGGACAGTGCGCGGCACTGGGACGACGCCTACGCCACGAAACCAGCGGAGTCGATGAGCTGGTATGAGGAGCAGCCCGCGGTGTCGCTGCGGCTGCTCACCGCAGCTAGTGAGCACGCTGGTCCAGTGATCGACGTCGGCGCCGGCCAGTCCCGCCTCGCCGACGCGCTGCTGGCTGCCGGTTGGTCAGACGTCACCGTCCTGGACGTCTCCGCGCAGGCCCTGGCCGCCGTCACCCAACGGCTCGGGCAGCACCAAGCGGCCCTGACCGCGGTCGTGGCGGACCTGCTGACCTGGCAGCCGACCCGCACCTACCAGGCCTGGCATGACCGGGCGGTCTTCCACTTCCTCGTCGATCCCGGCGACCGCGCCCGCTACCTGGGCACCGCTACCCGCGCTCTCGCCCCAGGCGGCCTACTGGTCGTCGGAGCCTTCGCGCCCGCCGGACCGACGCACTGCTCCGGCCTGCCCACCGCCCGCTACGACACGGCCGGGATCGCCCAGCAGTTCGCACCAGCATTCACTCTTGAGCACAGCGAGACCGAGCGTCACGTCACCCCAGCCGGCCACATCCAGCCCTTCACCTGGGTGGCGCTGCGCCGACGTCAGTGAGGGATCGCATGGCCCGAGCTGTAGACAGGTCGGCTACGGTGACGACTTCCGTTGCAGCACCCGGATGGTCGAGCCGAATCGAGAGGCCGACCAGTCGTGCCCGAATGGCGGATCCATCACCGGGGATGCGGACTGCCTGCGGCATGAGCGGAGGTCCAGCGTGAGAGTGTCACCGTCATGGCAACCTTCACCCGATCCGACGAACTGCAGGGAGCGGAGTTCGTCGACGCGGACCTGCGTGGCGCCCGGTTCGTCAGGGCTGACCTATCCGGCGTCGTGATGCGCGCGGTCGACGTGGCGGGGGCGGACATCGACGCACCGTGGCTCTTCGACGGCGAGAGCTTCTTGCGCGTCAACGGCGTCGATGTGATCCCACTCGTCGAGGCCGAACTTAACCGCCGTTTTCCCGGCCGCGCCGACAGGCGCGCCGGAGATCCGGATGGCCTACGCGCGGCCTGGGCCATGCTCGAGCGCACATGGGCGGCCACGCTCGAGCGCGTCGCGGCGATGCCGGCTGGCACCGTCGACGTGTCGGTGGGCGGCGAGTGGTCCTTCGCGCAGACGCTGCGGCACCTGGTCATGGCCACGGACGCGTGGCTGGGCCGGGCGATCCTGGCGATCGGACGTCCATTCCATGCCATCGGTCAACCGAACGCCGAGTACGAGACCGACGGCAACGACATGTCGATCTTCACGACGGACACCCCGTCGTACGCCGAGGTGCTCGAGGTCCGGGCGAGTCGCGTCGCGATGGTGCGCGACTTCCTCGCCACAGTCACATCAGACGAGCTGGCCGCGACGCGCAAGAACCCGTGGGACCCCGAATACCAGGAGACCACCCTCTCTTGCCTGCACGTGATCCTCGAGGAGGAGTGGGAGCACCACCGCTACGCCGTACGCGACCTCGACGCGATCGAGGCGCAGTCCGACACATGAACCGGCGTCGGCCGAATGCACCGAACCGGCATCAACACAGTCAATCCCGCATCCGCTCAAACCTTCCTGTCATCGGCATGCGGTCGAGCGCAACAGCCGGCGCTTGGTGCGGAGGCGGCTAGCTCATCGTGAAGACGATCTTGCCGGCGGTGTCGCCGTCGATCATGGCCGCGAACCCCTCGCGGGCGTCGGCCAGCGGCAGCTCCCGGGAGATCACCGGTCGTACGCCGGAGGTTTCACAGAATGCAAGCAGCCCGAGCAGCTCGTCTCGGGTTCCCATCGTCGACCCGACCACCGAAAGCTGGAGGAAGAAGACGCGGGCCAGGTCCGCCTTGGGGTTCGGTCCGCTCGTCGCCCCGGACACGACCAGCGTGCCGCCCGGCCGGAGCGACTTCAGGCTGTGCCCCCAGGTCGCCTCGCCAACCGTCTCCATCACCGCGTCGACTCGTTCGGGCAGCCGGGCGCGGGGCTCGAAGGCTTGGTCCGCGCCGAGTTCGAGCGCCTGCGCACGCTTGGCCTCGCTGCGTCCGGTGACCCACACCCGGTAGCCGGCGGCTCGCCCGAGCACGATCAAGGCGGTCGCGACGCCGCCACTGGCGCCCTGCACCAGCACCGTCTGACCGGGTTTCAGCCCGCATTTGGTGAACAGCATCCGGTACGCCGTCAGCCACGCCGTCGACAGGCACGCACCCTCTGCCATCGACAGCCCGGCGGGTTTGGGCAGCACGTTGCGCCGGGGAACGGCCACCTGCTCGGTGAAGGTGCCCTGGTGCAGCTCGGACAGTAAGGTCCGCTTCGGGTCGAAGGTCTCGTCACCGCCGAATCCGGGTGAGCTGATCACCGCGTGCAGGATGACCTCATTGCCTTCGGCGTCGATGCCCGCCCCGTCGCAGCCGAGGATCATCGGCATCCGCTCACTGGGCAGCCCGACCCCCCGCAGGGAGAACACGTCGTGGTGGTTCAGCGAGGCGGCCCGCAGCCTCACCACGGTCCAGCCGTCGGGAACCACGGGCTCGGGGCGGTCTCCGATCTCCAGGACGGACAGCGGGTCGTCGGGCGAGGGCGAGTTGACAAAGGCGGCAAGCATGCCCAAACGCTAACCCGGGCGCACCACGTCGAGACGCGACGTGCCTATTGTCACGAGCGTGGCAGGACGGCGAGCGTGGCAGCGCGGACCGCTCGTCGGCCTGGTGGCGCTGCTCGCGGTGGTGCTGCTGGCCTTTTGCGTCGGCCGAGACACCCCGGGAGATGCGGGGTCAGAGTTGCCGGGCGCGTCGATCACCGAACTGCCCGCGGAGGTGCGCTCCACGCTGGACCTGATCGACCGCGCCGGACCGTTCCGGTACGAGCGCGACGGTGCGACGTTCGGCAACCGGGAGGGTCTGCTTCCGGAACAGCCCTCCGGCTACTACCGCGAGTACACCGTCCCGACACCCGAGGCGGATGACCGCGGCTCCCGCCGCCTGGTGACCGGCCAAGGCGGCGAGGTCTACTACACCGCTGACCACTACGACTCGTTCGTCCGGGTGACGTACCCATGAGCGCGTGGCTGGGACGGCCGGGGCTCTTCCATGTCGGAGCGGCGGCGTCGGTCCGTGCACTCGCGCTGGAGTCCGAGACGTCCGGTTCGGCCGTGTACCTCGTATCCTCGGTGGGCAGCAAGCAGGAGCTCCTCGACACGCTGGCCGAGCAGCTGCACTTTCCGCTGTGGGCTGCCCGCAACTGGGATGCCGCAGCGGATCTGCTGGCGGACCTGTCGTGGTTGCCGCCAGGACCGGTCACCCTGCTTTGGGCGGAGCCGGAGGTCTTGGCCGACGCCGATGCCGCGGCCCACCGGATGGCGGTCGAGGTGCTGACGTACGCCGCCCGCGTGATCCGATCCCGTGTCCTCACCGTCCTGTTGGTGCACCGCGGGCCGCATTAGGTGCGGTCTGGCCGGCTTCGCCGGGCTGTTCGTCCCGGTGTGGTAGGCCGGAATGGACTTCACGTGGTACGCCACCGGCTTTGACGGCGACGATCCAATGTTCCGCGTCGGCG
>Ga0136617_10001693_pt1 | contig 19551 bp, 16 predicted proteins | sample AntDrymUQ3222106_2_FD_129672 | JGI IMG/M metagenome (GOLD analysis project Ga0136617, IMG submission 129672) | Polar desert sand microbial communities from Dry Valleys, Antarctica - metaG UQ322 (21.06) | ecosystem: Environmental > Terrestrial > Soil > Desert | place: Antarctica: Dry Valley... | reverse complement strand
CGCCGCCTGCCGGGCCGGTGAGGTCGACGCCGAGGTGGTGGTGCTGGTCAGCAACAACGGCGACGCCAGCATCCTCGACTACGCCCGCCGGCACGGGATCGACTGGCACCACGTCAGCCGCCGCACCCATCCCGATCCCGACGAGCTCGACGAGGCCGTCGTCGAGTGCCTCCGCAACCGTGGCGTCGACCTCGTCTTCCTCTCCGGGTACATGAAGCGGTTGGGCCCACGGACGGTCGGCGCCTTCCGCAACCGCATCCTCAACATCCACCCCGCCCTCCTGCCCGCCTACGGGGGCGAGGGGATGTACGGCGACCGGGTCTACGAGGCGGTCCTGGCCGCCGGCGAGAAGGAGACCGGGCCCAGCATCCACCTCGTCGACGAGGAGTACGACCACGGGCCGGTCGTGCTGCAGTACCGGGTGCCGGTCGAGCCCGACGACACGCTGGAGACCCTGCGCGACCGGGTGCGGGCCTGCGAGCCCCGCCTGTCGCTCGACGTCGTGCGACTGGTGGCCGGCGGCCAGGTCGACCTCGACGCCATCGCCCGCGACGAGCTGCTGGCCTCGGGAAGCCCCCACGTAATCCCGTCTGGGTAATCCCGCCTGGGTAGTCCCGCCTGGGTAATCCCGCCTGGGTAATCCCGTCTGGGTAGTCCGGGGGCACCCCTACGATCGAAGCCATGCGCCGCCTGTTCCTGCTGGCGGGGATCTGGGGGTGGTCGTTCCTCCTCATAGAGGTCGCGGTCGGCGGCATGTCGCCCGCGACGGTGGCCTTCGCCCGGGTCGGGCTGGGCATGGTCGTGCTCCTCGTGGTGGTGCGGATCCGGGGCCTCCGTCTGCCCGCCGGGAAAGAGGCGTGGCGCCACTTCGCGGTGGTCGGGCTCCTCGGGAGCGCCCTCCCCTTCACCCTCCTGGCCTGGGGCGAGCAGCACATCTCCTCGGCCCTCACCGCGGTCCTCAACGCCGGCACCCCGCTGTTCGCGGCCCTGCTGGTGGCCGTCTTCCTCGGCGAGCGGCTGCGGCGCAGCCAGGGCCTCGGGTTGCTCCTCGGCTTCGTCGGGGTCGGGGTGGCGGCCGGCCTGGGGGCATCCGACCTCAGCGGCTCGTCGCTGGCGGGTGAGGCGGCGGCGGTGGCGGCCGGTGCCTGCTACGCCATATCCATCACCTACTCCAAGCGCCACCTCTCGTCGCTGTCACCGCTGGTGGCCGCCGCCGGCCAGCTGGTTACGGCCACCGTGCTGGCCCTGCCCTTCGCCGCCGTCACCACCGCCCGGGAAGGACTGGAGCTCACCCCCCGCCGCCTGCTGGCGGTTTGCCTGCTCGGGATCGTGGGGACGGGGCTGGCCTACGTGCTGTTCTACCGGATCATCGCCGACCTGGGCCCGACGATGGCCGCCGCGGTCACCTATCTGGTGCCGGTGACGGCCGTCACCGTCGGGGTCCTCTTCCTGCACGAGGCCTTCCACCTGCGGCTCCTGGCGGGTGGGGCCCTCATCGTGGGCGGCATCGTCCTGCTCAACGGCCATGGGGTGCGACCCCGGGAACGGGCCGAGGCCGTCCCCCATTGAGCGCCGATCCTCGGGCGTGGGGCGTCGACGAGGGCTACCACGACGCCATGGGCCACTGGCGCACCAGCCCGCCGGCGACGATCGAGGCCGTCCTGCTCACCATGGGGGCATCCGACGACCGCCCCCACCCGCCGGGCGACGAGCCCGTGCTCTTCCTCCGCCCCGGGGAGTCGAGGGGCGTCGGCGGCCCGTCGCTCCTCCGCACCGAGGACGGGGCCGAGATCCGGGTCGACGACCGCCTGCCGACCGACCTGCCCCTCGGCTATCACGTCCTCACCGGCCTCGATGACGGGTCGTCGACCACGGTCGTGGTCAGCCCCGGCCGCTGCCCCCTCCCCGCCGGCGACCCCACGTGGGGGTGGGCGGTGCAGCTCTACGCCCTCCGGTCGTCGGCCAGCTGGGGCATGGGCGACCTCGCCGACCTCCGCCGCCTAGCCAACTGGTCGGCCGGCGAGTTGGGGGCGGGGCTCGTCCTGGTCAACCCCCTCCACGCCCCCCTGCCCGGCTTCCCCCAGTCGACCAGCCCCTACTTCCCGAGCAGCCGGCGGTTCCGCAACCCTCTCTACCTGCGGGTGGAGGAGGTGCCGGGGGCGTCGGACGCCCTGGGCGGGCGCCTCGACGAGCTGGCCGGGGCCGGACGGGCCCTGAACGGGCAGCGGCTCATCGACCGCGACGCAGTGTGGGGGCTCAAGCTCGACGCCCTCCGCCAGGTGTGGGACGCCTTCCCGGGCGATGCCGCCTTCGACCGGTGGCGGGAGGCGGAGGGGGCACCGCTCGACGCCTACGCCACGTTCTGCGCCCTGGTCGACGAGCACGGCCAGGACTGGCGCGGGTGGCCTGAGAGCTTCCGCCACCCCGACCGGGCCGAGGTGTCGGACCACGGGCGCCGGCACGAGCACCGGGTGCGCTTCCACCAGTGGCTCCAGTGGCTGCTCGACCTCCAGTTGGCCGCCGCCTCGAACGCCGGGTTGGCGGTGATGCACGACCTGGCGGTGGGTGTCGACCCGGGCGGCGCCGACGCCTGGTTGTGGCAGGACGTGTTCGCCCTCGACATGGCCGTGGGCGCCCCACCCGACGAGTTCAACACCCGCGGCCAGGACTGGGGGCTGCCGCCGTTCGACCCCTGGCGACTGCGGGCCGCCGGTTACGGACCGTTCGTGGAAACCGTGCGGGCGTCACTGCGCCACGCCGGCGGGCTCCGTGTCGACCACGTGATGGGCCTCTTCCGACTGTTCTGGATCCCCCGGGGATCGTCGGCCGCAGACGGTGCCTACGTGCGGTACCCGGCCCGCGAGCTGCTCGACATCGTCGCCCTCGAGTGCCACCGGGCCGGCGCCTACGTGGTCGGCGAGGACCTGGGCACGGTGGAGGACCAGGTCAGAGAGGAGATGGCCGCCCGCGACATCCTGAGCTACCGGCTGCTGTGGTTCGAGGACCGGCCACCGCCGGAGTACCCCCGCCGGGCCATGGCCGCCCTCACCACCCACGACCTGCCCACCGTCGCCGGCCTGTGGACCGGCTCCGACCTCGACGACCAACGTCGGCTGGGCATGGAGCCCAACGAGGGCTCCACCGAGGCCATGTGCCGGCGGCTGCGGGAGATGACGGGCGTCGCCGCCGACGCCCCGCCGGACGAGGCCGTCACCCGCCTGTACGAAACACTCGGCACCGCCCCCTGCCTGCTGCTGGCCGCCGCCCTCGACGACGCCCTGGCCGTGGCCGAGCGGCCCAACATGCCCGGTACCGTCGACTCGTGGCCCAACTGGTCGATCGCCCTGCCCGTCCCGCTGGAGGACCTGATGGCTGACCCCCGCCCGCACGCAATCGCCCGGGCCCTGTCCCGCCCGCCCACCACCGAGGACGTCGCCGCCGGCCCCGGCCCCGCCGACGAGGAGACGCCGTGATCGAGGGCCTGCGTCTCTGGCTGGCCGGTACCAACGCGTGGATCGTCGCCCCCAACGGGCCCGGCGGCGAGTGCGTGCTGGTCGACGCCCCACCCGAGCCCCGGGTGATCCTCCACCGGCTGCGGGAGAACGGTCTCCGGCTCGTCGCCCTCCTCACCACCCACGGCCACGTCGACCACGTCGGCGGCATCGGCGAGGTGGTCGCCCACGCCCACGACGGGATGGTGGATCCCCACGGGGGCCCGGGGGCCGCCGGCGTGCCGGTGCACCTCCACGACGCCGACCTCCACATGCTCCTCGACCCGCTCGGCACCGGCGGCTCGCTGGCCCAGATGCTCGACATGGAGAACCTCCGGCTGCCGCCTCCGGAGATCGTCTTCGGACTCGACGACGGCCAGAAGGTGTCGGGGGCGGGCATGACGTTCACCGCCCTGCACACGCCCGGCCACACCCAGGGCTCGGTGTGTTTCCTGCTGGAGATGGCGGGCCAGGCGCCGATGCTGTTCAGCGGCGACCACCTCTTCGCCGGCTCGATCGGCCGCACCGACCTGGCCGGCGGCTCCTACGAGCAGCTCATGGCGTCGATGGCGGAGAAGATCCTTCCCCTGCCCGACGACGTGGTGGTCTACCCCGGCCACGGGGCCACGACCACCGTCGGCCAGGAGCGCCGCACCAACCCCTTCCTCATCCGGGAGTTCGGGACCGACCAACCGGCGCCGTAAGAGTTCGGAAGCCGGCGTCACGCGAGGTGCGACATGAAACTGGGGACGTACGTCATCCTGAGCATTTCCACCATGGTCGCCTTCTCGGTCGGGTACGCAATCGTCACGACGATCGTCCACAAGGAGCCCGCCGACAAGGTGCAGGCGGTGCTGTTCCTAGGAGTTCCCCTCGTCCTCGTCGCCGGCGGCGTGGTGGGCGTGATGTCCGGTTTCCTGGACTTCAAATCGGGTCAGGAGCGTTGGGACGAGACCGCGATCACCCAAGCCGACTTCGACTCCGTCCAGTTCGGCGTAACGCGCAGCAGCATCGTCGACCGCTTCGGCCCGGGGTGGGGTCCGGCACACCCCTCGAACTTCACGGTTGCACCGCCGGTGCACATGGATTGTCTTCACTACAACCGCCTGGGGAAGGGTTGGGCGAGCGCGGGTGATCCGGACTCGATGTTTCGGTTCTGCTTCGGCCCGGAGACCGATACCTTGCAGATCAAGGCACTCGTGGGCCGCAACCAATCGGGCGGATACTGATGGAGCGATGAGCCTCGTCCAGGCTGGTTGCGTCACAGGATCCAGCGCTCGGCCCGGTACCAGTCGACGGTGTCGGCGATGCCGGCCGCCAGGTCGGTACGGGCGAACTCGAAGCCGGTGCCGAGGAGGGCGTCGACCGACAGCCGGTTGTTGCGGTTGGCCTTGCGCAGGAACCGGAACCGCTCCTTGGAGAGGAGGATCCTCGGCTTCATCCCGGCCTCCACCATCCGCCCGTGGGCCTCGGTCCGGGCCTCGTGGGACAGGCCTGCGTCGGGATCGTCGACCAGCTCGACCGGCAGCCCGAAGGCGTCGGCCACCATCCCCGCCACCTCGTGGCTGGACGGATACTGCGCCAGCACCACGTTGAAGGCCCGCCCGACCGCCTCGGCGGTGGCCAGGTGGATCGAGGCGGCCACCACGTCGTCGACGTGCACCAGGCGCTGCTCGATGGGCTCCCGGGCGACCGCGACCCGGTCGAGGCCGGCGAAGCGCTCGACGGCCACGTCGAGGATGGCGCTGGCCAGCAGCTTCACGTTGCCCGGCCCGTAAACGGTGACGGGCCGCAGCACGACGGTCGGAGTCCCCTGGGCGGCGTACTCCTCCACCACCCGCTCGGCCCCGTCCTTGGCCTTGCCGTAGCCCCGGCTCGGGTGGCGCTCGACGTCCTCGGGTACCGGCGACGGGAGCTGCACCTCCTCCCCGTAGACCGAGGTCGAGCTCATGTGGACGAAGCGCTCGATCGGCCATCGCTTGGTCGCGGCCAGGATGCGGCGGGTGCCCAGGACGTTGGTGCGCTCCATCTCCTCCTGGTCGGACAGCGAGCTCGACGCCCCCGCCAGGTGGAAGACGTGGGTCACGCTCTCCATGAGGCCGGAGAAGACCCACGGATCGTCCTTGACCAGATTGACCGAGGCGTAGTCGACACCGTCGGGCAGGGGGGGCGCCTCCCGGCGCCGCCCGGTGGCCAGGACTTCCCACCCGTCCGCCACCAGCCCGGGGATCAGGTGGGACGCGATGTAGCCGGTCGCGCCGGTCACCAGCGCCCGCCTCGGCATGCTCTTCTCGGCTCCCATGGCCGTAGGATCGCACCTCATGGACGTCTCCGTATGGTTCAACCCGGCGTGCAGCAACTGCCGGACCACCCAGGGCATCCTGGCCGAGCGGGGCGTCGACACCGAGATCTTCGAGTACCTGCAGGAAAAGCCCTCCCGGGACGAGATCCGACGGGTGATGAAGCTGCTGGGCACCGACGACCCCCGTGCCATCGTCCGCACCAAGGAGCCGGTGTACAGCGACCTCGACCTGGCCGGCGCCACCGCCGACCAGCTCCTCGACGCCATGGCCGCGCACCCCGTGCTCATCCAGCGGCCGATCGTCATCCGGGGGGACCGGGCGATCGTGGCCCGTCCCGCGGAACGGGTCCTCGAGCTCCTCGACCAACCCGGCGAGTAGCGCCGTCGTGGGGCGGGTAGTCCACTGACGGTGAGAGCCACCACGCCCACGCTCATCGCCGATCGGTACGAGGTCGGCGAGCTGCTGGGCCGGGGCGGGATGGCCGAGGTCTACGCCGGGGTCGACCGCCGGCTGTCGCGCCCGGTGGCCATCAAGTTGCTCCAGGAGGCGATGGCCGCCCGGGACGACGTGCGGATCCGCTTCGAGGCCGAGGCCCGGGCCGCGGCCGCCATCATGCAGCCCCACGCGGTGGCCGTCTACGACTCGGGCGAGCACGAGGGCGTGCCCTACATCGTCATGGAGCGCCTGCCCGGCGACACCCTCGCCGACCGCATCGAGGCGGGGCCGGTGCTGAGCGGGGCCGAGGCCCGGGCGTTCGGCCGCCAGGTGCTGGGCGCCCTCGACGCGGCCCACCACGTGGGAATGGTGCACCGCGACGTCAAGCCCGGCAACATCCTGCTCACAGGAGAAGGATCGGCCAAGATCGCCGACTTCGGGATCGCCAAGAGCCTCGAGGTGGGAGTCGACCTCACCGGAACCGGCCAGATCATAGGCACCCCTTCCTACCTGGCCCCGGAGCAGCTGGGCGGCGACCCGGCGTCGCCGCTGTCCGACCTCTACGCCCTGGGCGTCGTCCTCTACGAGGGCCTCACCGGGAACAAGCCGTTCGAGGGCGCCACGCCGATGGCCACCGCCCGGGCGGTGGCCCAGGGCGACCGTGTCCCCCTGGGCGAGGTCCGTCCGGATCTCGACCCCGCCCTGGTGCGGGCGGTGGACCGGGCCATGGACCCCGATCCGCAGGCCCGGTACCCGTCGGCCGCGGCCATGGCCGCCGCCCTCGCCGCCCCTGCGGTGCCGACGGTGGTTCCCCTCCCCGGCGGGTCGGCGCCCGGCCCCGATGGCACCCAGATCCTGGATGCGACCGAGATCGCGGCCCAGTCCGCTCCCCCCACCGAATCGGCCATGGGTGATTCCGCCGTCGCCGTCCCCGAGGCCCCGCCGCCCTCGGCCGCCGCCGTCGGCGTCCCCGAGGCCCCGCCGCCTACCGCCGTCGAGGCACCTGCGGCCCGGCGCGCGGCGGCGCTTCCTTCCGCCGCGGCCCTGACTGACGCCCCGCTGGCCGCCCGGCGGCGTCCGACTCTCGAGATCCGCCTCGGAGTGGCCGCCCTGGCCGCCGTCGCCGTCATGATACTGCTCTTCCAGATGCTGCGCTCCGACTCGGTCGAGGACACCGTCGAAGAGGCGGCCCGCGCCGCCGCGACCACCAGCACCGGGGCGACGGCTCAGGCCCCGGCGCCCCCCTCTCCGGCCGCCGCCCTGGCCGGCGAGATGCGGGATGCCGCCTCCCGCTGGGGCGCCGGCGACGGGCCGGCCGCGGCCGACCTTGCCGGACGGATGCGGGCCGTCGCCGACCAGGTCGAACGGGGCGACGCAGGGGCGGCCGGCAGCGCCACCGGCGTGATCGTCGACATCGCCCGGTGGCGGCAGGCCGGCCAGTTGGCCGACGGCGCCACCGTGACCGCGGTGCAGCTGCTCCAGCGGGTGCCGGGCGTGGCCGCCGCCGGCTCCGCCCCGGCTGCCACCGCCGGCCCTCCCCCGGCCGCGGCCGATCCGCCGCCGGAGGTCTTCGTCCCGCCCGTCGACGCCCTCCGGGACAAGCCCGGCAGGGACGGGAACGGGAACGACCGCGACTGACGCGACAACGACGACTGACTGCTGAGGGCTGACGGCCCGGGCCTACTTCTCCTTGCGGACGAGCCAGCGGAGGCGCTTGGCGCCCTCGAAGGCGGCCTCGCCGGCGAGCTGGCCGATGCCGGTCGACAGCGTCGGGTAGACGTGGATGAGGCTGGCCACCTCGGACAGCTTGAGCCCCTCGTTGATGGCCAGGGCCAGCTCGTGGATCATCTCCCCCGCCGACGGGGCCAGGATGTGGGCCCCGACCACCTTGCCCTTGGCGGTGACCACCACGATGGCGCCCTCGGTGGCGTTGTCGGCCCGGGCCCGGTCGGAATGCGACAGGTCGAGCCGGTACACCTCGACGTCGTCGCCGTGCTTCTTCTCGGCCTCGGCCACGGTGAGGCCGGCGTGGGCCAGCTCGGGGTCGGTGAACGTGCACCACGGCACGAAGTCGGTGACCTTGCCCTTGCCCGGGTAGAAGGCGTCCCGCACGGCCCGGACCGCCTCGTAGCCGGCGGAATGGGTGAAGAGAAACCTTCCGGCGACATCACCGGCGGCGTAGACCGACGGCACCGCGGTGCGCATGCGCTCGTCGACCTCGATGCCGGTGCGGCCGACCTTGACCCCCACCTCGTCCAGCCCCAGGCCTTCCACGTTGGGCCTCCGGCCGGTGGCCACCAGCAGCTCCTCGCCCTCCCAGCGGGCCGGCTCGCCGTTCTCGCTGCCGAAGACGATCTTGCGCTTCCCGGAGACCGTCACCCGCTCGATCTCCACGTTGAAGTGCAGGTCGACACCCTCCGACCGCAGCGTGGCCACCAGGATGTCGACCAGGTCGGGCTCGTCTCGGGGTAGGACCCGCGGGCCCTTCTGCAGCACCGTCGTGCGGATCCCCAGGCGGACGAAGGCCTGCGACATCTCGGTTGCAATCGGGCCGGCCCCGATCATCACCATGCTCTCGGGGGCCCGCTCGAGGTCCCAGAGGCTCTCGCTGGTGAGGAAGCCGGCCTCCTTCAGTCCCTCGATCGGAGGGACCACCGGGCGGCTGCCGGTGCAGATCAGGATGTACCGGGTCTCGAGCACCCGGTCGGCACCGGTGGTTCCCTCGCCCAGCACCCGCACCGTGTTGGGCCCCGCCACCCGGGCCGTGCCCCGGACGATCTCCACCCCGTCGGCCGCGAAGCGCTCGGGGTCGTCGTCGGTGGCCGCGATCTCCTGCTGGATGGCCCGGATGCGCTTCCACACCAGTGACGTGTCGATCTCCGGGTCCACCGAAGGCAGTCCGTAGGTGTCGGCGACCCGCATGGTGTGGGCCGCCTTGGCCGACGCCAGCAGGGCCTTGCTGGGCACGCAGCCGGTCCACAGGCAGTCGCCGCCCACCCGTCCCCGCTCGACGACCGCGACCCGCAGTCCGATGGTGGCCGCGAACTCGGCCCCGACCATCCCGCCCGACCCCATTCCGATGATGACCAGGTCGTAGCGCGCCATCGCCATTCCCCCCTCAGTGCTCCCCTGCCGCCGATGGTATCCGCACGCCTCCTACCATCGGGACGTGCCCTTCGACCCCCAGTCCGGCGTCGTCAACCTCATCATGGGGCTGGCTGCGCTGGCCACCCTGGTGACGCTCGTACGGTCCCGACGGACGTTCCTCGACCGCGCCTTCACCGGCGACGGCAAGCGTCTGGCCACCCAGGTGGCGGTGTTCCTGGTGCCTCCGGTGGTGGTGCTGATCCACGAGTTGGGGCACGTGGCGGCGGTGATGGCGGTGGGTGCCCGGGTCACGTCGTTCCACTACGGGTTCTTCGAGGGGTCGGTCGGGTTCACGGGCAGCCTGAGTCCGGGCGAGGGCTGGTTCGTGTCGATGGCGGGCAACGTGGCCGGGGCCCTCACCGGGCTGGCCCTGGCCGTCGTCGGGCTGGCCGCCGCCCGGCTGCGGCCCGGGATCCGCTACGTCCTGATCCTCGGGGGGACGCTCCAGGTGGGCTACGCCCTGATCGGCTACCCGCTGCTGTCGTTGTCGTCGAACTGGGGGGACTGGGTCTCCATCTACGACGCCCGGTCCACCCCGACGCTGAGCTGGGCCACCGGGGTGGTCCACGTGGCGGTGCTGGCCGCCCTGTGGCGCTGGTGGCGGGGCACGGTGCGCCACAGCCTGTTCGCCGTCGGCTCGGGCGAGGCCGACCGGGTGGCGGCCCTGCGCCTGGCCGTCCGGGAGGCGCCCGGCGACGACGCCCGGTGGCTCGACCTGGCCGGCCTCTACGCCCGCAGCGGCGAGCTGGGCCTGGCCCGGGCCACCCTCGAGGACGCAGCCGGCGCGGCCCCCACGGCCCGCATCCACCTGGCCCGGGTGCGGGTGGCGATCATGGAGTCCCGGTGGTCGTCGGCGGTCGTGGCCGCCGGGGAAGGGGTCGAGGCGGCGGGCCCGGACGATGCCGAGCTAGTGCAGCGCCTGTGGGCGAACCAGGGCCTGGCCCTGGCGTCGATGGAGCGTCCGACCCACGCCCTGGCCGCCTTCGACCGGCTCGGACCGCCCGTCGTCGACGACGCCCGGGTCCGCTACGGCCGGGGCCTGGCCCGCCTGGGGGCCGGTGACGCCGAAGGCGGCCGTGACGACCTCGAGGCCGTCGTGCGCGGCCTCCCCGAGGGCAACCTGCTGGGGATCTGGGCCGCGGCCCGGATCGAGGGCCGCCTCCCCGACCCGCCCGACGACTCCGACCGTCCCAACTACCTCCGCCGCTCGGGTTCCCCGCCCGCCCCCATCGCCGGCGTCTGACCGCCGGCCGGGAGAGTCAGCCGGCGTCTGACCGCCGGCTGGGAGAGTCAGCCGGCGTCTGACCGCCGGCTGCCAGAGTCAGGCCGGCTGGCAGAGTCAGGCCGGCGGGGGCAGCACCGGGAGGGCCTGGAGCAGGGGCTCGAGCTCGGCCCGGGTGGCGACGTTGTCGAAGCGGGCGGTGACCACGCCGTCGGCGCCGACCACGAATACCCAGGGCTCGTTCAGCCCCGGGGAACCCTCGGGGAAGATCCACTCGGCCGCGGCCCGGTTGATCACGGTGTTCTGGAAGTCGCGGTACACCTCGATGTGCACGAACGTGGCCCGGTCGTCGTAGACGTGGGACAGCTCCTGCACCATGTCGGTGACCGGTCCGCAGAACCGGCTGGTGCAGTACACGGGCGTGGAGACCGCCAGCACCACCGGCCGGCCGGCGGCCAGGGCGGCGGCCACCGTGGTGGCGTGGAGCTCGGGATCGGGGATGGGAGTGGCGCCGTCGCGGCCCGCACGGGAGTCGATGGCGGCCCGGGGAACGTCGGGCGGCGCGTCCCGGGTGAGGTTCTCCGTCCGGGGCGCCATGGCTCCGGGGGCCACCACCATGTGCCGCTCGAGGACCTGGAAGGCGCTGGTGGCGCGCCTGGTCTCGCCCTCTACCTCGGCCGTCACCTCCACCTGCCAGAACCCGGCCCAGTTGAACTCGACCGTCGCGGCATAGACGCCCCGGGCCTGGGATCCGCTGACCAGCTGCGGGGTGGACGTCGCCTCCGGCGCCGGCGCGGTGCCGGGGACGGCGAGGTAGGTGGCGGTGACGGGCGGCCCCGGTGCCGGTGACGCCAACGGCGACTCCTTGGTGCCGAGGTAGGCGAACCGGAAGGTGACCGTGCCGAACACGAGCAGCCGCTGATCGGGCGACTCCACCCCCACGATGATCCGCGCCGGACGCCCGACGGCCAGGTCGAAGCTGGCGACCTGGGCGTGGAGGCCGTCGTCGGCGGCGGCCGTGGTGGACGGTGCGGCGGTGCCGCCCGTGTTGGACGAGCACGCTCCCAGCAGCAACAGCCCACCCAGCAGGCAGGCGCCGACCCGGGGGGCAGCGATCGGCCGGCGGAACGACACCATGCGGGTCATTGGGCGCAGGACGGGGCGGGAACCGCAAGTCGGTCGAGACCGGCGCGGGTGACCTCGACCAACTGGCCGAGGTCGTCGGCCACCCGATCGCCGCTGGCCAGTCCGGAGAAGTCGGCCTCCACCCTCTGCTTGGCCTCCAGCAGCCGGCCGGCCAGTGGACGGTCGACGTCCTCCAGGGCCCGGGCGATGAGATGGAGCGTCTCGTGCGACCGGTCGAAGAACCGGACCTCCGCCGCCTGCGGTCGGTCGGGAGCTTCCGTCCGGGCCGCGCAGAGACTCTCCAGGGCGTCGGTCAGGCGGGCGAGGGGCACCGGCTCACCGGCCACCACGATCGTCGGCCCGGTGGTGGTGGCCGGCGGGGCGTCGGCCGTGCGGGAGCCACAGGCGGGCACCACCGTCGTCGCCAGCACCAGCAGGGCCAGCAGCCGGCCCGTCACCCGGGGTGCGACCAGGCTCCTGCGTGACCGCTCACGCCGCCGGTTCGGGCGGCGGGGTGTGGGGGGCGGGGGCGAACAGCACCCGGTTGAGGACGATGAACTTGGCGATCCACAGCACGCCGAACGCGGCCAGGGCGGCGGCGTTGACAACCAGCTTCTGTCCCAGGGTGGACGAGGTCAGCGAGGCGGCGTGGCTCTCGGCGAAGTCGGCCGACCAGGTGGACAGCACGAGCCCCAGGAACGCCATCCCCCAGAAGGGGACGATCTCCTTCATCAGGTGCGACCGGCCGGTCTTGCCCCACGCCCACGCCCGGTTGAGCTGGTAGGACGGAACCGCCGAGATGAGCACGGCCACGATGTTCGATGTGCGGGCCGACCACGCGAACTGGGCGAAGAACAGGATGATCTGCGACACCACGACCGAGATCACCGAAACCAGGCTGTACCGGACGAGCTTGCGCCCACCGGGAGTGCGCGCCCGTTCAAGGAGGCTGCTGGGGGAGAGGTGCACCATCTCGATGTTATCGGCACGGGCGCCTCGTCGGTGGAGCGTGGGGGGATAGACCGATCGACCCATTTGCAGGGGCCCGGTTTGCTCCGGCCCGCCGCAGTGGTGACACTCGATGGCCCCTCCCGCCGCCGCAGAAGGACTCAATCCCACGTCCAATCTCGAGATCCGAGCCGAACAGGCGGTCGTCGACCACGCCTACTCCCGCCTGGAGGCCATGCGGGACGCGGCCCGCGCCGTGTCGGCCGACGTCATCGAGACCACCCCCGGCGGCACCCACCAGGCCCGGCTCGAACGGGACGTGCGGGTGCAGCTCACCGAGCGCCGCCTGGCGACGCTCCAGGTCGGCGAGGCCGGCCTCGTCTTCGGGCGCACCGACGCCACCGACGGCAACCGGCGCTACATCGGCCGGGTCGCCATCTCCGACGAGGACAACGAGCCCCTGGTGGTCGACTGGCGGGCACCGGCCGCGGAGCCCTTCTACCGGGCGACGGCGGGGGCGCCGATGGGGCTGGTGCGCCGGCGCCACTTCATCCTCCGGGGCCGGGTGCTCACCGGTCTCGACGACGAGCTGCTCACCGCCGAGCCCACCGGTGCCGACCTCGTCCTGGTGGGCGAGGGGGCATTGCTGGCCGCCCTCGAGCGGTCGCGGTCGGGACGCATGGCCGACATCGTGGCGACCATCCAGCGAGAGCAGGACGCGATCGTCCGGTCCCCCCTGCCGGGCATCGTGGTGGTGCAGGGTGGGCCGGGCACGGGCAAGACGGCGGTCGCCCTCCATCGGGCGGCCTACCTGCTCTACACGTTCCGGTTCCCCCTGGAGCGGGCCGGTGTGCTCCTGATCGGCCCCAGCCGGATCTTCCTGCGCTACATCGAGCAGGTCCTGCCCGCCCTCGGCGAGCACACGGTGAACCTGGCCACGCCGGCCGACCTGGTGCGGGCGACGGTGCGGGGCCACGACGACCCGGAGGCGGCGCTGCTCAAGGGCGATGCCCGGATGGCCCGGGTGATGGCCCAGGCCGCGCGCGACCGCGAGCGGGGCCTGCCCACCGCCACCACCCTCCTGTGGAACGGCCAGCGGATGCGCCTCTCGGTCCGCGACTCCCGGCGCATCGTGGAGCAGGTGAAGCGCCGGCGGGGGACGCACAACGAGCGGAGGCCCCAGCTCGAGCGCCTGGTCGTCCGCCATCTGCTGGGCCAGCTCGAGCTCGAGGAGGACGCGGCCAACGAGGGGGTGGGTCGGGAGGCGGTGGGGCGGGCGCTACGGGCCGACCGGTCGATCGTGACGGCCCTCGAGCGCATGTGGCCGGTGCTGACCCCCGAGGAGCTGCTCCATGACCTCTTCGGGTGGCCCGCGCTCATCCGCCTGGCCGGGCGGGGCGTGCTCGACGAGGCGGCGATCGCGGCGCTGCACCGGCCCCGGTCGGAACGGGTCGCCGATGTGCCGTGGACCGAAGCCGACCTGCCCCTTCTCGACGAGGCCCTGGTGTACCTGGGCCCGGTCGCCGGGCGCCGCCGGGCGGGCGGCCGCAACGGCGACGAGGCCGCCCGCTGGGAGCGGGAGAAGGTCGTCGGCGAGATGGGCGAGCTCGACTCGCTCATGCGTCGCGACCTGCTGGCCCACCTGGAGGAGCTCGATCCCCGGGCCCGGGACGCCGACGTCGAGAGCCTCGAGCTCTGGAACCGCACCTTCGGCCACGTGGTGATCGACGAGGCCCAGGACCTGTCGCCGATGCAGCTGAGGATGATCGGCCGGCGGGTCCCCAGCGGGTCGATGACCATCGTGGGCGACCTGGGCCAGGCCAGTGGGTCGTGGGCCCCCCGGAGCTGGGACGAGGTGGTGGCCCACCTGCCCTCCCCCGCCCGGCGGCCGCCGCGGCGGGCCGAGCTCACCGTCAACTACCGCACGCCGTCGGAGGTCATGGACGTGGCCGCCCGGGTGCTGGCCGTGGCCGCGCCCGACCTCAACCCGTCCCGGTCGGTCCGCCAGTCGGGCACCGACCCGGTCTTCGTGGCCGTCGACCCGGCCGATGCGGCCGCGTTCGACGCCGCCATCCTCGACGGGGCCCGGGCCGAGGCCGCCGCGGTTCCCGACGGCAAGGTGGCGGTCATCACCGCTCCGTCGATGGTGGGGCGGGTCCGCGCTCTGCTGTCGGCCATGACATCCGGGACCGGCACCGGGTCCGAGCTGCTCGACGCGCCCCTGGCGGTGCTGCCGGTGCAGCAGGCCAAGGGCCTCGAGTTCGACTCCGTGGTCGTCGTCGAGCCGGCCGCCATCGTGGCCGAGCACCCCCACGGCCTGCGGGCCCTCTACCTGGCCCTCACCCGCACCACCCGCCGGCTGCGGGTGGTGTCGTCGGAGCCCCTTCCGGCCGGCCTGGAGGCGACGCCCGCCGGGGGGGACACCAACCCGGTGCCATGATGGGCCCAGTGATTGGCCCAGGGCCCGAACCGGTTGTGCCCGAGGGGCCCGGTCCCGATCTGTTGGCGGCCAACGCACCGCCGGCCAGCTCGCCGGGCCACGTCACGTGGGGGATCGAGCCGACCGGCCCGCTGCGGGGCGACGTCCGCATCTCCGGATCGAAGAACGCCGTCACCAAGCTGATGGTGGCCTCCCTCCTGGCCGATACGCCGAGCGTCGTCACCAACGCCCCCCGCCTGGGCGACGTCGACATCACCGCCGGGATGCTCCGCTCCCTGGGTGCCGGGGTCGAGATCGACGGCGACACCGTCACCGTCGACCCGTTGTCGACCACCGGCAGCCGCATCCCGATCTCCTACACCGGCCTCAACCGGGTTCCCATCCTCATGGTGGGTGCCCTGCTGCACCGAATCGGCGAGGCGTTCGTGCCCCTGGTGGGCGGTGACCGCATCGGGGCCCGGCCCGTCGACTTCCACGTCCAGGCCCTCCGCCAGTTCGGGGCCGAGGTGGAGCTCACCGACGAGGGCCTGGAGGCGAAGGCCAGCCGCCTCCGCGGCGCCCACTTCGCCCTGCCCTTCCCGAGCGTCGGTGCCACCGAGACGGTGCTGATGACGGCAGCCGTGGCCGAGGGCCGCACCATCCTCGACAACGCCGCGGTCGAGCCCGAGGTGGTCGAGCTGGCCCTCCTGCTCCAGCGCATGGGGGCCCGGATCGAGCTGCAACCCGACCGCCGGTTCGTGATCGAGGGCGTCGCCCACCTGGAGGGCGCCACCCAGCGGCTGGGCGGGGACCGGATCGAGGCCTTCTCCTACCTGGTGGCGGGTCTGGCCACCGGGGGCAAGGTCCGCATCTTCGGCTGCGGCCAGGACCGCCTGGTTACCGCCATCTCCACGCTCCAGCGCATGGGCGCCCGGTTCGAGATCACCGACGACCACATCACCGCCGAGGCCGACCAGCTCCGGCCGGCGGCGGTGCAGACCAGCCCCCACCCGGGGTTCATGACCGACTGGCAGCCGCCGCTGGTGGTGCTGTGCACCCGGGCCGCGGGGATGTCGGTGATCCACGAGACCGTGTTCGAGGACCGGCTGGGCTACGTCGACGCCCTGCGCTCCATGGACGCCGAGGTCGAGCTGTTCGAGCAGTGCCTGGTGGGCGAGGCGTGCCGGTTCCAGGAGAGCGGGTCGTACCACTCCGCCCTCGTACGGGGGGGCCGGGACCTGCGGGGTGCCGAGGTGGAGATGCCCGACATCCGGGGCGCCTTCGCCTACGTGATCGCGGCCGCCGCCGCCGAGGGCCGGTCGATCCTCCACGGGGTTCACCACCTGGAGCGGGGCTACGACCAGGCCCTGGCCAAGTTCTCCGACCTGGGTCTGCGCATCACCCCCACCTGATCCAGGACGCGGCGGAACGCGTTCAACGCCGACATCGACGCCCAGGGAGGCGGCCATCGAGCCTCGCTTCGGCGGCGGCCCTCAGGCCCGGATCTCGACCGGCACTCCGATGGGCAGGGTTTCGGCCAGCCGGGTGATGCCTTCGTTGCTCATGCGAATGCAACCGTTGCTCACGTCGGACCCCAGACCCGACGGGTCGCTGGTGCCGTGGATCCCGAACTGCCCGTCTCCGCCGGCGAAGTCGTAGAGCACCTCCGAGTACCCCGACAACCCGTAGGCGTAGGGGCCGTAGGCCGGCTTCTGCGAGGCGAAGAGCTCGACCGTGTAGAACGTGCCGCCCGGCGTGGGGGTGTTGGTCACGCCGACGCCCACCGGCTCCTCGTGGAAGATCCCGTCGCCCTTGAGCACGGTGAGCTTGTGCGCTCCCAGCTCCACCAGGATCCGGTAGTCGTGGCCGGCGAGGCTCACGTCGCCGGCGCGAATCCAGCCGGTGGAGCCGTTGGGGCGCATCGGCAGCATCACGTTGAGCCAGTCCCCCCGCTGGCCGAGCACGAGAAACACCTGCTCGGCGCCCGACGGGCGGGGGTTCCCGAAGGTCCGAGAGGCGGGGACACCGCCGTCGGGCGTGTCGAAGACCTCGATCGAGGGGCCCTGCACGGTGGCCACCAGGCTGCGGTGGCGCGGCGTGGTGGTGGTGGACGGGAAGGCGGGTGGAAGGGGCAGGGTCGTGGCCACCCCACCGGTGCCCTGGCCGTCGGTCGGCGACGCCGACGGGGTCGCCAACTCGACGTCGTCGCCCCGCTCCTCCGTTCCGGAACCGAGTACGGCCAGGGCCAGGGCCGCCGCCACCAGGCCGAGAGTCATCACCCCCCGACGCATGCCGGGGGATGGTACCGGCGGGCCCGTACCGTTCACGACCAGCGGCGAGAGTGCCCGATCGGCGTCGGAGTGGTGCGGGTGCTACCCGGTGGCGCCCGGCACCGGGGTCGGGCCAGGTGCGTCGGTGCCTTCCACGTCCGACCCGTCCCCCGGGGCGGCCCCGGTGAAACGGGCCAGGTCGGGCTCGGGGGGCGGCCGCCGGAGCTCCAGGTAGACCACCTTCACCGACGCCACCACCGGCACGGCCAGGAGGGCTCCCACCACGCCGCCGGCCGAGACCCCGATGAGGGCCGCGGTCATGGTGGCCGGCGGCGACAGCTTCACCGACCGGCCCACGATCAGGGGGCCGAGGACGTGATTCTCGAACTGGAGGTAGAGGATGAAGAAGACGGCGCAGATCAGACCCTTGGTCAGCCCCTGGGTGAGCCCCAGCAGCACGAACGGGATGCCGCCCGCCGCCCCGCCGATCTGGGGCACGAGGTCGAAGATGGCCACCCAGAAGGCCAGCAGGGGAGTCAGGGGCACGCCCAGGATCAGGCCCATGACCAGCACGCTCACGCCCGCGATCCCCGCCACCAGCACCGACCCGGCCACGTAGCGGCCGACAGTCTCGTAGGCCAGCCGGCCGATCCGGTCGGCCTGGGGACGGCGGGCCGATGGCACCAGCCGCCGCACCCCCCGGATGAAGCGCTCGCCGTCGAGGAGCAGGGCGATGGTGATCAGCAGGGTGAACAGGGCGGCGATGAAGCCGTCGGCCACCCGCAGGGCGGTGTCGCCGAGGGGTGTGTCCTTGCCCTCGAGGCGGTCGGGGAGGCCCTCGACCCACTGCCGGACCTTGTCGGCGGTGCCCGCCTTCTCCAGGTCGTCGCCCACGATCGGAAGCTGCTCGATCTGGCCCACGACCTCGTCGAGGTCACCACCCAGCTGCCGCCCCTGGCGGATGGCGGGCGGGGCCAGGAGCGCCACCGCAGCCACCGCCAGCAGCAACAGGGCGACCACCACGGACGCCACCGCCGCCGGGCGGGGGAGGTGCAGGCGGCGCTGTGCCGCAGTCACCAGCGGGGTGAGGGCCAGGGCAAGGAGGGTGCCGACGGCCAGGACGGTCAGGGCCCGGGGCGCGACCCGTATGAGGTTGGTGACCGCCAGTAGGCCCACGAACGCGCCGAGCATCCACGCCACCGACCGCCAGTCGAGATCGACCTCCCGCACCGGGCCGCGACGCCAGCCGGGCCGCTGCCCGTCGGCCGGGACCCCGGGGTCGGCCTGCGGTTGCCCGTCGGGTTCGGTCTCGGGGCGCGCTGCCCTTTTCGGCTGCGCCTGAGCCGGAGGAAGGCCGGGATCCCCCACCGTCGGTACTGTACCGACGTGGCGGTGCGCAGGGAGAGGCTCCGGATCAGCCCCCGGTCGGCGGTGCTGGCCGTGGCCATGCTGGGCGCCACCCTGACCGCCCTGGCCGTGGCCGCCGCATCCCGCCGGGTCATCGGCTGGATCCTCGTGGCCGCCACCTTCGCCGGGCTGCTGCACCCGATCGTGTCGTGGCTCCAACGGCGCATGCGCCGGGGCCTGGCCGTCCTGCTGGTGATGGTGACCCTGGTCGCCACGGCCGGGTTGGTGATCTACGGGCTGGTCGACGACGTCCGGGCCGAGACCACCCGCCTCCAGCAGGTGGCGCCCGAGCGGGCCGAGGAGATCGAGCGCTCGCCCCGGTTCGGCGAGTTCGCCCGCGATGTCCACCTGGCCGAGCGCACCCGGCGCTTCCTCGACGACTTGCCCGAACGCCTACGGGGTGGTTCCACGGCCGAGGCCATCCGGGCCGCCGCCACCCGGGGGGTCTCGTTCCTCGCCACCGGCGTCCTCACCATCTTCTTCCTGCAGCACGGGCCCCGGATCGCGGCGGCCGCCGTCCGCCAGCTCTCGGATCCCCGCCGCCGGGAGCGGGTTCGGCAGGTGGCGCCGGTCGTCTACGCCCGGGCCTTCGGCTACGCCGCCAGCAACCTGACCATGGCGGTGGCCGCCGGGCTGTTCGCCTTCGCCGCGGCCCGGGCGTTCGACGTCCCGGGGCCGGCCGCCCTCGGCATCTGGGTGGGCCTCTGGGACCTGGTGCCGGTCGGGGGCGCCCTCGTGGGCGCCCTGCCCATCGTGGGCCTGGCCGCGGTGACCTCCTCGGGGG
>Ga0136617_10001692_pt1 | contig 19552 bp, 13 predicted proteins | sample AntDrymUQ3222106_2_FD_129672 | JGI IMG/M metagenome (GOLD analysis project Ga0136617, IMG submission 129672) | Polar desert sand microbial communities from Dry Valleys, Antarctica - metaG UQ322 (21.06) | ecosystem: Environmental > Terrestrial > Soil > Desert | place: Antarctica: Dry Valley... | reverse complement strand
TGGCGGTGCGCAGATCAGCCCGCCGTCGGGGCTGCGCGCCAGCCCCGGGCGCGGACAGGTGACGCTGGACTGGTCTCTGGTTCCCGGGGCGGCGGGCTACCTGGTGCACGCGGCGGACGGTGAGGAGGGGCCGTTCACGCCGCTGGACCACTACGGCAACGACGTCCTCGCCGTGCCGCACCCGCCGTACGTGGACAGCTCCGGCGAGCCGGGCGTGCCCCGGTGGTATGCCGTGGCGGCGCTGCCGGATGTCTCGCGGACCGGACCACTGTCCGAGCCCGTCGTGGCGACGCCGACATCCACCGGGTCGGCCACGGTGCACATCCGGGTGGACACCGCCGGGATCGACGGGCCGCTGCACCGTCCCTGGCGGCCGATGATCGGCTCGGAGCACCTCAGTCTGCTGCTGTCCGACGACCGGGTCGGGGGTCGATCGGTGGGGGCGGAGCTGCGGGCGGCATTGCAGCAGGTGCGCGACCGGCTCGGGGTGCGCAGTGTCCGGGCGCACGCAATCCTGGGCGACGACCTCGGTGTCTACCGCGAGGTCGACGGTCGGCCCGTGCATGACTTCTCCGGTGTCGACCGGGTCTACGACGCCCTGATGGAGATCGGTCTGCGTCCCGTCGTCGAGCTGTCGTTCATGCCGCACGACCTCGCCAGCGACCCCAGCAAGACGGTGTTCGGCTACGACGCGATCGTCTCGCCACCCCGGGACTGGGAAAGGTGGTCGGACCTGATCCGGGCGTTGACCGCTCACCTGGTCGACCGCTACGGCATCGAGGAGGTCCGGGAGCGGTGGAGCTTCGAGGTGTGGAACGAGGCCAACCTCGAGGTGTTCTGGAGCGGGACGCCGGGGGACTACCTACGGCTGTACGACGAGACGGTGGCCGCCGTCCGGTCGGTCGATGCGGGCCTGGTCGTCGGGGGACCGAGCTCCGCCGCCGCCGAGTGGGTCGAGCTGTTGCTGGAACACGTCGCGAAGTCCGGCGCGCCGGTCGACTTCGTCTCGACGCACACCTACGGCAGCCCGCCGTTGGATGTGCGCCCGATCCTGGCTCGTCACGACCGGGAGGGTGCGAAGATCTGGTGGACGGAGTGGGGACCGACGCCCCAGCACGGTCACCCGGTCGGCGACACCGTCTTCGCGGCGACCTTCCTGCTCGACGGGATGTGCTCGAGCATGGGTCGCATCGACGCCCTGTCCCACTGGGTGGCGTCCGACCACTTCGAGGAGCTGGGCCGCCCACCACGTCTCGAGCACGGGGGCTTCGGCCTGCTCACGGTCGGCAACCTGCGCAAGCCGCGCTGGTGGGCGCTGGAGCTGCTCGAACGCCTCGGCGACTCGCGGCTGTCCGTCACGATGCGGGGCGACGGGGCGGGCGGACTCGTCGACTGCGTTGCAGCGCGGGATGACTCGGGGCGCACCGGGGTGCTGATCTGGAACAGCACCTTGGACCAGCGCGGGATGGCCGGAGATCCTCGGCTGAGCCGGCGAGTCGAGGTCGACCTCATGGGCCTGGCCGCCGGACGGCATGTGGTGCGGCACTTCCGCGTCGATGAGGTTCACTCCAACGTCTTCGCGCACTGGCAGGCCATCGCGGGCGGTGCCGGCGCAGACTGGCCCACGGAGGAGCAGTGGGAGGCGTTGCGGCTGGTGGACACCCTCGATGAGCTGGAGGTCGCCGCCAGTGTGGACGCGGCGGCAGGGCTCGTCCGCCTCGCCTTCGACCTGCCGCAGCCGGGCATCTCCTTCCTGGAGCTCGTCCCCGAATAGGAGGCTGGCCGGGTGCGGGCCGTGGTGTACGACGAGTTCGGTGCGCCGGCGACGGTGCGCGTGGTGCCCGACCCGGCGCCCACCGAGCACGGTGCGGTCATCAAGGTGGAGGCGACCGGGCTGTGCCGCAGCGACTGGCACGGGTGGGCGGGTCACGACCCGGAGATCGTGCTGCCGCACGTGCCCGGCCACGAGTTCGCGGGAGTGGTGGCAGCGGTCGGTGCCGCGGTGTCCGGCTGGCGACCCGGGCAGCGGGTGACCGTGCCGTTCGTCTGCGCCTGCGGGCGCTGCCCGCAGTGCCTCGCCGGTGACCACCAGGTCTGCGACCACCAGTTCCAACCCGGGTTCACCGGGTGGGGCTCGTTCGCGGAGCTGGTGGCGATCGACCACGCCGACGTGAACCTCGTCGAGCTGCCCGACTCGATCGACGCAGTCACTGCGGCGAGCCTCGGCTGCCGGTTCGCCACGGCCTACCGGGCGGTGCTCGCGCAAGGTCGGGTCGCCGCCGGCCAGTGGGTGGCGGTGCACGGCTGCGGCGGGGTCGGGCTGTCCGCGGTGATGATCGCGGCGGCGACCGGTGCCCGGGTCGTCGCGGTGGACGTCAAGCCCGAGGCACTCGAGCTGGCGACCCGGCTCGGCGCCGAAGCGACCGTCGACCCCACCGGCGTGCCCGACGTGGCTGCGGCCGTCCGAGCGGTCAGCGGTGGCGGGGTTCACGTCTCGCTCGACGCTCTCGGCAGCCCGCAGACCTGCGTCGCTTCGATCGGCAGCCTGCGCAAGCGTGGCCGTCACGTCCAGGTGGGACTGCTGCCGGACTCGCTGCCCGCGCCCGTCGTACCGATGTCAGCTGTCATCTCGCGCGAGCTGGAGATCGTCGGGAGCCATGGAATGCCCGCCCACGCCTACGGCGAGATGCTCGCGCAGGTTCAGGCGGGCCGGCTGCGACCCGACCTGCTCGTTGCGGGCCAGATCGGCCTGGCGGAGGCGGCTGCCGCGCTCGCCGCGATGGGGCAGCAAGGGGGCCACGCCGGAATCACCGTCGTCGTCCCCTGACCAGGGGTTGTCGGCAGATCGGGCGGGGTATCACGCCGCCATGACGACCATCGGACAGCGGGGCTCGGGTTCGGCTGGTTCGGCCGCTGACGCCTTCCCGACCAAGCACCTGCCGCGACCCGAGGTCCGTGAGCTGCCGCAGGCGCCGCAGTCGATCTGGCGCATCGTCGGTCCCGGCATCATCGCCGCCGGTGTCGGGCTCGCGTCCGGCGAGTTCATCCTCTACCCCTATATCGCCTCGCAGGTCGGCCTCGTGTTCGTGTGGGCGGCGCTGGTCGGGCTCGCGACGCAGTTCTTCATCAACATGGAGATCGAGCGCTACACGCTGGCGACGGGGGAGACCGCGCTCACCGGCTTCAGCCGCTACTGGCGGCACTGGGGTCTGGTCTTCGCGGTGATGACCTACTTCGCCAACCTCTTCCCAGGCTGGGCGACCAGCTCGGCGACCTTGGTGACCTACCTGTGGGGCGGCTCGGTCACCTGGATCGCGATCGGGATGCTCGTGTCGATCGGCCTGATCCTCACCCTCGCCCCGGTGGTCTACGTCGCGCTGGAACGCGCGCAGATGCTCAAGGTCGCCGCCGTGCTGGTGCTCCTCATCGTGGGGGCGATCTTCGCGATCACCGCCGATGCCTACGCCGACGTGCCCCAGATCGTCACCGACCCGGGGATCCCCGTCGAGGAGTTGGGCATCGCCGTGCTTCTCGGAGCCCTTGCCTTCGCCGGCGGTGGGGGCGGCCAGAACCTGGTGCAGAGCAACTGGATCCGGGACAAGGGCTTCGGCATGGGCAAGCACGTGCCGCGCATCGAGAGTCCGGTCACCGGCAAGCCCGAGGCCGCGCCCAGCACCGGCTACGTGTTCGAGCCGACCGTGGAGAACCTGTCCCGCTGGCGCACCTGGTGGCGCTTCGCCAACGCGGAGCAGCTCTCGACGTTCGTGCTCATCACGTTCATCTCCATCGTGTTCACCTCGCTGCTCGCCTACTCGACGGTATTCGGCGAGGCCGACCTGCCCGACGACATCGAGTTCCTGCGGTTCGAAGGGGAGCAGCTCAAGGAGGCAGTCGGAGGCTGGTTCGGTGCCTTCTTCTGGTTCATCGGCGCGTTCGCGCTGTACGCGGCTGCGTTGGGCATCGTGGACTACACCAGCCGGCTGGCCGCTGACGTGCTGAAGACCTCCTACCTGCGCGACGCCTCCGAGAGCTCGATCTACTTCGGGCTGGTGTGGGGCCTGGTGGCGATCGGATGCACCATCCTGCTGGTCGGCTTCGACCAGCCGCTGGTGCTCATCGTGATCTCGGCGGTCGTCGGTGGCTTCATGATGTTCATCTACTCCGGCCTGCTGATCCTGATCAACCGCCGCGTGCTGCCCGGGCCGATCCGCATCCGTGGCTTCCGGCTGGGGGCACTGGTCTGGGCGATCGGGCTGTTCGGTGTGCTGTCGGTCCTCACCGCCTATGACAAGGGCAAGGACCTGTTCGGCTGATCGGCGCGGCCTGCAAGACTGCGCGTGTCGCAGCCCTGGCTGAAGGGAACGGTCCTCGCATGACTTCGCCGACCGACTTCGAGCTCAAGCATCCTGCTGGCCAGCTGCCCCTGCCCGTGGTGGCCGCGGCTGAGGGCCCCTCCGGGCTGGAGGTGGGCACGCTGCTCAAAGACACCGGACACGTGACGCTGGACCCCGGTTTCGTCAACACCGGCTCGTGCGCGTCCAGCATCACCTTCATCGACGGCGACGCCGGCATCCTGCGCTACCGGGGCTACCCGATCGACCAGCTGGCCGAGCAGGCGTCCTTCCTCGAGGTGTCCTACCTGCTGATCTACGGCGAGCTGCCGACCGAGTCCGAGCTGCAGGCGTTCACCGACCGCATTCGCAAGCACACTTTGCTCGACGAGAACCTGCGCCGCTTCTTCGAGGGATTCCCGCGCGACGCCCACCCGATGGCGGTGCTGTCCTCAGCGGTCAGTGCGCTGTCCACCTTCTATCAGGACAGCCTTGACCCGTTCGACCAGGAGCACGTCGAGATCTCCACCGTGCGGCTGATGGCGAAGCTGCCCACGATCGCGGCCTACGCCTACAAGAAGGCGGTGGGCCAGCCGCTGCTCTACCCGGACAACTCCCTCGGCTACGTGGAGAACTTCCTGCGGCTCACCTTCGGGGTCCCGGCCGAGCCCTATGAGGTCGATCCCGTGATGGCCGGGGTGCTCGAGATGCTGTTCGTGCTGCACGCCGACCACGAGCAGAACTGCTCGACCGCCACCGTGCGGATGGTCGGCTCGAGCAATGCCAACCTGTTCGGGTCGGTGTCGGCCGGTGTCAACGCCCTGTTCGGCCCGCTGCACGGAGGCGCCAACCAAGCGGTGCTCGAGATGCTGCAGAGCATCTCCGCGGACGGCGGTGACGTCGACGCTTTCGTCCGGCGGGTCAAGGCCAAGGAGCCCGGGGTCAAGCTGATGGGCTTCGGTCACCGGGTCTACAAGAACTACGACCCGCGGGCCGCCATCGTGAAGAAGGCGACGACGGAGGTGCTCGAGGGCATGGGCAAGTCCGACCCGCTGCTCGACATCGCGATGCGGCTGGAGGAGGTAGCCCTCGCCGACGACTTCTTCGTCGAGCGCAAGCTCTATCCCAACGTCGACTTCTACACCGGCGTGATCTACAAGGCGATGGGCTTCCCGACCCGCATGTTCACGGTCCTGTTCGCACTGGGCCGGCTGCCCGGCTGGATCGCGCAGTGGCGGGAGATGATCGCGGACCCGGCCACCAAGATCGGGCGTCCTCGCCAGGTCTACGTCGGGGAGACCGAGCGCGACTACCTGCCGGCCGAGCAGCGCTAGCCTGCCGGCGGCTGACCCGGCCGGGCGTGGCCGCAGGCTTAGAGCAGGACCACGCCTGCCTCGTCGTTGCTTCACCCCGGCCTCCGGACGGCCGATAGCCAAGGACGAGGCCAGAGTGGGGTGAAATGTCGGCATCGACGGAGCGTAGGAGCGCCGCCAGCTGGACCTTCGACGGCGCAGTCGCCGTGTCGGGGGTTCTCATCGGGCTGCTCTCGATCGCGGCGCTGACCGTCGGGCACCTCGACAGCCACTGGATTGCCGCCCTGGTCCTGGGCCCGCCTGTCATCGTGCTGATGAGCCGCTTCCCCCTCGTGCTGACGCGCAGCGCGGGCGGAATCGAGGTCGGCTTCGACTCGGCCGTGCTCGTCTTCCTGGCCTGCTTCGACGGCGGTGCCGGTGCTCTCGCGGTGTGGTCGGTCGGCCAGGCGGCGTCCCAGCTCAGCGCCCGCAAGCGGATGGACGTGAAGGCGTTCAACGTGGGTCTGGGCATCCTCGCCGGGGCGGGAGCTTTGCTCGCCATGCGGTCCATCAGCTCGCTGGACCACACCTCGCCGCGCGAGCTGGTCGCGATCGGGGCCGGCTGCGCCGTCTACTTCCTCGTCGACTACGTCGTGTCGGGCGTCTCCATCGCGCTCGAGGAGGGCAGTCCGATCCTCGACGCCGTGCGCGACAGCAGCGGGCTCGCCGCACTCGGTGTCTTCGTCGCCATCGACAGTCTCGGCTACCTCGGAGCGCTGGTCGTCCGGGCGCTGCCGGGATGGGCCAGCGTGCTGCTCGCCGTGCCGGTTCTCACCATCCTGGTGGCCACCCGTGCGCTCTCGCGGGGGAACGAGCACCAGCGCCGGCTGGCCGCCCTCTTCGACGCGGCCACAGCCGCCCAGGGCCTGCAGACCCGAGCCGAGCTGTTCGACGTCCTGCGCACCCACGCCCGCACCGTCGTGCTCAGCGGCGGTGCCGAGTTCCGGGCGGAACCGCCCACCGACCGCGAGATCGGCGCGCGGGTGAGCACCGATGCGGACGACATGTGGCTGGTCGCGCCGGCTCGCGATCGGGCCCGGGCCTCGGTCGCCGCCGACCAGAGGGCGCTGGAGGCGCTCGCGAGCGTCGGCGAGCAGGCGTTCGCGAAGCTGACCCTGGTCGAGGAGATGGGGCGACTCGCCCGCCACGACTCGCTGACCGGGCTTCCCAACCGCACCCTGTTCCTCGATCGGGTCGAGCAGGCGGTGGCGAGGTCAGGTCGCGCCAAGCGGCAGATCGCGGTCCTCTTCCTGGACCTCGACGGCTTCAAGTCGGTCAACGACCGGTTCGGGCACGCCGCCGGCGACGAGCTGCTCAACACCGTCGCCAAGCGACTGCTCGGCTGCGTGCGGGAAGGAGACTCGGTCGCCCGCCTCGGCGGGGACGAGTTCGCGGTCCTGCTGGAGGATGCCGGCCGTCTCGAGGACGTGCAGCACCTCTCGCGCCGCCTGCTCGACGGGTTGCGGTCGGAGATCGTGATCTCCGGTCACGACGTCGTGGTCGGCACGAGCATCGGCGTGGCGCTCTCCGCGTCCGAAGACGATGCGGCCGCTCTGCTGCGCAACGCCGACATGGCGATGTACCGCGCCAAGGCATTGGGGAAGAACCGCTACTTCGTCTACCAGCCGTCGTTGCGCGAGGAGGCGATCCGGCGGCTGGAGCTGATCGAGGCGTTGCGCCGGGGGATCGCGGCTGAGCTGGTCGTCCACTACCAGCCCGTCGTCGACCTCGACACCGGCCGGATCGATGGCATGGAGGCGCTGGTCCGCTGGCAGCGCGGCGACGTGCTCGTGCCACCTGATGCGTTCATTGCGGCAGCGGAGGAGAGTGGCCTGATCGTCGAGATCGGCGAACGGGTGCTCGCTCAGGTGGTCGCCGACGCTCCCATTCTCGTTGCCGCGGCGGGGCACCCGCTCAGCCTGGGCGTCAACATGAGCGCCCACCAGCTGCGTGAGCCCGCCTTCCTGGACCAGGTCCGGGCCGCCGTGCTGGCGCTGGGCGAGAGCCAGCTCGTGCTCGAGATGACCGAGACGGTCGTCGTGCAGGAGGACGAGGAGTCCGGCGAGGCGCTCCGCCTGCTCAAGGACGCCGGAGCGCTGCTCGCGATCGACGACTTCGGGGTCGGCTTCTCCTCCATCGGCTATCTCCAGCACCTGCCCGTCGGCATGATCAAGATCGACCGGACCTTCACCCGCGACATCGACTCCGACTCCCGGGCCGCGGCCTTGGTGGAGGCGATCCTGCTGATGGGCTCGGCCCTGGATCTCCTCGTCGTCGCCGAAGGCATCGAGCGGCGGACCCAGCTGGCGCGGCTGCGCGGGTCCGGCTGCACGATCGGACAGGGCTTCCTGTTCGGGCGCCCGCAGCCGTTGGCCGACACCGTCGACCGGCTGCGCGACGACCGTGCGGTGCAGCACTCGGCGCTGGTCCGCCCCGGCGGCTGACCCTCCCCGTTTGCGCTGCGCCCGCCCGGGCAGGGCAGCCCTGTGGAAGTGCAACCCGACCCGGTAACCATCACCCCATATGCCGACGGGCCGCTGATCGTGCGCGGGCCGGTGCAGATCCTGGACTCAGCTGGTCAAGAGATCGACCCGGGTCGGGCGACCATCGCGCTGTTCCGCTGTGGCCGTTCGGCGCGCAAGCCGTTCTGCGACGGATCGCACACTGCTGTTGCCTTCCGGGCCACCGGTGGCGACGAGCGGGCCCTGCGGGCGCTGCTGGCGGCGGCGGATCCAGCCCGGGCGGTGCGCAGCGACCCGCAGCCGCGACCCGGCGTATCCGACACCGCCACCGAAGATGAACTGACCTGACGCCAGCCAGCTGCACACTGCGCGTTCCGCGACCCAGGCGGGCGCGAACCATGAGGTGCGTGGGGGAAATCTGGTGCGGCCCCCCGCTCGTCGGCGGCCCACCTCGGCAACGGCCACCAGTGCACCCGCCGTCATGACCAGCGGCAGTGGTCCGTGCCGCCGGGCTATTGCCGCGGATCCCGGCAACACGCAGAGGAAGCTCGCAAGCCGCCACGGCTGGGCCAGGTCGTCGTAGGCCTGCCGGACCCGCTGGCCACGGAAGCGAGCCACCGACGGGGGGCGACGCGCCACGTAGATGTCGAGGGGTCGCAGCACCCGGCCGCCGAAGGCCCGCACCGTGCGCATCAGCTCGAGGTTCTCGAACAGCACGTTGCCGTCATAGCCGCCCATCGCGACGAAGGTGGACCGACGGACCCCGAACGTGCCGGGGTAGTCCGCCGCCAGCGCCCGATTGAGCAACGAGCGGGAAGCATCCCAGGCGGCGTGCCACGGCAATGGGTCGAACACGTTCTGCGGCCCGACCAGGTCGGCGTCGTCGAGCAGGCGGCACACGGCGTCCAGGGACTCGACCTCGTAGCGGACGTCGTCGTCGGCGATGACCACGTGCTCGGTCGATGCGAGGTGCACGCCCGTGTGCACGCCGGCGACCTTCCCGTTGAGTGCAGGGTGCTCCACCGCCGGCGGCACGTGGTGGGCGATGCCGGCCCACGCTTGCCGGTGCGCCGCGAACAGCTCGGGTGGCGACCCGTCGACGACGATCACCTCCGTGTGCGCCGCGAGCTGACTCAGGTAGGCAGTGAGTTCCGCCAGCTCCGCCTGGCTGGTGTCGTGGTCCCACTTCAGCGGAAGGACGTAGCTGCGGGTGGCGCTCACGCACACCATTGCTCACGCTGGACGCCCCAGCCAGCGAGCAGCTCCGTGGCGGTCGCCGCGTCCAGCGCCAGCCCGCACGAGGCGCCCCACAGCACGTCCGCGGCCGCTCGCGAGCGTTCGGGCTCGTCGCGGACGTAGGAACCGCAGAGGTCCACCGCCGCGAGCTGTTCGTGCACCGCGTCGGCCTCCACGTGTTCGTCGTAGTAGGCGGTCGCGTCCGGCCCGAGGCCGAGCCGCCGCAACCCGTTGGCGTATCTGCGGTTGGGGGTGGTGGAGGTCATCTCCAGCACGGCGAGCTGGCCGACCAGCGCACCGCGGTGACGGCGATGCAGGCCGAACAGTGACATCAGGTTGCTGGTGGCGAGCGTCGGGCCGCTGGCCGCGTCCCAGTAGGCGCCGTAGCTGTCGTCGAGGCCAAGGGCTCGCATCGTGACCGCGAACATCTCGCAGTGCTGGCGACCGGGTCGGCCCCCGCCGTACTCATCGCTCTGGATCTCCACCAGCGCGGCCTTGGCCGGACCGCGCAGCCGGGGCACCGCCCACGTGTGCGGGTCGGCCTCCTTGAGGTGGTAGACCGAGCGCTGCACCACGAACTCGCGGAACTGGTCCAGCGTCGCTTCGCGCATGAGGTACGACGAGAGCGGTGGCCCGGAGTCGGCCTCGACCAGTCGGCGCAGCGCGGCCGCGATCGACGCCCGGTCCTCGAGGTCGTGCGGCACCGCGGTGTCGGAGGGAGGGCAGCGCCGGCGCAGGTCCTCCTCGAACCTCTGTTCCAGGGTGCGGCGCAGCCCGAGCAGGCCCGGGTCCCACTCGAAGTTCTCGCCGGTGTCGTCGAAACCCTGGTAGTGCAGCTCGTAGCAGGCCGCGAGCGCGAGGTGCAGGTCCTCGTCCCCGCACGGGTCCGCGACGGCAGCCGTCGCGTCCGCCAGCGCGTCGAGCTGTCCGGCCGCCGGCGCCTCCCCGGCGAGCACCGCGAGCACCGTCGTGCTCAGCGGGCCGCGGGGCGGGGGCAGGCGCATCGACGGGCTCCCGATCGGGTAGGGGGACATCCCGATGCCCGAGCCGGGCCGGTTCTAACGCGCGCGGTGGCGGGCGGGGGTTCCGCTGGGCTACCTTGGGTAGAACCTACGGTGACGTAACCGTAAGTTACAAGCCATTTTCGAGGAGCATCTCCGTGACGTTGACCGCCCCGCAGCTGACCGAGACCGACATCCTGCGCGAGCTCGAGCCGGTCGTGGAGACCAACCTGGCGCGCCACCTGCAGGTGGCCAAGGAGTGGATGCCCCACGAGTACGTCCCGTGGAGCGAGGGGCGCACCTTCGACGGCGTGCTGGCCGGCGACGCGTGGACCCCCGAGCAGTCGAGGGTCTCCGACGTGGCCCGCACCAGCCTGATCGTGAACCTGCTGACCGAGGACAACCTGCCGAGCTACCACCACGAGATCGCGACGGTCTTCGGCCGGGACGGTGCCTGGGGGACCTGGGTGCACCAGTGGACGGCCGAGGAGGGCCGCCACGCCATCGCCATCCGCGACTACCTGCTGGTGACCCGCGCCGTCGACCCGGTTGCGATGGAGCGGGCCCGGATGACCCACATGGCCGCCGGCTTCGAGTCCGCCAACCACGACGACCTACTGCGCTCGTTGGCCTACGTCTCTTTCCAGGAGCTGGCCACCCGCATCTCGCACCGCAACACCGGCAAGATCACCGAGGACCCGATCGCCGACCAACTGCTCTCTCGGATCGCGCAGGACGAGAACCTGCACATGCTCTTCTACCGCAACCTGCTGGCGGCGTCGCTGGAGCTCGCACCCAACCAGGCGATGCGCGCGATCACCGAGGTCGTCAAGTCCTTCGAGATGCCCGGCTCGACGATCGAGAACTTCACCCGCAAGTCGGTGCAGATCGCACTGGCGGGCATCTACGACCTGCGCATCCACCACGACGACGTGCTCGCCCCGGTTCTGCGGGCCTGGGGAGTCTGGGACATCGAGGGCCTGGACGCCGAGGGCGAGCAGGCCCGCCAGGAGCTCGCCGACTTCCTCGCCGGCCTGGACCAGGCGGCGTCGCGGTTCGAGGAAAAGCGCACGGCCCACCGGACCAAGCTGGCCGACCGCGGCACCCCGCTGCAGACCATCTGACCCACCTGTCAGAACGTGGTGCCCCAGAAGGTGCACGAGAGTCTGACAACTATGGGTCAGCCTGCGGCGCCGGGGAGCCGCACCTCGAGGCGCCCGTCCTTGACCCGCACGTCGAACGCGTGCTGTGGCGCCGTGGCCGGGCCGCGGCGCACTGAGCCGTCGTCGAGGCTGAATGTGCTGCCGTGCCAGGGGCAGACGATGCATGCTCCGTCGTCGGTGACCGTCCCCTCGTGCAGCGGACCGGACAGGTGGCTGCACCGGTCGGAGAGGACGTCGATGTGATCCTCACGGCGTACGACGAGCAGGGGCACCGAGTTCAGCACCTTGCGCGCCGGCACGCCGTCACCGGCCAGGTCGTCCAGCGCGCAGAGGTCCTGCCAGCCCGAGGGCACCAGGTGCGGCACCGCCTCGGCGTGATTGGCCCCGCCCGCCTGACGGAACGCCAGGTGACCGCCGAGAAAGCCGCTGAAGCTCAGCACGCCGAGCCCCGCCATCGACCAGACCTTGCCCGCGCCGCGGTTGCCCCGCCGCCGCGCCACCAGCGAGGCGCCGTAGAACACCAGCGCCACGCCGTTTGCGGCGGCGTGCACGACGCCGACGCGCTGCTGCTGCTCGTGCAGCTGCGACCAGTCGGCCAGCCCGGACGCCGCGGCCGACCCGCTCGTCAGGATGCCGGTGGCGATCAAGGCGTCGGCCGCCTTCCCCTCGCCCGGCAGGACGTCGAGGATCGCGGCGGACATGAACGCCCCGATCGGCACCTGGACCAGCACCGGGTGCAGCGGATGTCCCAGCCACACACCGTGCAGGGCGTCCCGGACGGCGCCGGTCCCGAGCAGCCGTTCCACCGCCGCGCGGACAGGGGCCGCGACGCGGTCCAGCGGGGTGGCGTCTTCCAGTGCGGTGACCGATTCGAAGGGGTTCATGTGCGGTTCCTCACCACCAACCCGGGCGGCAAACCCGTCGCGCCGGGCGTGTCCTTGGCGTCGGACCAACGTCGCACGACGCAGACGTCGGTGACGAAGCGCACCGGACTGCCCGCGGCCCAGCGGGCCCCGGTCTGCGCGAGCGCGTCGTGCAGCAATGCGGTGACCTCGGTGGCCCGGTGCTCGGGTGCGTGCACGAGCAGCTCATCGTGCAGGCACAGGACGATCTCCCCGGCACTGCCACCGGTGCTCGCGGCGAGGCCGGCCCGGACGGTCACTGCCCACATCTTGAACAGCTCCGCCGCCGAACCTTGCACGACGGCGTTGCGGGCGTAGCGGCCACGGGCTGCGACGGCGGCCGGGTCGGCCGGCTCGGACGAGCTGCCCAATGGCCACATCCGCACCCGCCGCCCGCCATAGGTGCGCACGTCCCGTCCGCTGCGCCCTTCCTCCTCGGCGGCCCGCAAATGCCGCATCGCGACCGGGTAGGCCCGGTCCAGCCCCTTGAGCGCCTCGCCCGCCGCACCCGAGGTCTGCCCGTACATCGCCGCGAGGACCGCCACCTTCGCGGTCGGGCGGTCGCAGCCGAGTCTCTCTGCGATGGGGGAGTAGAGGTCGGCGTCCAGGGTGGCAAGTGCGAACGCCTCGTCGCCCGAGACGGCTGCCAGCACGCGCGGCTCGATCTGGCCGAGGTCGGCGCGCACGAACACGTGCCCTGGGTCGGCCACGACCGCCGGCCGGAGCTCGGCGGGCAGGTTGTGCAGCCCCGCCTGTGCGGTCATCCGGCCCGCGGCCCCGTCGCTGCCCGACCACGCGCCGCGCAGCCGACCGTCCGCACCGACGTGGCGGTCCAGCCAGCCGTAGCCGTAGGTGGTGGCGATCCGTTCCGCCTTGCGCCAGGCCAGCAGCGCCTCGACCGCCGGGTGCGCAGCCCGCAGCGGCTCGAGCCGCCAGGACCTTGTGTCGGGCACGTCGACGCCGATCCGGGCGAGCAGCTCGCGCACCTGCGCCGGGTTGCGCAGGTCGACGTCGCCGGCTCCCGGGACGTGCCTGCGCACCTCGTCGTCGCGTCGCGCCCGCTGCGCGAGATCCTGCGCCGGGTCGACGGCCCGCGGGCCGACGCGGCTCGCGATCAGCCCCTCGGCCACCGTGAGGTCCAGCGGCAGCCCGCCCACCGTGAGCTCGACTGCCAGCAGGTCCGCCGCCGACTCCGCCCAGGCGGTGAGCACGGGCAGCGCCGGCTCCTGCGGGGCCTTTCGCCCGTCGGGCAGACCAGCCAGCGCGTCTCGCTGCGCGGCGTAGCCGACCAGGGCCAGCGCCGCCCACCGCGCGGCGCGCGTGGCGGTTGCGGGCGCGGACTCGGCCCACTCCGGTCGCAGGTAGCCGTCCGGGCGCACCGGGTCCTCGGAGTCGCCCTCGGGGCCGGCGGCCTCCGCCGGCGAGAGCAGGTCGAGCTGACCGCTGCGCGGCTGGTCGGCCGCAGCCAACCCGCGAGCAACGGCCCACACCTCGGCGGGGTCGTCGGCCGAGCCGCCGTGCAGCAGCCGGTGCACCGCGGCGAGGTCCCAGCACGGCCCGGCGGCGACTGCCTCGAGAAGCGAGGGCACGAGCGAGGGCACGAGCGAGGGCACGATGGCGCTGCGGGCCGACCACCAGACCCATCGTGGCGCGAGCTCGGCGAGGACCCGCCGTACGACGTCGGCCACCGTCGTCGGGCCGTCCTCTGCGCTGACCGGGACCGCTAGGCCACGATCGTCCACGGCCATCCCCAGCCCGCGCCCCGGGCTCACCGCGAGTCCGACCGGGGTGCCCGCGGTCACTCCCGCCGCGCGCAACGCGCCGGGCAGCCCCTCGATGCTGGTCTCTGCGATGTCCACACCGGCATCCTGTCGCGCCGGCCTGCTGATGCGGAGGTGGTTGACGTCCGACGGTGCGGGCAAGGCTGTGTCGTCGTACCCGTGACGTTCGAGCCATCGGAGCTCGGAGCACCCCACCCGCCGGAGGACATCGCATGCAGACCCGCCGTATCGGCAGCACCACCGTCAGCGCGATCGGACTCGGCGGGATGCCGCTGTCGATCGAGGGCCGTCCCGAGGACCCGAGCCGCGCGGTCGCGACCATTCATGCCGCGCTCGATGCGGGCATCACGTTCATCGACACGGCCGATGCCTACCACCTCGACAGCAGCGACATCGGTCACAACGAGACGCTGATCGCCGAGGCGCTCGCGTCCTACGGCGGGGACACCAGCGCCGTGCTGGTGGCGACCAAGGGCGGTCACACCCGGCCAGGCGGCGGGGCCTGGGACCTGGACGGGTCACCGGAACACCTCCGTGCCGCGTGCGACGCCTCGCTGAAGCGGCTCGGTGTGCAGGCCATCGGGCTCTACCAGTTCCACCGGCCCGACCCGTCGGTGCCCTACGCCGAGAGCATCGGTGCGGTCCGGGACCTGCTCGATGACGGGAAGATCGCGCTGGCCGGCATCTCCAATGCCGACCCGACACAGATCGACCAGGCGCAGGAGATCCTCGGCGGGCGGCTGGTGTCGGTGCAGAACCAGTTCTCCCCGGCGTTCCGTTCCAGCGAGGCAGAGCTGCAGAAGTGTGCCGACCTCGGCATCGCGTTCCTGCCGTGGAGCCCGCTGGGGGGCATCAGCAAGGCCGGTGAGCTCGGCACCGCGCACTCGGCGTTCGCCGAGGTCGCCACCGCCCACGACGTCAGCCCGCAGCAGGTCACGCTGGCGTGGATGCTCGCGAAGTCCCCGGTGGTGATCCCGATCCCGGGGTCCAGCCGGCCGGAGACGATCCGCGACTCGGCGGCCGCTGTGGAGCTGGAGCTCAGCGCAGCCGAGCTGGCGACGCTCGACGCTGCCTGACGAGGACCTCGCCGGCGGTCAGTCGCCGGGGTCGCGGCGCAGCCGCTTGGTCTCGCCGCGGCGCTTCTTGGTGTCCAGCCGGCGCTGCACGGCCCGCTTGGACGGGCGGGTGGCGCGGCGCGTGCGCGGTGGCGGGGCAAGCGCCTCGGCCAGCAGCTCGACCAGCCGTTCCTCGGCGGCTCGGCGGTTCTGCAGCTGCGAGCGCTGCTCGGACGCGGCCACGGTGAGCACCCCGTCGACCAGCCTGGCGGCGAGACGGTTGAGCGCCCGCGCCTTTTGCACCGGTCCGATCGCCGTGGTCCCGGCCAGGTCGAAGGACAGCTCGGCCCGGGAGTCGGTGGTGTTCACCGACTGCCCGCCCGGCCCGGACGACCGGGAGAACCGCCAGCGCAGCTCGGCCTCCGGGATGACCACGGAGCCGCGGACCCCATGGACGGGCAGGTCACCGGGCATGTCCCCAGCATGGCCCTTGATCGGCCGAACGGGTGCCCCGGCCGGACCGGATAGTTGCCCTCACCCCAGATGTCCCTTTACTCTTCTTTCGCCGCGCCCCCGTGCGGTGCCGATGACAGCCGCCGAGTCCTGCCCGCCGTCTGAGGCCTCATGACCCGCCACGGGCAGGAGTGGGGGAACCACCTTGGGCGCCCGACGGCGTCCTAGGGGTGAAGTCGCTGGACCACGATCGCACGATTGTCGCGGAACACGACCAGGCACCTCTCGCCTGAACCCGACAGCTCACCTCGCAGGCGGCGAGAGGCCCCACCATGTCCTTCCGCGCGCGCGGTCGTCACCGCAAACCCTCCCATCACGCCCGCACCATCGGGCTGGCCACCGCACCGCTGGTGGCGATGATCCCGCTTGCCACCGCTCCGGCGGCCGAGGCCGCCACCACCAACACCTGGGACCGCCTGGCCCGGTGCGAGTCCGGTGGCAACTGGAACATCAACACCGGCAACGGCTACTACGGCGGCCTGCAGTTCTCCTACGGCACCTGGCTGTCCAACGGTGGCGGTCGCTACGCGCAGTACGCCCACCGCGCCAGCAAGAGCGAGCAGATCGCGGTCGCAGAGCGTCTGCTGGACGATCGCGGCTGGTCGCCGTGGCCGGCATGCTCCCGCAAACTGGGCCTGGACCGCTCCGACGCCAAGGGCTCGCCCAACGGCACCCCCGAGCGAGCCTCCCGCAGCACGGCCCGCAAGGCACCCGCCAAGGCGAAGTCGAGTCACAGCCACAAGGCGTCCGGTGCCACCAAGAAAAAGGCCGTGCGCAGCAAGGCCAAGCCGGTCAGCACGCGCCGGGCCACTGGCAAGGTCTACACCGTACGGCGGGGCGACACCCTGTCCGGCATCGCCGCCCGCCGCGACCTACCCGGCGGCTGGCAGAAGCTCTACCGCATGAACCGCGCCACGATCGGCAAGAACCCGGGCCTCATCCGCCCGGGGCAGCGGCTCTCCTTGCGCTGAGCACGCCCGCACCTGCACCGCAGCCCCGTCCGGCTCGTCCGGGCGGGGCTGCGGCGTCAGCCGGCCTGACCGAGCGCGAACGGCAGCACCGCCGCCGCACCGGCCCGGCGCAGCGCGCGTCCGGCCAGTGCTGCCGTCCAGCCGGAGTCGATGACATCATCGACCAGCAGCACCGGCCCGTCGCCGATGTCGGCGACCGCCGCCCGCAGGGTGGCGTCGACGGGGAACGCGTCATGCAGCCAGCGGACCCGCTGCGCGCTGTTGGCCCCGGAGCGGGCCGGAAGATCGGGGCGACCGATGCTGCCCAGGTTGGCCATCCGGCCGGTCTCGGCGATGCGGGCAGCGAGCGAACCCACCAGCTGCGGGCGCCGCCGCGACGCGACCGCCAGCACGGCAGTCGGGCGGCGCTCCCACCCCCACTCGCGCAGGACGTCGACCACCGCGCCGAACACGTCGTCGGGGACCGGCCCGTCGGGCGACTCCAGCGCGAGCAGGGGCCGCAGCCGCGATCCCCAGCCCACATCGGACAACCGCGCGATCACGCGGCCGCTCGCGCAGAGCTCGGCCGCGGGGATGCGCCCGGCCAGGTCGATCCCCGCGGCGGCCAGGCCGGTCGGCCACATCAGCCGCGGCTCGACCGGCACGCCGGGCCGGTCGAGCTCCGTGGTGCTCGCCAGCAGAGCTTCCTCGCTCACCTGCTCGATCCAGAACGGCCCGGCGCACCGGTCGCAGCGACCGCACGGCTCGCCGGCCAGCGGGTCGTCGAGCTGGCGGCGCAGGAAGTCCATCCGGCACCCGGTCGTGGCGAGGTAGTCGCGCATCGCCTGCTGCTCGTGCTCCCGGGCGGCCGCGACCCGCGCGTAGCGCTCGGCGTCGTAGGACCATCCTTGCCCGGTCGCGACCCAGCCGCCGCGGACCCGTCGCACGGCACCGTCGACATCGAGGACCTTGAGCATCGTGTCGAGCCGGCTTCGGGACAGCTCGACACGGGCCTCGAGTGCGGGTGTGGAGAGCGGCTTGTCGCTGTCACCCTGCTCGCCCAGCACGTCGAGTGTGGCTCGAACCTGGGCCTCGGCGGGGAAGCCGACGCTCGCGTAGTAGCGCCAGATCGCCTCGTCCTGTTCGCCGGGCAGCAACAGCACGGACGCGCTGGCGAGCGCACGTCCGGCCCGCCCGACCTGCTGGTAGTAGGCGATCGGCGACTGCGGCGCGCCGAGATGGACCACGAAGCCGAGGTCGGGCTTGTCGAAGCCCATGCCGAGCGCGGAGGTCGCCACCAGGGCCTTGACCCGGTTGGCCAGCAGGTCGTCCTCGGCGGCCTGCCGCTCGGCGGTCTCGGTGCGCCCGGAGTAGGACGCGACGGCGTGGCCCGCGGCCCGCAGGTAGGTCGCCACCTCCTCTGCCTGGGCCACCGTGAGCGTGTAGACGATGCCGGACCCCGGCAGGTCGTCGAGGTGCTCGGCGAGCCAGGCCAGCCGGTGGGCGTCGGTGGGCAGGCGCAGCACACCGAGCCGCAGGCTGGTGCGCTCGAGGCTGCCGCGCAGCACCAGCGTCTCCCGCGCACTCCCGCTCTCGGTGAGCTGCTCGGCGACATCGGTGACCACCCGCGCGTTGGCGGTGGCGGTGGTCGCGAGCACCGGCACACCCTCGGGCAGGTCGCCGAGCAGGGTGGCGATGCGGCGATAGTCGGGCCGGAAGTCGTGCCCCCAGTCGGAGATGCAGTGGGCCTCGTCGACGACCAGCAGTCCGGTGGAGGCGGCCAGCCGGGGCAGCACGGTGTCGCGGAAGTCGGGGTTGTTGAGCCGCTCCGGGCTCACGAGCAGCACGTCGACGTCGCCGGCCGCCACCTCGGCCCGCACGGCGTCCCACTCGGAGATGTTGGCCGAGTTGATCGTGCGGGCGGTGATGCTGGCCCGGGCCGCTGCGGCGACCTGGTTGCGCATCAGTGCGAGCAGCGGGCTGACGATCACGGTGGCACCAGCGCCGCGTGCCCGCAGCAACGAGGTCGCGACGAAGTAGACGGCCGACTTGCCCCAGCCGGTCCTTTGCACGACCAGCACCCGTCGCCGCTCGACGGCGAGGGCCTCGATCGCCTGCCACTGGTCCTCCCGCAGGGTGGCGTCGGGCCCGGCCAGTGCCCTGAGCACCGTCTCCGCCTCGACGCGCAGGCCGGTCGTCTCCATCCGACGTGTCTACCCGACGGGTCCGTCAGGACGGGCGCCCCCCGGCGTACGGACCGGATTGCCGTGTCTTCATGCGGCGCGCGGGCGGGGTCAGGCATGATGTGCCCGCGCCGACCACCCAGCGGCCCCTTCGACAACTCGAGGAGCACTACCGTGCGCACGACCTCCGCTGCACTTTCAGCCCTCACCGCCGCCGCACTCACATCCGGCGCCCTGCTCACCGCGCCACTGCCGCAGCCGTGGAGGACACGACAGCACCCGTGGTCAAGCGGGTCAACGTCCGCCCGGACACCGTCGGCCTCTACAAGGGCCAGCGCTCGAGGGTCACCATCGAGGTGCGGGTCACCGACGACGTGGGGGTCACCGAGGTCACGGCGGCGACGATCAGCGACCGCGACGAGGACGCCTCGTCGGAGGGCCCGCTCGAGCTGATCAGCGGCACCCCGCAGGACGGCATCTGGGGCGTCACACTGTTCGCGGAGACCACCGAGGTGACCGGCAGCTGGGTCGGGGTCGCGGTCGCATCGGACGCCGCGGGCAACGAGTCGCCGCTGGACGAGACGACGAAGTTCGACGAGTTCTGGGTCAAGCGCAACACGATC
>Ga0136617_10001691_pt1 | contig 19557 bp, 22 predicted proteins | sample AntDrymUQ3222106_2_FD_129672 | JGI IMG/M metagenome (GOLD analysis project Ga0136617, IMG submission 129672) | Polar desert sand microbial communities from Dry Valleys, Antarctica - metaG UQ322 (21.06) | ecosystem: Environmental > Terrestrial > Soil > Desert | place: Antarctica: Dry Valley... | reverse complement strand
CTCCGCCTCCTGGGGCAGCAGGTCGAGCAGGTCGCGGAAGTCGTCGACCGGCAGCAGCTCGGCGACGTCCGGGCGGTCGTCGGCGTTCTCCAGCGCGGCGATCTCCGCCAGCTCGCGGTGCTCGGGTGCCAGCTCGGCGGCCGGCGAGATCTCGACGACGTCGGTGTCGCCGAGCGAGCGCTGCGTGAACGTGGAGAACCAGCGCAGCGATTCGATCTCGTCGTCGAACAGGTCGACGCGGATGGCGCGCTCCTCCGTCGCCGGGTAGACGTCGAGCAGCCCGCCGCGGACCGCGAACTGGCCGCGGTCCTCCACCTGGTCGACCCGCTCGTAGCCGGCGGCGACAAGGTCGCCGGCGGCCTCGTCGAGGTCGAGCAGCTCCCCCACCGCGAGGCGGAACCCGTGCGGGCGCAGCGCGGGGTCCGGGACCTTCTCGCTCAGCGCCACGGCGGAGACCACGATCACCGGCGCCTCGGCGCCCGGGGACCGGGTTTCGCCTGCCAGGCGAGACGCTCCTCCGTCGCGCTCGCCTTCGGCGACGTCACGCAGCGCATCCAGCGCGGCGACGCGCAGACCCACGAGATGCGCCGGCGGGGTCAGATGCGACTCGTACGCGACGCCGCGGCTGGGATAGAAGCGCACGGCCCGCGGATGCAGCCAGGCGCGCAGGTCGGCGGCGAGGTCGCGCGCCGCGCGGTCGTCGCCCGCCACCACCACGGTCGGCCGCCGCGCGTCGCGGTCCGCGAGCGCCGCGATCAGGTACGGGCGCAGCGCGTGCGAGACGAACGCGCGCGCGTCGGGCTCCGCCAGCTTGGCGGCGTCCGGATGGCGCTCGAGATGGGTGAGAAACGGGCGGAGGGACATGCGGTCAGGGCACGACGAACGGCCACGCGGAGCTCGCGCGGCTTGTGTCCGGGCGATTCTAGAACGCCCCTGCGGCGTCGCCCGTGGTCGCGGTCACAACGCCGGCGGGTCGACTTCCAGCGCGGGCGCGATCGGGTGGACGTCGCGGATCGCGTCGAGATCGCGGCGATTCCCCCAGCCAGGCACGCGAGACCCTCCGTCAGGCCGCCATGGCATGGTCCCCCGATTCACCAGCCAGGTGTCCGGTCAACCGGGCCTGGGGCAATCCTCGCCGTAGTAGCTGCGCCGCTCGCACATCAACCGCCGACGGCCTGGCCAGCTAGCTCGGCCGCCGGGGCGCCGCCGACGGGGGGCGCTGCCTGATGCGGGCCAGCACCTGCTCGGGCGAGGGGTTGTGCGCCAGCCGCGGCAGCTCACGCAGGACGAGCCCGGACATCGTCGTGCCTTCCCGCGCGGCACGCTCCTTCAGGGAGCGGTGCAGGTCGTCGGGGATGTTGCGGACATGAAGCGTCTTCATGCGCACGGCATGCTAGGCGCGGGCGAGGATGTTCAGCCGTACGTAATGGATCGCGAGCGGGTCGGGCAGACGCTCCAGCGCGGCGGCGACGAACGGCTCGCGCAGCTCATCGGGCAGCCGGGTGAGGAACGAGCCCAGGCAGATCGCGCGCAGGTAGGCGGCGGGATCGCCGGGGTCGACGTCGACGCGCGTCAGCCAGCACCACACGTCGGTGAAGCCGGCCGCATGCAGACGCCGCTCGGTCTCCTGCGGGGTGGCGAACGTCCAGTCGGTCGACCAGCCCGCGAAGTGCTCCGCGTAGGGCGCCTCGGCCGCCACATCCAGGCCGGCCCGCTTGACCTCGGCGACGTTGCCGTGGCCCCCGCACTGCGCCACCAGCCGGCCGCCCGGCTTGAGCGCGGCCCGCAGGCCGGCGAACAGGCGCTCGTGGTCGCCGATCCAGTGGAACGTCGCGGTCGAGAGCACGGCGTCCACGGGCTCGTCGAGCGTCAGCTCCAGGAGATCGGCCTGACGGACCTCGACCTCGGCGGGGAGCAGCGCGCGCGCCTGCTCGACCATCGACGGCGCGGCGTCGACGGCGATCACGCGCCCGTCCGGCAGGCGCTCGTGCAGCGCGCGGGTGACGTTGCCGGTGCCGCACCCGGCGTCGAGCACCGTTTCGTCCCCGCGCAGCACGAGGCGGTCGAGCACGTCGGTGCCCATGGCCGTCATCGGCGCCGAGAGACGCTCGTACGTGGTGGCGTCCCAGTCGCGGGGCGGCATCCGCGTAAGCTATCACGTACAGGCGTACGCTATGAAGCGTCGAGGACGACCCGCTCGGCCTCGTCGCGCGCGCGCTCGACGAGCTCGCGCACCTCGCTCGCGTTCTGGCGCCACTTGCCCAGCACGTGCGCGGAGACGAGCTCCGGGTCGGTCGTGTCCGGGCGCCCGACGCCGATCCGTACGCGGTGGAACTCGGCGCTGCCCAGCTCGCGCTTGAGCGACTTCAGCCCGTTGTGCCCGGCCAGGCCTCCGCCCAGCCGGGTGCGGATGTCGCCGAACGGCAGGTCGATCTCGTCGTGGATCACGAGCACCCGGTCGAGCGCGAGCTTGAACGAGCCGCGCGCGGGGCCGGCGGAGCGGCCCGCCTCGTTCATGTAGATCTGCGGCTTGAGCAGCGCGACGCGCGGGCCGCAGGGCCCGGTGCGTCCCTCGGCCAGCTCGCCGGCGAACTTCTTGCGCGGCTTGGGCAGGCCCCAGCGCTCGCTCAGCGCGTCGGCGACCTGGAAGCCGACGTTGTGCGGGGTGCCGTCGTAGCGGCCGCCCGGATTCCCCAGGCCGACGATCAGCCAGTCGACCGGCGCCGAGGAGAAGCGCTTCAGGACCCGGAGGCCGACTGCTCGGCCTCCTCGCCGGTGTCGCCCTCGCCCTCGCCGACCAGCCCGGTCTCGGTCTCGATCTCCTCGTCCACCGGCTCCTGCGTCGGCGGGGTGACCGTGGCGAGCACCGTCTCGTCGGGATCGTCGAGCAGCGTGACGCCCTGCGGGGCGGTCAGCTGCGACAGCGTCGCGGTCGAGTTCATCTCGAGGCCGGAGGCGTCGAACCGGATCGAGTCCGGGATGTCGCCCGGTAGCGCCGCGATGTTGAGCTCGACCACGCCCTGGGAGAGCACGCCACCCTCGACCACGCCGGGCGCGTGGTCGGCGCCCACGATCTCGAGCGTCACGGTGGTGTGGATCGCGACCTTCATGTCGACGCGCAGGAAGTCAACGTGGACCGCCTCGCCCCGCACGGGGTGGCGCTGGAGGTCCTTGACGAGCACCGGGGCGGCGGCGGCACCGTCGATCGCGACCTCGAGGATCGCACCCGAACGCGCGAGCGTGTTGCGCAGGATGCGACCGTCGACCGCGAACAGCTGCGGTCCACCCTCGCCGCCGTAGATAATGCCGGGCACCTGGCCGGTGCGGCGCAGGCGGCGGGCGGAGCGGGATCCTTCCGCGGCGCGGGCGGTCACATCGAGCTTGGAGGAGGTGTCGGTGGAAGCGGCCATGAGCGGCAGCGGATGGTAGCGAACGGCCGTCTCACAGCCCGCCGGGGCGGGTAGTCTCTGGTCATGACGCCCGATGAAGAGCTGATGGTCATCTTCGGTGCGCTCCACCTCATCGCGCTGGCCCTCGGCGTGGTGCTGTTCATGATGTTCCTGCGCTCGGACACGTCCTCGTCGTGGAAGCCGCCCGAGGAGGACGAGGGAGGCGGCGGAGGCGGCAACGACCGCCTGCCGTCCAAGCCCAAGCCGCGCCCGACCGGCGGTGTGCCGCTCCCTGACGCCGACGCCGCGCAGACACGGTTGCGCGACCACTCCAAGCTGCGCGACGCCCGCCCGCGTCCGCTGCGGCGCCCGGCGCACCCGCACACCCCGCAGCGCCAGCCGGCGCGCGGTCGTTAGCTCAGCCGGTGCAGCTCTCCTCCAGCCCGATCGGGTTCGACAGCGCGATCAGCTGGGCGCCCCCGCCGGTGAGCGGGCCCTCCCGGCGTACGCGCACGCACTGGACGACCGGCCGGCTCTCCCCCGCGCGCCATGCCACGCGCCCGGTGCCGGTGCGGCGCGTGAGCGAGAGGCGCACGCTCGGCTCGTAGTTGAGGATCTGCACCGCGCCGGGGCGCGCGAGCCGCGCCACGCGCGTGCGCGTGACCTGTACGCACGCCGGCTCGGCGCGGCACGCAGGGAGCTGGGCGAGCACGGCCGCCGCGTCGCCCTGCGCCTGATAGCGCAGCACGTCGAGCACCTTGCCGCGCTCGGCGCTCGAGCCGGCCAGCCCGCGGGCGAGCAGGAACGAGAGACCGAGGAACACGAAGGCGCCGAAGGCGGCGACGATCAGCAACGCGGGGCGGCGGCGCATGCCGCGCGCAGGTTAGTCAGGCGGTTTCCTCGTAGCCCTCGCCCGAGAGCTCGAGGAAGCGCCGGACCGACTGCTCCTGGCGACCCAGTTGCTCCCCGACGCGCCGGGCGTGATCGGCGGCGGCGGCGAAGAAGTCCTCCAGGCAGCGCTCCGGGTCGTCGGGCAGCGGATAGACGCGGGCGACGTCCTGCTGGGCGCACGCGATCCCCATCGGCGGCTTGCCCTCGGCCAGCGGCCGCGCGGCGCACACGGCGGTGACCAGGATCCCCTTGTCGGGCGCCACGAGCGCGGCGGGCAGGAGGCGGTGCGCCGGGAGCCGGACGTCGAGCCCGAGCCGGCGATCCACGGCGACCCGCGCGTTCGCGAAGTCCTCGAGCGGCTCGCGCCAGATGTCGAGCACGGTGTCGGCCGCCTCCAGCGCGTCGCGCAGCGCGCACGCCTGCTCGGCGTAGAGGTGCTCGGCCTCATCGCGGTCCTCCGCGGCCGCCAGATCGAGGTCGCACGGGACCCGCATCAGCTCGGCGGCCCCGACCGCTGCGCCCGCGCCGCGGCCGCCGTGGGCCACGTAGGTCTGGATCGTGCCGAGGTCGCGGCGGCCGTGGAAGACCACGGTGAGCGCCTCGCACAGCGGCAGGCCGGTGACGCGCAAGGCGACCGCCGCCGATGCGTCGGCGTCGATCAGCGCTCTGCGGAACAGCTCGTCGGCGGGGTGCTCGTCCATGGCGGAAACCTCCTAGGAGGTGTTATCGGCTCCTGTGACGAAGATGTTTACCGCTTTCGCGGCGGATTGAACCGGTACAGTCCGTCCGGACATGAAGGTGCTCTATAAGCCCATCGGGCTCATCCTCGGCATCCTCTCCGCCCTCGTGTCCAAGAAGGTCTTCAATCTCGTGTGGACGAAGATCGACGACGAGGACCCGCCCAAGGGGACGACGCAGCACGCGCCGTGGGTGAAGATCCTCGGCGCGGCGGCCCTGCAGGGGATGATCTTCAAGACGACCCGGGTGGTCGTCGACCGCTACGGCGCGGTCGGCTGGAGCTATCTCACGGGCTCGTGGCCGGGCGAGAAGCGCCCGGATCCGGACACGTAGCGTCGCCGAAGGCGAGCGCGAGGCACGAGCTGCTCGCCTGGCAGGCGAAACCCCTATCCAGAGCCGGCGCCGCCCTTCAGCACGAACCCCCGCTCCGCAAGCGTCGCCAGCGCGTCCTCGAACGCGCCGAAGTCGCGTGCCAGCAACAGCTCCAGCGGGCGGCCGGCGGGACCCGCCGCACGCACCCAGCGGCGCAGCACCGGCGCGCCGGCGCGCTCCTCGGCCTCCGCCAGCAGGTCGAGCAGGATCGGCAGCTCGGGCTTGTGGTCGAGCTCGCCGGCGATGACCGACAGCGGATCGGCGTCGAGCACCGCGAGCAGCTCCTCGTCGTTCAGGCCGAGCAGCTCCTGCAGATGCTGCGCCGGGGCGCTCAGAACAGCTGGTTCTCGCCGCCGAACACGTCAGAGACTGAGTCGTCGGTGAAGATGCGGCGGATCGAGTCGGTCAGCAGGTCGGCGCAGGAGAGCACGCGGATGTTCGGGAGGGCGCCGGGGCGCATCGGGATCGTGTCGGTGACCACGATCTCCTCGAACGGCGCCGCCGCGAGGTTCTCCCACGCGTTGCCGGAGAACACGCCGTGAGTCGCGCAGGCGAACACGCGCCGCGCGCCGGCGTCCTTGACCGCCTCGGCGGCGGCGCGCAGCGTGCCCGCGGTGCCGATCAGGTCGTCGACGATCACGGCGGTCTTGTCCTTCACGTCGCCGATCACGTAGCTGATCTCGGCCACCTGCTGCGCGGGGCGCTCCTTGTTGAGGATCGCGAGCTCCGCCCCGACCTTCTCGGCGAACTTCTTGGCCAGCTTGACGCGGCCGGCGTCGGGCGACACGACGACGATGTCGTCGAGGCGCAGGTCGCGGAAGTACTGCGTGAGGATGAACATCGCGGTCATGTGGTCCACCGGCTTCTGGAAGAAACCTTGGGTCTGGCCGGCATGGAGGTCCATCGTGAGCACGCGGTCGGCGCCCGCGGCCTCGAGCATGCGGGCGACGAGCCGCGCCGTGATCGGCTCACGCGGGGCCGACTTCTTGTCCTGGCGCGAGTAGCCGAACCAGGGTGTGACGGCGATCACGCGGTGCGCCGACGCGCCGACGGCGGCGTCGATCATCACCATCAGCTCCATCAGCGTGTCGTTGGGGTTGACCCCCGCCGCCGGGTTGGCGCACGTCGGCTGGACGATGAACACGTCCGCGCCGCGGATCGACTCCTCGTAACGGCAGTACACCTCGCCGTCGGAGAACGTCTTGAGCGTCACGCCGCCGAGGTCGACGTTCAGCTTGCCGGCGATCTTGGCGGCCAGCGCCGGATTGGCGCGACCCGAGAAGAGCATCAGGCGCTTGCCGTACTCGAGCGTGATCGAGGTGCCGGCCACGGGCTGAGGGTCCAGCGCGCTCACGTGAGGGGCCAGTGTAATCGCGGCCGCAGACGGTGTCTCCGCGATCTGCCCAGTTTGGGGGTTCACCCCTCCTCCCGCCGGCGCGCGTAGCCCTCGACGTTGGTCTGGCGCTGGCGCGCGACGCCCAGCGCGCCCGGCGGGACGTCCTCGGTGATGACCGAGCCCGCGGCGGTGTACGCGTCGTCGCCGACGGTGACGGGAGCGACCAGCGCCGTGTCGACGGAGACGCGCACGCGGTCGCCGATCGTGGTGCGGTGCTTGCGCTTCCCGTCGTAGTTGGCGGTGATCGTGCCCGCACCGAGGTTGGATCCCTCGCCGATGTCGGCGTCCCCGACGTAGGACAGGTGCGGGATCTTCGAGCCGGGGCCGACGGTCGTGTTCTTGATCTCCACGAACGCGCCGGCCTTCGCGTTCTCCCGCAGGACCGCCTTGGGGCGCAGGTACGCAAACGGGCCGATCGTGGCGCCGTCGGCGGCCGTCGCGCCGTCCAGGTAGGCGTGCCGGACGCTGACGTCGTCGGCCAGGGTCGAGTCGATGACGGTGCTGAGCGGGCCGATCGCGCAGCGCTCGCCGATGCGGGTGGTCCCGCGCAGGAACGTGGAGGGCTCGACCAGCGTGTCGCGCCCGATCGCCACGCCGGCCTCGATCAGCGTGCTGGCGGGGTCGACGATCGTCACCCCGGCGCGCTGGTGGGCGCGGTGGATGCGCGCCTGGGCCAGCCGCGTCACGTGCGCGAGGTCGACGCGGTCGTTGACTCCGAGCGCGAGGTCGGGATCGGCGAGCGGATGCGCGCAGACGACACGGCCGGCCGCGATCAGTGCGGGCAGCACGTCGGGCAGGTAGAGCTCGCCCTGGGCGTTGTCGGCGGCCAAGGTGGCCAGGGCGTCGAGCAGAGCGCCGCCGTCGAACAGGTACAGGCCGGCGTTGACTTCGCGAATCGCCAGCTCGTGCTCGGTCGCGTCGCCGGCGGCCTTGGTCTCCGCCACCCGCTCGACGCCGCCGCCGGCGCCGCGGATCACGCGACCGTAGCCCGTGGGATCCTCGAGCTCCATCGAGGCGAGCGTCGCGGCGGCGCCCGCTTGGGCGTGCGCCTCCACGATCGCGGCGATCGCCTCGCCCGTGATCAGCGGCATGTCGCCGTTGATGACGAGCACGGACGCGGTCGAGTCGATCATCCCAGCCGCCGCGGCCACGGCGTCGCCCGTTCCGCGCGGCCGCTCCTGGATCGCGACCTCGACGTCGTCGGGCAGGTGGTCGGCGAGCCGGCGCGTGGGATTGTCGACCACGATCACGCGCTCCGCGCCGGCCGCACGAGCGGCCAGGAGCGGCCACTGGATCATCGGGCGCCCGCAGATCGGGTGCAGGACCTTCGGAAGCGCGGAGCGCATCCGCGTCCCTTCGCCCGCGGCGAGGATGACCACGGTGGGGGCGAGCATGGTTGGGCATCGTAGTATCGCGGTGCCGGAGAACCGCCGATGGGGGGTGGTGTAACGGCAGCACGACAGCCTTTGGAGCTGTTAGGACCCGGTTCGAATCCGGGCCCCCCAGTCGCAGTGGCCAGCGCAGGGGTTCGAAAACGGTTCCGTCCGCGGATAGTGCGAACGCGTTCGTGTCGTTCAAACTTCGCTACTCCGAACCGGAAGCACGCGATGCGATCGCCAGATCGAGGTCCTACAGCGAGGCGCTGCGACGGCTGGGCATGCGGGCGGCCGGCGGCAACCATGCGACGCTGCGAAAGTACGCCGAGCGGGTGTGGCTCATCCCGACCGACCATTTCGACCCGCACGCGAATCAACGGCGCCAGCTCGCCGAACGGGTCCCCCGTCCACTCACCGAGTTCCTGACCGAGAACTCGACGTACAGCCGAGCATCGGTCAAGCGGCGGCTGTTCTCTGAGGGGCTCAAGGCGCGGCGGTGCGAGCGGTGCGGCGTCGGCGAGCGCTGGAGGGACCGGCCGATGTCCCTGATCCTCGATCACATCAACGGCGTCGCGAACGACAACCGGCTCGAGAACCTGCAGATCGTCTGTCCGAACTGCGCCGCGACGCTGGAGACCACTGCGGGCGCAACAAGCCGAGGCGCTGCCGATGGTGCCGGACGGTGTTCCGGCCTTCGAGCCAGGAGCAGCAGTACTGCACGCACCGGTGCTGGACGGCGTCGGACGCCGCAAGCGCCGATCGACCCGAGCGCCGACGCGTCACACGGCCATCGTACGAGCAGCTGCTCGCCGATCTCCGCGAGGCGAGCTGGCTCGCCGTCGGCCGCAAGTACGGCGTCTCCGACAACGCCGTGCGCAAGTGGATCCGGCGCTACGAGGCCGAGCGCGAACGCGGTCCGGGGACGCAGCGGACCGAGATCTCGCCGGCCGGCTCCTGATCGCTCGACTGCCCGCTACGCTCCGCCGCCGATGCGCTCCTCACTCCTCGCCGCGTCCGTCGCCGCCTTCCTCCTCCTACCCGCGACGGCAGCGGTCGCGGGCGATCCGATCATGCCGCTGGGGGAGGTGCGGGCCGGGATGAAGTGCACCGGCTACTCCGTCGTGCGGGGCACCGACATCGCCGCGTTCGACGTCGAGGTGATCGATGTCGTCGACGACCGGTCGACCGGGAGCGGGCCGCGGATCCTCTTCAAGGTCGGCGGAGCGGCGGTGGACGAGACGGGGCTCGGCCCCGGGTTCTCGGGCTCGCCGATCTACTGCCCGGACGCGCAGGGCACGCAGCGCACCATCGGCGCGATCTCGGAGTCGATCGGCGAGTACGGCGGCAAGGTCGCGCTGGCCACGCCGATCGAGGCGATCCTGGGCAATCCCGTCGACGCGCCGCGCGCCACCGAGGCGCGCGCGACGCTCGCGCGGGCCAAGCCGCTCGCGGCGCCGCTGACGGTCACGGGGCTCAACACCCGGCTCGGGAGCGCGCTGCAGAAGGCCGCCGCCAAGCGCGGCCGGATGCTGCTCGCCGCGCCCGCCGGGCCGCTCGGCTCGTTCCCCGTGCAACAGCTGCGCCCCGGCTCGGCGTTCGGCGTCGGCTACGCGTCCGGCGACATCTCCGCGAGCGCGATCGGCACCGTCGCCTACACGGACGCAGACCGCGTGTGGGGCTTCGGGCATCCGCTCGACGGGGTCGGCGCCCGCTCCCTGCTGCTCCAGGACGCCTACGTCTTCCGCGTGGTCAACAACCCGCTCGCGCTCGGGGACGTCGCCGGCACCTACAAGTACGCCGCGGCCGGGCACGACATCGGCACGCTCTCCAACGACGCCCTCACCGCCGTCGTCGGCCGCGTCGGCGGGCTGCCGACCACCGTGCCCGTGCGCGTGTCCGCCACCGACCTCGACACGGGCGCCAAGCGGTCGGTGACGACGAACGTCGCCGACGAGACGAGCGTCGACCAGCCGACCGGCGGCTCCATCCTCCCCCTCCTCGCGCCGCTCGCCGTCCTCCAGGCGGCCGGTACGGTCCTCGGCGGCTCGCCAGCGCGGCTGACGGGGCGCGGATGCTTCGCGATCTCGTTCAAGGAGGCCAAGGCGCCGGTGCGCTTCTGCAATCGCTACGTGTCCGACGTGGCCGATGCGCTGGGCTCCGGCAACGTCATCGCCGGCGCGGCGAGCTCAGACCTGCTCCAGGCCCTTCTGCTCGTCGAGGGCTACAAGGCGTCCGAGCTGCATGTCACCGGCATCGACGCCGGCGTGCAGATCCGGCGCGGACAGCGCCAGGCGTTCCTGCGCAGCGTGCGGCTGCCCCGGCGCGCCCGCGCCGGCACGCGGGTGAAGGCGGCGCTCACGCTGCGCCACGTACGCGGGAAGCTCGAGCGGCGCACGGTGAAGCTGCGCCTCCCGGACGACCTCCCGCCGGGCCGGCGCCGGGTCGTGTTCACCGGTGCCGACGTGGACTCCGGCGAGGGGGATCTGTTCGGCCTGTTCGAGTTCGAGTTCGAGTTCGGCGGCGGGGGAGGCGAGCTCGGCCCGCCGAACCTGCGCAGCCTGATCGCGGCGATCGACGGCATCCACCGCTACGACGGCGTCTCCGCGCGCGGACCCCGCAGCGACCCCGAGGACTTCGACCCGGGCTTGCCGTCGTACCGCGACCCGGAGCTGCGCATCTCCGGCCGCGCGCGGGCGACGATCAAGATCGGCGGGCGCCGAGCCCCGCACCGGCGCTAGCGCGGTCGCGCACCGAGCAGCCGACGGCGCGCGCCGGGGCGGACGGGGCACGCAGCGGGGGCGCGCAAGAGCCGCAAGCCGCGCCAGGTGCCGAGCGCCCAGACGAGCGTGATGATCGCCCCGGCCAGAATCGGTTGGGCGGCGACGGAGGCGCCGAGCCAGGTGCCGCCGAGGACGGTGCCGAGCACGCCGAGCGTCACGGGCAGGTGACACGGGCAGGCCACGAACGCCGCGAGCACAAGCCCGAGGCCGCGCCGTTCGCGGCCGATCATGAGGGGTCCCGGCGCGTGCGCCGGACGTAGAGCACGGCGCCAACGACGAGCACGGCGACGATCACGCAGAGGAGGATGACTTCCATGGGCTCATCCTCGATGCTTGACGCTCGGCGCGCCTGCACCCGCGGGTGGAGCTTGGCCCGATCCCGCCGGGCGGGGTGAGGCGCCCGACACGCCGTGGGTGAACGCCCAGGCCACGGCCTGCGCCCGGTCGCGCAGGTCGAGCTTGGCGAAGATGTTGTTGACGTGCGTCTTGACCGTCGCCTGGGTGACGACGAGTCGGGTGGCGATCTCCGCGTTGCTGCATCCGGCGGCGATGAGCTCGAGCACCTCGAGCTCGCGCGGCGTGAGCCCCCCGGGCGCCGGCGGTGGTCGGCCGTCGCCGGGGCCGGCGCGCAGCACGCGCGGGAGCGTGCGGCCCGGCTCGCCGTCGTGACCGAGGTGAACGGCCGTGATCGCGTCCCGGATCTCCGGCGCCGTGGCGGACTTGGTGAGCACTGCGCGGGCGCCGGCGCGCAAGGCGGCGAACACGGTCCCCTCGTCGTCATAGGTGGTGAGGACGAGCACCGCGACGGCGGGGCGGCGCTCGGCGAGCAGCCGCGTAGCGGCGATCCCGTCGGTCGCCGGCATGCGCACGTCCATGAGGACGACGTCGGCGTGCTTGAGCAGCGCGAGGCGCACGGCATCGCGCCCATCGGCGGCTTCGCCGACGACCTGCACGCCGTCCATCGTGCCCAGCAGCGCTACGAGCCCTTGACGCACCGCGTTCTGGTCGTCGGCCACCACGACCCGGATCGGCGCGTCACCCATTCGGGATCGTCATCCGCAGCGCGAAGCCGCCGCTGGTCGGCGCCGCCTCGAGCGCGCCCCCGAGGGCCTCGGCGCGTTCGCGCAGCCCGCGCAGGCCCCGCTGCCCACCGACGGGCGCAGCGCGGGACTCGTCGCGAGCGGGGATGGCGTGCTCGACGCGCAGCTCCACGATCTCCGGGGTCTGATGCAGCGTCATGCGCACCTCGGTCGGTGCCCCGTGCTTGAGCGCGTTCGTCAGCGCCTCCTGCGCCGCCCGGTACAGCGCGAGGTCGCCGCCGGGCGGCAGCGCACGTAGGCGGCCCTCGACGCTCACGGCACACGGCACCCCGGTGGCGCGCTCGAAGCGCGCCCCGAGACCGTGCAGCGCACCCGGCATCTCGTGGGCGCCGTCGAGCGCCTCGACCGCCCGTCGCGCGTCGTCCAGCCCGTCCCGCACCGACGCGCGGCCGGCGTCGACGAGCGCGCGGGCCTCGGCGACCCCGCCCGGCCGGGCGAGCAGCGCGTGGGCAGCCTCGAGCTGCACGGACAGGGCGGCCAGCGAGTGCGCGAGCACGTCATGCAGCTCCCGGGCCATGCGCGAGCGCTCGGCCAGCGCTGCGGCACGCGCGCGCTCCTCGTGATCGAGCTGCGCGTGGCGCAGCGCCGCGCGCGCCGCGCGGCCGTCATCACGCAGCCGTCGTACCACGCTCGCGCCGAGGAAGAACGCCACGGCCCCCAGCAGGGCGCTCAGCGCCTGCGGCGAGCGGACGGCCAGCTGGGTCGCGGCGATGACCACCGTGGCCGCCGGTACGGCGACACGAGGGGAAAGCAGGAGCCCCAGGACCGCAGCGACCGCGCAGCCCGCCACCAGCAGCGCGGCGTCGCCGCCCGATCCGCCGACTTCCATCACCGCATCGTCGCGCATCGGCCCCGTGCGGTCGTCCACCCGCGGGTGGAGCGCCGCCGACCCCTCCACCGCGGCCCAACGGGCGTGGACGCGGTCTCCGACGCGAATGACGCCGTCCTCGAGGATGTCGGCGCGCAGGCCGCCACGTTGCACGAGCTGCCGCAGGACGGGCCGCGACGCGTAGCCATCGACCACCGTGCACGGCTCGCACAAGCGCATCCCGCGGCAGCGAAGCTCTCCGATCGCGAACTCGTGGCCGACCAGCGCGTTGAGGTCGATGCCACGCGTGACGACGTTGCGGCGATGCTCGCCGGCAGCGAGCGGCGGCGCGAACGACTGGCAGACCTCGGCTTCGATCAAAGCGCGCGGTCCGGCCGGCGGATTCGACACGAGCGATCCACGGGCCGGCCCACACGAACGACGCGGCACCCGCGACCGGGACGAGCCCCAATCCGAGGCCGGCAGGCCAGCGCCTCATCTGCCGGGCGACGTCCTCATCGCCATCCGGCTCCGGCAACGCGTCCAACTCCAGCTCGAGGATCGTCGCCAGGCAAGCCCGGAACGTCTGCGCCTCCAACGGCAGCGAACCCTCGACCGGGACAACCTCTCGCACGGCGTCGATCCTAGACGCCGCCACGGACCGTCGACCGCGATGCCGCGGGCGGCGGGCTTCGGTCGGCGGAGGCGAGGAGGCTTCTGAGCACGCCGGGGAAGCGCGCTTCGAGGTCGTCCGCGCGCAGGTCGACGAAGCAGCGCTGGCCCTCGTTGCGGGTGCGGGTGACGCCGGCGGAGCGCAGCACCTTGAGGTGGTGGCTGAGGGTCGACTTGGCGACGGGGACCTCCAGCGCGCCCCAGCTGTGCTCGCCGCCCTGGGCGAGCGTCTGGACGACTTGCATCCGCACGGGGTCGCTGAGAGCGTGCAGCACGGCCAGCAGGTCGAGCTCGTCGGTGTCGGGATGCCGGGCGTCATGGCGCACGTGACGAGTATGGCCCACGCCAGTTGTGTGCTACGTTCGTCAAACGTCGAACGTGGAAGATGGTGCGCGATGCCGAAAGCCATGCCCGCTTGGTTGGCCGTCCTGTTTGCGGCCTTGCTCGCGGTCGGAACCGACGAGTTCGTGATCGCCGGCGTGCTGCCCGAGCTCGCCGCCGATCTGAACGTGTCGGTGTCGGCCGCCGGCCAGTTGGTCACCGTCTTCGCCGTGGTCTACGCGATCGGCGCTCCCACGCTCGCGCTGGTGACCAGCCGGCTCGGGCGGCGTTCGCTGATCGCCGCGAGCCTGCTCGTGTTCGCGGCCGCCAACGCGGGCGCCGCGCTGGCGCCCGGCTACTGGCCGCTGATGGCGGCGCGGATCATCGCCGCGCTGGCCGCCGCGACGGTGGCCGCGGCATCGTTCGCCACCGCGGCGGCCGCCGCCCCTGAGGGACGCCAAGGCCGCTACCTTGCAGTCGTCACCGCCGGCCTGACGGTCGCGCTGTTCACCGGCGTGCCGGCCGGCACCTGGCTTGCGGGCGCCGTCGGGTGGCGCAGCACCTTCTGGCTGCTCGCCGTCATCGGCGCGCTCGTCGCGGCCGGCGTGCTCGCCAGCTTTCCGCGGATCGCCGCCGGGGAGCCGACCTCGCTCACCGAGCGGCTCGCGCCGCTGCGCAACCGGGGCGTCCTGCGACTGCTCGCGGTGACCTTCGTCGCGGCCAGCGGCGGGCTGATGTTCTACACCTACCTGGGTCCGTTCACCGCCCAGGTTGTGGGCGACTCCTACGAGCTGCTCAGCCTCGCGCTGCTCACCGTCGGACTCGCCGGAGTGGGCGCGGTGCTGCTCGCCGGCCGCGCCACCGACGCCTACGGACCGGCGCGCGTGCTCGAGCTCGTCCTCGCCGGCCACGGCGCCGCGCTGGCGCTCCTCGCCGCCATCGCACTCAGCGGCCGGCACAGTCCGGTCCTGCTGATCACCGGTGTCGCGGTCTGGTCCGCGTTCGCGTGGGGCCTGAACCCGCCGATCCAAGCCAGCCTGCTCGCCGCCGCCCCACAGGCCGGTATGACCGCCCTCTCGCTCAACATCTCCGGCCTCTACCTCGGCACCGGCGTCGCGGGCGCACTCGGCGGCGCGGTCACCGCGCTGGCCGACGCCCGCTACGTCCCCCTCACCGGCGCCCTCCTGCTGCTCGGCGCGCTCGCGCTCGCTCCACCAGCCAGCCGCCACCGCCGACAACCAAGCACCGCCGCCACCCCGGTCGACTGCCGCTCGCAGCCGTGACCAACAGCGGCGGCCGGAGGCGGCGTCACCCCTCGTGGAACCGGTACACGATGCCGGCCGGCGCCAGCGCGGCCGCATCGATCCGGGGCAGCGCCTCGGCCAGCACGCGCGCGAACGTCTCCGTGCTCGCTGCGATCAGCTCGAGCAGCCGCTCTACGGGCGTCGCGTCTGCCTGCACGCCGTTGGCGTAGTCGGTCGCATAGCCGACCAGCGCGAACGGCAGCTGCGCCTCGCCGGCGAGCACGGTCTCCGGGCCCGCGGTCTGCGACACGGCGGTCACGCCGGCGGCGGCCAGCCCGCGGATCTCCGCCCGCGTGTTGAACCGCGGCCCGTCGACGTGGCCGTAGCACCCGCCGTCGCGCATCGGCAGACCCGACCGCTCGGCCGCGTCGAGCAGCGCTGCCCGGAGCGCGGGCGCGTACGGGTCCTCGTAGATCCAGTGCCCGCGCAGGGGGTCACCCGGCTCGGCGAAGAACGTGCACAGCGCGCCGTCGGGGAGCCGGTTCGCGGGGAAGTGGAGGTCGTCGAAGCAGATCAGCGACCCCAGCTCGGCGCCCGGGTCGATCGCCCCGCAGACCGTCACCGCGATCGCGCCGTCGACGCCGAGCTCCTGCAGCGCGGCGACGTTGGCACGGTGCGCGACATGGTTCGACAGGCGCGCGTGCCCCGCTCCGTGGCGGGAGACGTGTGCGACTGCGACGCCGCCGAACGTCCCGCGCGAGACCAGGGCATCGCCCCACCGGGTCGCCACGGGCTCCGGGCCCTCGCCCTCGAAGCCCGGCAGGGCGTAGGTTCCCGAGCCCGTGATGATGCCGATCTCCATCGGCGCCGGATCCTAGCCGCACCCCGCCGTTCCGAAGAGGCCGCCAGGCGGTGATCGGCGATCGCCGATTTCGGGTGAAACGTTCGGGGGCCCACTAGTGGTCCGTGTACGGCGGCGCCTCGCCCCAGCCCCAGCGCGGCACCGGCGCCGCGGGCGGCGGCTCCGCGCCCGGCTGGGAGTTGGTGACGGCCAGCCGCGTCCCCCACTCGACGTAGGCGACGAACGCCGAGCGGAACTCCGGATCCGACGGCAACCCGGCCTCGTCGGCCGCCGCGCAGATCAGCTGGACCCAGCGCAGACGCTGCCGCTCGGTCAGGGCGCGGTCGCGGTGCTTGGCGAGCATGTGCGGGTAGCCGCCGTGCTCGTCGGTGTAGCGGGCCGGGCCGCCGAAGACCTCGCCGAGCCAGGTCGCCACGTGCTGCGGATGGTCGTGCGGCATCTGCGCGAACACCGGGGCGAGCAAGGGATCGGCGCGCACGCGCTCGTAGAAGACCTCGGTGAGCCGCAACAGCGCCGGCTCGCCGCCGGCCCAGTCGTACAGCGTCGGTACGGCGTGCTCCATGGCATCCAGGCTAGTGACTTGCAAACGGCAAGTCAATCATCGATCGGGCCGGCTTCGCGGCACCCGGCCGCCGCCCGCGCCGCGCTCGGTGGCCGGCCCGCGGGGGGCGGCGATGCCGAGCACGCGCATCGCCTTCAGGCCGAGCCCCAGCTTCTCGCGGCCGTCGGTGGAGCCGACGTCGAGCCCGCAGAGGTCGCGCACCCGCTCGAGCCGGTAGCGGATCGTGTGCCGGTGCGTGAACAGCTTCTGGGCAGTGTTGGCAACGTTGCCGTCGCACTCCAGGAATGTCTCGAGCGTCTGCACGAGGTCGGTCTCGTACTGATCGTCGTAGGCGATCACCGGCTCGACCGTCTCGGCGTAGAAGCGCTGCAGCTCGCCGGGATCCTCGCTCATCGCCGGCAGCAGCAGCCGGTAGGCGCCGGTGGCCTCGAACGCGAGCACGGCCGGCCCGTCGCGATCCTCGCTCGCCTCCGCGACGTTGGCGGCGAGCAGCGCCTCGTTGCCCGCGCGGTAGAGGTCGACGGGATCGAGCGCCACGCGCGAGTAGCCGACCGCGAACGTGAAGCCGTGCAGCGCGGCCTGGAGCTCGCGCGCCACCGCCCCGGCGATGCGGCGCGACTCGGCGTCCTCGGCGGCGGGCGCGAGCACGAGGACCTGGCCGGCGGTGTCGCCGACCGCTTCGTCGACGGCGGCGATCGAGCCGGGCGCCGCCGCGCGTGCGGCGCGCTCGGCGGCGGCCAGCACGCGCACCCGCCAGTCGTCCTCGACGGGTGCGTAGTGGTGCGCGCGGACGACGATCACCGCCGCCCCGCCCTCGACCTCGACGCCCAGCTCGGCCGCGCGCGCCACGATGTCGCGGCGGTCGGTGACCCGGCGGTGCAGGACCGCGCGCAGGAACGCCTCCTGCGCGGCCTCCGACGCGCGCTCGGGCGCCCGCACGCGCTCCAGCTCGGAGGCGATCAGCGTCGCGACGAGCCGCAGCAGCGCCGGCGACGGCTCACCCGCGCGGCCGCGCAGGCGCAGGCGCCCGACGACCGCGTCGCCGACCCGCAGCTCGTGCGTGCCCACGCCCGGCGCGTCGCTCATCAGCGCACGCTCATCGGCCGGGGAGCGGGCGGCGACGGCCAGCACGGCGCTCGAGCGGTCGATCAGCACGAGCGAAGCGTCGAGCGCCCGCGCGGCCGCCCGGACGACCTCCGGCAGCCCGAGGCCCGACTCCACCGCGTCGGTGATCGCCCCGAGCGCGCCGAGATCGAGCGCAGCGTCCTGACGCGGCGCGGTCATGGCTCCCAGTCCGGGCTCAGAGCTCGTCGAAGTACCACAGGAAGCCGCCGCCCAGGAGTGCGCCGGCGAGCACGAACGCGGCGAGCACGTACAGGCTCAGCACGGTCGCGACGACCCGTTCCCACGCGCGCGAGAACGACGTCCACGCGGGGACGAGCACGAGCGCGATCCACGCGATCAGCGAGAAGCCCCCGGCCGACCCGAGGGCGATGTAGGTCCAGGTCTGGTTGCTCATCGCGGCGGCCGCTCATTCTGACGCAGGTGGCCGACGACGACCGCGACCATCCCGAGCAGCGCGAAGATCGCGGTCGCCAGCCCGAGGCCGCCCTGGACGTCGGACAGGTAGTGCGCGCGCAGGTAGATGCGGGTCAGCGCGACCGCCACGACGAGCACGATCGCGGCCGTCACGGCCGCGAAGCGGGTGGCGAACCCGGCGCCGCCGCGCACGAGCACGACCGCGCAGGCCACCCACGCGACCGCGTTGGCCGCGTGGCCCGACGGGTACGCCATGCCCTCGGTCAGGACGTGCGCCCCGGACGGCCGCGGGCGGTCCAGCGCCGCCTTGGCGACCTGCACGGCCGCCCACGTGAGCAGGAACGCCAGCGGCAGGAACGCCGCGTCCAGGAACCGGCGCCGGGCGGCGGCCCACAGCGTGGTCGCCGCCACGACGGGCGCCACGACCGCGAACGCGCCCAGCGCGGTGACCCAGACCAGCACGTCCTTGATCGGGCGCGCGTACAGGCCGTCCGCGACGTCGAACGCGGCCCGGTCGAACGGCAGCAGCACGCGCTCGTCGAGCGCGTCGGCGAGCGCGACGAACGTGAACGACCCAACCGCCGCGAGCGCGAGCAGCGTGGTGACCTCCAGTCCCAGCTCGCCGGGCGTGAAGCGGTCCGCCACGAAGCGCACGGGCGCCTGCGACGCGCGGGCGGCCGGGCGCACGACGCGCTGCCAGCCCGCGCGCAGGTACGGGGCGACCGGCCGCAGCAGCGGCTGCTCGAGCTGCGCGGCGATCCACGCCTTCGTCTTGCGCTGCAGCTCCGGGCTGCGCTGCAGCCGGACGAGGAAGACGATCCCCACGATCACCGCCACCGCGACGCCGAACGCGAACAGCCCGCGCGAGACCCATGCGGTCAGCTGGTCGAACGAGCGCCAGAACACGTAGCCCAGCACGCAGAACGTCGTCGCCCACAGCCCGGCGCCGAGCACGTCGTAAGGGATGAACTTGCGCAGCGGCATCCGCGAAGCGCCGGCGATGAACGGCGCGATCGCCCGCACCAGCCCGACGAAGCGGCCGATCAGGATCGTCATGCCGCCGCGGCGCTCGAAGAACGCCTCCACCTGCTCCAGCCGCTCCTCGGTGATCTTCACCCGCCCGCCGTGACGGACCATGAAGTCACGCCCCAGGCGACGGCCGAGCGCGTAGGACGTGAGGTCGCCGAGCACCGCGCACGTCCAGACGATCGCGATCAGCGCGAGCAGCGAGATCTGACCCTGCCCGGCGACGAGGCCGCCGACGATCACCGTCGTCTCACCCGGCGCGACCAGTCCGATGAATGCGCCCGTCTCGAGGAACGCGAGGATGCCGACGGCCAGGTAGGTCCACTTGCCGAGCGCCTTGCCCGCGTCCTCGATCAGCTTTTCCACGTTGGGCAGCTCGATCACGCCGAGGCCGATCAGCCCCGCGCCGAGCGCCGCGAGCCCGCCGAGGACGAGAAAGCCGCGGCCGTGCGCGCGACGGCGCGCGACGAGGTAGAGCCCG
>Ga0136617_10001690_pt1 | contig 19566 bp, 15 predicted proteins | sample AntDrymUQ3222106_2_FD_129672 | JGI IMG/M metagenome (GOLD analysis project Ga0136617, IMG submission 129672) | Polar desert sand microbial communities from Dry Valleys, Antarctica - metaG UQ322 (21.06) | ecosystem: Environmental > Terrestrial > Soil > Desert | place: Antarctica: Dry Valley... | reverse complement strand
GACAGCAGCCGCATCGTGATCTCGGAGCGCGTCATCTCCAGGCTGAAGAAGCAGCTCGTCATGTTGTTCTGGATCGAGGCCGCGCGGCACAGGTCGAGCGCCAGCGTCGAGTTGTGGGTCGGGATGCCCGTCGGACCCGCGAGGTAGAGATGGTCGTCGTTGTCGACCTGGACGCACCGCACGGCGACGCTCTCGACGCGACGTACGGCCTCGAACTTGACCTGTGAACCGTCGGGCATGTCGACGGTGTGCCCCCAGCTCACGGTCGCAGCGAGGTCGGACGTGGTGCGTAGGTCGGTCGGCACCGCATGGTGGTCACCGCCCTGCGCACCTCCCGGGGTTGTCAGCCACTGGTGCTCGGCGTCGGCGACGATGACCGAGCCGTCGGAGAACGCGACCTCGAAGCAGGGGCGCTCGTGCAGGACGTCGGTGGCAGCGACCACCCGGGTCGGCCGAGCCTGGGCGTCGTGGAGCAGGTCACCCACGCCGACCTCGCCCATGGTGGTCCACCCGGTGGGGGTCGGGAGCGGGGTGTCGAGGGCCAGCGCCTTGCCCATCGCCGGTCGCGCCGCCACGATGATCATCTGACCGGAGTGGAGTCCGTTGGTGAGGTCGTCGAGGTCGGCGAAGCCGGTCGGGACGCCGTAGAGGCCGGCCTCGCGGTTGCCGATCGCCTCGATCTCGTCGAGGACGCCGTCCATGATGTCCGAGAGCGGGGCATAGTCCTCGGAGGTCCGCCGGTCGGTGACCTTGTAGACCTCGGCCTGCGCCTCGTCGACGACGTCGTCGACCTGACCCTCGCCGGCATAGCCGATCTGGACGATCTTGGTGCCGGCGTCGACCAGCCGCCGCAGGATCGCCTTCTCGCGGACGATCTCGGCGTAGTAGCCCGCGTTGGCCGCGATCGGCACGTTGGCCGAGAGGGTGTGGAGGTAGGGGGCGCCCCCCACGCGGGCCAGCTCTCCCCGGCGCTGCAGCTCGGCGGCCACGGTCACCGGGTCGGCCGGCTCGCCCCGGCCGTAGAGGTCGATGACCGCGTCGTGGATCAGCTCGTGGGCCGGGCGGTAGAAGTCGGCACCGCGGACCGTCTCGGCGCAGTCGGCGATCGCGTCCTTGGAGAGCAGCATCGCACCGAGCACGCTCTGCTCGGCGGCGTTGTCCTGGGGCGGGGTGCGGTCGCCGGGCCGCTGTGGCGCGTCTCCGGGCGCGAAGGCGGACGGTCCGTCACCCCACTCCTCGTAGGGCGGCGGTGCGCCGGCCTGGTCGTAGTCGGTGACGCTCACCAGACCTCCTCCCGCAGCGAACGGGGGCGGACCGACCGCCCCACTGGTGTGGTGTGCTGACCTGCCCGCGACGCTAGCCAGGACCCCTGACATGTGGGCCTGACACGTAGGCCTGACAGGTGGGCCTGACAGGTGGGCCAGACAGGTGGGCCTGACACCACCGGGCAACCTGAGGGAACCTACGTGGTGCGGCCACCGACCGACAGCCGGCTGTCCACAGGGGCTGGGGATAACCCGGGAGCAATGGTGGACGACACCCGCCACGCTGTGCAGGGACTGGGGACACCACTGTGGAACCCGACTGCCCACCGCCACCGACAGGGCACCTGACCTGCACCGACACCAACCACAGGGTGTGGACGGAATTCTTTCTCCACCCGTGGCCAGCATCCGGACGACCACCCCGCCGGAATGTCGACATAGCACGAGACTGCGGGTGTGGCCTCGGTCATCCACCGATTCCCCACAACCTGTCCAAGCCTGCTGCGTGAGGGTCAGAAAGGGTGTCTGCCCCTTACCTCGCCGCGGCGGCAACGGCTACGGTGGCGCCATGACCAGGACGCACGATCGCGAGATCCTGCGGCTGGCCGTCCCCGCGTTCCTCGCCCTCGCCGCCGAGCCGCTCTTCCTGCTGACCGACGCCGCCATCGTCGGGCACCTCGGCACGGCGCCGCTGGCCGGGCTGGGCATCGCCGCGGCCGTGCTGCAGACGGCCGTGGGGCTCTGTGTCTTCCTCGCCTACGGCACCACCGCGAGCGTCGCACGCCACCTCGGCGCCGGCGACACCCGTGGCGCCCTCGCCCAGGGCATCGACGGTGTCTGGCTGGCGGTGCTCATCGGCGCCATCACCACCGTGCTCGGCGTCGCGCTGACGACGCCACTGGTGGGCCTCTTCGGAGCCGGCGCGGAGGTCGAGGAGCAGGCGATCGCCTATCTGCGGATCGCCTTCCTCGGCACCACCCCGCTGCTGGTGATGCTCGCGACCACGGGTGTGCTGCGGGGCCTGCAGGACACCCGGACCCCGCTGTACGTCGCGGTCGGGGGCAACGCCGCCAACGTCGCGCTCAACCTGGTGCTGGTCTACGGCGCCGACCTCGGCATCGCCGGCTCGGCCTGGGGGTCGGTGCTCGCGCAGGTCCTCAGCGCCGCGGCGCTGACGGCCGTCGTGGTGCGGGCGGCCCGGCGGGAGGGCGCACCGCTGCGCCCCGACCGGACCGGCATCCGGGCCGCGGGCCATGCCGGCGTACCGCTCGTGATCCGGACGCTCACGCTGCGCGCCGCGATGCTCGTCACGACGTACGCCGTCACCCTGGCCGCGCTCACCGACACCGACCAGGCCGTCGACCTGGCCACCCACCAGCTCGCCCTCACCCTCTGGACCTTCCTCGCCTTCGTCCTCGACTCGGTCGCCATCGCGGCGCAGGCGATCACCGGGCGCTACCTCGGCGCGGGCGACGTCGCGGGCACGCGCGAGATGACCGACCGGATGCTCCGGTGGGGACTGTGGTCGGGCGTCGTCACGGGAGCCCTGCTCGCGGTCAGCAGCCCACTGCTCGGACCGCTCTTCACCAACGACCCGGCGGTCCACGACCGGCTCGTCGGCGTCCTCCTCGTCGCTGCGGCAGGGCAGCCGATAGCGGGCATCGTCTTCGTGCTCGACGGCGTGCTCATCGGCGCCGGCGACGGTCGCTACCTGGCCCGGGCAGGCACGGTCGTGCTCGTCGTGTACGCGCCGGCCGCGTTGCTGGCCGTGCTGGCGGGCGGTGGGCTGCTGGCGGTGTGGATCGCCTTCTCGGCCGTCTTCATGGGCGCCCGCTGGGTGGTGCTGACCCGCCGTGCCCGGGGTGAGGCGTGGCTGGTCACCGGGGTGTCGACGGCTGCCTAGAGTGAGGCCGTGCGACCACTCCAGGCGATCGGGATGGGCCTGCTGCTCGTGGTCCTCAACGCGCCGGTCGGGGCGTCCGGCCTGGACCTCTTCCCCGACCCGGTCGGGTGGCTGCTGGTGCTCCTCGGTGTCCGGACGCTTCCTGACGGCGTTCCGCTGCGAGGCGTGCTGTTCGCCACCAGCGTGCTGACCGGGATGGTCTCGGCGGTGCTGTGGGTCCCGGCCACCGCGGCGGTGCTCGACGGCATCGACCCGGCGTTGCAGTGGGGTCTCGAGCTGCCCCGGGTCGGCTTCCTCGTCGCACTGTCGCTGGCCCTCTCCCGCGCGGCCGACACCGCCGGGGACGCCCGGGCCCGCGGCTGGTGGCGGCTCACCCTGGTCGCGGCCGTCCTGACCGGCCTCTTCCCGGTCCTGGTCTACGGCGCCGGGGTACGGTCCCTGGCCGAGGTGGCGGGCGGAGTGGCCGTCGCCACGCTCCTCACCTGCTTGGCGCTCTGCCTCGCGCACTCGGCGCGGGCCTGGACCCACGGCGGCTCCGACCGGCCCGCGCCCAGCGGCGCCTGACGCACCAGGGCCGCCCCTGCTGCTGGAGGGACGGCCCCGAAGGTGCGTGCGTCGACGCTCGGGTCAGGCGGGGATCACGTTGAGGGTGACCGCGGCCGACACCTCGTCGTGGAGCTTGACCGACACCTCGTGGGTGCCGAGCGACTTGATCGGGTTGCCGACCGCGATCGTACGCCGGTCGACCGACTCGCCCGAGGCCTTGCTCAGTGCGGCCGCGATGTCGGCGGTGGTGACGGCGCCGAAGAGCCGGCCGCTCTCGCCGGCCTTGACCTGCACCGGGACCGCGTCGGCCTCGAGCCGGGCCTTGATCTCGCCGGCATGCTCCTCGTCGCGCACCGCACGCGCCGAGCGCGCGGACTTGATCGAATCGGCCTGCTTCTCCGCACCGCGGGTCCAGCGGATCGCGGCGCCGCGGGGCACCAGGTAGTTGCGGGCGTAGCCGCTCTTGACCTCCACCACGTCGCCGGGAGCGCCGAGGCCGGAGACCTCCTGGGTCAGGATGATCTTCATCAGGGCTCCTCTCTCAGCGTCCGGTCGAGGTGTAGGGCAGCAGCGCGAGCTCGCGGGCGTTCTTGACCGCGATCGCTACGTCACGCTGGTGCTGGACGCAGTTGCCGGTCACCCGACGGGCGCGGATCTTGCCGCGGTCCGAGATGAACTTCCGGAGCAGCGTGGTGTCCTTGTAGTCGACACTCGTCGCCTTCTCCTTGCAGAACTGGCAAACCTTCTTCTTGGGCTTGCGAATCACTGCCTTGGCCATTGTGGTGCTTCCTTTCCGAAGCCCGGCCCAGAGTGGGTACTGCGCCGGAATGGTTGAGGTTGGTTGACTGGTTCCGGGGGTTTCGAGGCTCGGCCGCGGGCGGCCTCACACCTCGCCCTCCGGTGGTGGTGAGGATCAGAAGGGGGGCTCGTCGCTCGCCGCGCCGGGCGCCGCCCACGGGTCGGACTGGGATCCGCCCTGCGGAGCCTGGGGAGCCTGGGGAGCACCCCCGCCCTGCGGGGCGTTGGTGGCCCAAGGGTCGGACTGACCACCGCCCTGCTGAGCGCCACCGCCCTGCTGGCCGCCGCCGTAGCCGCCGCCCCCGCCGGAGCGCTGGATGCGGGTCACCTTCGCCGTGGCGTACTTGAGTGAGGGGCCCACCTCCTCGACGTCGATCTCGAAGACGGTGCGCTTCTCGCCCTCACGGGTCTCGTACTGACGCGACTTCAGCCGCCCCTGCACGACGACCCGCATCCCCTTCTGGAGGGACTCGGCGACGTTCTCGGCAGCCTGCCGCCACACGGCGCAGGACAGGAACAGCGCGTCGCCGTCCTTCCACTCGTTCGACTGCTTGTCGAAGGTCCGCGACGTCGAGGCGATCCGGAAGTTGGCCACGGCCGCACCCGAGGGGGTGAAGCGCAGCTCCGGGTCGTCCACGAGATTGCCGACGACGGTGATGACGGTCTCGCCTGCCATGTGAGTCCTCCTGGGTCTGGTCCACTGGACGGTCCGGCTGGTCCGCAGCCAGAAGGCTAGGGACCTACGCCGACACTGGGAAGTGCCGATCCACAGCCTCAGGCCGTGGGGCGCAGCACCTTCGTCCGAAGCACGGCCTCGTTGAGACCGAGCTGGCGGTTGAACTCCTTGACCGTGTCGGGCTCGGCGTTCAGGGTGATGAGGGCGTAGATCCCCTCGGCGAACTTCTGAATCTCGTAGGCCAGTCTGCGGCGACCCCACACGTCGACGGACTCGATGCTGCCGCCGTCTTTGCGGATCACGTTCAGGTACTTGTCGAGCGACGGCTCGACGGTGCGCTCTTCGAGACTGGGGTCGAGGATGACCATCACTTCATAGGCACGCACAGCAGTCCCCACCTCCTCTGGACTCAGGCGGCCACGGACTCTCCGTGGCAGGAGGGCGATGCATTCTTGCCGGATCGATCCGGCAACCGAGAGAGAGGCTAACAGCGCACGAGGCGCACGGCGGAATCCTGGTCCGCCGCTGTCACCCCCTGGACCTAGGGTGGGGTCATGCAGATCGGAGCCCACGTCGACCAGACCGACCCGGTCGCCGAGGCGACCGCACGCAGCGCCCCGCTGGTGCAGTTCTTCCTCGGCGACCCGCAGGGCTACCAGGGCCCCGAGATCCGCTACGCCGGCGGTGCCGACGGCTTGCGCGACGACGCGGCCGCGGCCGGGATCGACCTCTACGTCCACGCCCCCTACATCGTCAACGTCGCCACCACCAACAACCGGATCCGGATCCCGAGCCGCAAGCTGCTCCAGCAGCACGTCGACGCGGCGGCGGCGATCGGGGCCCGGGGCCTGATCGTCCACGGCGGCCACGTCGACAAGTCCGACGATCCCGCGGTGGGTTTCGACAACTGGCGCAAGGCCGTCGACGCCGTCGACCTCAAGCTCCCACTGCTCATCGAGAACACCGCCGGCGGCGACAACGCGATGACTCGCCACCTCGAGCGGATCGCCGGCGTCTGGGACGCCATCTCCTCGTGCGAGCAGGCCGACCGGGTCGGCTTCTGCCTCGACACCTGCCACGCCCACGCCGGCGGCAACCCGCTCGAGACGGTGGTCGACGACGTACGACGCATCACCGGTCGGATCGACCTGGTCCACTGCAACGACAGCCGCGACGAGTTCGACTCCGGGGCCGACCGCCACGCCAGCCTCGGCGCCGGCAAGGTCGATCCCGACCTGTTGGCCGCGGTCGTCTGGGACGCCGGTGCGCCGGTCGTGTGCGAGACCCCCGGCGGCGCCGACGACCACGTCGCCGACTTCGAGTGGCTCCGCGAGCGGCTCTGAGACCCCAGTGACCACCCGATAGCCTCGACGGGTGACACCAGAACCCACCGTCCGCACCCTGACCCCGGCCGAGCACCTCGACTTCGTCCGGGACCGTGATGCGGTGAGCTTCCTGCAGACCCCCGCGTGGGCGAGGGCCAAGCCGGAGTGGCGGGCCGAGTCGCTCGGCTGGGTCCGCGACGGAGAGGTCGTGGGCGCCGCACTGGTGCTCTACCGGCAGCTGCCGAAGGTCCGGCGCTACCTCGCCTACCTGCCCGAGGGCCCGGTCATCGACTGGGAGACCGAGGACCTCGCCGCGTGGCTGACCCCCCTGACCGACCACCTCAAGCAGCAGGGCGCGTTCGGCGTACGCATCGGGCCGCCGGTCGTCACCCGGCGCTGGAGCGCAGCCCAGGTCAAGGAGGGCATCGCCGACACGGGCGTACGCCGGCTCGACCAGGTGGCGCCGCTGGAGCGCTCGCCCGTCGGCGCGCGGGTGGTCGCCCAGCTCCAGGACCTCGGGTGGCGGCCGCTGGCCCGGTCAGGCGGAGGCGGCGGCTTCACCGCCGGCCAGCCGCAGCACAACTTCTGGATCCCGCTGGCCGGCCGCACCGAGGACGACGTCCTCGCAGGGATGAACCAGCAGTGGCGGCGCAACATCAAGAAGGCCGCCAAGGAGGGCGTCGAGGTCACTGCACACCCTCGGGGGGGCAGTAGCGCCGACCTCAAGGCCTTCCACGACCTCTACGCCCACACCGCCGAGCGGGACGGCTTCACCCCGCGGCCGCTGTCCTACTTCGCGGCCATGTACGACGCGCTCAACGCCGAGGACCCCGACCGGATCCGGCTGTGGTTCGCCCGGCACGAGGGTGAGCTGGTCGCCGCCACCATCGCGATCCGCGTCGGCACCCACGCGTGGTACTCCTACGGCGCGTCCTCGACCGAGAAGCGCGACGTCCGCGGCTCCAACGCCGTCCAGTGGGCGATGATCCGGGACGCGATCGCCGCGGGCGCGGAGATCTACGACCTGCGTGGCATCACCGACACCCTCGACGCCGACGACCCCCACATCGGGCTGATCCAGTTCAAGGTCGGCACCGGCGGCGAGGCCGTCGAGTACGCCGGCGAGTGGGACCTGCCGCTCAACGGCCTGCTCTACCGCGCCTTCGACACCTACCTGCGGCGGCGGGGCTGATGGGGCTCACCCTCAGCGTCGACGGAGAGCGCTGGCGCAGCCACCTGCTCGGCGTCGCGGAGTCGATGCCTGGCGTGGTCCCGGTGCTCAAGGGCAACGGCTACGGCTTCGGGATCGGCCGGCTCGCCCGCCGCTCCCAGTGGCTGGCCGACCAGGGCTTCGACGTCGACACCGTCGCCGTCGGGACCTACGAGGAGCTGCCCGAGGTCGCGCAGCGCTTCCACGGCGACCTGCTCGTGATGGCGCCGTGGCGCCCGTTCGGCGCGGCGCTCGAGGTCCCCGACGAGCTCGCCGGCCGGGTCGTCCACACGGTCGGCCGCGAGCAGGACCTGCCCGACCTGCTGGAGCGGCGGCCCGACGCCCGCTTCGTGCTCGAGCACCTCACCAGCATGCGCCGCCACGGCCTCTCCCGACGCGGTCTGCGCGCCACCGCCGAGTGGCTGACGGGCGCCCGCGCCGGACGGCTGGAGGGCATCGCGCTGCACCTGCCGCTCGCCCAGGGCTCCCACCTCGGTGAGATGCGGCGGCTGCTCAACGACATCGTCGCCTCCGGTCTCGCCACGGGCAGATCGGGGCCGGTCACGGTCTGGGTCAGCCACCTCACTCTCGAGGAGCTCACCACGCTGCGGGCGTCGTACGCCGACTTCCGGATCCGGCCGCGCATCGGCACCGGCCTCTGGCTCGGTGACCGCGGCGCGCTGCGGGTGACCGCCACCGTGCTCGACGTCCACGAGATCGACCGGGGCGAGGCGTTCGGCTACCGCGGTCGATCCGCGCCCAAGGCCGGCCACCTGCTCATCGTCAGCGGCGGCACCGCCCACGGCATCGGCCTGGAGTCCCCCACCGGCGACACCAGCCTCAAGGCGCGCGCGGCCACGCTGGCCCGCGGCGGCCTGGACGCCGTCGGCTTCGTCCGCAGCCCGTTCACGATCGACGGCACGCAGCGGCTCTTCGCCGAGCCGCCCCACATGCAGGCCTCGATGCTGTTCCTGCCCCAGGGTGCGCGGGTCCCGCAGGTCGGCGAGGAGATCGACGTACGGGTGCGCTACACCGCGACCGGCTTCGACCGGGTCCTCGTGAGCTGACGCTCCTCCCAGACCGGGTCGTGGCCGGGGTGGAGCACGTCGCGCACGACCACGGCGGCGAGGTAGAGCTCGGCCGCCACCCGGGCGGTGATCGCCACCCAGTAGAAGCCGGGGTCGCCGCCACTCGCCGGCGCCAGGTAGCCGCCGAGATACCACCACACGGCCGCGAAGTAGAGCACCTCGCCGGAGAGCCACACCAGCTGGTCGCGCCACCGGGGCCGGGCCAGCGCCGCCAGCGGCAGCAGCCACAGCACGTACTGCGGGGAGTAGACCTTGTTGACGACCAGGAAGCCGACCACGATCAGCAGCCCGAGCTGGGCGAAGCGTGGCGTCACCGGCGCCCGCAGCCCCACCGCGAGCACGCCCGCGCACCACAGCAGCAGCACCACCCACGACCCCGCGTTGACCGTCGAGGCGGAGATGCTCGCGTCGAGGGCCTGGTCGGCGACCAGCCACAGCGAGCCCAGGTCGGGACCGCGCTCGCTGTTGAAGCTCCAGAAGTGGGCCCACTGCTCCGGCCCCGTGACGTACGCCGGCGCGTTGACCAGCAGCCACGAGCCGACCGCGGCGCCGACCGCCCGGCCGAGGTCGGGCAGCCGCCGCTCGCGCACGCAGATCACCAGCAGTGCCCCGAGCAGCAGCAGCGGAAAGAGCTTGGTGGCCGTGCCGAGGCCGATCATCACGCCGGTGAGCACCGGCCGGTCACGCGCCCAGGCCCAGGCCGCCCCGGCGACGAAGACCAGCGCCAGCAGGTCCCAGTTGATGATCGCCGTCAGCGCCAGCGCCGGTGAGGCCGCCAGGATCGCGGCGTCCCAGGGGCGTCGACGATGCACGCCGGCCAGCAGCCACACCGTGAGCAGGGCGAGGACCGTGAAGCCGAGCACGTTGACGATCACGAAGACCCGGCTCTCCCGCACCACGTCCGCGCGGCTGCCCAGCTCGCCGGCCGGCACGTCGTACCGCTCGGCCACGTCGGGGGCGCCGCTGACCCACTGGGTGACGTGGGCGGCCCCCCACGCCCAGTAGGAGATGACGACGGGATACTCCATGACGTCGTAGCGGGCCCGCACCTGCGCGTCGTCGGTGTAGGGCCAGGCGAGCTCGGCGAGGCCGCGGCCGGTGTAGAGGTAGGGCAGGTCGGAGTAGCACATGTGGGCGTAGCGCTCGGCGCCGTTCTGCCACGACTCCTGGTAGCAGCTGGTCTTCTGCACCATGCCCAGCGCCATGACCAGGGCGGTCAGCGCGAGCAGCACCCGCACCGGGGTCCACCACGGGTGGCGGCCGGTGTGGTCGCCCACCGGGCCCCCCACTCCCTCACTGAGGGCGGCGACGACCGGGTCGTCGCGCGTGGGGTGCGCGCGGGGGTCCCTCACACGAGGTACCGCTCGCGCGCCGCCGGGTCGTACGCCGCTGCGGCCGCCGCAGGTGCGTCTCGGCCGTTGCCGCCCGGCGGCTCCTCGTCCTCGCACTCGGGACTTCCGGGCGGGAGGCACGGCGTCTCGGTGCTCGGCGGCGGAGTCGTCGGCTGCTTCGTGGTCGGCTCCTCCGACGGCTCCTCCGTGGTCGGCTCCTCCGTGGTCGGCTCCTCCGACGGCTCCTCGGTGGTCGGCTCCTGGCTCGGCGGCTGCGTGGTCGACGGCGGCGGTGCCGGTGCCTCGGTGGTCGGCGGCGGCGCCGGCGCCTCGGTGGTGGGCGGCGGCGGCGGGACGTAGTCCTGCTGCCCGTCCGGGGCGTCGCCGTCGACGAAGGCCGGCGGCGGGAAGTCCTCGACGGGCAGCCCCTCCATCGCGCGCTGCATCACCGCAGTCCACGTCCGGGCGGGGTAGTTGCCGCCGAAGTAGCCCGAGATGCCGTTGTAGTCGGGCAGCCAGCCCTGGAGCTGCTCGTTGCCCTTGCCGCGGACGTACATCACCGACGTGCTCAGCTGCGGGGTGTAGCCCGTGAACCACGCCGAGGACACGGCACCCTCGCCGTTGGTGGCGGTGCCGGTCTTGCCGCCCGCCGGCCGGTCGAGCTCGAGGGCCGCGGTGCCCGAGCCGCTCGTGACCACCTGCTGGAGCGCATAGCTGACGTCGCGGTCGATGTCCTGCTCGACGGCCTCGCTGTCGGCGACCCGGTGCTGGTAGCGGGTCTCGCCGCTGCGGTCGACGACCTTCTCGATGATGAAGGGCTCCGCGGCACGGCCGCCGTTGGCGATGGTGGCGTACGCGTTGGCCATGTTGATCGGACTGACGGTGGCGCTGCCCAGGGCGACGCCGGTCTGCGGCTCCAGGCCCGGGGAGGTGCTGGGGAAGCCCGGCGCCTTCCTGCCGGCGTCGGCGGGCGGGATGCCGAGCCGGGTGGCGGCGTCGACGACCTTCTGCGGACCGTTGCTCATCGACGTGGTCATGTCGATGAAGGCGGTGTTGATGGAGTCCTCGGTGGCCTGCTCCATCGAGACGGCCGAGCCGTAGTCGGAGTCACCCTGGTTCTCGAAGTCGGTGCCGTCGGGCAGCACGAAGGGTGAGTTGCCCTCGAAGGTGTCGCGCAGCGAGAAGCCGTCCTCGATCGCGGCGACCAGGGCCGTCGGCTTCATCGTCGAGCCGGCCTGGCCGCCCGCGACCGCCCAGTTGAGCTGGGAGTCGAGATAGTCCTGCCCGCCGTAGAAGCCGCGTACGGCGCCCGTCCCGGGCTCGACGCTCGCGACCCCGACGTGCAGGTCGGCGTTCCCCGACCCCGGCTCGGTGCTGCCCTGCTCACCCGGCAGCGCCTCGGGCATCCCGGTCGGCCGGACCTCGGCGACGCCCTCCTGGGCAGCCGTCATCGCCTTCGCCGTGAACGTGGTCGTGACCTTCAGCCCGCCGCCGTCGATCTCGTCCTGGTTGAAGCCGAGCCGGAGCAGCTCCTCGCGGACCATCGTCAGCACGTGGCCGCGCTGGCCGCCGTACTGGCTCTCCTCGGGGATGTCGGGGAACGGCGGCAGCCTGCGGGCAGACTCGTCGGCCTGGGCGGCGCTGATCTGGCCGGTGTCGGCCATGCCGTCGAGGACGTATCGGTAGCGCTCGCGCAGGTCGGCGCGAGCGCGCTTGCCGTTGGCGGGGTCGTAGCCGCTGGGGTTGTTGAGGACGGTGGCGAGCACCGCGCTCTGCTGGAGGTCGAGGTCCTCGGCGTCGACGTCGAAGTACGCCTTCGCCGCGGCCTGCACGCCGTAGGCGCCGCGGCCGAAGTAGATGGTGTTGAGGTAGCCCTCGAGGATCTCCTGCTTGCTGACGTCGCGCTGCAGTTTGAGCGAGATGATCGCTTCCTTGATCTTGCGGGTGAGCGTCTGTTCCTGGGTCAGGTAGAGGATCTTGACGTACTGCTGGGTGATCGTCGAGGCACCCTGGGTGGAGTTGCCTTGGGCGTTGCTGAAGGCCGCACGCAGGATGCCGCGCGGGTCGATGCCCTGGTCGGTCCAGAAGGTGCGGTTCTCCGCCGCCACGACCGCGTCCTTGATCGAGTCGGGCATCTGGTCCAGCGGGATCGACACCCGGTTCTGCCGGGCGTACGTGCCGAGCTGGGTCTTGCCGTCGTTGTAGTAGACGAACGTCGTCTGGGTCTCGAAGTCCTCGTTGGGGTTGGGGACGTCGATGGTCTGGTAGAGGACGACGAATCCCCCGATCGCGACCAGGGCGCCGACCAGCCCGAGGGCCAGCAGCCAGGTGAAGGCGCGGCGCAGTCGCGAGCCGCGCTTGGCGGGTCGCTTCGACTTCTTGGTCTGGGCGGGGCCTGGGGCCCGACGCTTTGCACTCAACGTAGGTTCTCCGGTCCGGGGGTGGGCGCGGCGCTGCGCCCCCGAGGGCAGGTCCGCCCATCAGGTTACGCATCGGGCGGCGCGCTGCACGAAATCTCGTCCGCCTCGGTCGGGATGCCCGCCGGGTCACCGCTCCCTTCCGCCCTCGATTCGTAACGCCTGGATATATCGGTACGATAGGTCGCATGACCCGTCGTGGTGAAACCATCGAGCTGGCAGTCCTCGGACTGCTGCACGAGGGACCCATGCACGGCTACGAGCTGCGCAAGCGGCTCAACCTGATGCTCGGGTGGGGGCGGGTGCTGTCCTACGGCTCCCTCTACCCCGGCTTGAAGAAGATGCTGCGCGGTGGCCTGATCGAGGAAGCCGGGACGCCTGCCACCAGCCGGCGTCCCAAGATCGCCTACCAGGTCACCGACGCGGGCGGCGCGGAGTTCCAGCGACTCATGTCGGAGGTCGGACCCACCGCGTGGGACGACGACACCTTCGACATCCGCTTCGCCTTCTTCGGCCGGACCGACATGGAGATCAGGCTGCGGGTGCTCGAGGGCCGCCGCAGCCGGCTCCAGGAGCGGCTCGAGCGCGTGCAGAAGGAGCTCGCCATGACCCAGCAGGAGGTCGACCGCTATGCGGCCGAGCTGCAGCGTCACGGGGTCGAGCAGGTCGAGCGCGAGGTGCGCTGGCTCTCCGAGCTGATCAACGCAGAACGGACCGGCAACCAGTCGGCCACCGGCACCGATCCACAACCGAACAGTGGTCAGCCGCAGGGCTGACCCGAAGCAGCAGGAACGAGGAAGGAAACTTTCGCATGCGTGCGGTACGAGTAGCAATCGTCGGAGTGGGGAACTGTGCGACCTCACTGATCCAGGGCGTCGAGTACTACAAGGACGCTGACCCCTCGGGGACGGTCCCGGGCCTGATGCACGTGGCCTTCGGGGACTACCACGTCTCCGACGTGCAGTTCGTCGCCGCGTTCGACGTCGACGACACCAAGGTCGGCAAGGACCTCTCCGAGGCGATCAACGCCTCCCAGAACAACACCATCAAGATCTGTGACGTCCCGACCCTGGGGGTCGAGGTGCAGCGCGGCCCCACCCTCGACGGGCTCGGCAAGTACTACCGCGAGACGATCGAGGAGTCCGGTGCCGGGCCGGTCGACGTCGTCTCGGTGCTCAGGGGCGCCGACGTCGACGTCATGGTGTCCTACCTGCCGGTGGGCTCCGAGGAGGCCGACAAGTTCTACGCGCAGTGCGCCATCGACGCCGGCGTCGGCTTCGTCAACGCGCTGCCGGTCTTCATCGCCTCCGACCCCGAGTGGGCCAAGAAGTTCGAGGACGCCGGGGTCCCGATCGTCGGTGACGACATCAAGAGCCAGGTCGGCGCGACCATCACCCACCGGGTGATGGCCAAGCTGTTCGAGGACCGCGGCGTCGCGCTCGACCGGACCTACCAGCTCAACGTCGGCGGCAACATGGACTTCAAGAACATGCTGGAGCGCGATCGGCTGGAGTCGAAGAAGGTCTCCAAGACCCAGGCCGTCACGTCCAACCTCCAGGGCGAGCTGGCCCACAAGACCAGCTCGCGCAACGTCCACATCGGCCCCTCCGACTACGTGCAGTGGCTCGATGACCGCAAGTGGGCCTACGTTCGACTCGAGGGCCGCGCGTTCGGTGACGCCCCCATCAACCTGGAGTACAAGCTCGAGGTCTGGGACTCCCCGAACTCCGCCGGCATCATCATCGACGCGATCCGGGCGGCCAAGATCGCCATGGACCGCGGGATCGGCGGCCCGCTCGTCGGCGCGTCGTCCTACCTGATGAAGAGCCCGCCGGTGCAACTCCCCGACGACGAGGGCCGCCGCCGTATCGAGGCGTTCATCCGCGGCGACGCGTGAGCCCCGCCTGACGGCGTACGACACGGCGGCCGGCCTCGGGACCGGATCCCACACGATCCGGATCGTCATGCAGGACCGCGACCGGGGCTTCGTCGAGGGCTTCGCGTTGCGTCGCTGAGCACCGACCCTCGTGCGACCCCGCGGCGACACGCTCGCCGCGGGGTCGTTCGGTCTCCTCAGGCCCCGGCCTGGATCCGGGTCGGGGTGTGGCGCATGCCCTCGCGCAGATCGTCAGCCGGGTGCCCGCAGGCGTCGGCTCCAGGCCGTAGGACCAGATCACGCCGCGGCGACGTCGACGGTCTCGTGCAGGAGCTCGGTCTGGGTCATCGGCGAACATACCCGGGGGTACGGCGCTCAGGGCCGTGACGCCCACCACTCCTGCAGCCGCCGGGTCGCGTCGTCCTCGTCGAGGGGGCCGTCGTCCATGCGCAGGTCCAGCAGGAACCGGTAGGCCTCGCCCACCTCGCGTCCTGGGCCGATGCCGAGCGCGGCCATGATCTGGAAGCCGCTGAGGTCGGGCCGGATCGCAGCCAGCTCCTCCTGCTCGGACAGCCGGGCGATCCGGGCCTCGAGGTCGTCATAGCTGCGTCGCAGCCGCTCGGCCTTGCGGCGGTTGCGAGTCGTGCAGTCGGCGCGGGTGAGGATGTGGAGCCGCTCCAGCTGGTCGCCTGCGTCGCGGACGTAGCGGCGTACGGCCGAGTCGGTCCATTCGCCGCCGCCGTAGCCGTGGAAGCGCAGGTGCAGCTCTACGAGGTCGGCCACCGCGTCGATGTCGGCGCCGGAGAAGCGCAGCGCCTGCATCCGCTTGCGGGTCATCTTGGCGCCGACGACGTCGTGGTGGTGGAAGGTGACCGTGCCGTCGTCGCCGAACCTGCGGGTCCGGGGCTTGCCGACGTCGTGCATCAGCGCCGCGAAGCGCACGATGAAGTCCGGGGACCCATCGAGCCGGTGCTCGAGGTCGATCGCCTGCTCCAGGACGGTCAGCGTGTGCTCGTAGACGTCCTTGTGTCGGTGGTGCTCGTCGCGCTCGAGCGCCAGGGCCGGCAGCTCGGGCAGCACCCGGTCGGCGAGCCCGGTCTCGACCAGCAGCGTCAGCCCGCGTCGTGGGTGGGCGCCGCTGACCAGCTTCACAAGCTCCTCCCGCACCCGCTCGGCCGAGACGATGTCGATCCGCGCCGCCATGTCGGTCATCGCAGCGATCACCTCGGGAGCGACGTCGAAGCCGAGGGTGGACCCGAAGCGGGCGGCCCGCATCATGCGCAGCGGGTCGTCGGAGAAGCTGTCCTCCGGGCGGCCGGGTGTGCGCATCACGCCGTGCGCCAGGTCGACGACCCCGGCGTACGGGTCCTCGAAGCGGCGCTCGGGGATCGAGACCGCCATCGCGTTGACGGTGAAGTCGCGGCGGCCGAGGTCGCCGGCGAGGGCGTCGCCGAAGTCGACCGCGGGCTTGCGGGAGCCGGGGTCGTAGGACTCCGAGCGGTACGTCGTGATCTCGACCTGCCAGTCGCCCTTGCGGGCCCCGATGGTGCCGAAGTCACGGCCGATGTCCCAGGTCGCGTCCGCCCAGCCGGCCAGCAGCCGCTCGGTCTCCTCGGGACGCGCCGAGGTCGTCAGGTCGAGGTCGCCCACGCGCCTGCCCAGCATCGCGTCGCGCACCGGGCCACCGACCAGGTGGAGCTCGTGACCCGCCGCCGCGAAGCGCTCGCCGAGCGGCTCGAGCACCGGGGCGAGCCGGTCGAGCTCGGCGACCACGGCGCGCTGGGCGTCGACCATGGTGAGGCCCGAGGGCGACGGAGGAGGGACCTGCTCGGACACGACCCGCAACTCTAGGCCACCGTCATTTCGCCGCGCCCCCGGTCGCGCTTCCGGCGCGCTCCCCACCAGCCCGGAAGGCGGCGGCGCGCCGGATAGAGTCGGCGCGTGCCCCGCCCGCCGTCCCTGCCTGCCCTCGTGGCGGTGGCGGCGACCGCAGCGTTCACCCTCCCCGTGCCCGCCGCGGCGGGCCCGGTCTGGGCCGCGTCGGCCCCCGTCCGCGCTGCTGCGGCCGCTCCGGTCGCCGAGGACGACGACCCGCTGCAGGTGAGCATCGACGCGCTCACTCCGGGCGAGGTCCCGCAGCGAGGGCCGGTACGGATGCGGGGCACCGTCACCAACGTGAGTGACGAGCGGTGGCGCGCCATCAACGTCCACGCCTTCGTGGGCGACGTGCCGATGACGACCACCGAGGAGCTGGCCGAGGCCCGGCTGGTGCCGGTGGAGGCCGACGTCGGTGAGCGCATCGTCATCCCCGGGACCTTCGACGGCGTCGGTGGCCTCGCGCCGGGTGAGCGCACCACGTTCGCGGTCGGGCTGCGGCGTGACCAGATTCCCGCGGAGGCGGCCGGCGTCTACTGGTTCGGCGCCCACGCCCTCGGCACCGCGACCGAAGGCCGGGACGGGGTGGCCGACGGCCGCGCGCGTACGTTCTTGCCGCTCGTGCCGGAGAGCAAGGACACCGTGGACGCCTCGCTGGTGATCCCGCTGCGCCGCTCGATCCTGCACGACCGCAGCGGCCGGCTGGTCAGGGAGGGCGGCTGGGCACGCGACCTCTCCCCCGGCGGTGCCCTCCGCGAGCTCGTCGACCTCGGCGCGGCCGCCGGGAACCGTCCGCTCACCTGGCTGGTCGACCCGGCCCTGGCCGACGCCGTGCAGCGCCTCGCCGACGGCAACCGTCCGCGGTCGCTCGCCGACACGCTCGAGGACGACGTGGAGCCGGGCGGCACGCCCTCCTCCGAGGATTCCACCGACCCCTCCGAGTCGCCCTCCGCCGACCCGGACCAGCCGCCGACGGCGGCGAGCGTCGCCGCCCCACCCGCCGCGGAGTGGCTCGACCGGCTCGGTGACGCCCTCGACAACGGTCGGGTGCTGGCGCTGCCCTACGGCGACCTCGACGTGTCGGCCGCCGAGGACCACGGGCCCAGGCTGCTGCGCGACGCACGGCTGCGCGTCGGCGACCAGCTCGACCTGCTCGACGTACCGACCCTCCCGGCCGTGGCGCCGCCGGCGGGCTATCTGTCCACGGAGGCGCTGGACCGGCTTCCCGACGGCACCATCACTCTGCTCAGCGACCAGATGCTGCCCGAGGGCGAGGACGGCACCGTCCTCGACGTCGACGACCGCCGGGTGCTCTTCGCCGCCAGCGGGGCCGCCGAGGGCGGTCCCGGCCCCGACGACCCGCTCGGCACGATCGCACTGCGGCAGCGGATCCTGGCCGAAGCCGCGGTGCGGCTGTTCGACGAGCGGCGCCCGCCGCTGCTCGTCATGCTCCCCCAGACCTGGGACCCGGACAGCCCGAAGGCGTTCTTCCGCGGGCTCGGCGTCCCCTGGTTCTCGTTGACCGACGCCACCTCGCTGCTGTCGGACCGCCCGCTCGCCGCGGAGGAGCTGGACTACCCGGCCGAGCAACGGGCCGCCGAGCTGCCGGCCGCCAACTTCGAGACGGGGCAGCAGCTCGCCGAGGCCGGCCAGACCCTCGCCAACATGCTGACCGCCAACGACCAGGTCGACCAGGCGGTGCTCGACGAGGTCCTCACCTCACTCTCCTACGGCAACCGCGGCGTCGCCGAGCAGGCGCTGTCGCGCAGCGAGCAGTCGCTGGCCTGGGTCGAGCGGCGCACCCGCTCGGTCCGGGTGCAGGCCCCGCCCGGGGTGACCCTGTCGAGCGCCCGGGGGAAGATCGGGACGACGGTGACCAACCGGCTGGACCACCCGGTCACGATCTCCCTCAAGGCGATCACCGATGCGTCGCTGTCCATAGACACGCCCAGCAGCATCAGCCTCCCCCCCGGTGACAGCCAGACCGTCCTGCTCGATGCGCGCACGACCTCGCCCGGCGTCCACTACGTACGACTCGTCGTCACCGACGACACCGGCGCCCCGCTCGGCTCCTCCGCGCGGCTGCCGGTCCGTTCCGCCCAGGTCAGCGAGGTGATCTGGCTGATCCTCGGGGTCGGGGTCGGGCTGCTCTTCCTGGCCATCGCGGTGCGCCTGGTGCGGCGCATCCGGAGCGAGCGGGGATGAGTCACCCCATTCGAAGGGAGAGCTTCGCTCCGCACGCGTCTCCGTACCAGGGACCCCGACAATGAGCGACCAGCGGATCCTGTCCTCCAGCGCGGTGATGGCCGCCGGCACGGTGGTCTCGCGGATGAGTGGCTTCGTACGCTCCGCGCTGCTGGTCGCCGCCCTCGGACGGACCCTGCACGCCGAGCTGTTCAACGTGGCCAACACCGTGCCGAACATGCTCTACATCCTGCTGGCCGGAGGCGTCTTCAACGCCGTGCTCGTGCCTCAGCTGGTGCGCACCATGAGGAACGACCCCGACGGCGGCGAGGCCTACGCCGACCGGGTCGTCACGGTCGCCGCGCTCTTCCTCGGCGTCGTCACCATCGCGCTGGTGGTGGCGGCTCCGTGGGTGATGCAGATCTTCCTGAGCGAGCAGTTCGACCAGCCCGGGCTCGAGGCCCACGTCGAGTCGATCAACGACTTCGCCCGCTGGTGCCTCCCGCAGGTCTTCTTCTACGGGATGTTCGTGCTGGTCGGGCAGATCCTCAACGCCCGCGGCCGTTTCGGCCCGATGATGTGGGCGCCGATCGCCAACAACCTGGTGGCGATCGTGATGCTCGCGACCTACCTCCTCGTCTTCGGCCCGGCCAGCGGCGCCGAGCAGGCCGGCGCCTTCAGCCCGGCCCAGGAGACCCTGCTGGGGCTGGGCTCCACGCTCGGGATCGTGCTGCAGCTGATCGTGCTGGTGCCCTACCTGCGCAGCGCCGGCTTCCGCTTCCACCCGCGGCTGGACCTGCGGGGCGCCGGGCTCGGCCACACCGCCCGGCTGGGCGTGTGGACGCTGCTGTTCGTGATCGTCAACCAGGTGGCGTACGCCGTCGTCGTCCGGCTGGGCAGCGGCGGCCCCGCCGAGTCGCTGGGGCGTGACCCCGACGCGACCGGCTACCTCGTCTACTCGCTGTCCTTTCTCGTGGTGATGGTTCCCCACTCGGTCGTGACGGTGTCGCTCGCGACCGCGATCCTGCCGCGCCTCTCCGAGCTCGCCGCCGACGGCGACCGCACCGGCTTC